>Ga0209262_10000503_pt1 | contig 17513 bp, 16 predicted proteins | sample Lowcelwee11metaG_FD_187171 | JGI IMG/M metagenome (GOLD analysis project Ga0209262, IMG submission 187171) | Freshwater pond sediment microbial communities from the University of Edinburgh, under environmental carbon perturbations - Low... | ecosystem: Environmental > Aquatic > Freshwater >...
TGCAACTGGATGAAGCCCCTGTTGCGCAGGCCATCCTGAACGTTGTGCGGATTGTGGCACTCCGTACAGGTGAACCAGCGCTTCTTGCCGGTACTGACGAACTCGCCGATACGCTTGCCGTGGATGCCGTCACGCCAGTCACGCAGCTTATCGCCATGACATTTGCCGCAGAGCAATTGAGGCTGGTCAAAGCTGACCGGATCACCAAAGTTGTCGACCAGCATGTTGCGCTTGGTGGTGTGATGGCAATCGAGACACCAGATGCGCTCACGGCCATGCTGAAAGTTCGCGAGATCCGGAACCATGGCAGCCATGGTCGGGATCGGCGTTGGCTTCTTGTCCTTCGGCAGGGTCGGCGGCGTGAAGTTCGGACCAACGCCGTTATGGCAAGCCGTGCCGCACATGGGCATCAGCCCCAACTTCTCGGTGCGCGGCTTGACGAGGGCGTGCCCTTCCGGGATGTTGTCCAGCAGGGGCATCTTGCCCATCGGCACGGTGCCGTCGAACGGGTCGCCGTACCAAAGCGCCGCGCCGGTGGTGGGCGAACATTTGACGTTGGGCCAGCCGGGCTTGATCTCGCGCTGAGTGACTTCCGACGCGCCCTTGCGGCTCTCGAAACAGACCAAAGGCTCCTGGGGGGCGGCTGCGGCCGCCGGTTGATCGGCCGTCTTTTCGGCGGCGATGACGGTGTAAAGTCCGCCGGCACTGAGGGCGAGAACCGTCGCGAATGTGGCTAGTTTTTTCATGATCGTGGTCTCACTTCGTCGCAACGGCTTTGGCGCCGCCGTATTTGATCTCGCCCAGCAAGATGCCGATGGCGCCCTTGAGCAGGATGGTCAGGATGAAGAAGCCGAAGGCCCAGATGCCGAGGGTCAGCAGCACTTCGACGAAGCTCGGGTAGTACTCGGTCACCTCGCCGATCGGGGTCGGGATGAAGCCGGGGACGATGAGGCCCATGCCCTTCTCGATCCAGATACCGGCGAAGGCCATGGTGCAGGGGATCGGCAGCAGCTTGAAGTCGTTGCGGAAACGCGGGATCAGGAACAGGACGAAGGCGCCGATCATCAGCACCACCGAGCTCCAGAACCAGGGCACCAGCTTGGTCAGGCCATGCAGGCCGAACATCAGGTAGTAGAGGCCGTTGGCGTGCTCGGTGCGGGCATACAACTCGACCACGACTTCCGACATCGACAGAAAGATGGCGATGCCGAGACACCAGATCACGATGGTCGTCAGCAGCTTGATCGCGCTGTCATCGACCCAGAACTTGGTGTTGTTGCGGATGATCATGAAGATCAGGATGATCAACGCGGGACCGGCGGCAAACGCCGTCGTGATGAAGCGGATCGGCATCATGCTGTGGAACCACATCGGACGCGCCGGCATCGTCGAGATCAGGAAGGCCGTGACGGTGTGAATCGACAGCGCCCAGACGATCGCGACCCATACCAGCGGGATGAACCACGTCTTGTTGAGCTTGCCCCCCGTGTATTTCACCCACAGATAATAAAAACCGCAGATGAAGTTCAGGATCAGGTAGCCGTTGAGCACCAGCACATCCCAGCCCAGCATCGAGTGCGGCCAGTTGTAGATGCCGATGATCGGGATCATGTGCCAGAGGCGGTCGGGCCGGCCCATGTGGGCGAACACGAACATCATCACCATGGTCACGGCCGTAATCGCCAGCATCTCGCCCAGCACGGCAACCTTGTGCATGCCCTCGTGGTGATAGGCATAGGCCGGGAAAACGATGGTCACCGCCCCGGCGGCGACGCCGACGAGGAAAACCAGGTTGGCGAAATACAGACCGTCGTGGATCTGGCTGGTCATACCGGTGACGATCAGGCCATCGGTGTTCTGCAGGTAGAAAACATACAGCATGCCGACGATAAACACGGCGAGTGAGCCCATCCAGGCATAGAACTTGGTGCCGCCCTTGAGGACGTAGCGCGTGTAGTCGGTAAGGAAACTGGTTAGCACGGCCGGCTCCTCAATCGTAAAAGTAGAAGAATTTCGGGAAGGTGTTGAGCTCGGCCTTGAGGCGGAAGACATTCTTCCGCTGCAGGATTTTGCTCACTTCGCTTTCCGGATCGAGGAGGTTGCCGAACTTGCGGGCGCCGACCGGGCAGACTTCGACACAGGCCGGGTAGCGGCCGTGGCGGCTGCGCTGCATGCACCAGTGGCATTTCTCGACGACGCCGCGCATGCGCGGCCGGTTGCCCAGATAGTGCGTCACCGGATTCATTTCTTCCTTCGGCAATACCGGGTTGGTGACGTTCAGACGGCGCGCCCAGTAGGGGCAGGCACCCATGCACATGCGGCAGCCGATGCACCAGTTGTAGTCGATGACGACCACGCCGTCCGGCTCGCGATACGTCGTCCGGACCGGGCAAACCTTGACGCAGGGCGGCTTTTCGCACTGCATGCAGGCGATTGGCATGTAGGTGGCATCCTCCTCCGGCACCTTTTCCGGGTTGTAGTGGTACTGGCCTTCGAGCACCTGCCCGGCCGGGGTATAGGCGTTGCCGCCGACCTGAATGCCCAATCCCTCCGGGTAGCCTTGATTCATCTTCTCGGCTTCGAACTTGCCGCGCTCCATGCGCAGCACCTGGATCCATTCGATCTTTTCGCCGGGGCGACCTTTGCCGCGCGTCTGGTTGTTCTCGGCAACGCAGGCATGCACGCAGCGGCGGCAGCCGATGCATTTGCGAATATTGAGGGCATAGCCCATCAGCACGCCGGGCGTGGCGTCGGTGGTATCGACCGTCACCTGCTTGCCGTATTCGGCGGAATAGCGCCGCTCAAGCCGCGCCTTGGCCTCGGCTTTTTCTTCCGGGGTCATCAGACGGTAGTTTTTCTGGAAATGCTCGGCCCATTCGGCTGCCGCATGGGCATCGTCCGACTGGGCCATCAGCGCCCCCGCCCCCATCAGCGACGACATGCTCAGCATGCCGCCCGCCTTGAGAAAGTCGCGCCGCGTTGTTTTCAAAACCGCCTGGGTAGGGTCCGCCGCCGCCGGCTGCGCCGGACATGCGGATGCGGACTGCCTGCCCGGATCGCCAGAGGTTTTCTCGTTGTTGGCCACAGCCGTTCTCCTGTATGGGTAATGAATTAATTCCAGGCTACGCAGGCGGCCCGAAAAATTTAGTCGCAAATGCTGCCATACCTGAACAACGCAACCGTTGACTGAAATCAAAACATGCCGTTCGCCCTGTGATTATCTTGCCCAAGCTGAAACCATCCTCCATCCAATCTGCAGACGCAATTTAGTTGGCGGTATAGTGCTATCGGTATTGCAAGTTGCTATCACTTTAATAAGGTATGGGATATGAATAAGTCCTTCTGTATGGTTGCTGTGAGTTCGGTTCTCGCGATCATGGCAAGCAGCGCTTTTGCGGCAAAAGATCGGACCGGCGCCGAGGTGGTCAAAGCCGTCTGCGTTACGTGCCATGAAACAGGTGTGGACGGCGCGCCGAAGATCGGCGATCTTGCGGCTTGGGGCCCAAGAATGTCGCAAGGCATTAAAACGCTGACGACCCATGCCGTTCAGGGTTACCGTGGCATGCCCGCCCATGGCGGCGAGATAAAGGCCACCGACATCGAGCTTACCCGGGCCATCATCTACATGATTACGCCCAAGAGCGCTGCCAGCGACGGGATGAATACCGCAATGGTCATCCCCAAAATCAGTGGCAAGAGCTTGTATGCCAAGCGCTGCCAGGAATGTCATGCGAAGGGCAAGGAGGGCGCTCCCAAAACCGGTGATGCCCGCGCTTGGGGAGTGCGGATGGACAAGGGGATGGATGGGCTGACTGCCAGCGCAGTCAACGGCCACAACAAGATGCCGTCGCGGGGCGGTCTGGCCACGATCAGCGACGCGGAAGTCAGATTGGCAATCGAATACATGATTTCGAGAGCTTCAACGTCATTCGCAAAACAACAGGCGAAGCTGCAACGCTGATCCCTGCGGTCACGCCGACTTTTCACGCGCCTCCAGCCAAACCCGGCAATTCACCACTCGATCCCCGGCATCGCCTGTACGCCGGACTGGAAGGCGTGTTTGACCAGCGTCATGTCGGTGACGGTGTCGGCGGCGTCGACCAGTTCTTGCGGCGCGGCGCGGCCGGTGACGATCAGGTGCTGCATGCCGGGTCGGGCGGAGATGGCGGCGAGCACTTCAGTTGTGGCGAGCCAGCGGTATTTGAGCGCGTAGGTGAATTCGTCGAGGATAACGAGGTCGACGGCCGGGTCGGCGAGCGCCTGCTGCGCCATGTCCCAGGCGGCGCGCGCGGCGGCGGCGTCTTTCGCGTCGTCTTGCGTGTCCCAGGTGAAGCCCGCGCCCATCACATGCCAGCGCACCTGCGGGTGCGTGCGGAAGAAGGCTTCCTCGCCGGTGTCGGAGCGGCTCTTGATGAACTGGATCACCGTCGCCGCCAGGCCGTGGCCGAGCGCGCGGGCGAGGATGCCGAAAGCGGCGGAGGACTTGCCCTTGCCGTTGCCGGTGTGGATCAGGAAGAGGCCGCGCGCCGTGTCGGCAGCGCCGACTTTCGCGTCGATGACGGCCTTCTTGCGTTGCATGCGTGTGGCGTGGTCCAAGCTTTACTCCGGAACGAAGATGGGATGGTTGCCGCCGGGCGCCTCAATGCGCCGCAGCGGATGGCCGTAGAGGCGTGACAGGTTGGCGGCGTCGATGACTGCGGCGGCCGGGCCGGACAAGTGTTCGCCGGCGCCGAACAGCAACAGCGCGCGGTCGCAGAAGCGCAGCGCGAAATTGGGGTCGTGCAGCACCATGGCGAGGGCGCTGCCGTCGTCCTGCGCACGGCGCGTCAGCAAGTCGAGCGTGGCGATCTGGTGGTTGAGGTCGAGATGGGCGAGCGGCTCGTCGAGCAGATACAGGCGCGGTTGCTGCGTCAGCAGCGCGGCGATGGCGGCGCGCTGGCGTTCGCCGCCGGAGAGGGTTTGGACATCGCGCGTTTCCATGCCGGCCAGTCCCATCGCCGCGATGGCGGCGCGCGCGATTTCGGCGTCGGCGCCGGATTCCCAGGACCAGCGGCTCAGATGCGGATGGCGCCCGACCATTGCAGTTTCCAGCACTGTGCTGGCAAAGGGGTCGCCGCGTTCCTGGCCGAGCCAGCCGCGCAGGCGCGCGGCGGTGGGCAGACCATGTTCCGCATAGGTCTTGCCGGCGAGCCGGAGCGTGCCGGCGTCGGCAGCGCGCAGCCCGGCCAGCGTGGCGAGTAGCGTGGACTTGCCCGCGCCGTTCCTGCCGAGGATGGCGAGGCGTTCGCCCGGCGCGAGATCGAGATCGAGCGACGCGCAGACTTTATGCGGGCCGATGCTGACGGCGAGCGCGCGGGTGGAGAGGATCGCGTCGCTCATCGCTGTGCGCCGCGTCCGAGCAGGTAAAGAAACACCGGCACGCCGATCAGCGCGGTGAGCACGCCGACGGGCAATTGCACTGGCGCGACGATGCTGCGCGCCAGCGTGTCGGCGAGCACCAACAGGGCGCCGCCAGCCAGCGCGGCGGCGGGCAGCAGCAGGCGCTGGTCGTTGCCGATGGCGAGGCGCACCAGATGCGGCACGATCAGACCAATGAAGCCGATCGAGCCGGCGGTGGTGACGGCGGCGGCGGTGGCCAGCGCCGCGACGAAATAGACCAGGCGGCGCAGCGCGGGCACAGCGACGCCGAGGGCCAGCGCCTGTTCGGCGCCGCGCGCCAGCAGGTTGAGTTCGCGCGCGCAGGGCAGGGCGATGGCGAGCGCGACGGCCAGGGCGACGAGGGCCGGCGCGACATCGGCGACCTGCGAGAGGTCGCCCATCAACCAGAACAGCATGCCGTGGATCTTCTGCTCCGGCGCCACGGTGAGGATCAGCGCAACGACCGCGCCGCAGCCGCTGGCGACTACCACGCCGGTGAGCAAGAGGCGCGTCTGCGTCCAACTGCCGTCGCCGTGGGCGAGGCCGAACACCAGCAGCATCGCGGCCAGTGCGCCGAGGAAGGAGAAGCCGGCGATGCCGACGCCGGCGAGGCCCAACAACATGGCGCAGAGGGCGCCGACGCCGGCGCCGCCGGAAATGCCCAGCACATAGGGGTCGGCGAGCGGGTTCCGCAGCAGCACCTGCATCAGCGCGCCGGCCAGCGCCAGCAGGCCGCCGCAGGCGAAGCCGGCGAGTGCGCGCGGCAGGCGCAGTTCGAGCACGATGGCCACGCCGGGGTCGGTCGCCGCGCCGTCGCCGAGGAGGGCGGCGAACACCGCGCCGGGCGGCACGGCGATGCTGCCCAGCGCCAGCGCCAGCGCCAGGCTCGCCAGGCTGGCGGCGGCCAGCAGGACGAGCACGAGCAGGGCGCGGCGGCGCGTGGGCATGACAGGTGGCTTGCTAGCGGATGCCGTAACGCAGGCCGACGAAGAGGTTGGCGCCGGGCGTGGCGTAGTCGCGCGCCAGTTCGTAGGTCTTGTCGAAGAGATTGTTGGCGCGCACGAAGACGGACCAGTCGGCGTCGAGGCGGCGGTCGGCGAAGAGGCTGACAATGCCGTAGCCGCCCAGGCGCACCTTGTTGGCGGCGTCGTCGTAGCGCGCGCCGACCAGTTGCCATTCGCCGCCGTAGCGCCAGTCGCCGAGGTTGCGGCTGGCGCGCAGCTTGAGTTGTTCGTCGGCGCGACGTGCCAGCTTCCTTCCGCTCAGGTCGTCGCGAGGTTTTTGCAGGTCGAGGCTGGCCGCGAGTTCCCAATCGGCCAGCATGCCCGCGTAGGCCAGCGACATCCCGGAGAGTGTGGCTTTGCCGACGTTCTCCGGCGGCCAGTTGTTGATGAGGTCGGTGACGCGGTTCTGGAACAAGCTCAGGTCGGCGCGTTGCAGGCCGCGTTCCCAGTGCAGGCCCAGTTCGGTGTTTTTTGCGCGCTCGGGTTTGAGCAACGGATTGCCGCCGCCGTAGCCGGTATCGGGAAAGTAGAGCTGGTTGAACGAGGGGGCGCGGAAGGCCGTGCCGTAGGCCACGCTGGCGCGCCATTCCGGCGCGAAGCGGTAGCCGTAGCCGAGGTGGCCGGTGCTGCGCCCGCCGAACTGCGAGTTATCGTCGCGGCGCAGGTTGAATTGCAGCAGGTGGCGGTCGAAGCGGCCGGTCCAGCCGGCCAGCAGCGAGCGGATGGTGCGTTCCGTCACCGGATAGGCGGTGGTGCCGGAAACCACCTGGCGCAGATACTCGGCCGCGACGAGGGCCTGGCCGACCGGCAGTTTGAGATCGTGTTGCCAGACGAGTTGGTCCTGATCGGTGCGGAAGATATCGGTGGGGCGGCCATCGACCAAGTTGGTCGCGTCGTCGCTGCTGCGGCCGAGGCGCAGGGTGCTGGTCCAGTCCGCCGTCAGGCGGTGGCGCGCGTGCAGGGCGATGGCCGAGAGATCCTGGTCGTTCTTGAACGTGCTGGTTTTCGGCGCGGAGTCGTAGCCGCTGATGCCGCTGTCCTGGAAGAGGTTGAGGCCGTATTCCTGGCCTGCGGCCGGACGCCAGGACAGGTTGGCGCCGAAGTGGCTGTTGCGGAAGCCGTCGCGGTCGGAGCTGTAGCCCCAGTGGTTCGGGTTGCGGATGGCGGAGAAACCGTCGGTGTCGGCCTGGCCGAACTGGAAGTTCCAGGCGAACGCGGTGTCGCCGCCCGCCAGCCCGGCGTTGGCGGCATAGCCCCGCTGGCTGCCGATGCCGGCGCTGGCGGTGAGGCCCGGCGCCGCGTCGCCGCGCCGCGTGAACACCTGGATCACGCCGCCGATGGCGTCGGCGCCGTAGAGCGAGGATGCGGGGCCGCGTAGGATTTCGACGCGTTCGACGAGGTCGAGGGGAATGCGCGAGAGTGCGACGTCGCCACTGGTGGCGGAGCCGACGCGCAGGCCGTCGATGAGCAAGAGGGTATGGCTGGCGTTGGCGCCACGGATGAACAGGCTGGCGTTGGCGCCGGGGCCGCCGTTGGCGGCGTATTCGAGGCCGGCGACGCGGCCCAGCACTTCCTCCAGCGTCGCGTGGCCGGCGCGCGCGATGTCCTCGCGCGTCAGCACGTCGACATCGGCGAGCAGCTCGTCGGCGCGCGTGGCTTGGCGTGTGGCGGTAACGACGACGGTGGCGAGGTCGGCGGCGGCCAGGAGGGTGGTGTCGGCCAGGGCCGGGTGGAATGCGAGCGCGATGGCGGCGCCCAGTGCGTTGCGATTGAAACGGATGGACATATGTCGAACTCCCGGTGCGGCCAGCGTCCCCGCATGGCCATTGAACGGAAAACGAAGACGCCAAGGGAGAGTCGCGACGGAAGTCCCGACGCATCGCCCCCCGCGACGCATTCACTGGATTGTCCGTGGCCGGTCTCCGGGCTCGAAAGTTTTGAAGCATCGCCTTCCCAGGAGGGTTCCCAGTGGCATATCGACGCTTCCACACTTTCCTACCGTTGCGGGGGCAGCCGAGGCTTGGCGCGACAGCGTCGCACGCACCTCATTCCCGTTTCACCCGTGAGCCAAGCGATTGCATGGCTGCACGGACACCTCGGACAAAGCGGGCGGATTATAGGCCGCAGCGTTCCGCCAGCGCCGACTTTTTCGCCGCACTGTTCCTGCAATACCTTCACAGATGTTGCGAACTGCTTGACGGCAAATCACATTTACAACAAACTTCGCGCCCATGAACGAGGAACTCGGCGGACTGGAAGACAAGGTGACGCAGGTGATAGCCCTGTGCGACGCTTTGCGTGCCGAAAACCACAAGCTGCGCGACCGGGTCGGTGCGCTCGAAACCGAAAAACAGGATCTGGCCGAACGCATGACGACCGCGCGTACCCGCCTCGAAGGCCTGGTCGACAAGTTGCCATTGGAATGAGTGCGACGCTCGACATCAAACTGCAAGGCCGCGAATATCGGGTGGCTTGCCCGCCCGAGGAGTTCGATGCGCTCACCGCTGCTGCTGCCTTGCTCGACGCCAAGATGGGCGAGGTTGCCAAGGCGACCAAGAGCACCGGCGAGCGCCTCGCGGTGATGACGGCGCTCAATCTGGCTTACGAATTGAACGCTGCACGGCAGGCGGCCACTGCGCCTGCGCCGGCCGCGCCGCCATCAGTAAATTCCATTGACGCCGAGGTCGCGCGGGGTAGAATCAAAGCCATCGAAGCGCGGCTGGATGAGGCGCTCGCCCGACAGAACGAACTGTTCTGATACGCCGCAAAGCGGTGATGGGCAGCGCGGCGGACAGTCGGTTTCCCCCGAATTCCCTGCAGTGTTCGCCAAGGCCCTACATTCCTTGAACCAATACGCATTTGCATCGGTCGCCGCCCATTGACGCCGCTGTTGTGAGCACTCCACGTCGAGTGCACCTGAAGCGGCAGGAACGCGACCAATCTGAACCCAGGTTCAGGATGCCGGCCTAACGGCACAGGCGGGGAACCCAGCAACACGGCCAGTCCGCAAGAGCTGGCCGTGTTTTTTTTTTCTGCTTGGGCGTTCAGGCTACCGTTTCGCGCAACAGCACCTCGCCGCGCAGGCTGTGCGGCAGGGCGGCGGTGATTGTCACGTCGATGAACTGGCTGATCAGGCGCGCGCTGCCCTTGAAGTTGACGACGCGATTGTTTGCCGTGCGCCCTGCCAGTTCCGCCGCATCCTTCTTCGCATGCCGCTCCACCAGCACGCGCTGCACCGTGCCGACCATCGCCTGCGAGATGGCGAAAGCCTGTTCCTCGATGCGCTTCTGCAGACGCATGAGGCGTTGCGATTTCAGTTCCTGCGGTGTGGCGTCGGTCATCTCGGCGGCCGGCGTGCCGGGGCGCGGGCTGAAGAGGAAGGAAAAGCTCGTGTCGAAGCCGATCTCCTCGATCAATTGCATGGTCTTCTCGAAGTCCTCTGCGGTCTCGCCGGGGAAGCCGACGATGAAATCGGAGGAGAGCGAGAGGTCCGGGCGCGCGGCGCGCAACTTGCGGATCAGCGACTTGTATTCGAGCACCGTATAGCCGCGCTTCATCAGCGCGAGGATGCGGTCGGAACCGGCCTGCACCGGCAGGTGTAGGTGCGACACCAGCTTGGGCGTCGTCGCGTAGACGTCGATGAGCCGTTGCGTCATCTCGCGCGGATGCGAGGTGGTGTAGCGGACGCGTTCGATCTCGGGCATGGCGGCGATGGTCTCGATGAGGAAGGCAAGGTCCACCGTGTCGCCCTCGTGCGCGAGGCCGCGATAAGCATTCACGTTCTGGCCGAGCAGCGTGACTTCCTTCACGCCCTGGGCGACCAGTCCGGCGACCTCAACCAGCACGTCGTCGAGCGGGCGCGAGACTTCCTCGCCGCGCGTGTAGGGCACGATGCAGAAGGTGCAGAATTTCGAGCAGCCTTCCATGATCGAGACGAAGGCGCTGCTGCCGGCCTCGCCTTCGACGCGTGCGGCCGGCAGGGCATCAAACTTTTCGATCTCGGGAAACGAGACATCCACCTGCACGCGCCCGCTGGCGCGCCGCGCCGCGATCAATTCGGGCAGGCGGTGCAAGGTCTGCGGGCCGAAAACGATATCGACATAGGGCGCACGCTCGACGATGGCGGCGCCCTCCTGGCTGGCGACGCAGCCGCCGACGCCGATGATCAACGCAGGGTTTTTCAGCTTTAGCGCGCGCACGCGGCCGAGGTCGTGGAACACTTTCTCCTGTGCCTTTTCGCGCACCGAGCAGGTGTTGAACAGGATGATGTCCGCCTCCTCGGCGTTCTCCGTCTTGACGACCTCCCCGGCGGCACCGAGCATGTCGGCCATCTTGTCCGAGTCGTACTCGTTCATCTGGCAGCCAAAGGTGCGGATGAAAACTTTCTGGGTCATGGCGGCGGGAGCGAAGTGGGGCGGGGCGCGGATTTTAACAGCGCGCGGTGCGGACAAATGTCCGCGCCGTCCTGCTAGAGCCGACTTTACGAGCACAGCGAGCACAAAGTCTCCCCTCCCGCGAGGGAGGGGCTGGGGGTGGGTGGGCTAATGCTCGACCCGGTTGCGTCCGCCCTGCTTGGCGCGGTAGAGCGCTGCGTCGGCTTCCGCGATCAGCGCTTCGATATCGGCCGCCTGACCGGCTTCGCCCTGAGTTACCGCCACACCCAGACTGACCGTGTAGTGCGGCAGGGCCTTGTCACGGTGCGTCCCGATTTCCTGGCGGATGCGTTCGGCGACATGGCGGGCCTCGGCCAGTCCGGTGTCGGGCAGCAGGATCATGAACTCCTCGCCGCCGAAGCGCGCCAGGATATCCGGTACGCGCAGCATGCGGGCCGAGCGATTGGCGAAATCCTTGATGACGAGGTCGCCGATGTGGTGGCCGTAGGTGTCGTTGACCTTTTTGAAAAAGTCGATATCCGAGGTGACCACCGCCAACGGTCGGCGCGAGCGCATGCCGCGTGCCCACTCGATCGCGGCGCGGCTGAAGAAGGCGCGGCGGTTGAAAGCGCCGGTCATCGGGTCGCGCGTCGCCATGAACTCCAGCTCGACGCGCAAGCGCTCGTTGGCCAGCAGGATGAAACCGATCGACAGGCCCAGCACGCCGAGCGAAAACATGCCGAGGTAAACCTGCTGGATCAGGTTGCGGTCGAACACGTCGTCGGACTCGCCGGCCGCCATCGATAGCGTGAGGAGCCGCCAGACGGCGACGGCCGCGCCCAGCATGAAGGCCACGCTGAGGAAGCGGCTGCCGAAGCCCTGCGGCGCCGCGCGCCAGGCGAGCAGCGCGCCTTGGGAGAAGAAGCCGATGTGCATCAACGCCATGATGAAGATGCGGCCCTGATAGGTGTGGGTGCCGTAGGTCAGCCAGGCGATCAGCAGCATCACCGCGCCGATCACGTCGAGACTGGGCCGCCACACCGGCTCCTGTCCCCCATAGCGTTGCAGCCCGACGATCAGCAGCAACTGCCCCAGCAGCAGCATGCCGCTCGCCGCGACGATGGAGAGGCCGTCGGGCAGGTAGCCGCGCAAGGACGCGAAGCCCGAGGCACAACCGATCAGCACCACCGCCAGCGCCCAGTCGCGCAAGCCTTCGATATCGTCGGGAAAGCTTTTCGCCTGCACCCAAAGCACGAGCGCGCAAAGTACGCCCAGCAGGTTGGCGACAATCAGGAAGGTACGCGGATCGACCGGTTCCATGAAGTTCTCAGTCCAGCGCCCGCAAAAATTCCGTGCGTGCCGTCCGCAGCTTCGCTTGATTTTCTTCCGGCACGAGCGCCGCGCAATGCGCGTAGAACCCCTCGAAGGCCGCAAGCACGGCCGGTCTGGACAGGGGCTTGGTCTTGTCGTCAAACACTGGGCCGCTGTCGCCCAGCACTTGCAGCACGGCGTATTTCGGGATCAGGCGCTGCTTGTCCTTGCAGGTGCCCAGCAACGGGCCGGTCTTGGTGTATTCCTCCCCTTCGAATTCGAAGCGGGCGCCGAGCGGCAGTTGGTGGATTTTCATGACTGGGGCAATAGGGTTCGGGTGGCGCGATTATCGGCGAAATGGCGGCGGACAGGCGTTCGGCTGGCGCTCGCACCGGTAGAATCGGCCAGTCACGTCGCCGGCTCCGCCGGATCGACGGCGACAGGGCAAAGGGACGCGGCGATGGCGGGTGAGGGCGAGAAGCAGCACAGGATCGGGATAGACCGGGTTTGCGTCGGGCTTTACATCAAGCTCGACAGTTGGCTCGGCCATCCCTTCCTGTTCAGCAGCTTCAAGATCAAGAACGCGGAGCAGATCGCCACGTTGAAGGCGATGGGCCTGACCGATATCGAATACGTGCCCGGCAAGAGCGATGTCGCCCCGGCTGCGCCGGCTCCTGCGGCCGCCGCAGAGGAGACCGCGCCCGCCGCAGAGGCGGAGGAACAGGTCGATCTCGACGAAATGATGCGCGAGAAGAAGGAGCGCATCGACACCCTCAGCCGCGAACGCGAGCAGATCTTCGCCGCCGAACGCAAGTATGCGAAGACGGCAAACAGCGTGAAGAATGTCATGCGCCTGGCCGGCGGCAATCCGCGTCAGGCGGCGCAGTTGTCCGGCGAGGTTGCCGTCGAGCTGGCCGAAATCTTCCAGGCCGAGCAGAACCCCTATATCCACCTGATGGGCGAGAACGTTGCCGACGAAAGCGCCTATTTCCATAGTCTCAACGTCACCGTGCTGTCGCTGATCCTGGCGCGCGCCCTCGGCGTCGGCGATACCGACGACGCGGCCTTGCGCGACATTGCCCAGGGCGCCGTGCTGCACGATATCGGCAAGTCCCTGGTGCCGAGCCAGATCCTGTTGAAGGACGAGGAATTGACGGCGGCCGAAACCAAGCTGCTGCGCATGCACCCCGGCTATGGCATCAAGGTGCTGGAGGCGGTGGAAGACCTGCCGAAGCGGGTGCGCGAAATCATCCTGTTCCATCACGAGATGGCCGACGGCAGCGGCTATCCCAAGGGCATCAAGGCAGAGGCGCTCGACCAGGCGGTGCGCATCGTCGCCATCGCCAACGCCTACGACAACCTCTGCAACCAGCGCGTCGTCAAGCAATCGCGCACGCCTTCCGAGGCGCTCTCGCACATGTACAAGAACGATCTGGCCAAGTATGACAAGGCCGCACTCGGCGCCTTCATCAAGGCGCTCGGCATCTACCCGCCGGGCACCATCGTCAAGCTCAAGAGCGGCAAGGTCGGCATCGTCATGTCGGTAGATTCGGCCGACCTGCTGTATCCGAACCTGATGCTCTACGATCCGACGATCCCCAAGGATACGGCGGCCGTGGTCAACCTGCGGCGCGATCTCGTCGACGATGCCATCGAGCGCAGTCTGCGTCCCGCCGTGCTGCCAGCGCCGATTCACGACTACCTGAGCCCGCGCAAGCGCATCTGCTACTTTGTCGACCACGCGGGCGGGAGCTGAGGCCGGACGGCAAACCGTGCCTCACTCGACGATCTTTTTTACCCGCAAAGCCTCCCGCACGAGTTGCTGGCGCAGCGGCAGATCGCCCGCGTCGCGGGTGTCGATGTTGAGGGCGAAGAACCACACGCCGCGCGGCGTGTCGACATAGCCGACATACCAGCCGATGCGCGGGTTGCTGCGCGTCGCCCAGCCGGTTTTGGCGCACAGAGTGAGCGCCGGCCCCTCCTCGATGCACATGATGCGCCGCAGCGTTGCGTAGGACGCCGCCGCGACGGGCGGCGCCTGTCGATATACCCGCTTGAGGAACGCCACCTGCTCGACCGCGCTGATCGTCAGCGCGCCGTCGAGCCAGAACGTCGTCTCTTCGAAGGGCGCGTGCAGCTCGCCATAGTCCAGCGCGGCGATCCAATGCCGGTAGCGCGCCGCGCCCACCTGGCGCGCCAAGGCCTGATAACACCAGACGCAGGAGGTCTTGAAAGCGCTCTCCAGCGTCTGGTCGCGGTTCCAGTCGGGAATTTCCCGCGCTGTGCCATCCCACTCGAATACGTCGTCGGCGCCCGCGATGGCTCGCTCCTCCAGCGCGATCAAGGTGTTGGCGATCTTGAAGCTCGACGCGGCGGGCAGGCGCCGCTGCGCGCGTGCCTCGTCGTGGATGAAGCTTGCGCCGCCTTCCAGTGTGGAGATGACGATTGTGCCTGCGACGCCCGCGCGCTCAAACAATCGCGCCAGCGCCGGGTCTTCGGCCCGGGCCGAAACTGGGAAGAGCAGGACGAGGCAAAGCAGGACGAGCGCGCGCAAGGGCTTAGTCGGCCGGGCTGGTCAGCAAATCGGTGAGCGCACCGCGCTCGTCGGCGAAGGTTTCCTTCACTTTGACGATTTGCGGCAGCACTGCGTTGAGGGCCGCGACCAGGTTGGGATCGAAATGTTGGCCGGCCTGGGCGTCAATGTAGGCCATCGATTCCTCCAGGGAAAACGCCGGCTTGTAGGGGCGTGTCGACAGCAAGGCATCGAGCACGTCTGCTACCGCGACGATGCGACCGACGAGCGGAATCGCGTCGCCGGCCAAGCCCGCCGGATAGCCACCGCCGTCCCAGCGCTCGTGGTGGGTGAGGGCGATGACGCGCGCGGTGGCGAGCAGCGTGTCCTCGTGGTCGCCGATGATTTCCGCGCCGATGGCGGAATGCCGCCGCATAATTTCCCACTCCTCCGGGGAAAGCTTGCCGGGTTTGCGCAGGATGTGGTCGGGAATGCCAAGCTTGCCGACATCGTGCATCGGCGCGGTAGCGAGGAGGATATCGAGCGCCGTTTCGCCGAGACCGGCCGCCGCGCCGATCAGGCGCGAGTAGTGGCTCATGCGCAGCACATGGTTGCCGGTTTCGTTGTCCTTGAACTCGGCGGCGCGGCCGAGGCGGCGGATCACCTGGCCGCGCGAGCTGACCAGTTCGCGCGTGCGCTGGGCGACCATGCGTTCCAGTTCGCGTGTCTGGTCATAGAGCGCCAGATGGGTGCGCACGCGCGCCCGCACGATGGCCGGGCTGAAGGGCTTGACGATGTAATCGACGGCGCCAAGTTCGAGCCCGAGGCGTTCGTCCTCCATGCCATCCATCGCGGTGACGAAGATCACCGGAATGGCGCGCCGGTCCGGGTTGGCCTTGAGGCGGCGGCAGACCTCGTGACCCGACATGCCCGGCATCATCACGTCGAGCAGGATCAGGTCGGGCGGCGTGTCCGCATAGGCGATGCGCAAGGCCTTTTCGCCGTTGTTGGCGACCTTGACGACGTATTCCCCTTGCAGGGCGTTGTGCAGCAATTCGACGTTTTCCGGCGTGTCGTCTACCACCAACACGGTCTGGCGTGTCCTCAGGTCGACCATCGGCTTTCTCCCTTGTTTGCACCCGCCTGCGGCCGACGGGCTGAGCTTACGCTATCACAGTTTTCAGCGGGATCGCGAGACATGAAGTGTTGCATGAAACCGTGTTTACCCCCGCTGTACCAGCCGCGCCCGATAAGCGCTCGGCGCATTTCCCGTCCACTCCACAAACGCCCGGTAGAAGGCCGAGGGGTCGGCGTAGCCGAGTTCCGCCGCGATGGCGGCGACGGATGACTCGGTCTTGGCGAGGCGGGCGAGGGCGAGGTCGCGGCGCAGGGCGTCCTTGATCTGGCGGAAGTTGGCGCCTTCCTCGGCGAGGCGGCGGTGCAGGCTGCGCGGCGAGAGGTGCAGCGCGGCGGCGACTTCCTCCAGCGTCGGCAGGGCGGGCAGGGCGGCGTGGAGCAGATCGCGCACGGCGCGCACGCTGTCGCGGTCGCGGCGGTAGAGGGTGGCGATGCGGCCCGGCGCGTCGACGAGGAAGGCGGCGAGCGCGGCGTCCTCGCGCCGCAGCGGCAGGTCGAGCAGGTTGGCCTGGAAGCGAGCTTCGAGTCGCGGCGCGTCGAAGCTGGAGTGGGCGGTGTAGATCAGCGCGTAGTCGGCGGCGTGGGGCGGACGCGGGTAGGGGAAGGCGACGGCGTCGAGGCCGAGGCCGCGCCCGGCGAGCCAACAGGCGAGGCCGTGGATCAGGCGCAGCAGCCATTCGTAGGCGAAGACGCGGCCGGGGTCGGCGGGATCAGCGGGATCGGACGCGAGCAGGCGGGTTTCCGCGATGCGCAGCCAGGCCTGATTGCCTTGCCGTTCCACGCTCACCGCCATGTCGGGCAGCAGTACGCGCAGGAAGCGCGCGAGGCGTTGCAGCGCCTCTTCGAGCGTGCGCGCACCGACGAGGGCGCGGGCGAGGAATTCGAAGCTGCCGCCGCGCATGGGCGCGGAGAACAGGCCGAAGGCCTCGTCGTCGAGCGCGGCGGCGACGCGGTTGTAGAGGTCGGCGTAGGCGGCCAGGGGAATGCGCGCGGTCGGGTCGGTCATGGTTGTCATGGCAGCCGGGGCGATGTCGGCGGCGGCGAGCAAGGGCGCGGGGTCGCGCCCGGCGCGCACCATGCCGGCGAGCATGCCGGTGACGAAGCCGATGGCGACGGTGGCGTGTTTCATGTTGGCGGATTTTGCACGATCGGCGGCGGGGCTGGCAATGGCGTTGTGGCGAACGAGGGCCTAAGATGGCGCGATCCGTCGTCAGGAATTGCGCCATGTCCGATCCGTCCCTCTCCGCCAAACTCGCCCCCTACAAACCCAAGCACAAGCTGCGCTTCGTCACCGCCGCCTCGCTGTTCGACGGCCACGATGCCTCGATCAACATCATGCGGCGGATTCTGCAATCCACCGGCGCCGAGGTGATCCACCTCGGCCACAACCGCTCGGTGCAGGAGGTGGTGAATGCGGCCTTGCAGGAGGATGTGCAGGGCATCGCCATCACCTCCTATCAGGGCGGCCACATCGAGTACTTCAAGTACATGATCGACCTGCTCAAGGCGGGTGGCGGCGCCGAGATCAAGGTCTTCGGCGGCGGCGGCGGCGTGATCGTGCCGGAGGAGATTGCCGAACTGCATGCCTACGGCGTGACGCGCGTCTATTCTCCCGAGGACGGCGCGCTGATGGGCCTGCAGGGCATGATCAACGACGTCGTTTGCACCAGCGATTTCGACCTGACGACGACGGGCACCGTGCAGGTCGAGGACTTGCGCGGCGGCGACCACCGGCTGCTGGCGCGGGCGATTACGCAA
>Ga0209262_10000504_pt1 | contig 17504 bp, 12 predicted proteins | sample Lowcelwee11metaG_FD_187171 | JGI IMG/M metagenome (GOLD analysis project Ga0209262, IMG submission 187171) | Freshwater pond sediment microbial communities from the University of Edinburgh, under environmental carbon perturbations - Low... | ecosystem: Environmental > Aquatic > Freshwater >...
GATATAGACCTGCTTGTGGGTCGTGGAGCCGTAGCGCTGGTACTCCCCCGCCGAGCGCATCAGCGCGGATTCCATGCAGCCCAGGATCTGACCGGCGAGCGCGCCCCCGCCGATGGCGTCGAACGCCAGCGTCGCGCCGGTCGCGACGATCGCTTCGGTGAGATCCTTCAGGAAGGTCGCAGCCGTCGAGTTGCAGACGTCCTTCGCGCCCTGTTCCCGCAGCAACTGCTCCTGCGGCTCGGAACGCACGACGTTGACGAGGCCGACGCCATCCTTCAGGCAGAGGCGGTTCAGCATCTGTCCCAGGTTGGACGCCGCGGCGGTGTGCACCAGCGCGGTGTGGCCCTCGCGCCGCATCGTCTCGACCATGCCGAGCGCGGTCAGCGGATTCACGAAGCAGGCCGCGCCTTGGGCCGCAGTCGTGTCGGATGGCAACGGAAGGCAATGCGCCGCCTTCACGCAGCGGAACTGCGAGTACATCTCGCCCGCCAGGACGGCCACTTTCCTGCCCAGGAGTTCCTGGGCGGGGCCCGAGGCGCCGGCCGCAACGACCACGCCCGCACCTTCGTTGCCGACGGGCAGCGACTGGTCCACGCGCCCCGCCATCGCCTTCATCAGCCCGGCCGGAATGCTCGCGGTCACCACCGGTCGCTCGGCGGTGCCGGACTGGCGCGCCGTGCCCAGATCGGCGGCCCCGAACAGCAGCCCCAGATCCGACGGATTGATCGGCGTCGCTTCGACGCGGACCAGGACCTCGTCGGGGCCGGGCTGGGGAACCGGAACCTCGGCGAGCGAGAGCTCCAGTTCGCCGCTGCTCCTGACGAGCGATCGCAGCTGTAGCCCTGTCGCAATCGCACTCGACGTCATTCAGGATCTCCTGCCGGGGCGATCAAGATACCGCCCGGGATCCTCGCCGGCCACCACCGGATCCGCCCCCCCCCCCGACCCGGGGGGCACGCTCTTGCCGTCGCAGCGTGAGACTGTCGTCAAACTCGGCCGTCCTCGGGGGATTGACCGCCATGATGAAGCTGAAGACGCACGTGACGCTGCCCGCAGTCGGGCTGTCCGGGTTCGAGCCACCGTTGACCGAGGAGGAATCGGCAGTCCAGGCCGGCGTCCACCGTTTCGCGAAGGACGTAATGCGCCCGCTGGGTGCCGAACTCGACACCATGAGCGCCGAGCAGGTGATCGCGCCGGGATCCCCCTACTACAGCCTGTTCATCGAGTACGCCAAGCTGGGACTCGATCCGACGATGCTGGCCGAGCTGCCGCCTGAAATCGCGATCCGCATGGAGTCGCTGATCGGCGAGGAGCTCGGCTGGGGCGATGCCGGGCTTGCCGTCAGCCTGATCGTCGCGGGCTTCCCCATGCAGATGGCCGCCGTGATGGGCAATCAGGAGCTGGTGGACCTCTGCACCGGCAAGATCGGCTGCTGGATGATCACGCATCCCGACAAGGGCAGCGACGTGACGATGGTCGACGTGAGGCCCGAGTTGCCCGCCGGCCAGCCGGGCAACAAGGGCAACATGTGGGGCCGCCTGCAGGGCGACGAAATCGTCATCAACGGGCAATGCTCGGCTTGGGTATCGAACGGCGCGGTCGCGCAGGTCGCGCTGGGCTATCTCAGCGCTGAGTACGAAGACGGGTTCTTCGGTCGCGATGGCAATCCGTACGGCATGGCGGTGATCATTCCGCTCGACCTGCCTGGCGTCTCGAAGGGCAAACCGCTCGAGAAGATCGGCCAGCGGGCGCTGCCGCAGGGCGAAATCTACTTCGACGACGTGCGCGTGCCGAAGCGATTCGCCGTGGCGCTTAAGGACGAGTACTACGGCAACATGACCTCGGCGTGGTCGTTTGCCGGGACGCACATGGGCCAGGCGTTCACGGGTGTCGCGCGCGCCGCGTTCGAGCTGGCCCTGCAGTACTGCCACGAACGCAAGCAGGGCGGCACGCAACTCATCAACCATCAGCTCACGCGCTATCGGCTCGGCGACATGCTGCGACGAGTGGAGCTGTGCCGCGCCGTCGCACGCCGTTCACTCGCCTACGCGCGCCTGTCTCCGCTGACTCACCCCTATGTGACGGCGGCAGGCAAGGTTACGGTGACTCAGGAGGCGATGAAGGTGGTCGACGAGGCGTTCCAGCTCTTCGGTGGCGCCGGCACGTCCCGCGAGTACCCGATCGAGAAGCTGTACCGCGATGCGCGCGCCGCGCTGATCGAGGACGGCGAGAACACGATCCTGACCATGCGGCTCGGCATCCTCGCGCAGCAGCTCTACGCCGAGGGTTGGTCACAGAACTGACCAGCCCGAACACCGGACATCCATCGCACGAACCCCAGGAGAGAACCCATGGCCAAGTACCCCGTCGTCGTCTATGGCGCGAGCGGCTACACCGGCATGCTGATCATGGACTGGCTGATCGACCAGCAGATCCCGTTTACCGCCGTCGCACGCAATGCCAAGCGCGTGCAGGAGATGATGGCGCAGCGGGTCGTGCGCCTCGAGAGCGCCACGTACGAGATCGTCGAGACGGAGCACACGGTCGAGGCGCTGACCAAGGCATTCAAGGGTGCGAAGGTCGTGTGCAATACGGTCGGCCCATTCGTCCAGTACGGCGCGGTCGCCGTCGAGGCGGCGCTGAAGGCGGGCTGTCACTGCCTCGACACCACGGGAGAGCAGTCCTACATACTCGACGTGCGCGAACGCTATGGCGACGCTTACCGCCAGGCCGGACTGCTGCTGGCACCCTCGACCGCCTACATGTACACGTTCGCCGAGATCGCCGCCGAACTGGCGCTGGAAACGCCAGGCGTCGATTGCCTGGAGACCGGGACGCTGTGCCGCGGCACGCGCTTCGCCGCCGCCGGCGTGACGGTCGGCTCGACGGCCTCGATCTTCGGCATGGCCCGCGTCAAGCAGCACTACCTCTGGGAAAAGAGGCTGGTCGAGCATCCGGTGACGGCGTGCTTCAACCTGGTCGATCCCAGCTTCATGCAGCCGGTCTTCTCGCTGCCCTGGAGTGGAACCTCGCTGCCGGTCTTCTACCAGTCCGACGCGCGCGTGCACAGCTGCATCTCCGCCGTCGGCTTCTACGACAACAACGTCATGCAGCTCGCGCACGGCTTCTTCCAGAAGTGGGATGCGGAGTACAAGAGCCTGCCGGCAGAGCACCAGGACGCCATTCTCAAGGCCGCGGTCGAATCGACCACACCGAGCATGCCCGCGCGCGAACGAACGACGACGGTGCGCACGGTCGACTTTGCCATCGGCCGAGGCCAGCTCGCAGCCGTGCGCGCCACGGTGCACGGCCTGACGGCCTACATCTCGACCGGCGCCCTGCAGACGGCGGCCGTGATGAAGCTGCTGGACGGTGAAACGAACAAGGTGGGCTTTGCCTCGGCCTGCAAGGCGTTCGGTCACCGCTACCTGCTCGGCTTCCTCGAGCAGCGCGGACTCGCGCGGGCCACCGTCACGCAGCTCTGAGCGACGCGGCCATGGCCATCATCGACTTCTTCGATCGCGGGTGGCGCATCAACCCCAAGGGCGCCGCCTACATCCAGGACGACCGTCGCTACAGCTTCGACGAGGTCGGCGAGCTGTCGTGCCGGATCGCCAACGGCCTGCTCGCCCTGGGTCTCCCGAAGGAGACGAAGGGCGCGGTCTGGGCGACCAATGACGTGATGGCCTGGACGTGCACGCTGGGATTGTGGCGCGCGAACATGTGCTGGATTCCGGTCGGCGCACGCAACCCGGCCGAAGAGAACCACTACGTGCTCGACGCCTTCGATTGCGAAGTGCTGTTCTTCCAGAAGTACTTCGCGCCGGTCGTCGCCGAGCTGCGGCCACGGCTGCCGAAGGTCCGGCTGTGGATCTGCATCGACGACGAATTGCCGGATTTTCCCGGCGCCCGCTCGCTTGCGGGCTGGGTCAGGGACCAGCCGGCGACGCGGCCGGATGTCCAGGTCGACATGGACGACGTCGTGATGCTGTCGGCGACGGGCGGCACCACGGGCACGCCGAAGGGCGTGATGAACACCCATCGCAGCGCGCAGACCTTCTGCGCCCATTTCCTGATCGGTTGCCCCTATGGCTCCGAGGAGCGGCCGGTGAATCTCGCGGCCGCGCCCATCACCCATACGGCGGGCCTGTTGTCCGTGCCATGCACGTCACGTGGCGGCGCGGTCGTCATCGTCACCAAGCCCGATCCGGCGCTGCTCCTCGGTGCGATCCCGAAATACGAGGTCACCGAGTTGTTCCTGCCGCCGACCGTCATTTACCGGCTGCTGGACATTCCGGATCTCGGCAAGAAAGTGGATTTCTCGTCGCTCAAGTACTTCATGTACGGCGCGGCGCCGATGTCGGTGGAGAAGCTCAAACAGGCCATCGCGGTGATCGGCCCGGTGATGATGGGCGGCTACGGCCAGACCGAGGCGCCGGCCTCCATCGCCTACCTGCCGCCGGACGAGCACTTCGTGAACGGCCAGCTGGCCTCGGACGCGCGCCTGTCGTCGGTGGGACATCCCAATCCGCTGATCCGCGTCGAGATCATGAACGACGCGAACGAGATCCTGCCGCCGGGCGGCACCGGCGAGATCTGCGTGCGCGGCGATCTGGTGATGAAAGGCTATTACAAGGCGCCGGAGAAGACCGCCGAGACCATCATCGACGGCTGGCTGCACACCGGCGACGTCGGCCATATCGACACTGACGGCTACCTGCACATCACCGACCGCAAGAAGGACATGATCATCTCCGGCGGCTTCAACGTGTACCCGAGCGAGGTCGAACAGGTGATCTGGGGCCACCCGGCCGTTCAGGACTGCGCGGTGATCGGCGTACCCGACGAGAAGTGGGGCGAAGCGGTGAAGGCCGTGGTCGAACTCAATGCCGGGCAGCAGGTGAGCGAGGATGAGCTCATCGCGCTGTGCAAGGAGAAACTCGGCTCGGTCAAGGCGCCGAAGACGATCGATTTCGTCGCTGCCCTGCCCCGCAGCCCGGTGGGCAAGGTGTTGAAGAAAGACCTGCGGGCGAAGTACTGGCAGAACACAGCGCGCAAGATCTGAGCGCCGCAGGAGAGGTGACCGGCATGAGCATGTTCACGGACAAAGTGGTCGTCGTCACGGGCGCCGGCTCGGGCATCGGCCGCGCGCTGGCGCAGCGGCTCGCCGGCAAGGGCGCCCGCCTGGCCTTGTCGGACGTCAACGCGACGGGCCTCGAGGAGACACTGAAGTCGCTGCCCGCCGTGACCGAGGCACGCGGGTACGCACTGGACGTGTCGAACCGCCAGGCCGTGTTTGCTCACGCCGGGGACGTGCAGCGCGATTTCGGCACGGCCCACTGCGTGGTCAACAACGCCGGCGCCACGATGATCGGCACCGTCGAGCACCTGACGGTCGACGAGATCGAGTGGCAGCTCGGCATCAACCTGTGGGGTGTGATCTACGGTACCAAGGCGTTCCTGCCGATGATGCTGGCCCAGAGCGACGGCTGCATCGTCAACATCTCGAGCGTGTTCGGCCTGGTCGGCTACCCGGCACAGGGTGCCTACAACATCTCCAAGTTCGGCGTCCGGGGGCTCACGGAGTGTCTCTGGAACGAACTCGAAGGCACCGGCGTGCGCGCGATCTCGGTGCACCCGGGTGGCATCAAGACCAACATCGAGAAAGCCGGGCGCCGGTGCGCGGCAGCAGGTGAAGAGGAAGCACGCTTTTCGGCGCTGGCCGACAAGCTGCTGCAGACGTCGCCCGACGAGTGCGCAGCGGACATCATCGCGGGCATCGAGCGAGGCAAGAAGCGCATCATCACCGGTAACCGCTCGAGTACGCTGTTCTGGCTCAGCCGACTGGTGCCCAACGCCTACCCGGCCATCCTGAAGCGGGTCGCCGGCTGATCCGGCCCGTTTTCCCCGTCGAGCCGCCAGGAGTTCCCGTGACCCAGATCTACGTCGCCGGCATCGCGATGACTGTGTTCGGCCGACACCCCGAACGCAGTCTCGAGGACCTCGCCGGTGAGGCCTTGACCCGCGCCGTTGCGGACGCCGGCTGCACGGCACCGCAGATCGGTGTCGCCTACTACTCGGGCATGACGAACGGCACGCTGCAGGGACAAATCTCGATCCCCGGCCAGGTGATCTTCAGCAAGATCGGCATCGAGGGCATTCCCGTCTACAACGTCGAGAACGCCTGCGCCTCGGGCAGCTCAGCGTTCAATCTCGCCGTGCAGAGCCTGAAGGCCGGTACGACGGACGTGGCGCTCGCCATCGGTGCCGAGAAGATGAACATCCCCGACAAGGCGAAGGCCTTTGCGATCTTCGAAGGTGGCTGGGACGTGTCCCGAGCCGACGAGAACGCCGCCACGCTGATGAAGATGGGCGAAGGCATCACCCCGCCGCCCGGTTCTGAGTCCGACAAGCCGTACAGCAAGTTCATGGCCATCTATGCGGCATTCTGCCGCTGGCACATGAAGACCTATGGCACGACGCAGCGACAGATCGCGGCGGTCTGCGCCAAGAATCACCAGCATTCGGTGCACAATCCCTGGTCGCAGTTCCGCAAGCCTTTCACCGTCGACGAGGTGCTCGCGGCGCCGCCCATCACCTATCCGATCACGTTGCCGATGTGTGCGCCGCTCTCCGACGGAGCTGCGGCGGCGATTCTCTGCACGGAAGAAGGGCTGCGGCGCATTGGTGCCGACCGCAAGCGCTGCGTCCGCGTGGCGGCCAGTGTGATCCGCAGTTTCACCCATCGCCGGCTCGACGAGCCGGAGAAGCACATCAGCCGACTCGCGGCGTTGCAGGCTTACGAGATCGCGGGCCTCGGCCCGCACGACATCGACGTCGCCGAGGTGCACGACGCGTCTGCCATGGGCGAGATCATCCAGTCCGAGAACCTCGGGTTCGTGCCGCTCGGCGGCGGCGGACCGGCCGCTGAACGCGGCGATTTCACGCTCGGCGGGCGCATCCCGATCAATCCATCGGGCGGTCTCGAATCGAAGGGCCACCCGCTCGGCGCCACCGGCCTCGGCCAGTTGTTCGAGCTGGTGACGCAACTGCGCGGTGAAGCCGGCGCCCGCCAGGTCGAGGGCGCGCGCCATGCCATCCAGGAGAACGGCGGCGGCCTGCAGGGAATCGAGGAGGCGGCGGTCGCAATCCACATCCTGGCGAAGTAACGGACGGAGGGAGCACCTTCCCCGCGCTCGGCCGACGGCGCCTCAGCCTTCGATCAGCCCCAGCAGACGCGCGCGATCCACGGCGTGCTTGCGGCTCGCGGCGTTCAGCTTGAAGAACACGTTCTTCAGATGCCATTTCACCGTCTGCTCGCCAACATCCATGGCCCGTGCAATCTCCTTGTTCGCCTTGCCGGTGGCGAGCAACGACAGGATCTGCGCCTCCTTTGGTGTCAGCAGCCCGCCGGTCGTCGGCGAGTGACCCGCCAACGCCGGTCGCGCGGGGCCCGCAGCCGCGGCTGCGCGTGGCTCCTCCGCCGGACGGCTCGGAACCAGTCCAGCCAGGACAGGGAGTCGTGGATGTGCCGCCTCCACGAAGCTGCGGATGCCGCCGAGGTCTGCCAGGCTCAGCACTTCGGCCAGCATCTCGAGCGCCTCGGGACGCTCCCGCTCTTGCAGGACCAGGGCAAGCAGCGCCCGTGCAACGAGCACCATGGGGGCACGACGCGCATGAAGCGGCGCGTCGGCCGCCGAGCGCAGCGCCCGTTCCGCGCCGTTCAGGTCTGATCGGGCGAGGCAGGCGTATCCGGCAGCGACCGACCGAGTGCGCCGGTACAGCCAGTCGAATGGCTGGTAGGCGGGCACATCAAAGACCGTCCGCAGTGAATCGACCTGTGCCAGCAACTCGTAAGCTGTCTCTACGCGACCCTGCAGGGAGTGGAGACGGACCTGCTCCGCCAGGCTGACCAGCAATACGCGTGGCAGGTCGCGAGCCACGCCAAACTGGTAAAGAGCAGCGAGGATTTCGAGAGCACGGGCCTCCTCGCCACGCCGCATCGCGATGGCGGCCAGCGTGCGATAAGCGAGCAAGGTCGGATCCGGCATGCCGACCCGCTCGATGACGTCGAGCCGGTCGGCGAGGGCGGCCAGTGCCAGCTCGGACTCGCCGCGCACCATTCGAACCGCGGCCAGTGCTCCTGCCAGCATCGCGGCCACGGAGCTGCGGCGCCCGGTTTCACCTTCGGCCTGCTCCAGCCGTCCCTGCAGCAAGGATGCCGCCTGGCCGGCATTGCCGTCCATCAGGTGGCTGAGACCAGCCAGCAGGTCGGCGAAGGCGAGCGGCAGACGCATCCCAGCCTCGCGTCGGGCACTCGAAATGCTGGTCAGCAGCCGACGCCGGACCTGCTCATTGTCCCCACTGTGCAGGGCCAGCGCCGCGTGGGAATTCGCCAGCGACATGACGTTCAGGGGCATTGCACCCGGGGGCGCGTTGTCCCAGTCGCGCAGCGCATCGGCCACGTCACCAGGCTTGTCGCGGAAGACTCCGGCAGCCGCCGCAATCAGGGCGACATCGAACCGACTCTCGACTGTGAACTGCGGGTGCCGCTCGATCTGCTCGATCAGCCCGGGAACGGTCGCGGCATCCTCGCCAAGCGCGGTGATCCAGGCTGCAGCGATCTGCAGCCGCACGTCGCGTACCGTGGCGGATGCCGGTAGTCGCTTGATCCACTCGCGCGCCTCCGCAAGACGACCTTCCCGCGCGATATCGAGCAGGCACTGCGAAACATACGCGACCGCCAGCGACTCGTCGCCGGCGGCGAGCGCGTGGCGCGCTGCCTCCTGGTACTGCCCTTGATCGGCGTACCATGCCGCCGCTCGCTCATAGCAGGCACGACGCTCCTCCGTCGGCAAACGGTCGAACTGGCCGAGCAGGAAGTCACGCGCCATGGCGTGCAGGCGCAGCCAGTCGCGACCTTCGCCTTCGGTCACGACCGGCGACTCGTCAGCAAACCGTCTCAGGTAGTTGCCCGCTTCCCGGCAACCGGTCACGGCCTCGCACAGTTCGGGACTCACGGCCTCGAGGATGGAAATCCGCACCAGGAACGCGGACTCCTCCGGCGGCAGGCGGGAAACCAGCGACTCGAAGAACCAGCGCTGCAGGTTGCCGCCGCGGGCATTCAGTTGACCGATCATTGCGTGCAGGTCGGCGGCCGACTCGAGCGTCGCAGCCGCGAGTTGCAGGCCGACCGGCCAACCCTCCATGAGGTCGTGCAGGTGCACGGCGTCGTCGAGTCCGATCCGGTTTCCGAAGCGCAGACGCAGGATCTCCAGGGACTCCTCGAGGCTCATGCGCAGGTCACCGACGCCGATCGCCGCCATGCGACCACCGGCCAACAGGTCGGTCAGGTCCAGCTCCAGAGGTCGGCGTGACCCGATGAGAAACTGCAGGTTCGGGGGCGCGTTGTTGAGCAGGTAAGCGAGCATCTCGCGCATCGTCGCCTGGGGCATGCGGTGCGCGTCGTCGAGGATGATGACCACCGGCGTCGCAAGCGCGGCCACTTCCGCAAGCAGCGCCGTGAGGGCGTCGAGCTCGCGGTTCGACTCCATCTGGCCCCGGATCGCCGCCGCTGAGAACGTCTCCTTCCCCGTCGCCGCACGCAGCGCGAACAGCAGCAGGTTCACGAACCGCGTGCGATCGTCCAGTGCGTCGAGCGATACCCACGCGACGAACGCGCCCTTCTCCAGCCAGCGGCGGCGCCACTGCGCCAGCAGGGTCGTCTTGCCGAAGCCTTGCGGCGCGGTCACGACGACAGCCGTACGCTCGCAGACCTCGGCCCAGCGTTGCTCGAGACGCGGGCGCGCCGCGATCGCCCGCCCGAGCCGCGGCGGTGCCGTCTTCAGCTGGAAATGGGCGTCGGACATGTCTCGGACCCCTGCGGGGCCGGCGCGCTTTTCAATCGATCACCCCCGGCCTGCGCGGCCTGGGCAAGCATAGCGCAAGCGTCGGGCCGTAGCCCCTGCCGCCCCCTCGTTGCGGGTGGGGTCGGCGCGAACTCATCACGCGTAATGTGCAGCGCATCGAGGAGAACAGCCGCCTCCTCATGTGCCGCAGGCAGACATGGCGATCAAGTTCGACGACGAATACGCACCCTACAGCGTGGACGAGAGTCTGCCCTGGACGCCGTTTACGCCGTACTCTGAACTGGTGTCGGTCAAGCTGTACGCAGTCGACCCGGCTCGCGGTGAAGTCATCATCCTGTTGCGCGCGCCGCCGGGCGTCGAACTGCCCGCCCATCGGTCGACCGGGCAGACGACGATCTACACGCGGCAGGGCCGTTGGCAATACCGCGAACACGACTGGGTGGCGGGCCCGGGCAGCGTGGTCATCGAACCCGCCGGCGTGCCGCACACGCCGCAAATCCTGCCCGACGGGACGGACGACGTGATCCTGTTCGTCGTCGCCAACGGCGACCTGCTGTTGCTGGATGACGGGGGGCACGTCGTCGGCACTGAAAACAGCCGGACTGCCGTCGATCGGTACCTTGCATACTGCAGGGCCAACGACATTCAGCCACGCGACCTGACGACGCGAGCCGGCTGACGACGCTTGCTCGCGCCCTTGCGCGCGGCAGCGATCGGCAGGCCCCCCATTTCGCGGGGGACTCCCCGGCGCGGCCGTGTCGTATCGTCGGAAACCGACACGAATCTGGGGGGCATCGATGAACAAGCCAATCCCGCCGCTGGACCTGATGTGGCTGATCATGGAGACTCAGGCCAGCCCGACGCACGTCGGCGCGTTGCTGCTGTTCGAGAAGCCGAAGAGCAACCCCGGCGTCGTCCGACAGATCGTCGAGGCATACCGGTCCTTCGAGCCGACGCCCCCGTTCAACTACCTGCCGGAGGTCGGTGGCGCCAGCCTCCCGCACTTCCGCGAAGCGACTTCATACGATCCGTACTATCACATCCAGCACATTGCGTTGCCGGACGGAGCCAAGTACGACGATCTGCTTCGGCTCGTGGCCGACCTCCATGAGCCGATGCTGGACCGCAGCCGGCCGCTGTTCCGCGACTGGATCATCGACGGCGTACCCGACAATCGGTTCGCCGTCTACGCAAAGGTGCACCACGCCATCATCGACGGTGTATCTGGCACGAAGCGGCTGTATGCCAGCCTGAGCCCGAGCGCGCGGCGGGCCATCCCAACGCCCGCGTTCGCGGCAGAGATGCCCGTGCGCAAGCCCCGTCCGCCCAAAGCCATCGTCGACCGGCTGGCGGAACTCGGAATCTCCGCAACGAAGCAGACACTCGCACTGCGGGACGTATCGGTGAGCGCCCTCAAGAAGAGGTTCGCAGTGCTGCTGGGAGCCGACCCGGTCGGTAGCTCACCGTTCACGGCGCAGCGCGGACCGATGAACGAGCCACTGCAGATGGCACGGTCGGTCGCGACCCTGTCCCTGCCGCTGGACGAAATGCATGCGGTCGGCAGGCATTTTGGCGCAACGCTCAACGACCTCGCCGTGACGATCGTGGACGAGGGCGTGCATCGCTACCTGCGGCACACTGGCCGTGCCTTCCCGCACCGGCTGGTCGCGTTCTGTCCCGTGTCGCTGCGCGACGATGGCGACAGCGCAAGCGGCACGAGGGCCTCGGCCATGTTCGTGCACCTCGGCGAGCCGGAGGCCCCTGTGGTCAAGCGCATCGAGCAGGTCGTGGCCACCATGGGCGCCGGAAAGCAGGAGCTGCGCTCGATGTCCAAGGACGCCGCCATGGTCTACGCCGTCGCCCTGCTCGGCATGGCCGAGCTGAGCACGGCGACGCACGTCGATCGCGTGACGTCACCACTCGCCAACATGGTGATCTCCAATGTCCCGGGTGTGCGCACGAAGATGTACCTGAACGGTGCCGCGCTGGTGGGCACCTTCCCCGTGTCCGCCATCGCGATGTCCATCGGCCTCAACGCGACGCTGACCTCCTACCACGACCGCATGGACTTCGGCTTCGTCGGCAATGGCGTGGCCATGTACGACCTCACGGAACTCGCGCGCCAGGTGCGCAAGGCCTACGAGGAACTGAAGGCCGCCTCCTCGCGGAAGCGCAAGGCGCCGGGCCGCACGAAGAAGTAGCCATGGAGCGGATGGGGGGCGCCGACGCACTGATGCTGTACCTCGACCGCGCCGAGGCCTACAACCACACGATCAAGCTGCAGATCATCGATCCTGCCGCGGATCCTGATGGTTGGTCCTGGAGCCGGTTCAAGTCGACATGGGCCTCCCGGGTCGGTCTGGTACCACGGCTCCGGCAGCGCTACCTGCGCGTGCCGTTGGGTCTCAATCATCCGGTCTGGGTGGAAGACCCCGCGTTCGACCTCGACTATCACCTGCGACGGGTCGGCTGCCCGTCGCCCGGGACGATGGCCGAGCTGTGCGAACTGATCTGCGAGCTCTACGCCCATCCGCTCGACCACTCGCGCCCGCTCTGGCAGGTCTGGGTCATCGAGGGTCTCGAAGGGGGGCGGGTGGCGGTGCTGCTGCTGATCCATCACGCGCTGACGGACGGCATCGGCATCCTGCGGATGCTGAACAACTTCTGGCAAACCAGGCCCGAGGCGCTCGAGCATCCGGAGCCGGTGGAGTGGCACCCTGCCCCGCTGCCCTCGAAGTGGCGCCTGTTCTTCGCAGGCTTGCGAGACCTGCCGGGTGTCGTGGCCGCGAACCTGCCCGGCGCGATCCGCGGTTCACGTGCCGGCCGCCGCATCGTGGCCGACTGGCGCCGCGAGGGCCGAACCCTCCCGCCGACGCCCGGTGACCCGGACTATCCGGCGCCCTACGCGACACGCCTGTCTCCACGGCGCACCTTTGCCGCGCGCTCTTTTCCGCTGGCGCGCATCCGGGCGGTCGGCAAGTCGCTCGGCGTGACCATCAACGACGTTTTCCTCGCCACGCTGGCGGGCGCGATCCGCGCCCTGCTGCGCGAGCAGACGGGCACCGCTCCGACCGCACCGATGGTGGCCACGGTGCCGTTCGCGCTCGTGCCGCTGGAGCGGCGGACCCGCGACGGCAATTTCTCCACGACCTGCCATACGCTGCTGCACACCGACGTCGCCGACCCGGTCGAACGACTGCAGGCATGCAAGCGCTCCGCGGACACGATGAAGGCCTATTTCGAGGCGACACGCGAGGCGAACCTCACGGCGGTGCTGAACCTGCTGCCGCCACTGGTGCCGAAGCTGGTCGACCGGATCAACGAGCTCAAGAGCGGCGGACTGCTGCCGTTCTGGAACGTCGTCGCGTCGAACGTGCCGGGTCCGCGGGCGCCGCTGCAGCTCGGCCAGCTGAAACTCACGCAGTGGTTCTCGATCGGCCAGCTCGCCCACGGCGCATCGCTGAACGTCACCGTGTGGAGCTACGTGGACCAGTTCAACCTGTCCGTGCTCTCCGACCCGAAGGTGCTCGACGACGCCTGGCACCTGGTGGACCAGTTCGAGGCCAGCCTCGTCGAACTCGAGGCAGCCGCACAAGGAGCCAGATGATGTATCACTACGCCGACGCCATCGAAGCGCTGACCGACCAATTCGGCAACGACCACGTGCTGACGCACGACGGGGTGCACCGCACGTGGCGCCAGTTCGAAGACCGCGCGGCGCGGCTCGGCCAGGCACTGGCGGATGCAGGATTGCAGCCCGGCTCCAAGGTCGGCCTGCTGCTCTACAACTGCTCCGAGTACTACGAGACCTTCCTCGCGGCACTGAAGATGCGCATGGTGCCGTTCAACGTCAACTACCGGTACGTCGGCGCGGAGCTCTCCTACCTGCTCGACAATGCGGATTGCGAGGCGCTCGTCTATCACCGCTCGATGGCCGGCGTCGTGCGTGACGTGTTGCCCGCGCTGCCGCTGGTGAAGATCGCGATCGAAGTCGACGACGGCGGCGAGGCCTGGCAACGCGCGCAGCCCTACGAAGCACTCCTCGCCGCATCCGTCCCCGCACCGCGCATCGCGCGCCAGGCGGACGATTACCACCTGATGTACACGGGCGGCACGACGGGGCTGCCGAAGGGCGTGATCTGCCACGTCGCGCCCTGGAGCACGGGCCTCACCGCGATGTTTGCCACCAACGTGCTCGGCCTGCCGTCCGCGCCGATGACCGTCGGGCAGCTCGTCACGACCGCGCAGGCACTGCGTGCGAAGGGCGTCTTGCCGGTGGTGATGCCGGCCTCGCCATTGATGCACACGGCCGGCCTCGCCAACAGCCTGCCGTTCCAGATGCTCGGTGGACGCTGCGTCACGCTGCCGAACCGGACCTTCGACCCGCTGGAGATCTGGCGCACGGTCGCACGCGAGCGGGTCATGTGCCTGATCATCGTGGGCGACGCCTTCGCGCGGCCCTTGCTCGCGGCCCTCGAGGACGCGCAGGCGCGCGGCGAGACGCTCGATCTCTCGTGCCTGAAGATCGTGGTCTCGTCGGGCGTGATCTGGTCGCAGGGCGTCAAGGAAAAGATGCTCGAGTGGATCGACGCGACTCTCATCGACGGCGTCGGGGCCACCGAAGGCGCGATGGCGCTGCAGTTGAGCCGGCGCGGCCAGACGGGCTCGTCCGCCAGATTCGTGCCGCTGGCGGAGACGCGGCTGTTCGCCGAGGACGGGCGCGAGATCCCGCAGGGCTCCGACGAACCGGGCCTGATCGCCGCGGGCGGCGCGATCCTGCCGGCCGGCTACTACAAGGACCCGGAGAAGACCGCGAAGACCTTCCGCATCGTGGACGGCAAGCGTTTTGCGTTCATCGGCGACTGGGGCCAATGGAATGCCGACGGCACGCTGCAATTGCTCGGTCGCGGCTCAGCGTGCATCAACACCGGTGGCGAGAAGGTCTACCCCGAGGAAGTCGAGCACGTGATCGCCGCCCACCCGGGCGTCGCGGATTGCCTGGTGATCGGCATGCCGGACGAACGGTTCGGCCAGAAGGTGGTCGCACTCGTCGCGACACGCAGCGGCACCAGCGGGCTCGCAGCGGAGTTGAGCGAGTTCGTGCAGGGTAAGATGGCCGGCTACAAGCGGCCCCGCGCCTTCGTGGAAGTTTCCACGATTCCCCGCCTCCCGAACGGCAAGGCAGACTACAAGGCAGCGAAGATTCTCGCGGAGGAACGGCTGCCGTAGGCAGGGCAAATGGTCAGCTGGCAAACCACGACTGCGAGTCTGCTGAGCCGCCTGACGATCAAGCAGCTCCTGCAGCGCGACGTCTCGGTCGAAAAGCTGCGCGGACAGATGGGCGCGATCGAGCGGCTGTTCGCCGAGCATCCGCCGGGGTTCGAGGTCGCCCGCGACCACCCGTTGCCGCACTGCGACGCGGAGTGGATCCGTGCCAGGGGCGCCCGGACCGAGCGCGTCATCCTGCACTTCCCGGGCGGCGCGTACGTGGCACGCCTGCCGAACATGGAGCGCGCGATGCTGGCCCGCCTTTGCACGGTGGCGAACGCCCGCGCGCGGCTCGTGTTCTACCGGCTGGCTCCCGAGCATCCGTTTCCCGCCGGGCACGAAGATAGTGTTGGCGCCTACCTGCAGCTGCTCGACATCGGCATCGCCGCCGATCGCGTCGTACTGAGCGGCATTTCCGCGGGCGGCGGCATGGCGCTCGGCGTCCTGCTCGCCCTGCGCGACCGTGGCGTACCCATGCCGGCGGGCGCGATCCTGATGTCGCCCCTCACCGATCTGACCGATCGGCACGACGGTTCGCGAGTGTCGAATGCCGTACGCGACCCGGTCCTGAGCCACAAGCGCGGCATGGAAATGCGGACCATGTACGTGGGTGGCGCCGCAGAGAAGATGGCGCATCCCTACGTCTCGCCGGCCTTCGGCGATTTCACGGGTCTGCCGCCGCTCTTCTTCCAGGTCGGCAGCACCGAGATCCTGCTCGACGACAGCCGGCGCTGCGCGGAACGGGCTCGCGCAGCTGGCGTACGCGCCGAGTGCGAAGTGTGGCAGGAGATGCCGCACGGCTGGCAGGGACTGCCGTTCGGCTCGGAATCGCAGCGTGCCATCGAGCACTGCGCGGACTTCGTCAGGGAGTGCTGTCCGTGACCCGACGCACCGTTCGCAAGCCCAGGCCAGGCCCCGACAGCAAGGTCGCTGCAGAGAATTACATGCGCATTCTGCGCGAGGACCACGCGGGATTGTCACGCGTGCTGCGGGAGATCGATTCGCAACGGTCGCTGCTGGCATCCACGCCGGGGGCGGCGCGGCCCGTGCTGGCCGAGGCACTGCGCTACCTGCTCGTGTACCAGCACTCCATTCACCACCCGCGCGAGGACCGGCTGTTCAGACGGGTCCGGATGCGCGAGCCCCGCCTGTACCAAAACATGCACCGCCTGGTGAGTGAGCATCGGATCGGCCAGGAGGTGGCCGAGCGGCTCGCCGGCGAACTTTCGCGGGCGACACTCACTCAGCTGCAGGGCAAGACAGGCCAGCGGCTCGCGAAGCGCTTGCACCAGTACGTGCAGCACACGCGGGACCACATGCGTCGTGAGGAGGCGGTCTTCTACACCGGCTCGGAGCGCGTGCTGCGCGCGTCGGACTGGACGGCGCTGATGGCCGGACCGATGCCGCGCGACCCGGCCGCCGACCCGCAACGCTTCGCAGCCCGCTACCCGCGCCTGGCCGAGTGGATGTCCAGGCCACAGCGCGACGTCCTCGGGCCCGGTGATGCCACGACCAGCCCCGACCTGCGGGGACGCCTGGAGCAAGTCGTCGAGGCCTGCGGGGCATTGCTGCATCAGGCCATCGATCTCGCGCAGCGCATCGCCTGCGCGTCGATTCGTGCCGCAGGCCGTCGACCGCGGGCGTGACGGCGCTGGCAGGGCGGGTCAACAGCACCGTCGTCCCCGGGCGGGGTACGCAGCGGGGCGCCCTCCCGCACCCGGGAATGACAGTGACTGAGCAGACGTGGAAACCCAGAGACTTCTTCCAGACGACGTCGAACTCGAAAGCGCCCGCGCTGACTGGCACCGCGAGTGCGGCAGCCACCGTGATGCTCAACGCGATTTTCCTCGGTGCAACGGCGCCCTGAGGTTGGTTGCAGACATTCTTGTTCAGTAGGAATCCCCCGCTCTGGATGATCGAATCATCGCGGCGAGGCCAAGCCTCTCCCCCATGCGGCAGGATTCTTCCACCGGGAACACGTGTCGCCCCCCGGGGGACGGGGGGACTGGGGATCCTGTCGGGACGTCAGGCCGCGAACGAATCGCGCGGGATGGCGGAAAAGGAGAATGTCCCCAGTTTCCGCGGTAACCTCGCCGAGTGCCGCCAGACGATTCGGATCGCCAGGATTCTCACGCTCACGCGCGCCCTGTGCACGGCTCCCCGGTGGTGCGCGCGCTGTTCTTCGTCACGGGAGTCACGGCGCTCGGCGCCGGCATTGCCGGCATCTTCCTGCCCGTGCTGCCAACCACACCGCTCGTGCTGCTCGCCGCGGCGTGCTTCGCCCGCAGCTACCGGCCGTTCCACGAGTGGCTGCTCGCCCACCGGAAGTTTGGGCCGATGATCCACGAGTGGCAGGTGCACGGCAGC
>Ga0209262_10000505_pt1 | contig 17492 bp, 22 predicted proteins | sample Lowcelwee11metaG_FD_187171 | JGI IMG/M metagenome (GOLD analysis project Ga0209262, IMG submission 187171) | Freshwater pond sediment microbial communities from the University of Edinburgh, under environmental carbon perturbations - Low... | ecosystem: Environmental > Aquatic > Freshwater >...
GAACGGGATTTTTATTATTGGACTGTGAAAGCTGTTTTCTGCGGGACTGGAAACGCGCATGTTATTGTCATTCTGCGAACGCACGGTTCTGCGAAGCATGAACGGCTTTTCGCTGTTCACCCTGTCGCGCTCGGGCACCGCCCTCGCGCTCCCGCTGCGGGGCGGGCAACGGCAGCGGACCGATTGCCGGGAGACGCGGCAACAAGAGGGGTTGAAACCATTCTAACACCGATTGAAATATATTTTGACATTTATTCAAGTGGTATAATAATATACACATCGGCCGTAGTATTCACAGCAAAGTGTTGTATCATGCCGAGATACGTGTCCCAGTTGCCGTGCGCCAAGCCACAACCGATCCGGTAGGGAAAGTTCACGCGCGCCCATTGATATTTTTCAACAAGAGCAGAGAGTTGGTCGAGACATTTGGCAAACTTGTTCAGACGCATCGTGTAGTCTTCACCGGTGCGCGGCTTGCCAGCGTACCACTGAGCATTCATGTTCACGACATAGTCGACCTGGGTCTGGTACGCACGAACGTCAAAAACATCGCAGGAACCGTATTTCCGCTGCGTGTGCCAATCTTTGTAGGTGTCGGTGCAGGGGTACTTGGCAAAGACCCTCGCAGCAAGCCCTGCGGAACCACGCGAGGTACAGTTGGTCTGGTGCACGAGCACACCAGGGACCTCAAAAATAGAACCAGAAACCGTCTTTATACGACAGGCAGACAGCAGCGCAGAGCCACTCATTCTGCGGCCACGTTCCGAGAAAGCCCCTCGCGACAGCGGTCGGCGGTCGAGAATAGAAGCGCGTGGGCCACCACATTGAACGCGACAACAAACACAGCGAGCGCCGTATTCGTGGTTGGGAACAATACGGCCACGACCGTGTTCAGGGTTGCCATGCAGGTGGCGACTGAATACAGTGTCGAGACCAGCCGCATCGCTGCCAGTTGTCTCTCCGACATTGTATAGGACCTGCCACATCCCCGGGCAAGCGCGCGGTCAAGGCGCTCGTTGTCCTCTATGAAGAGGTACATCGCAATCAGGAACCCCAGCCAAGAGGCCGTGCAAAGAGAGGCTGCGATTAGCATTCGTGTTGTCTTTAAACGGACCAATGGCAATGCACACTACCCGTCTATTATTTATATATCTTTGGTTCCAACTTTGGCCACCCAAGAGCGTCGTGCCATGCGCCGCACCTCCATTCTGTTTCTATTTCCTTGGCCAGAGCTATGCTCGTTACTTCATAGAACCAACGGTTTCTACGAGAGTCCACTACCCTAAGCGTTGGTTGGGAAAAACGGGTGTCATACTCGATGTCGTCGGTGTCGGTATATTTTATCTTGAGATGCGGAGCATTGTCAAAATGGAATACAAAGTAGCGGCTCTTAAATGACGCTCGTGTAACTTTTCCTCTGCCCTTTACTTGTACCATACCAAAGTGAAAGGCAGGGATTGCGGCTCCTTGAAGATTGTTTGTAACCCAAGGATCCATTGCGCGGAATACACTGCGCGGAGATTTCCATTCATAATGATTTGTGTCTGGACCGACGGTTCGCATATAAAGGGTACAACCACGCGCGGCATCGGCATCTATATGGAATGGGACCAGAAAACAGCCGAGTACTCTGCTCCGGTAGAGGCCGCCGACGACTCTAGCAACCCGACGCTCGAGCTCCTGGCTGCCGTGACCGCGGTTGAATGGCTGCTGAGGTACCCCGAAAAGCTCGGAGACTCGGACGGAGTTTGCATCTTCTCCGACTACGACGGGGTGTCCAAGTACGCGAACGGCGACTGGTGTGCGGCCCGCGCAAAGAAGAACACGGGGTGGTTCCGAACCATGGCACTCAAATGGGAAGCCGCGGTCGAACGGCTACGACAACTATGCATCGTCGAGGTCAAGTGGGTCAAGGGGCACGGCTCTGATGAGGGGAACAAAAAAGCCGATAGGCTCGCAAAGAGCGGGCGAACAAGGAATACAATCCCTGCTTTATTCGCTTGACGAACTGTTCTCATGGTACTCATAGTGTGCGCGGCTGTACCCAACCGAGTGCTTGAGCGTCGGATCGCTCGCGAACAGAGAATAAGTCTCATTGCTCACGTCCCACTCAATCATCGCATCCGCCAAGGCGACCGATAGCGCGATCTGAGCGGATGGGTTCTTCATGTCATGGGAATAGCGGTTCGACGGCACGCCGTCGTTGGCGCGGTAGAACCCCCAGCGAGACCCATTGAGGATGTTCACCACGAACACTACCCATACGTCCTGCCAGTCGTCCAGGATCTGCATCATAGCAGCAAGAAGCTCCTCGCCGCCCGGTGGCTCCCCTGCGGCGTCCGGGCTCGTCGTCATAAGCAAATCAGCAGGACCAGGCATTTTGATGAACCGTACTCTACTACACACACGCGTAGAACGGTGGCACTGCACGCAGTGGCGCTAAGGTGACGCGGATATGTGGTTCGAGATGTCGCGAGGTGTAACTGTGCGGATTCACACGGAGAGTGCCGCCCTGCAGGACATAGACACAGACGGGACGATCAAGGTTGCAACACTTTCAAGGTCTGAACTATCCGTATATGTCGCGGCGGCCGTGAACGATTACTTGGACCTGCTCTCGCCCAATCTCGACCCACCGATGTACGTCTACTACTACCCAGGCTCCTACGCAAAAGGTACAACTATTTTGGACGTCATGATTTCCGGGACACCGCCAGCGAAGATAGGCGAGATTTGCGTCACTATATGAACAAATGTTGCAACTCAAGGGCACGCGCGCGTGGGGTGCAGTGACCATGTCGGGCAAAGTCGATGTGTGTGTCTACGCGGCTTCGCCGAGCCTGCGCACCGCGCTCATGGGAGACACCATCAAGGCGTGCGGTGCAGTTGAGCGGCAGTATGTTCCGCATGCGGTCATGACAGCTGTGAACAACCACCTCATTTGCGACGAGATCATGGACAACATCGGCCGTGGATGCTTTGTTCATCGCTGGCCCGCCCAGTACAAGACGGGAAGTACCACGCTCGTCGTTATGGGCTTCCGCTACGGATGCGAGAATGAGCAGCCGAGCCAGGTGGGGCTTATCCGAGTGGACATTGCTTGAATAAATCTCTATATTCCTGAGAAATTGATTTATCATATAAGTGTGGACAATGACGGGTTGCAACCATGATGGTGCGACATGGTCAGGCAGACCTCAAGTGTACCTCAGCATGCATTGACGAGAATGGTGGATCCATATGCTCGAACAAAAACCTGTAGGGTCAATGCAGTCATAAATGTCGTTGATCGCCCCCATGGCATTGATACAACAAAAGGAGAACAGGTGGTCGCGCGCTACCATATAAGCGGAACCCTTGAAAGTATCGTGGAAAAAATGCAGCAGATCGATCATGAATACGCAAGTCAGAAAAAAATTAACCCGGGACGATATGTCGATACATGGAATCGTCAATCAAGGATTGGACAATATCTCGTAGATCTGGATATTACAGAAGACGAACTACGTTCTAGGATGAATCAGATTTGGAAAGAGGAAGCCATCCGCGCCCCTTGTAAAATAATCGGTGGTATTTCCCGTCGCCCTGAAATCCGTTACAAAGGAGTAAGATAATTGTGCTATATATCAAATACATTGACTGTTATGCAAGAAGAAGCAGCGAAAGAAAAACTGCAGCTGCTCACGCTCTCTCTTCCCTCCTGAGCTCGTCCCCACAAAATACACCCGCGAGATATCGTGCAGCACAAAAAAGCCGCGCAGCTCGTCCAGCGAATGCGCCACCTCCTTCTCTGTACGCGGCACCCGTGAAAACACGACGAGGTTGCGGAACCCATGCGGATAGTACGCAACACTGAGAATCTTTGTCCCCTCTGGCTTGGTAATGAACATCTCCACACGCCGCTCAGCCAACGACTGACGCCAGTAGCCCGTGCGCACAAAATTTATGATCTCTATCATCGCCGGCGCAACACGCTTGCCCTCGCTATGAAACATAACTACGCACTGGCATTTCTCCACGTTGCGCGTCGTGCGGTAGCGGTGCTTTTCATAAGGATGTCCAGTTATGTATACAGGGACCTCGCCCAGGCACGCCCGGATCGCAAGACGCCGCAGATTATGGATTGGTGGAGCCGCGGGTGCACAGATGCCGATCAGCGGAACGGAAAACTCGATCGCGGCGGCCGCCGCCTCTTCGTCGGCGCCTTCTTGCCCGCCAGACACCACGGCCTGGATTACATATCCCCCCTCCGCCATCTACGTTCACGTGTCACACCACACCGCGTGCCATGGTCATGACATTCGAGACCTTGTTTGGTGCTCTCAGTGTGCACAATGGAGGCACTGATTGAGAAGAAGAAATTTACCCGGGCGCAGCTGCGCAGAGGCGAGGCTGCTCGGGTTCTGTTGCTCGACCTCTTTGAGCTCTGTCCATTTATTTGTACAAACAATGAACAGAATATCCGCACGCTTTTCAGCGGGGCGGCGTGTGCACGAGACATCTATACGCTGCTTTTATCTGTGGTCGCAGATAGATGGTTGGGCGATTCCCTCTACGAGCTCGCGCTAGCTCTCTGGGAAAATTACAGCTACTACTCGCCGCTCCCACGCTGGCCGCGCGCCGACCGCACGGTGGTCTTTGTGAACTACTCGCCCTTTTCTTCGCGTGCGCGGTACACGGTTGAGCGCCCCTTCAAGGACGGCGCGACCCTCATCCTCGTCGCCCGCAGTGTCGGTGGCGAAACTGAGTGGGACCGCAAAGCCCAGTACTCACTCGACCAGCTCGAGCCGCTGCGCAGGATTACAACGGGCCAGGTCAAGCTCGTGCGACCGGCCATAGAACCCGAGCGCCGCTGTGTCATCTACTGCTGTGTATTCCGCAGAGTCGGGCGTGAAGCCGAGTGGGATACAAAGACAGAACGCCTCGCGCGGTTTGATCGCTGCCTGCACCTCGTCGACTGTGCGTGCATCCAATTCCCCATAAAGCGCGTGAGCTTTCCGCGCCAAATCGGCGACGAGATCTCGGCAAGGGAGTGGCCCAAGTGGGAAGAGACCGTTCACCGATGGGCAAACGACCACCCGCAAATAGAAGTGTTGATTAATCTGTAGTACAAATATCTTTGAGCGATGTTGGCACATGCTCAATAACTACATCTCCACAGCATATAACCACCCCACGGTCGTACACGGCCTCCTCCTCCGTTGGAACCTCGCCTGTTTCGAGCTCTTTTGCATTCGTCATGTAGATCATCTCCCAGTCGTACTCACCCACGCCAGCAATGTCGTGCAGCAGATGAACCCGCTCGTCGGGCATACCGTAGTACTGGGCTGTCTGCGCTCGAAAGACTTCCAGAACGCCAATTGCGCGGCGCGCGGCTACCGGTTCCTCGCCGAGTGTCATCGTGAAGAACTCGGACGTTCGCTTGACTGTCGTTTGATACGTACTAATGACCTCGATTCCGTCTGCAGTCGTCCGCGGCGTGCCATTTAGCATGAATGCGGCCTGCTCCTTCATAATTGTGATTTTGTACGTATCCCATGCCGAGACGTCCGTCGGGGCGTCCATTTCGAGAGAAGAATACACTGCATCCAGTCAATGGATTTTATTCAGCCACTGGCTGGGACTCTGGAGTCTTCACCGGAACCTCTGCAGGGATAGCTTCGACGACAACCCACCCCCTTGTCAGCACGATCGTGCGAGAACTAATGTTCGCCAACTGCGAATCATACAATGGGATTTTCGCCTGCTGAAGAAGAAGTTCGCTGTTGGTCGGGATGAAAATCATCTCCCACTCGTGCCTTCCCACCCCAGAAATTGCATCCAACAACTGTATGCGCTCCACTGGAATGCCAAAGAAGGCCGCAGCAGCATTCTTGATTGCGTCAAGATGCGCATCCACATTCTCTTTCAGACTTCCATCTAGCTTGGAACCAGAGGTAGTAAATGAACGCGTCGACGTCAGACGCGTCTGAAATGCATTGGATTGCACGAACATTGTATCCAGAGTATATGACCGCCCCGAAGGCATGAACGCGGCCATCTCCTGAATAACCTGGACCTTGTATCCAACTGGTGTGGCCATTTTCGTCTTTTGGTCTTGTTGAACAACACTGCGCTGTAACGAAAGGCACTGCGACTGCTCGGCAACACAGGAAATGTCATGACCACAAACTATGTTGCACCATTTCCCAGACCAAGCAATGGGCTGCGCAGTGCCCCATAGTGCAGTGGTTGCACACTGTGTGAACATGAAAGACGTCGAGTTGGAGCAGGACCTTATCTCCTGTGCAAAGGAGTTTTGCGAAGAGCCCTACGGGATCGTAAAGTGGCTGCTGACGCACACGCGATTCACCGACGACCGCAATATTGCATGTCTGCTGCACGATTTCCGCGACGACGTCTCGCGATGTGCCTACTGGTTACAAACCTCGTGTCAGAATGGCAACCATTTTCTTGGGATAGAGATGCAGATGCTGGTGCGCGCGCTGCTCAAGTTCAGGACTCTGCGCTGCTCAAAAGGTCATGAAAGTCACTATAAATATATGTTGTTGTGACATTGATCCCTATGGTTGCACCATCGGAGCACTCGACCAAACGCACAGTGAGTTCCTCTCGCGCGCCATGTCTGTGAATATCTCTGGTGTGAACAAAGCGCTTCTGCTGCGGGCCTTGTGGGCACACGCCGCAGACTATTTTTCCAATGGAAGGTGCGATTGGTTTGACCACAGTGGTCCCACAGAGGCTCAATGCGAGGAGCTTGTAAAGGGGTACATAGGATGCGTATGCGGCGTCCAACTCGACATCGACTTGACGCGCCGCGCCGTGTCACCGACTCTGTATGACCAGAGAACTTCGGTGGGATCCTTTCGCCGTATCGTGAACCAGTACATCGAAACACGCAGGTCGCGGCGTTTGCGAGAAAAATTTGCACGTATAGCTGGTGATAGATAACATGTTCATTATCTATTCTGTGATTCGAGGGTCTTCGAGACGCCTGCCTTTCTTTGTAACCCAAAGTCCTTTATGCCAGCCACAGCGTCCAGGACTATTCACCTGCTCATTATAGCTGTATGCCTCCTCTGGATACTCCCATGAAAAGAAATAGCAATGCATTTCGCTCCTAGCGCTTCCAAAAATGGCGTTCACGCGTACGTGCTTATCCCCTGAATGCTCCCTCATACAGTAGTACACAATATCGCTGTCGCAGTCTGTCATGTCGTTCAAGAATACCCTAAGCGCGCGCCGTGCATCCTCCTCATTTTTTGCTGGGAATGTATAGTAGTAGATCATGCTCCCATAATACTGGCCTTCGTAGTATTTCTTACCAAATGCATACTCTTCGTGGTCGGAAAAGTCATACTGATTGTATACTTCTTCTTCTTCTTCTTCTTCAGTGGAATCCATTCTAGAAACTACACTGCATGATAGGCGCCAGTGGCTTGTACCCTAAAAGATCAGCCCTCCAACAAGGCGCCCAGCCAGAGACGTGCTGCACCTCTCTTGGAGTTGCGCTTGTATAGCCCCAAGAAAAACACAATTCAATCCTCCGCTCAGGCTCAGATTGGAAAATGTACTTTAGGCATATGTACCCTCTTTCTGGATGCTGCTTTATATAATAGTATAATATACCGCTGTCACATTCCAGGAGTTCGTCCACCCACCACCAAAGCGCAGCCCATGCATCTTCTTTGCTAGTGGCGCAATACGCACCCATATCCCTCCACGTTCCATATTCTACCTCTTCATCCGTCGAACAAGCATATGGATCTCTCTCTTCGTCCGACGACTCTTCATCTGATATGGGGACATACGGGTAGATCTCTTCGTCTGAAGAAGACATCTTCGCACAATGCAACCTACTTCTGTTCCGCGTGTGTCTGCAGGGGGCGGCCCTTTTGGGTCCGTCTCAGGGGCTCCAACCCACGCATTGGGCTGCACATGTCCTTCCAGCAAAAATAGTAAACCTCATGGTTCTTATGCCATGGCGCAAACGTAGGCTTCAGCTCGATGTACTCTTCGTCTGGGTGCTCGTGCACCTTGTAAAACTCGTAGCCATGGTACGTCAGGTCCTCCTCGCACATCTTCAGCGCGCGCCGCGCGTCCAGCTCGCAGCATGCAGGGTAGACAAACTCCTTCACAGTGGGTTCGGCCATCGATCTGCGTAACCCACCGTTGGGTATTATCTCTGTCTAGCTAGACACACTGCCGCCTCTGCCGCACAAGCGTGTAGCTTCTGCATATAGGTTTCTTTCTCTCTTCTGTGAACAAGTGAGAATTTGCATAACACAAAAGTCGGTCCGCGCCAACATTATTTTTTTTTCAGAAAAAAAAAATATTTTTTCGCCAGGATTTTATTTTTTTTGTTCGGCGACCGAAAAAGTCGGATCCAAATTTTCACTTTGGTTACCCTACCCTACCCCTGCCCCTACCTATTACTATCTATATATATATATATATAAATAAGTAAGTAAGTAGGGTACTCGGCAAGAGCCCTCAATAGGAAGCCTCAAGGGTAGCCTCGGGAGTAGAGGCCTCTGTGTGGATCTCTGGGTCGATAGCCTCTGTCTCCCTGTCGTCCCAGTACATTTTCATTCCCCACGCCACGTATCCCTTCCTCTCGTCGCCCCTCTTTCCAGTCGGATGCGTCAAAACGTAGTGCACGATTTTGATGAGCAACAAAGAATGCCCACTAACAAAGCCCACGCAAAAGCCCAGCCCGCCTACGGCCGCACCGCCAAGCAGGTACGTCAGCACGCTGCGCTTCGTCAGAGAAGAGATGAGCTGAGACATTTTGTGTATTGGTAAACACAATGCATAGAGTCTTTGCAACCCATCGGCAGCCTATTTCTTACCCACGGTCACAACATCCGCCGGCCGCCGCGCCTCGTCAGAGAAGAGTTGCAACATCCTCACGTTCGCGCTATCCTGCAAATGGGTGCACCCCTTGAAGCCTGCGCGCTGTGCCCCACAACATGGAAACCTGCTTTCTATGCGGCGAGGGGGTGCCCTACCCCGGGGAGCAGCCTACTCTGCCCCAGATGCTGAATCAGCACGTGAACTATCCACCGAGGCCATTCAAGTACTACTGCGGCACGTGTTTGTGGTACACGACGCATAGTATCGCAGAAATAATCGAAGAAGACCTCGGATCGATAGAGGCCTATGATGCGTGGTGCGACAGGACATATGCCTACCGGGCGCTCATTATGTGGAGCAATAAACACCCCGAACAGTTCAAGGGGAGGTTGTGACTATCCTCGCTCTCTAGAATGTGTGCTGTGTGCGTCAAAATGACGGACTCTATATTCGCTGTTGTGCCCCAGTTCCCGCGCGCCGCGCGCTCCGAGGCGCTCGTCAAGATCATCGACGCCGTCCCGGGGTGGAAGGCCGCCGAGTTTGAGAGCGAGCTGCGCCGGACCGTGACACCCGACGTCGCCGCGTACCTCAAGCCCAACGCGCCCGAGGCCGTGTTTGTCCACGCGGACAACTACGGCAAGACGACCACGCTCGCGGTCTTCCGCATCCTCGCCGGCTACGCCTTCCCCGCCGCGTTCATCAAGACCGCCGCCGCGCACTTTGTTGCCGCGCGCCCCGAGAAAAAGTTCCCCGAACACCTTGCGCCGGCGATTGGGCTGCTGTACGAAAATGAGTACGCGTCGATTTGCCGCTCGGATCTCGTCGCGCACGGCGGCACGGTCGCGATCCAGGCCGTCACCGAGCTCGTGAACCATCCGCTGTGGCGCTGGGTCGAGTTCCAATCGGGGCTGATCTACGCCGGAGTCAGGGATGTGTGGAGCAAAGACTTTGCGTTTCTTGATCTGCTGAAGAACCGCAACAAGCACCCGGACATTGAAGTCGAGCGCAGCGTCGCGCTCTACATCTTTTCAGCTCTGCGGGTCCTCGGTGCTACGGGGACTCAGGTGATGTCGGCAACGGTGTTTGTCCTCAACCGCCACGGCGAGCAGCTGAGCGAGCGCGGGAAGCGCTTCTCCCTCCTCGTGTCGACGCTCTACAAGGAGCTCTCTCAACTGAAGCCGCTGCCCCTCGCGACGCTTTCCCCAACAGACGAGTGCCCCAAGGACATCCAGTGGGGGTACCGGGGGTAGAGGTGGGGTACCGGGGGTATTTGAATAGACCTGTTTTTGGCACTTTTCGCGCCGGTGATTGGTCGTGTTTTGTTGTTAATCAACCCCGATTGGAAGTACTTCAACCGCGGTTGGATTCTTTTCAACCGCGGTTGGAAAGGATTCAGTGTGTTGAACCAAACACCCAAACGATTCATGGAGATTGACCTTTTCGATTTTGAGCGCGCGATGAGCGGCGACGTGGACATGCCCCTGCTCTTTGACCTCTTGAGCACGGGCTTCCGCCCCGCGGAAATGCTCTCTGTCACTCAGGACGACGCCCCCGAGCTCGACAGCTTTGGCGGGCCGACCGGTGATGAACCCGCTCGCGACGAGCCAGCCTGCTCTGGCACAACATCCGGAACCGAAGAGAGCGATGAAGTCGAAGAGATCGAAGAAGACGCTGGCGAACTTTCCTCAGAATCCTATGAAGATTCCGAGAGCGAGAATGACCCTCTTGCAGTACCTGCCTCTGCGGGAAGCAATCTCAATACCCCGCGCAGCGAGGTGGATATGCCAGACTATGAAACAACTGGCGCGGTGGTCTGGCAGATCCACAAGGCGTGGGTGGGTGCCGTGAAAGGCGCAAAGGCCACCGACACCGAGATATGGGTACCCACATGCAACGCCCAGGTGGTTTTTGACTCGATCGAAACTGCGCTCGAATGCAAGAACCTCCCCGCAACCGACCAGCTGTGCCGTATCTTGCTCGCGCGCATCCTCTTTGTATGGAAGCTCTCTATGCGCATCGCCATTCTGCGCGAAACCGGCCGCAGATTCTCCCCTGTATTTGAGCTCGAATCGCAGCGCGAGCCAACGGCCAAGTGGGTGTGGTCTGTTTTTGGCCCCATGGACTCGTGCGACCGGGTCGACGCCTACGCAAGTTGCGAGGTGGGTGATAAGATCCGCGTCCTCGCTATCGAGACACCGGCGTGGATCTGGTGGTACATCAACCTCGTGTTTTCGACGAATGACAATGGCGTACACCCGCGTGAGTGGACAAACGACGAGCACATCGCCCAGTTCGCAGGGTGCATCGTCACCAAGGACGACGAGTTCCAGAACATTATTCTCGCGAACGGCATCGCGATGCTCCACAAGCGACACCTTCAGACCCTGCGCAATGATAACTTCTTTGCCAGCCAGCACCCGGTGTGCCAGCTGCGTGGGCTCGAGGACATCAAGTGCCTCACGCGAGCGAGCCTCGGCGGCGCGCTCTCTTCTAAAGCCGGGGACAAAAGGCGCGCGGTTATGCGCGACACGGCACGGCTGCGCGTTGAGTCGCGCATGCGCCGCCACGTCGGCATGTTCCAGAACTGAGTGCCAAAGGTGCCCGAAGGGGGCGCTACGCGCCGCTCGCAGAGTGCCGAAGGCGCTGTGTGCTGAATATATAGGGATTCCGCTGTCGTAATATCTTCTCCCGTGGACACAATACGAAACAATGGCTACTGTTGAAGAGCGTCTGACTGCCCTCGAGGCTGCCGACGTGACGCTGACCGCCGCTGCTGCTGCTGCGGACGCAAAGGCTGTCGCCGCGCAGGCAAAGGTCCTGGCCGCGATTGCGGCGGTGAAGGCACTTGCCATTGCGCTGCAGCCGACGTTCTGCATTGCGGAGCAGCACAATCGCGAGACGTACCCGAACGGCATTCTGAGCATTCAGGCGGCGCAAAAGGCGGCGCTGGTCGCGGCCGAGGCGGCGCTGGTGGCACTGGAATAAGTGCTGTTTGGAAAATGAAGATCGTATTCCGGTGTTATATGCCCATCCCTTGTAGCATTCACCATGGATCCGATTGCACTGATAACGGATCTGATCGACGCCATCAAGGACCTTATCCACGAGGTAAAGGTCTATGGCGAGGCCATCAAGGAGGTCTCGGACCCATCGCTCGCAACGAACCCGCTGAGCTTCCCCGCAGGCGCAGTCGACCGCGCAAAGTACCTCGGCACCAAGTCGACTGCGCTGATCGACGCGATGAACGCGCTGTTTGACATCGTGAATAGCATTATTCCGTAATGGAGATGTTTATTTGTACTGTTTGCTATCAAAACTGTACACACATCGCGCGTGCGGCCCACCCGACCCGCGCACGAAAACGAGCGGCAGCATCAGCCCCTCTTTTTCGCTATACACAAAATACACATACTCGCGCTCCTTGGTCAGCCACGGCACGAGCACGTGGAACCGCAGCATCGACAAGTCCTTTGTTGGCAGCATGCCCACGATGACCAGCTCCTCGTGCTGCACATCGCCGCACCATATCTTGCGCAGCTCGTCGACGGCCTTTTGCGGAATCACCTGCTTCGCCAGTCCGCCGTGGCCAATCTGCACCGTCTCCAGACGAGTGCACAGCTCGTCCTCGGTCCCGCACTCCACGACTGCGTTCTCGGTGACACCCTCTGGTAGCCGCACCACAGTGCAGTAGCCCGAAATATTCCCTGGAATCACATCGTGCTGGAAGATATCCCCCGCACGCACCCCTCGCAAGACGACAAGCTGCTTGTCAGACATATCTGAACACTGCTCGCCAAGACAGAGTGCCGCGCACCAAGACAGAGTCCCACCCACTCCTAATGTTGCGACCTTTTCGTTATTTGTGTGAACAAAAAGTTGCGACTTTGGCTGCCCAGCCGTGGTCTTGCTGTGTGCAAGCTGCTGTGTCATGGAGTGGAGCGACAACTCGCAAGCAGAGTCGCCGGCGCTCAGCCCGGCTCTCTCCCCGGGGGGTTCCCCCGAGAGCACTCGCGACCCCGAGGCCCAGCGGGTCCACCCCGAGATCGAACCTCGGGGCAGCCGCAGGCAGCGCGACGAATCCGCCCCGGCCGGCCGCCGATTTGCCCTGCCGAACCGCTCGCGCCGCTCGGCGAATCGCAAAGAGGTCCAAGAGTACGACGAGCGCTTCCTCGCGCACATGGCGACCGTGCCTCTGACTGGCGTCATCTCATCGGGCGCGGGGTATCGCATCCCGTACCACATGCTGCTCGGCAACCTCATCCAGCACGCGCGGAACTGGATCAACCAGTGCGAGGCCCCGCTGCCCGACCCGAAGCGCGCGCGCCTCTGCGTCGCCGAGTATACAGTCCTGCGAGAAATGTCGTCTCCCGCGCTCTCTGCGTCCGAGGTCGAGGCCTCTGTCACCGCGTTTCCCCAGTCGACGCCCTGGACCGCCGAGGACTGGGCCAAGTTTTTGCGCATGGAGTCGCGCATCCACGGGCTCTACTACGCGCCCGAGTTTGAAGCTATTTTGCGCGAAGACGACGACGGCAAGCGCGTGGTCCCGCTCAGCCGCGCCAAGTACCTCGGGTTCGAGCAGACGGTCGTCGAGTGGATCAACCTCGTGCGCCGCGAGCTCATGGGCATCCCCGGCGAGAACATCTTCGCGACGGCGGCCTACATGATTACGACGCGGCCCAACGAGTTTCGCACCGTCGTCAAGACGACCGAGCAGCACGGCAACTCGAGCGACCTGCTGCCGCACGCGGGGCTGCGCCGCGGCATCTACGCGTGGAAGGACTGCGCCGGCGGCATCGACATTTCTGCGATCGCCGAGCTGCCGTATCGAAAGTCGTTTCTCAGCGGGCTCGCTGCGTCTGCCTTTACAGAAGCGGGGCTGGAGTACACGACGCGCGCCGTCGCGCGCCGCGTGCTGCAGATGGCACGAGAGACCGACTACTTTTCCTGGGCCGGGCCGCAGACAGAAAACGACGCTACGTACTTTGCGTCCCACGAGGCGATGCTCGGCGGCCCCGACGAGTTCCGCGCCTTTGTCGACGAGTTCCTCGAGGGTATCCTCAACCCGAACCAGCGCCCGCCGGTCGGCGACGCCTCTGTCGTCATGCCCCTCGGCCAGAACCAGACCCTCGACGGCGCGCTCGCGTCGGCCAACGCCAACTACGACCGCCAGCGCGACGAGCTCGTGCCAGACTATCTCCTGCGCGTGCAAAACTACTCGAAGCGCGACGCGCGGCTGTTCTGGTACTGGTGCGGCATCGCCGCACTCGAGAACGCGTACGAGAACCCCGACGACCCCGACATCGACTGGGACCGCGTCGCGCTGCGCCAGGCGTTTCGCCCGATGATTACGCTCACGGGTATGAGCGGCACCGGCAAGTCGACGCTGCTCGCGGTCGTCGCATCGATGCTCGTCCAGCCGCCGAATCTGCTAAAGACAGACGCCAACGACACGTTTGTGCTGTCTGCTCTCTCGAAACCGTCGTCCGTCATCCTCGTTCAGGACGCGGGCAAGACAAAGGCCGCGACGATGGGGCCGCTGATCGACGGCTTTCTCGACTACGTGTGCAACGACCGCTTCAAGACGCGCGAGATGAATACGAGCACGACCGACCAGGCCAATACGTCGCCCCCGCGCACCGTCAACCAGTCGCCGCGCGCGGCCATTGCAATTGCGACCAACTCGTGGCGCCCGACGGACGAGCAGCACACGCGCCGCGCGCTCGTGTGGGGTCTACCCAACTCGACGGCGAAGCGCATCTCAGCGCTCAAGGAGAGCGTCGCGGCAGACGCCTTCAAGAACGCCTTTGTCGCTGCGTTTTGGTACGCCGTGTACCGCATCCGCTTTGACGGCAACGACGATCCGTGCACCTACTGGTCCGCCGCCGGGCGCGCGCGGCTCGAAAAGTGGACCGCGGGCTCGTCGTACCTGCAGCGCTTCATCGACCTCGCACTCGAAAAGGCCGACAAGGAAAGGGTGTGCCTCGACGCGCGGTTCTTCCGCCGACTCGGCGTGTGGCAGCGCAATTGCGGCGACCGCGCGATCCAGAACGCGCACTTTCCCGCCGACGCCGTGTCGTTCCAGCAGCGCGTGCCAGGGCTCGTGTACTCGCAGCGCTCGAACGCAAAGGGAGAGCCCGAGATCTACGTCCTCGGCATGCGGTGGAACGAGAGTGTGTTTCGGCCCAACTCGGATATGATCGAGACGACAGAGATGGTCGAGCACCGCGAGCCGACGTTCGACCACGTACCGGAGAGGTCCGAGCATGCGGTCCCTGCGCCGCCGCAGGCGCCTCTTCACGAACGACACCCCGAGTGGACGGGCCCACCCAACTATACGCTGCCTTTGTACCCGGGTGCGCCAAATTAAATGCCCTCGGAGGGCTCTATTCTCATGCTCTTGGCCGGCGGATCGTCGGGCTTGCCGTCGGCTTCGCCGCGCTTCATCGGCCGTGAGCGCTTGTATCGCTCCATGCGCCGCCCAAACTGCTCAGCGCTGCGCTCCATCTCGTCGACGACCTCGCCGCGCTCGCGCCCATTCAAAAAGAACGTCAGCGTCGATTCCGAGTACGCAAAGCGCGCGACTTCGTTCGCGCCGCTCGGATAGGTCGCCTGCACAAACACGTAGCCGGTCACCTGCAGCGCGCGCGGCTGCTCGACGCTCGTCGCCGTGTCGCCGAGGACGAGGATCCACAGCACGATCTCGTCGGGCCGCCCGGGGATGCGCTGCGCGAAGCGCGAGAACCGCACCGCCGAGGCGCTCGGGTCAAAGATGTCGGCGACGACGCGCGTCACGAGGTCCTCGCGCACGTTGCCTTCTGCGTCGACGGCCTTCTGGTACCGAAAAACGACGCCGCCCTCGCCGGCGACGACAGACACGTTTTTGCTTTGCGCCGAGAGCGTGTTTTCCATGCGCTGGATGTCCTCGAGCGTCGTCCTATCGATGCGCGCGCGGAACGCGATCGTGCCTGTCGTGTCAATGACGCTCTGCGCCTGGAACAGCAGCAGGTGGTCCGGCGCGAGCCCATGGTCGCCGAGCAGAAAGAGGTCGAACGTGTCCTCTTTTTGCTCCCACGTCGAGAAGCGGATCGACACGGACCGGCGCATGCGCGTCGCGTCGGGGTTCTCTACAGACGTGAACGCAACGACGGCCTTTGTGTCTGCGCGCTTGCGCCCGCCGTGCTTGGTCGCCGACGGCGAAAAGATATTGTGCTCGGTGGACCCGAGGATGTGGATGCCCTCGGAGAGCACCATATCGGCGCGCGCGGCGCACGGCATTTCAATAAGGCACTGCTGCAGCAGATTGATTGTGCGAAATACGGCCAGAGACACGACACCCGCGCGCACACACAAGGCGAGCAAAAACACCGGCGCCCCGCGCCCCCTAAGACGCGCAGAGACTTCCGACAGCAGCGCGCCATCGAGCTCGACCGCGCCCGTCTTGATTAAATTGTGCACCGACATGGCGCCGCCCGGTACACTGCGTGCGAAGCATTTGCCATTGAGCGCAGTGCGTGTCATCGACCGGTGTAATGTACGAAGAACCGTTTGCCGTTTGGCAAGACAGCGCCGACGACGCAACGTCGCAAGCCGCGGACAAGCCGCTGTACCCGTGGGTAGATGGCCTCGTGCCGCGGCCCGAGGCGCGCGCGCACGTGTGCAAGAAAATGTTGTCGACCGAAGCGCGGTTCGCGCTGCACGAGCTCACGGTACAGGGCAAGAGCACGCGCATCGTCGGGATGCCGGTCATCCGCGGCCGCTGGCCCACCGGACAGAGCGCGCTCGTGCTGAACGAGGCGTTCCCGCTGCTCGCGCCGTGGTCGTGCTACATCCTCGCCGACGCGTTTGGCGGTATGTTTGACGACGGTGAAGAAGTCGCTGTCTACGGCACGGCTGTGCCAACGTACCGCGGCGCGCTGACGGTCCCGCTCTCGGACGGCTACCTCTACAACAAGTTCCACCGGCACCTCAAGACGCAGCACGCCACGCCCGACGACGCGGGCTGGTTCGAGATCGACGACCCGAAGCTTGCGCGCGAAGTCGCCGTGCGCCTCGCCGGTGCGCTGCTCGCGCGCCACCCAGCTGAGCTGCACGATGTGCTCTATGAAGACTGCGGCGACCCGCGCTATGCCGACATTGTCGTCGACGAGGACAAACACTCGTGCCCGCGCTGCGGATCGCCGAGCGCGCATGCGCTTTTGACGCAGCCCGAGAACACGCTCGTGTGCATCGGCCGGCTGCACCTGCGGGCGCACGACTGCGACAACCCTAAGAACGGCGGCATTCTCGTCAACGGCACGCGCGTGAGCGTGTGGTACGCGCCCTGCGGCGAAGTGCTCGAGCAGGGCGCGGCGACGCGCAGCACCTACACATCCGATGCCACGCACCACTCGGTCTCTGTCGACGGGCAAGAGTACAAGCAGGTCGGCGGCAAGGCCGGCGGCAAGTCGGGCCAGTACAGCTACCGCCGGCACATCCAGCGCAAGGTCGGGCAGGCGTGGCCGCTCACGCCGACGACCAAGAGCTTCGAGGACTTTATCTGCGAGCGCCTGTGCCAGGCCGGCGCGCTGACGTTTGCAGAGGGGAACGCGCAGGCCGCCGAGGCGTACTTTTACCAGCTCGTCTACTGGACGGGCAAG
>Ga0209262_10000506_pt1 | contig 17472 bp, 19 predicted proteins | sample Lowcelwee11metaG_FD_187171 | JGI IMG/M metagenome (GOLD analysis project Ga0209262, IMG submission 187171) | Freshwater pond sediment microbial communities from the University of Edinburgh, under environmental carbon perturbations - Low... | ecosystem: Environmental > Aquatic > Freshwater >...
CCGCATTTCCTTCGCCCCGTCGCTCTTTCTGGCGACATTCTTGGCTTTGTTTGGCAGGTGCTTTTGGAAGACAATGTAGACCAGCAGCGAGATGATCATCGCGATCGCGGCGAGACCGAACGCGTAATTGTACCCCTTGGAGAAAGCGCGGATATAATTGGCGGCGAACTCCCTGAGTTGGTCGGCGCCGGCGACCGTGGCGTTGGACACCTTGGAAGCCAGGCTCTCCAGGCTGGCGATGGAGGCGCTCTCGGTCATGCGGCCGTTCAGGTAGGCATGGCACATGGCCGGCAGGCTGCCGTCGTGGGCGAAGCCCTGCGTGCGCAGGAACCAGTTGCGGATGGCGGTGGCGGCGAAAGGGGCGAAGAAGGCGCCGACGTTGATGCCCATGTAGAAGATCATGAAGGCGGTATCCCGCAGCTTGGAATACTTCGGGTCGTCGTAGAGCTGGCCGACCACGGCCTGCAGGTTCCCCTTGAAGAGGCCATTGCCGAAGGCGATGACGAAGAGGCCGATCAGGGTGATCGTCAGCGGCAGGCCGGGAATGGCCATGATGGCGTAGCCGGCGAACATGACGATGATGCCGAAGAAGATGACCAGCTTGTACTTGCTGGTGCTGTCGGCCAGGATGCCGCCGAACAGCGCCAGGGCATAAATGGCGTAATAGAACCAGCTGTAGTAATTGCTGGCCGCGGACGCGGAGAGGTCATACCTGGCCTGCAGGAACAGGACCAGGATGGCCATCATGGTATAGAAGCCGAAGCGCTCGCCCATGTTGGCGAAAAAGGCGACGAACAATCCTTTGGGGTGATCTTTGAACATTGGCGTGACCTCCAAATAAAATTTCAGGCAACTGAAAAATCATCATAACCGGGCGGGATTTTTTTTGCAACCGCGGCATGATAAAATCAAGCTTATGGAAAAAAACGCTTTTTCATTTCAGCGCCTGAGGGAGAGGGCCCGCATCCAGCCCCTGGGGGAAGGTAGCGGCTGGAAGCGTCGGGCTCTTTTTCATTTCACCATCTTCGCCGTGGCGTTCTGCATCACCTGCCTCTTCCTCGGAATGCGCGGCGTGATGCGCCTGGGCGGCATGGTCGCTTCCGGCGGCCCCTATGCCATCGCGCATCCGGCCCCGGGGTGGGTATGGGTCATGCCCGTCGCCATCATGGCCGGCATGGCCTGCCTTTTCCTCAACCTCTTCAGCGGCAATGAGGACGGGGTCAACCTGATGCCTTTGGCCTGGCCGGCGCTGTTCCTGTCGCTGGGCTGGAATTTCCTGGAGTTCGCCTTCACGCCGCCGGGCGGCGGCTTCGCCTGGGGCTGGCTGGTCTGCGGCGTGGTTTTCATCCCCATGGGCGGATTGCCGCTGCTCCTTGCTTATAAGCCGGCGCGCGCCCAGATCCGGTCCCGGCTGCAATCTGGCCAGGGGCTGGGTCCGTATGCCGTGCAGTGCCTGCTGATCGTGCTGGGCGTCCTCGCCGGCATCGCTTTCTTTAAAAATGTCGCCGGTTGACCGGCAGAGGAGAAGGGCAATGAAAACGGCAAACAGCGCGGCCCGTGCCCGCAAGGGGCGGTCGCTGCGCGCCCTGGCCAATATCGGGCCGGTGACGGAAAGCAAGCTGAAGCGGATCGGTATTTGTTGCGCCGAGGATTTCTTGCGGCGCGATCCTTACCAGGTGTTCGCGGAATTGCGGCAAAAAGTGGATCCCACCCTCTGCCGCTGCGCCCTGGCCTTGATCGTCGGGGCCAAGCTCGGGCAGCCCTGGCACCGGATCACCAAGGCAGCGGCGCGCGAATATGAAAAGCGCCATCCCGGGCATGAATGGGGCCCGTGTTAGGCCATGCCTCCATTCCGGAGCCGTCCCCGTCTTTCCGGTTTCAGGTCGATCAAGGAACACAACGGGACTCCCGACCCTTTCTGCGTCGCGGTGCGCGAAACGGTCTTGGCGATCCCGCGCGGGAAAGTAGCTACCTACGGCCAGATCGCCATTCTGGCCGGCAAGCCCTGGGGAGCGCGCCAGGTGTCCTGGATACTGCACTCGCAGTCGGAGAAGTACCGTCTGCCCTGGCAGCGGGTGATCGGCGCCGCGGGTCGCATCTCGCTGCCGCCCGGCCGCGGCCTTGAGGAGCAGCGGCGGCTGTTGCGCGGCGAGGGGGTGGCGGTCGACGGCCGCGGCCGCGTCGCCTTGAAAAAGTACCGCTGGCGGGCCGAATGGGAATTTCCAGTTAAAAAAAAAGGGGCCGGCCGGGCCGGCCCCTGACGGGCAATGCTTCCCAAAACCTTGGCTATTTGGCTTTGCGCAGCAGGATGTCGCCGTTGAATGTTTTCAGGGTGATCTCCTGGCCGCCGCCGTTGATGGAGCCGGAAACGGTCTTGTCGATCTTCAACTTGTAGCGGCCGCCGTGGCTGCGCTTGTCCTCGACGGTTTTTTCGCTCTTGTCCTGCAGTGCGAGTTCGAAATCGCTGTAGATCTCCCCATGATTGTCGATCTTCAGTCTGAAGTCGACCTTGGCCGTCGCGGGCAGGGTGATATCGACGTCGCCGTTGAGGGTGATCAGCGACATGGGCTTCTTGCCGTCGAGCCTTATGAAGGTGGCGGTCACGTCACCGTTCACTGTCTGGGCCACGGCCGAACCCGTGATACGGGAGAGGCTGATGCCGCCGTTGACGTTGGCCACCTCGATGTCGCCATTGACGTTTTCCACCTTGATGCCGCCGTTGTTGACCGCGTGCAGTTCCAGGGAAGTGTTCATCGGCACCTGGATGGTCAGGTCGATATCCGCTTTCCACGAAGGGACGCGGATCTCCATGACGTTCTTGCTTTCCTCGACGTCCAGCCCCCCGCCGCCGGCTTTCAGCCGCTTCATGCCGGCATGCTTGTTGGGCTTTTCGTCTTCGCCTTCATCCTCCATCCCGCCTTCATCATCGCCGACCACATGGCCGCGCGGCTTGAATTCGACGATCACTTCCTTGCCTTCATAGCCTTTGACCAGGATGGCGCCGTTGATCAGCTGGGCCTTGACCAGGCCGGGCTTGCCCGGGTCGCTGAAGGGAACGACGACACGGTCGGAGGACGCGGCCTGCCCCGACAGGGCGAAGGCGGCGGTCGCCAGGATCCATACCGTGAACAGAAATACTTTGCTGGTTCTCATATTTTTCTCCTTGATTTACTTTTCGTTGCCGGCGATCATGATGTCGCCGTTCAGTGTTTCCATGCTGATCTCGGGCCCGCCCAGGCCCACGCGCACGCCTTGAAAACCGTGGCTGCGGTAGACGAAGCGGCCGTTTTCCCGTTTGGCCGTTCCCGGCTTGGCCGGCAGGTAGCTGACCGGGAAGTCGCTGAATATGCCGCCGTTCAGGGTTTTCACTTGGAATGCGGCGGCCAGATCGGGGGCGAAGCGGGCTTCCAGGTCGCCGTTGACGGTGGTGAAACTGCAGGCGGCGGCGGGGTTTTCGCGGAAAACGGCGCGGATGCCGCCATTGACCGTCTTGCAGCTCACCGGCCCCGCGATGTTTTGCAATTCGATGCGGCCGTTGATATTGCGGATGCTGAACTCGCCGCGGACGTTCTTGACCACGATGTCGCCGCCGTTCACGGTTTTCAGGATCAGGCTGGCCCGCTCCGGGACCTGCAATTCAAAATCGTAGGTCACGATATAATCGCGGTCGGACCGGCCGCTCGAACCGTCGCGGCAGCGGAAGGGGCCGTCGACATAGATGTCGAGAAGGTTGTCCTTTTCGTCCATCTTCAGCGTGACCTCGCGTTCGGCCTTGAGCAGGTCGTCGGGGCTGTTGGCGCGCAGGCTTTTTATCGCTTTCAGTTTCGTTTCCGAGCCCGAAACGCCGCTGACGGTGATCGACCCGAAAACATTGTCGATCTTTACGGTCTTGGCCTTTTCCGGGAAAGTGAAGGGGAACACCTGCTGGATGGTCTCTGTCTTTTCCTGCAAGAATCTTTCACTGGCCGCTGCCAGAGCCGGCAGCAGCAGCGCCAGCAACAGGGCGGGTAGATATTTCTTCATTATTGCCTCCTTGCCTCTTGGGCCTTCAGGGAGGTAATACCGGTCCTGGCGGCAAAGGTTACAGCCGGGAGAGGGGAAAATCGATTTTCCGCCATGGCGCGCTAGACGATCCTGTCGATGCCGAGCCGGGCCCGCTGCTGGACCTCGGGAATGATCTTCTTGTCGGCCAGAAGCCTTTTCAAGGCCGCCGCGGCCTGTTTTTCCTTGAAGGAAACCAGCAGGTCGATCAGGGCTATCTGCACCAGGGGCGACGTCTGCCGCGCCAGCGAGGCGGTGAGTGACTTGCGCACTTCTTCCCGGCCCGAAAACAGATACAAGGCGTCCACGGCCGACAGGCGCACATTGACGCTGGGGTCGCTGTCCAAGGTATCCAGCAACGCCGCGATCAGCGAAGGGGCGGGATCCTGCACGCGGGAGGTCAGGGATATCCCCTGCAGGCGGGCGGCGGCCGACGGCTGATCGAGAAGCTGGATCGTCATCTGCTGCTGCAGGCGGTCGACTTCCCGGTCCAGGCGTTCGATCTTTCCACGATCGCCGCCGGCGCCCGCGAAAAAGCCGATGCCGAATCCGGCGGCCACGACCAGGGAGGCCGCGGCCAGGCGCAGGGCCGATGCCGGCAAAGGCCAGGCGGGCAGGAGCCGGCTGAGTTTTTGCCGCCAGCCGCTCCCGGCCGCGAGTTCCTGCTGGGCGGCTGCGAGCGCCTGATAAAAATTGCGGCGCAGATCGGGACTCGGCTGCTCGTCGCGCAGGATGCCCAGGCGGGTCCAGGTCTCCTGCAGCTCCTGCCATTCCTGCCAGCAGGAGGAGCAGGAACGCAGGTGATCCTTGAGCCGGGCGGCGTCGGCGTCCGGCAGGTCAGCGGTCAGCAATTCCGGGATATTCTTTCTGATTTCTTCGCATTTCATCGGCTTTCTCCTTGGAGCTCCTGGTAATGGCGGCGCAGTTCCTTGAGCGACCTGTGCACCTGGACCTTCACGCTCTCGACGCTGCACTTGAGCAGGCCGGCGATCTCTTGATACTTCAGGTCCTGAAAACGGGAGAGCAGCAGCACTTCGCGCTTGCGCAGCGGCAGCCTCTCCATGGCCCTGGCCAGCAGGTCCGCTTCCTGATCGCTCTCGGCTTTTTGCGGCGGCAGCGGCTGCGGGCTGGGCTCCTCCGCCCAGATCTCGTCGATGGGGATCTCCGGACGCCTGGAGCGCAGGTGGTCGATATGGGCGTTGCGCCCGATCTGGTACATCCAGGTGCTGAATTTGCTTTCGCCGCGAAAGGAATGCCGGTACTTGAGGATGCGCAAAAACACGTCCTGCACCAGGTCTTCGCTCAACTGGCGGTCGCTTGTCAGGCGCAGGAAAAAATTGTAGAGGCGGACATGGTGGCGCTCGAACAGGATGGCCAGCATCTCCACCCGTTCGTCCCGCACCCGGAACATCACCTGTTCATCGTCGAGCATGGCCTTTTCCTTGATCCGCGAGATGTTTTCATTATAAAGGTAATACCGCGTTCAGGCAAAAAGGTTACAAAGAAAATGCCGCCTTGCGGCTTGTGGCCGCCGGCCGGCTGTGCGATAATTGCCTTTCATGAACCCCATGCCAGAACAATGCCCGCTGCCCGGCTCGCTTTTGGATTTCATTGCCCGCCGCCCTGGGTCCACTCTGCAAAAGATCAGGTCCGAGGCCTCGCGGCGCGGTTTCTATCGCATTCGCCGGGGCCGGAATACCCTCGTGGCCATGGTCTATCCCGAGCCGGCGCCAGCCGAGGTGGAACGGTTTTGCTCCATGCAGAAGACCTACCGGGATCGCGGGCTGCGCGTGCCGCGCATCGAAGAAGTCCTCGATGACCGGGTGGTGGTCCAGGAGGACGCCGGCGACCTGCTCCTGCAGCGGGCCTGGACTTCCGGCAGCCCCGGAGAACGCCTGCGGCTGCTGGGCCAATGCCGGGAAATCCTGGGCAGCCTGGCCGCCGTTCCAACCGATCTCGCCGGGAACCGGCTCGACCGGGCCCGCCTCAACTGGGAGATGAATTTTTTCATCACTCATTTCCTCTCCCGCTTCCGCGTTCGCGCCATCGGCGCAGACGGGCTGCGGGCGCAGCTTCGGCGGCTGGTCGGGTCGCTCGCCCCTGAGGATACGTTTGCCCACCGTGATTTCCATTCGCGCAACCTCCTGGTCCTGGGGCGGGAGATCGTGATGGTCGACTTTCAGGATTCGCTCGTCGCCCCCCGGTATTACGACCTGGTTTCGCTGGCCTTCGATTCCTACCTCGACCTGGGCGCGGCCCGGGGACGGCTTTTCCCCAACCTGGCCGCCTGCGGCGACGACCGGGAGTTGCGGCAGGTTCGCCGCACCGCCCTGCAGCGTAATATCAAGGCCCTGGGAACGTTCGCTTTTCAAACGTTCGAACGCCGCCACCCGGCCTACGCCCGCTACATCCCGCGCACCATCCGCCACATCCAAGGGCATTTGCGGACACTGGCAGACCCTGAGTTTAAGTTACTTAAAAAATATTTCGATTCTATTTAATATAGGCCATCGGGCAAGCAGCCATTCGTTCACTCGGGGATTCGGCCTTACCCGCCGAGGGGTTCGGCCATCGTTTCCGCAGTGGGTTCGAATCTGAACATCGGGGAACCCACAGCGATCCCCTGCGGGGACCACTCGGCCTCTCCCCAGCGGGTCCCAAGTCCTCACCCCACGTTCACTTGAGGGCAGCTTGCCCGATGTCTTTAACAGCAAACTTCGAACATCGAACGTCGAACCTCATCTGAGCTAAGCCGTGGTATAATCGGCTTATGCTGAAGATCGGCAAATTAACCCTGGAACAGCCAACCGTCCTGGCCCCGATGGCCGGGCTGACCGACCGCGTCCTGCGCCAGCTCATGGACGAGATCGGCGGCTGCGGCGCCATGGTCTCGGAGATGATCGCCGCCGAGGGGCTGCGCCGCCGCAACCGCCGCACCATGGAGATGATCGCTTGTTTTAAGACCCGGTCGCCCCAGTTCATCCAGCTTTTCGGCGCCAACCCCGAGGCGCTGGCCGAAGCCGCCGTGATCGTCGCGGCCGAAACGGACTATGCCGGCATCGACCTGAACATGGGCTGCCCGGTCCCCAAGGTGGTGCGTTCGGGCGCCGGCTCGGGTTTGCTGCAGGACCTGCCGCGGCTGGCGGCGGTGGTGGCGGCCATGCGCAAAAGCACCAGCCTGCCGTTGACGGTCAAGGTACGCCTGGGCTTCAACAAGGTCAATGTGCTGGAGACGACCAAGATCATCGCGGAGGAGGGTGCCGACGCGGTGGCGGTCCACTTCCGCCTGAGGAGCGACGGCTACGCCGGCAGCGCCCGCTGGGAGCTGGCCGCGGCCATCAGGGAGAACCTGCGCATCCCGCTGCTGGGCAACGGCGACATCATGACCCTGACCTTCGCCCTGGAAAAACTGGACACCGTCGACGGCGTGCTCATCGGCCGCGGCGCCCTGGCCAATCCCTTCATTTTCAGGGAGATCGCCGGGCAGGGCACGTCGGAAAACGACTGGGGGGGCTATGTGCGCCGGCTATGCGCCCTGATCGCCGAGCACTATCCCGAGCGCCAGCGCCTGGGCAAGCTCAAGGCCTTCACCCGCTTCCTGGTGTTGAGCCGTCCCGGCTCGCGTTCCTGGAAACGGCGTATCTTCCTGAGCCAGGACTTCGGGGAAGCGTGCGGCTTTCTCGAAGAGACTTTTCCCTGCCCATGAAAGCCGAGAGGCGGTCCGTCACCTTGGCCTTCAGTGGCGGCAAGGATTCCACCGCGGCCGCCCTGCTCCTGCGCGAACAGGGGGTGGCGGTGCGAGCGCTGACAATGCGTCTTGGCCTGGCCGGCGAGGATGAAAAGCTTGCCCGCATCGAGAACCTGGCCCGGGTGCTGGATGTGCCCTGGGCGGCGTGCGACGTGCGCCTGGCTTTCCGGGAAAAGGTGCTGGACTATTTCATCAACGCCTATCGCGCCGGCCTGACCCCCAACCCCTGCGTTCTTTGCAACCGTCACGTCAAGTTCGGGATACTGCTGGCGGCGATGAAAAAAGAATCTCCGGCCGGCTTGTTCGCCAGCGGTCATTACGCGGACAAGGTTTTTATCAGCGATCCAGGAGGTCCCGGTCGCGGGGGCGGCCGTTGGTTCCTGCGCGAACCGGCCGATCGCCGCAAGTCGCAGATCTATTTCCTGGCCATGATCGAGCCGACCGTGCTGGAAAAGGTCCTGTTCCCCATCTCCGCGCTCACGACCGAACAGGTCCGGGGCAAGGTGGCCGGGCTGCCGCTGGCCAACATGGCGGAAAGCCAGGACGTCTGCTTCCTGCAGGAGGAAAGCCTGGCCTCCTATCTGTCGTCGCGCATCCCCGGGAGTTTTGTCGCCGGTGACATTCTCGACGCGGCCGGGCGGAAAATCGGCCGCCATGGCGGGGCCGCCCATTTCACCACCGGCCAGCGCCGCGGCACCCGCTTCGCTTCCGATCGCAAGCTGTATGTCGTGGACCGCGACCTGGCGGCCAATACCGTCACCCTGGGGGAGGAACACGACCTGCTGTCCAATGCCGTGACCGTGGTCAACCCTGTCTTCTGGCGGCCGCTGCGGGTCGGCGAAAACCTGGAGGCCAAGATCCGCTACCAGATCCACGGCCATGAGGCCGAAATCGTCGAGGTCTCGGCAACCCGCATCCGCGCGGTTTTCAAAAAGCCCGTGCGCGCGGTGACCCCCGGGCAGTTCGGCGTTTTCTACGACGGCGACATCATCGCCGCCGCCGGCGAGATCGTTTAAAACAGTGTTAGTGTTAGTGATAGTGTTAGTGAAAAGCACTTATACGATCTTTAGGAATTTCATTTAATCTCTTGCTAACACTTACACTTACACTTACACTATCTCTTGACCAGGAGGTTGCCGGTGAAAAAAACTTTGCTGATGCTTGTTTGCATTTGCGTGATGCTGATGATCTTCATGGCCTGCGGTCCCAAAGCGGAGAATCCCCAGGCGCCGGCCGCTAAAACCGAAACCCAAGCTGCGGCAGCGAACGAGGCCGGAGTGAAGATCGTCGATGAGATATTGGCTGCTTTCGATCAATGCGTGGCCGAAGCCGCCGCCTTGGCCAAGGACAAGCCCGAGGCCGCCGTGCTCATGCCGCAACTGGAAAAGCTCTACGCCGACTATGGCGTGAAGATGGCCGACCTGAATGCGAAGTTCCTGGCCCTCAGGGACAGGGATATCTTCGCTTTCCAGCGGGCCAACGGCTACATGACCGACAACCGGCCGAAGCACGTCTTTGCCAAGGACAACACCTTGAACTCGGCCTACGCCTATTACAATTTGGAGAAGGGTGAGACGGCAGTGGTCGACATGCTCTCGAATAAAATCACCAAGCTGCTCGACGACGCTGTGAAGCAGTGATTAAGTCAAACGCCAGCGACTTTACACCAAGGCAAACTTGGTTTAAAATCCGGGTTTGAGGAAAGAAAAAATGCCCGTCTATGATTATAAATGCAAAAAATGCGGCGCCGAGTTCGAAAAGTTCCTGCGCACGCTCGCGGCCGCCGGATCGGTGAAATGCGAGAAGTGCGGCAGCGCCAAGGTGGAAAAGCTGGTCTCCTGCTGCGCCATTTCGTCGGGGGGCAAAAGCGAAAGCTCAGGGAGTTCCAAGTCTTCCCATTCCTGCGGCAGTTGCTCTGGCAGCCACTGCAGCACGTGTCACTAGCCGCCAACAGCCAAAGGAAGCAGGTTCGAAGTTCGGCGTTCGATGTTCGACGTTAAAACCGGAATTGACAGCAAAGAGTTCGAACTTATGCTTTTTTCTTAAACTTCGAACTTCGAACGTCGAACATTGAACCTTATTAACTTTTCTTAGAGCTGTATACTACGTTGCCGCTGACGATGGTGTGCTCGACCGCGCCATGGCCTTCCCAGCCCAGGAAGGGGCAGTTGTTGGCCTGGGAGCGAAAATCCTTTTCCTCGATCTTGAAGCGTTTTTTCAGGTTGAGGATGGTCAGGTCGGCGGGATATCCCGGCTTGACGCGGCCGCGGCTTTTCAGGCCCAGCACCCGGGCCGGGTTGGTCGAGAACAATTCGATCATCCGGCTCAGGGTCAGCACTTTCGTGCGCACCAGGCGGTCGTAGATCACCGGGAATGAGGTTTCCAGGCCGATGACGCCGAAGGGGGCGAACTCGAACTCCTTGTCCTTGTCGTCGCGGGTGTGCGGGGCGTGGTCGGAAGCGATGCAGTCGATGGTGCCGTCCTGCAGGCCGCGGATCAGCTCCAGGCGGTCGGCTTCGGTGCGCAGCGGCGGCTTGACCTTGTAGACCGGGTTGTAATCCTGGACCAGTTCCTCATTGAGCAGCAGGTGATGCGGGGTGGCGTCGGAGCTGACCGGCGTCTTCAGCTTGCGGGCGTTGCGGATCAGCTCGACCGAACCGGCGGTCGAGATATGGGTCAGGTGCAGGCGCGACTGGATGCGTTCCTGCAGGATCAGGTCGCGGGCGACGATCACTTCCTCGGCGGCCTTGAGCATGCCGCGCAGCCCGTATTTGTAGGAGATGAAGCCTTCGTTGACCTGGCCGTCGGCGGAGATCGAATGGTCTTCCGGGTGCTCGATGATGGGCACGTTCAGCATCTTGGCGTATTCCAGGGCCTTGCGGATGAGGTCGGCCTTCATCACGCAATGGCCGTCGTCGGAAAAGGCCACGGCGCCGCCCTCGACCAGGTCGGCCATCTCCACCAGGTTCTCTCCCAGCTGCCCCCTGGAGACGGCGGCCACCGGAAAGATGTTGACCAGCCCGACCTGGCGGGCGCGGGCGATGATGAATTCGGTCACCGAACGGTTGTCGTTGACCGGTTCGGTGTTGGCCATGCAGGCCACCGAGGTGAAGCCGCCGTGAGCCGCCGCCCGCGAGCCGCTGGCGATCGATTCCTTGTTCTCCTGGCCCGGTTCGCGCAGGTGAGTGTGCATGTCGATGAAACCCGGAGCCATGACCATGTCCCTGGCGTCGAGGACCGGGCAGCCGCTTGTTTTTTTTATCGCGGCGGCGATCTCCTTGAATTTGCCGTTCTCGATCAGGATGTCCATGCCGCGGTCCGTGCCTGAGGCCGGGTCGATGAGGCGGCCGTTCTTAATTAAGAGTTTCATGGATCTCTCCTTTCAAGAGATACAGCACGGCCATGCGCACGGCGATGCCGTTGGTCACCTGCTGCAGGATCACCGACTGTTCCGAGTCGGCCATCGAAGTCTCGATCTCCACGTCGCGATTGATCGGGCCGGGATGCATCAGGATGGCCGATTTTTTGGCCAGGGCGAAGATCTCGCGGCTGATGGCGAAACGGTTGCGATATTCGCGGATGGAAGGGAAATAGTTCTTGGCGCCGCGCTCCTCCTGGACGCGCAGCATCATGACCACGTCGGCGTTTTTGACGCCGCTGCGGATATCGTAACAAACCTTGGCGCCCATCTTCTCGAATTCGGTCGGCACCAGCGATGGCGGCCCGATCAGGGCGATCTCGTTGCCCATTTTCTGGTGCAGGATGATATTGGAGCGGGCGACGCGCGAGTGCAGGATGTCGCCGACGATGGCGATCTTCAGGCCGCGCAGGGTTTTGAGCCGCTGCTGGATGGTCAGGGCGTCGAGCAGGGCCTGGGTGGGGTGTTCGTGGAAGCCGTCGCCGGCGTTGACGATCGAGGAACGGGCGAAGGTGGTCAGGTAGTGGGGCGAGCCCGAGGCGGAGTGGCGGATGACGATGATGTGCGGGTTCATGGCTTCCAGGGTCAGGACCGTGTCTTTCAGTGTTTCGCCTTTCTTCAGGCTCGATATCGAGGAATTGAAGTTGATCAGGTCGGCGCTCAGGCGCTTGGCCGCGATCTCGAAGGAGCTGCGGGTGCGGGTCGAGTTCTCGAAAAACAGATTGACCACGGTCTTGCCCTTCAGGGCCGGCACTTTCTTGACGTCGCGGCTGGAGACCTCGATGAAGGCCTCGGCGGTCTCCAGGATGATCTCGATATCGTCGACGCTGAGCTGCTCGATGCCCAGCAGGTGGTCCTGGCGGAAGCGTCTGGCGCTCATGGTCAGAATCCCTGCGGTTCCATGATCAGCACCTGGTCCTTGCCGTCGATCTCCTGCAGCATGACCTTCACCCGCTCGCGGCGCGAAGTGGGCAGGTATTTGCCCTTGAAGTCGGGGCTGATGGGCATCTCGCGGTGGCCGCGGTCGATGAAAGCCGCCAGCTGCACCGAGGCCGGGCGGCCCAGCTCGAAGATCGAATCCATGGCGGCGCGGATGGTGCGGCCGGTGAATACCACGTCGTCGATCAGGATGATATCGCGGTCCTCGATGCTGAAATCGATCTTGGTTTTTTTCACCGCCGGCTGCTGCTCGTGCTTGTGCAGGTCGTCGCGGAACATGGTGATATCCAGGATGCCTAGCGGCACGTCGATGTTCTCCAGTTCCTTGATCAGCTGCTGGATGCGGCGGGCCACGTGCACGCCCCGGGTCTGGATGCCGATCAACACCAGCTTTTCGGCATCGCGGTTGCGCTCCAGGATCTCGATGGCCAGGCGCTGGAAAGTGCGCTTCATCTTTTTATCGTCCATGATCTTGGCCTTGATTTTTTCTTCCATGATTTTCTCCTTTGCCGGCAAGACCCATTATATTAAAATTTCCCCATTTTGCAAGCGCCGGCTGCCCGCGGCCTGGGCCAGGAGACTTACTCTTGCCCGGACAGGCCGCCGTCCAGCAGGGCGATGACCTCGGCGATATTCGAGAAATCGTCGCCGCGGCCTTCGACCATGTTGGCGCTGCCTCCTCCCTTGCCGTGCAGCAGGGCGAATACGCGGGAAGCGAGCGGGCGCAGGTCGCACTCCCCGCCGCCGCGACCGATGACGACGTAGGCCGGAGCGGAGCGTTGATAAGCCAGCACGTTTTGGCCATGCTGGATGACGGCGCTGGCGAAAAAACGCAATTCGGCCGGATCGAGCCCGCTGAATTCCCGGACCACCAGCCCGTCGCCCCCGGCGATCGCCGCGGCGATCTCATGCTCCAGTTCGCGGCGCCGGACCTTCTTCAGCGCCCGGCGCAGCTCGTCCCTTTCCTTGAGCAGGGCCTCCACCTGGAGGGGGATCTCGGCCAGGGGCTGGGTGATGGCGCGCTGCAGGCGCTGCGCAATATCATGTTTCAGCTGGTAGTCGCGTAAGGCGCGCGTGCCGGCCGCGTAGTACAGGCGTGTATTGACGCGGACGCGCTCGCTGCGGACGATCTTCAGCATGCCGATCTCGGCGATGTTTTTCAGGTGGGTGCCGCCGCAGGCCGACTGGTCGAAGCCCGCGATCTCCACCACGCGGATCCGTCCCCGCACCTTGGGGGCTTTTCGCAACTGCAGTTTCGCGATGTCGTCGCTCTCAAAAATGTTTACCGGCAGCCCTGAAAAAATGAGCCGCGTGCACTCCGTTTCCAGCGCTTCGGTTTCCCCGGCGCCGAACTCCGGCCGGTCGATCTCGATCGAGGAATGCTCCGGCCCGATGGCGAAGGAGAGGGTGGCCGCGTTGAAGCCGCGGACCAGGACCTGCGAGAGCAGGTGCTGGGCGGTATGCTGCTGCATGTGGTCGTAACGACGCGCAAAATCGAGGCGCAGGCGAACTTCGCCCTCACCCGGATCCTGCCCGAGCACGTGGACGATGTCGCCGTCTTCGCTCTCCAGGGCCAGGAGGGGCAGGCCGTTGACGGTGCCCTGGTCGGCGGGCTGGCCGCCGCCCTCGGGGCAAAAGATGGTGCGCTCAAAACGGAGATAACAGTGTCCGGCGCGGAATTCCCTGGCTGTGACCCGAGCCGTGATCTCTTGACAGTAGGGGTCGTGATGGTATATTTTTTCGGTCATTTCTTCGCATGGCTCCCGCTCTGGTCGTTCATGCATCCCATTCATACCCGAGTCTTGATTTTTTGTCAATCGCGGCGTTCGGGCCGGGTTTTGACTAAAAAAACAATTTGTTCTAAAATGCTCTTTCCCTTGAGGAGGTACAGCCGATGAGATCCGATAGATTGGAAAACAAGCATTTTCTTTGGCTGGTCCTGGCCGCGGCGCTGGTGCTGCTGGCGGCGATCCTGCCGGCCGAGGTCAAGTCCGAAAGCAAGCCGGCGATCTATGACCCCGCCGCCGACATGCAGGCCCTGATCGCTTCCGCCGTGAAGAAAGCCGGGGTGGAAGACAGGAATATCCTCCTGATGTTCGGCGGCAACTGGTGCCCCTGGTGCCACCGCCTGCACGAGCTATTCGCCTCGGATCCCCAGGTCAAAAAGTTCCTGGCCGAGCGTTATATCCTGCTGCTGGTCGATGTCGGGGAAAAGCCGGGCCAGCCTCTCAACCAGGACCTGGTGGACCTCTACCGCGTCAAGGGCTTCGGCTATCCGGCTCTGGCCGTGTTGGACAAGCAGGGCCATCTGCTCAGCGCCCAGACCACCGGGGTGCTGGAAAAGGGCAAAGGGCACGACCCGGTTAAAATCCTGGCTTTCCTGAGAATGCAGGTCGGGGATTGACCAGTTCCCTGGATCCCCGCCTGGCGCCGCCTCCGCATGTGTTCGCTTATCAGCATGACCGGTCTTTTTTCGCGCAGGCGGCCCGCGGGCTGGATGAATTGGCCGGGACGGAACTCGCGGAATTGGGCGTCAGTGACATCGAACCGGCCGGCGGCGGCCTCCATTTTCGCAGTGACGCGGCCGGGCTGTACCGCGTCAATTACTGCTCGCGCCTGGTTTCGCGGGTGCTGGCGCCCCTGGCCTCCTTCCCCTGCCTTTCGGAACAGGCCCTTTACGACGCCGCCCGAATTCTCGACTGGCAGGCGTTGTTTTCTGCCGGGCAGACCTTCGCCGTGTTCGCCAATGTCTGGGAAAGCCGCATGGCCCATTCCCATTACGCCGCCCTGCGCCTGAAGGATGCCATCGCCGACCATTTCCGCGAGCGCTGCGGCCGGCGGCCCGATGTGGACACCGAGCATCCCGATGTCTGGATCAACCTGAGCATCCGCCAGGACCGGGCGGTGATCAGCCTGGATACGTCCAACGGGTCGCTGCACCGCCGTGGCTACCGCGTGCAATCGGTCACGGCGCCGCTTCAGGAGACGCTGGCCGCCGCCATGGTGCGCTTGAGCGGCTGGCAGGGGGAAAGGCCGCTGGTCGACCCCATGTGCGGATCGGGGACCATCCTGGCCGAGGCGTTCATGCATTATTGCCGCGTGCCCGCGGCTTGCAAAAAAGAAAAATTCGGCTTCCAATCCATGCCCGATTTCGATGCCCTGGCCTGGGAAAACGTGCGCCGGGAAAGCGACGCGGCGGTCAGGGAAATGCCGGAGGGGCTGATCCGCGGCAGCGACAGCGAGCGCCAGGCCGTGGCCGCCGCCCGCAGCAACCTGCGCGAGCTCCCCGGTACCCGGGGCATCGCCGTGGAGCGCAAGGATTTCCGCGACCTGCCCGGCATCCCCGGAGCCACGATCATCTGCAATCCGCCCTACGGCATCCGCGTCGGCGACCTGGAGGAGACGCGGTTGCTGTACAAGGAGTTCGGAGATTTCCTGAAGCAGCGCTGCCCGGGATCGACCGCCTACATCCTGTGCGGCAACCTGGACCTGATCGGCGCCATCGGCCTGAAGCCGACGCGGCGTTTCGTGCTGTACAACGGGCCCATCGAATGCCGGCTGCTGAAGATCGAGGTCTATTGATATGGACTGGCTGGTCGAGATCTTTCTGCGCGATTCGACGGCCCATGCCGTCCTGGTCCTGGCCCTGGTCATCAGCGCCGGGATCCTGCTTGGCAAGGTCCGCTTTTTCGGCATCAGTTTCGGCATCGCCGGCGTGCTTTTCGCCGGCATCCTGGCCGCCCATCTCCAGCTCGCGGTCAACGAAGGGATCGTCGATTTCGTCAAGGATTTCGGCCTGATCCTGTTCGTCTATTCGATCGGCCTGCAGGTCGGCCCCGGCTTCTTCGCCTCGTTGCGCCGACAGGGCCTGGCCATCAATCTTCTGGCGACGGCGGTGGTCCTGCTGGGCGTGGGGGTGGTCGTGCTGCTGCGCCTGCTTTTTTCCCTGCCCGCCGGGGCCGCCGTGGGGATCCTGGCGGGCGCGGTGACCAACACGCCCAGCCTGGGCGGGGCGCAGCAGGCCTTGAAGGATATCGCCGCGCCCGCCGCCGCGCTGCGCCAAGCCGGACTGGGCTACGCGGTGGCATACCCGATCGGGGTGCTCGGTGTGATCCTGGCCATGGTCCTGACGCGGCGGCTCTTCCGCATCGGCCTGCAGGCGGAAAAGGAGGCCTTCCAGCAGGCACAGGCCGGTATCTTCCCGGCCCCTGAGAGCATGAACCTGGAAGTAAAGAACCCCCAGTTGTTCGGCCGGCCGCTCTCGGCGCTGGCCGGCGTCATCCAGGCCGACTTCGTGGTTTCGCGGATCCTGCGCGGCCAGGAGTTGTTCGCCCCGGTCCAGGACACGCCACTGCAGAGCGGCGACGTGCTGCTGGCGGTCGGCCAGAGATCCAGCTTGGAGAAACTCAGGCTCCTGGTCGGTGGCGAGAGTGAGGTCGACCTGAAGAAGATCCCTGGGCAACTCGTTTCCCGCCTGATCCTTGTCTCGCAAAAAAAAGTAATCGGCCGCTCGCTGGCTGACCTGCGGCTGCGCCGGCGTTACGGGGTGAACATCACCCGCATCCACCGTGCCGGCGTCGAATTCGTGCCCAGCACCGGGGTGCACCTGCAGTTCGGCGACCGGCTGACCGTGGTCGGCAGCCAGGACATGATCGCCCAGCTGGCCGTCGAACTGGGCAATTCCCTCAAGGAGCTGGACATCCCGGAGATCCTGCCGGTCTTCCTGGGCATCATCGCCGGGGTGGTGCTGGGCAGCCTGCCCCTGCCGATCCCCGGGCTGCCCCTGCCCCTGAAGCTGGGGCTGGCCGGCGGGCCGCTGGTCATGGCCATCCTGATCAGCCGTTTCGGGAACATCGGCCGCTTCTCTGCCTACGTGCCGCGCAGCGCCAACCTGATGCTGCGCGAGATGGGCATCGTCCTTTTCCTGGCCTGCGTGGGGCTGCGCGCCGGCGCCGATCTCGTCCCCACCCTGATGCGCGGGCAGGGCCTCTTGTGGCTGGGCTGCGGGGCGCTGATCACGCTGCTGCCGCTGCTGCTGGTGGTGGTGTTCGCCCGCCTGGTCCTGAAGAAAAACTATTTGGAACTGTGCGGCCTGATGGCCGGCAGCATGACCGATCCACCCGCCCTGGCCTTCGCCAACAGCTACACCGGCTCGGACGCGCCGGCGGTCACCTACGCCACGGTCTACCCGCTGGTCACGTTCCTGCGCATCATCTCGGCCCAGGTGCTGGTGCTGTTCTTCCTGCAGTAAGCCTCTGCCACTGCGCGGGCACCCCCGCCCTTTTCAGGGCAACGTGCGCAGGAAGCTGCGGCGCGCCGTTTCGAC
>Ga0209262_10000507_pt1 | contig 17460 bp, 26 predicted proteins | sample Lowcelwee11metaG_FD_187171 | JGI IMG/M metagenome (GOLD analysis project Ga0209262, IMG submission 187171) | Freshwater pond sediment microbial communities from the University of Edinburgh, under environmental carbon perturbations - Low... | ecosystem: Environmental > Aquatic > Freshwater >...
ACCGGTATCTGAACATGACGTTCCTGGCGGAACAGAAAAAGGAGTTGCTGAGACTGGCCGCCTGAAGCGGCCGCGCGCTGTGGGTGCCGCTCCGGGCTAAGCCCTGCGCGTCACCCACAGCGCAAATACATCAACCGAATACCCGATCAACATATTTGCACAACTTGACGCACACAACTGCGACAGATAATTGGCGCATTGCTGCCCGATAGCGCTCAGCATGCCAACGGCCGCAGTGGCCGAAGCAGGATCCGTCAACCTCAAAACTCGACCGCCGGGTTTCGGATCAGAAAGCCGCCAAAGAGCTTGCAAACATCATCAGGCAGTTGAGGGTCGCTACACGACCGTCCTCTCCTCTAATTCGTCGCCGGAAAGCGGTCATTGAAGTTTCGCTTCCCGGAAGCGGCCGTTGTTCACTGAGTGCAGGCGACCGATGCTGTTGAAAAACTCGGTTTTCCGAGATGCTCGCTAAGCCCTCAAAAAAACGACCTTCACAATCGCTCTGTATTGGACGATCCAGTTCCCGGGAATATCAAACCGATCCCGAAAAACAGGCCGAAAATTCGGTATTTGAGTTTTTCAACAGAATCGACCCGTTGCCGTCATTCGCTGTCACCGCGAGTCAAGGGCAGGTTTCTGAGCCGAGCGGTCGCACATTGTACCCGGTCGCCGACCCTTGGTCGGCCTTGGCCGCCGCTGATGGTGGCGGAGTTGGAGACTGGTGTCGCGCAGCTTGGCAACATTGAGGCGGCATATCACCTGAAAGACAGCATTAAAATGCACTTTGCTGGCGGTCGTGATCAATCTTCACATTCCCCCGCCGAAATGGCGTTGGTCGCAGAATGAAAGCCACAATCACTTCCTGACTACCAGGGCCAGGCTGCCATGCCTGCTAGAGTCGTGCGCGTCTCAAGGCACGGTGCCAGGTTCCGCTATCGTTGTCCGGGGCGAATTCTCGCTCTGCGCAAACGATGCGTTGTCCTCGCCTGTAGTACCCAGTGCATAGATGTTCAGGTATTTAAGGCCAATTACGCGCAAGCACGACGAAAGATTTTTGTCGTTGGCAACAAGACATCCATCGAGAACACGCTCGATAAGTTTGGGTACAGTGAGACCACAGTCCTGTGCCATGGCTTCCAGCACGTTCCAAAAGGCACGCTCAAGCGCAACCGTAGTGCTGTGGCCATGCAGGCGGAAGCCACGTTTCTCCGGGATGAACTCGTTGATTTGTGCCGTGGTGCACGAGCTGAACATGTGATCGAGAAAATCACGTGTCTCTTTGTAGATTGCCATCAGAATTACCCCACCACCGAGGATTGCGGCTAAAGAAGCTTATCGTAGCCTGTTGGCAATAAATACTACCTCAGTCTAGACACCTAAACTTAGAGTGTTTCACATGCAATTGAATGCCATGCCGGCCAACCGGCTTGTTTTGACTGGAGGAGGCCACGCTTATGGAGTTCTTTCGCAAGACCCTTGACCCGATAATCGCGTTGGCGATACTCGCGGTTCTTAACATTTTCATGTTCCTGCTGATGGGAGCCTGGACGGTTGGGGGAGGGGAGACCATGATGACCGGTTTGGCGGCTCAGGCCGTGCTCGGCGAAGATATCAATCGCTTGCCATTCTGGAACATCGTTTTTCCTCCACGCTGGGATTACTGGAAAATCTATATCAGCTTGGGCATGCTCTTCGGCGCCTTTGTCGGCGCTGTGCTCAGCAAGGAGTTTTACTGGCGCGTGCCTCGCCACCTGTCCGAATGGGTCCTCATCACCATCGGCGGGCTCCTAATGGGCTTCGGTATCCGCCTCGCATACATCTGCAACGTATCGACGTTCTTCGGACTGATGCCAGAGATGAACATGGGGGGCTACTTGGCCATGTCCGGCATCCTCGCCGGCGCCTGGGTTGGTTCGCTGATCTACAAGAAAATACTGGAGGGCTGAAATGCTGTCACCTGTTGTCGAGTGTGTCGTTGCCTTCGTATTCGGTTCCGTGGCCGGGCTGCTGATGCAGCGGTCACGCTTTTGCAATACCGCAGCCTTACGCGACGCAATCATGTTCAAAACCTATCGAAACACCAAGGCAATGCTCGTGGCGATGATGATTCTGACCATCGGCTTCACCGGCTTCATGAGCCTTGGCGCCGGCCACCCGCTATCTTTTGATGTCGGCCTCAATACCTTTGCTGGCCTTTTCATTTTCGGCATCGGCATGGTGCTCGCCGGGGCATGCACGGTTTCCACCTGGGTCAAGACCGGTGAAGGCAACCTCGGGGCCCTGTGGGCGCTAATCTTCACCTTCGTCGGCATGTTCTTGTTTTCGGTGGTGTGGTCGGCCAGCTGGTGGCCCCCTGCTCCGCAAAGCATGACCGGTCAAATCAATATTGGCTCACTGCAACTAGGTTTTTCGAATGCGCAGACGCTACAGGAAAAACTGGGCATCCCGGCCATCTTCTTCGGCCTGATACAGACCGGCCTGCTACTCATCATCTATCGTGCCATCTTACGTCGCGAACGTGCACAGCATGCCGAGCACCAAAAGCATCAGGCGGAACACTAGAAAGAAGTAGCGTCCAAGGCCGCAACACCGGTCGCTGCGAAAATCAGCCCTAAAACTGTAAGCAAACCAGGAGGATGCAACATGGGATTGTTCGGATCAAAAAAGAAGTCGGAAGAGGTCATGCGCAGTGGTGAAGCCATCCTAAGCGACGGCACAGCCATCGGAGTCGCCCGCCAGGTAGACTGCCTCGGGATGTCCTGCCCGCGGCCCCAGCTCATGACCAAGAAAGCTGTCGGCGAGATCGCCAAAGGCGAAGTCATCGAGGTGCTGGCAGACAATCCGTCCTCTGTCGAAGCTTTGCCGCCGATGTGCGATGAGATCAATGCGACACATCTCGAAACCATCAAGGCACCGAACTGCTGGCGCATCTACATTCGCAAGGACTAACACCATGTGGCAACGCCTACTCATGCGCCTGTTCGTCGCCATTTCCGCCATTGTCAGCGTTGGTGGCTATTTCTGGATGACATTGGCGCCACCAGTTGGTCTCAAAGTCACAAATGACGGCGTTCCGTACTTTTCCCCGCCAGTCCTGCACCCAATCACCGGCGAGTCAATTCCGCTGGAGAATCTGGTGCGCCACTATAAAGGGGCAAAGTGATGGCGATCGATACCCAGGTGATAATTCACGGCCTGCTCTTCTGCCTGGCCTTCGGCGTGATTTATCTCGCATTCTTCAGCGACTCGCTATGAGGAGGGCTCCGTGCTTGATCGTACCGGCGTAATCTTCTGTTCTGCAAGCTTGGTACTTGCCATGCTAGTGAGCGCCATCGGCTTCTCGCTGGGTGCCCTACCACCGGAAACCATTCGTGCCGCCAAGGCGCCCATGCCGCCTGAAAGCTTGCCGGACATTGACATTCCCAACTTCGGCCAGGTCAGCATTATCGACCTGATGGGGTATTACATCGACAACCCACCGGCTCCAGCGGGAGCACCAGGCGCCTCTGCACCAGCCGTGCAGCGGTTTGGCGGTTGCTGAACGTGATTAGCAGGTCGGTCATCCTTGCCACCGCATTTTTCCTTGCGCCCCAAGCCAGAGCAGCAAGCGATTTGGCTTATACGCAAACGGTCGGCACTGGCGAGATGGCTGTTATTGACACACGCCCCCTATCCGAATGCAAGCGCGCCTCACTTCCGAGAGCACGCTGTCTGCCTGCATCTGACTTGATTGCTGCGCACCGTCAGTTGCCGAGCGAACGCGACCTGCTCTGGCTCTTCGGCACACTGGGTCTGACCGGGGAGGAAAACGTGTTGGTCATCGGTGATACCGCGAGTGGACGCGATTTCGTCGGCGGGCTGCTGTACCTCGCGGGGCAGCGACAGGTGCGGATACTCAACCATGCTTTTTCGCCCCAGTTGGCTGAGGGACCGGGCCAGGAACGGGGCCAGTTGCGCACGACTATCTTCACACAACCGGTTCGGGACGAAGCGTGGTTGGTGCATCCGAACGAGCTAGACGCGGCGGCTGCCGGTCCTATGATTCTGGCCCCCGACGCCTACACCGCCATCATCCGATTCACGCGACAGGTCGCAGCAGGCGGCCAGGGGATACGCGTGGGTTGGAATCTGCATACAGGGGGGACTAAGCGATGAATATTCTGTTTCACGTTTCAACGCCCGGCGGCGGTGCCTTGTTACTGCCGCTGGCTCAGGCTGCTCAGCGTGCAGGAACAAGCTTCGCGGCATTTTTCACACATGAGGGTGTCCTCGGCCTTAAGACGGAAGCGCTGGTCTCGGCCTTAAAGGTGGCCGAACGTGCCGTGGTCTGCGAGGAGTCCTGGCACCGCTTTTGCCCAAGCCTGGACTGCCCGGTCGAATACGGTAGTCAGACCATTAATAGTGGGTTGATGGCCAAAGCCGTGAGGGTGGTGGCGCTATGAGCACCATAAAATCGATCCTGGTGCTGGCGCGACGCGACCATGCCGAAGCGATGCGCGTAGCGGCCGGTCTGACGATCTTCGGTCATCAGGTCGGACTGGTCTTCATGCGAGAAGCGGTAGCCGAAACGGAGGAATGTGCGTCCAACGTAGAACTACTCGAGATATGCGAGATTGTTCCGCAGACCACGGTGGCCGCGATGGCAGATGACCTGACGCTACTCGATGCAGGTGCTCTGGCTACCAAAATGGCCGCGGCCAACGTAGTTGTGTCTTTGTGATCTGCTCGTGAGGTCAGCATGAAAATCGTACAACTGAATACCGGTCTGTTCCCCGACGCCCAGACCGTGGATGCCGCCTTGCGGCTGATGACGCAGACCCATGAGGTTAGTGCCATTGATATAACGCGCCGGGACATGAGGGAAAGTGATTGGGACGCGGTAATTCAGGCGATTCTCGCCGCCGACCGGATCATCAGCATCTGACCTTTACACAACTTCGCTGAAGGAGACTGACATGAATCTATTGTTAAAAAAATGGCGCAACGTCGCACTGGGCTTAAGTTTCTTCACTGCGGCGGCAAGCAGCGTTCTGGCGGCTGAACCGCTGGTCGATGCCGCCTGGGCCAAGGCCAATGCGGGTAAGCCGGGCGTCGTATTCATTGATTTCCAGCCCGCCACCGACTTCATGCGTGGCCACATTCCCGGGGCGGTCAACAGTAATTTTGCCAAGGATGGATGGCGCGAGGAGCGTGCCAGTGACAAGGTGCCGGACATGCTGGGCGAACCGAACAAGCTGGCCGAATTGATCGGTAAATTGGGTATCGACAATGATACGCATGTTGTCATGGTGCCCCAGGGAGCGAATTCCACAGACATGGGCATCGGCACGCGTATCTATTGGACGTTCAAGGTGCTTGGCCACGACAATGTTTCGTTGCTCGATGGCGGAATGGTTGCTTACACGAAAGATAAGACCAACCCTCTGGAGACCGGTGCCAGCAAGATTGCGCCGAAGACGTTCAAGGTCAATCTCCGCAAGGACATGATCGTTACTGCTGAGGATGTAAAAAATGCGAAGACCGCCGGTATACTTTTGGTCGACAATCGTCCGGAAGATCAGTTCGTTGGTATCAACCGCCACCCCAAGTCGACCGCCAGCGGTACCCTTGTAGGCGCGAAAAATTTTCCGAACTCTTGGATGACGGTGAATGGTCTGGGTGAGTTCCGCAAGAAGTCCGAACTGGAAAAACTCTACAAGGTAGCCGCTGTGCCAACAGGCGGAGAACAGATCAACTTCTGCAATACGGGTCACTGGGCTTCGGTGGGCTGGTTTGTTTCCAGCGAACTGATGGGCAACAAGAAAGCCAAGATGTACGACGGATCAATGACCGAATGGACCATCACCAAGGCTGGTCCGGTAGAGCAGAAAATCAAACTCGACTAATTATCCGTGGGCCAAATTTTTGGGCTCATTTTATTCTGGGCGGCAGCGTGTTCAAGCGCCGCCGCCCAGACAGTTTTGACATACCGTGAACCTCTCCAGCAACTGGCGGCAGAGCTTGTCGTCTTGGCTGGAGATGTGCGTCGCCTGCGTTATGAAAAAGCGGGTCCGCTGGAAACTCTAGGCCTGGAAAAACGCCTGCTGGGCGGTGTCGCATCCCTACCGCTGACTCTTCGCCGGGTTGGTGCTGACGGCGCAATCGCTACCGAGCTACGGCAGAACATGGTTAGGCGCGACTGGTCATCACTCGCAGATCAGCTTGACGCCCTCAAGCATCGCTACCCATTCGATGCCCGTCCTTTCCTGGATGCAGAATCGACCTCGGCCATGCGCAAGCTTGGAGAGAAAATTCACCACGAGATCTGTGGTGGATGTCATGACAATCCCATGACGCAAGATACTCTGCTGCCAGCAAAAACTCTTGTCAGCCAGCTGAAAAGCATGCCGCGTGAGGAATTTGCTGCACGCCTTTGGCTGGGGGTGCGAGGCGACAAATTCACCGCCTACTCCAACCCTTTCAGTCATAACGAACTGGCTGCCTTGATCGCTTGGTACGAAGGATAGGAATTTCAATACCAGTTTTGTGGCACACGGTGCTGAGCGCTTGAGTTACCATCACCACCAGCTCGACACATGCGTCAGACAGCTTCCTGCAGCTAGGCTGTATTGATGGCTTTGCTCTCAGAATGGTAGGCGATAGGCCAGCAAATCAGCCCGAATGACCGCTCTTTCAGACGGGCTATAGCTGCCACGACCCTGAGCCGATCTTTGTCGCCTTGATAATGCTATGACAGCATGAGGTGTTTTCGATTTCCACTTCAGGACGGTCCATGAGTGACGAAAATAAGTGCTGCGGCACCGCGAACCCGCTTGACCAGATACTGACGCTCTACACGGAACTGGCGCTACGACCGAATCAGGACTTCGGCTGGGGAAAGGGTGCTGATAATGCCCGGCGACTTGGTTACTCCGAGGAATGGTTTGTTCGCCTGCCAAACGTGGTTTGGGAATCGGCAGCTGCTGTCGGCAATCCATTCTCAGTCGGCCCGATCCATCGCGGGGAAACGGTCGTTGATCTCGGCTGCGGCGCCGGCGCCGATGCTTGTGTCGCGGCGCTACTGCTCGGAGAAACCGGCAGGGTGTATGGCTTCGACGCCACGCCGGCAATGGTCGCGAAGGCGAGAAGCAATGCTGGCGTAGCCGGCCTTTCTTGCGTGGAGTTTCGTGAAGCGGATATGGTCCATCTCGGCCTACCGGCGGCCTGTGCAGATGTAGTGATTTCCAACGGCGCCATCAACCTGACGCTCGAAAAGCCGAAGGTCTTTGCGGAGGTCTATCGCATCTTGCGCGGTGGCGGCCGCTTCCAATTCGCCGACATGGTCAGGGAGCATGGCGTAGCGTCCGCCTGTTGCGCAGACAGTTCCTGGGCGGATTGCGTGTCCGGCACCATGGGCGTCGAAGAAATTAAGATATTCCTGCACGAAGCCGGATTCGCGGACGTGGAAATGGTCGAGTTCACCGGCTACAAGACATCCGCCGGAACCATTGGAGCGACGTTCAGGGCCCGCAAGCCCCACTGAAATCTAAAATGGGCGGATAGAAGCCCCCCAACGCGGATAACCACGTAAGGGACATCGGCTATTCGGCGCATTGCTGTCCGACAGAAATCACCGCCCCAACGGCAGCACTGGCCTAAGAGCGGGAATCTCCATTCTGGCTGCTTTCAGACTTGGAGCCGCCCCTTGAATGGCCGCTGTTGGGGGATGCTGACAGACCGGTTGTGGCCGGGTTGCGCCAGTGCTGTCATTAATTTGCTTGCCGAATACCGGTCGCTCAACTCAATCGCCAGGCGCACCACCAGCAAAAATTGAAACGTAACCCCGACCGGCGGGTTGTGGCCGATGCTGTTGAAAAACTCGGTTTTCCGAGATGCTCTCTAAGCCCTCAAAAAAAGGACCTTCACAATCGCTCTGTGTCGGACGATCCAGTTCCCGGGAATATCAAACCGATCCCGAAAAGCAGGCCGAAAATTCGGTATTTGAGTTTTTCAACAGAATCGGCCGAAAGCGGAAATCCTCAACGTATGGAGGGAACCTGATCCGGTTTTGCCTTGGAAGTGGCGGCGGCGCTGACTCGATTTACCATCCAGTTCGAAGACCGGATGAACTATGTTTGACCCAAACTCCGTTTACACAAAATCCGGGACACCCTCATCAAGTACGGGTCTCAGTACAATGGTTGACGCCTCTATTCGGATGCATGGCAATCTGGGAGAACTGCATGGTTGAGTGGCCTGTCGGATCCAATTCCCTGACCGGGATGACGCGTGCCGAGTTTTTGCGCATTGCGGCCGGCGCCATCACTGCCCTGGCGCTCGGCGGTCGTTCTGCAGAGTCAGGCGCCACATCGGTTGCGTCAATGCAGATGCGCGCCATCCCTTCCACCGGAAAGCCTCTTCCCGTCATTGGTCTTGGTACCTATCAAGGCTTCGACGTCGCTCCTGGTTCCGCAGAATACGCTCGCTTGCCCGGTGTCCTTCAAGCGCTCTTCGCTGCCGGCGGTTCGGTAATCGATAGTTCGCCGATGTACGGGCGCGCCGAAGCCACGACCGGCGAGTTGTTGGCCGCCGACGGCAGCCGCCCCAAGGCATTCGTTGCCACCAAGGTGTGGACACGCGGACGCGCGGAGGGTTTGCTGCAGATGAACGAATCGCTCCGCCTGATGCACGCCGATCCCCTTGATCTGATGCAGGTGCATAACCTGGTGGACTGGCGCACTCATCTGCCGGTGCTGCGCGAATGGAAGGAAGCCGGACGCATCCGCTATATCGGCATGACCCACTACAGCGCCGGCGCCTATGACGAACTCGCCGCGGTGATGCGTGCCGAGCGCTTTGACTTCGTGCAAATCAACTATTCGCTCGATGAGCGCGACGCTGAACGAGTGATCTTGCCTCTGGCTGCCAACCGGGGCATGGCTGTGCTGATCAACCGGCCCTTCGGTGGCGGCGGGCTGCTACGTCGGCTCCGCGGCCGCCCCCTGCCAGCGTGGGCCGGCGAGATCGGCGTCACGAGTTGGGCTCAGCTTCTGCTCAAGTTCGTCCTCAGCCACCCCGCAGTGACCTGTGCCATTCCCGGTACAGGCCGACCCGAGCACATGGCCGACAACGCACGCGCGGGCATAGGTGCGATTCCTGATGCTGCTTTCTGGCGTCGTCATCCACTCGATCTCTGAGGATGCAATGAACCGACCCAGCAACGATCCACGGCGCCAGACACGGAGTGCGGACGGAGTGAACATTTCGCGCAGGAAAATGCTCAAGGCCGGTCTTGCCGTCGCTGCCACAACGATCGTGGCGGACTCGGTGTCGGCGCAAGCCGCACGGGATCTGCTGACAAAGGCGGTTCCGTCGACTGGAGTCAGGCTGCCGGTCATCGGCATCGGCACAAATCGCTTCCGTACCGGCGACCCCGCCTGGACCGCGCGCTTGCGGGATACGCTATCGGCGTTTTCCCGTCTCGGCGGCAAGGTCATCGACACCGCGCCCTCTTACGGCGATTCAGAACAGGCCATTGGCACCCTGCTTGCTGATACCGGACTGCGCGAACGAGTTTTCCTCGCCACCAAGCTCGATCGCGACAGCGTCGCCGACGGACGCCAGCGCCTCGCCGCCTCCTTCGCGGCACTCGGCACCCGGCGTCTCGATCTGGTCCAGTTGCACAACCTGCGGGGAGCGGAATCGCTCCTGCCCCTGCTGCGCGAGCAGCAGGCTGCCGGCAGCATCGGGCACATCGGCATTACCAGTTCGAACGATAGCCAGTACGCCGAAATGGAGGCGATCATGCGGCGTGAGCGCCTTGATTTCATCCAGGTGGACTATGCCGTCGGTAATCGCAGTGCCGGCGAACGACTTCTCCCATTGGCCGCGGATCGTGGCATGGCGGTGCTGGCCAACCTGCCCTTCGGGCGCGGCGCCCAGTTTCGTGCAGTCAGCGGCCGGCCTCTGCCCGGCTGGGCGGATGACATCGATTGCCAATCCTGGGCTCAGGTCTTCCTCAAGTACGTCGTTTCACATCCGGCGGTGACCTGCGCGATCCCCGGCAGCACTCAGGTCGCGCACGTTGAGGACAACCTCGGTGCCGCCCGTGGCAGGCTACCTGACGAGCGAATGCGGCAGCGCATTGCAAGCTACTTCGACGCCATCGTGGACGGCTGAGGATTGGTCACCAAGCTGCTCAAGAAGGTCATTCCGGTGCGTCCCGGCGAGACAACACCGATGCTGCTCGCCACCAGCTACGGCTTCTGCGTCCTGTTCGCCTTCTACCTGTTGCGACCGGTTCGCGACGAGATTGGTGCGGCCGATCGCGGCAACCTGCAGTTGCTATGGACTGCCGTGTTCTTCGTCATGCTGCTCGCCGTACCGCTTTACTCCATCGCCGTGGCGAAGTTGCGGCGGGGCATCTTCGTCCCGCTTGCCAACCGCTTCTTCGCCCTCAACCTGATCGCCTTTTACGCTGCGCTGGTACTGTTGCCCGAATCGGCGCGCGTCTGGATCGACCGCGTCTTTTATGTCTGGCTCAGCGTGTTCGCGCTGTTCGTCGTCACCGTATTCTGGGGTCTGGTGGTCGACCTGTTTCGCGAGGACCAGGGCAAACGGATCTTCGGCTTCATTACTGTTGGGTCATCACTGGGCGGCATCGTCGGGTCGGCGACCACCTCCGTACTGGCTCCCCATGTTCCGGTATTCCTGCTACTGCTGCTCGCGGTGATGCCGCTTGAAGCCGCTGCACGGCTTGCCCGTGGGCTTGACCGCCGTGCCGAAGATGCGTCCGAAACGCTCAACCGCGAACCCGAGGCGCTGATCGGTGGCAGCGCCTGGAGCGGCATCGGTCTGGTCGTTCGCTCGCCACAACTGCGAACGATCGCGTTGTGGATCCTGTTGATGACCTTCGCCTCGACCATGCTCTATTTCGTGCAGTCGCACCTGATCGGCGAGGCGATCGCGGATCGCGCATTGCGCCGGGCCTTTTTGGCGCGTATCGATCTAACCGTCAATGTCCTCACCATCTTCACCCAGACTCTGCTCACCGCACGCATCCTCCAGCGCCTTGGCGTCGGTCTCACCCTATCGCTATTGCCGGCGGTGGCAACACTTGGCTTTGTCGCGCTCGGCTCGGCCCCTGCATCGATCGCACTGACCGTACTGCTTGTTGTCCGTGTGCTTTACGACAGCGCTCGCCATGCGCTGGCGAAACCGGCTCGCGAAGTGCTATTCACCAACCTCGACCGCGAGCAGCGCTACAAGTCGAAGGCTTTCATCGATGCCGCCGTGTATCGTGGCGGCGATTTGATCAGCGGCTGGATGTACGCCGGGTTTACCGCATTGGGGATGACACTCGCAGCCATCGCCCTGGTCGCTGCGCCGGTGGCATTGGTCTGGGTACTGCTGGGGCGGAAACTTGAGCGGCGGGGCCGCTCAATGGATGATGTCGGATCAACTCCGACAGCCTGACAAAGAAAGGTCGGTTGCGGTCTTGTTAGGGACGATTCGTTTTTCTCCGACTATAGATTTGACCTGACAGTCCAGTAGGCGAATGGCGCTAAGATTAGCCCTCCTCGCCCCCAACCAAGGTGTTCAGTGCTGACTGATGAACAAGCCGAGTCGCTCGCGCAGCAACTCGAAGCCAACCCCAATTACCGCGTCCTGCGCAAACTCGTGCCACCGTCAGCCTTTGCGGAACCCGATGGCAGGCCGCTAGCCAAGGGCGTCATCGTCGATACCGAGACCACCGGCTTGAATCAGGATACCGACAAGATCATGGAGATCGGCCTGGTCACCTTTGAATACGATCCCGAGACAGGCCAGGCATATCGTGTCCTGGAGTCCTTCGGTGCTCTGGAAGATCCCGGCACTCCGATCACGCCAGAAATCACTGAAATCACCGGCATCACCAACGAGATGGTGGCCGGCAGGCGTATCGACGATGCCCGAGTCGCCGAACTGGTATCCGGCGCATCCATCGTCATCGCCCACAACTCGAAGTTTGACCGGCCGTTCCTTGAGCAGCGTTTCCCGGTTTTCGAGGAGTTGCCATGGGGCTGTTCGTTTGCCCAGGTCGATTGGGATGCTGAAGGACTAGGCGCACGCAAACTCGACTACATCGCGTTTCAGTTCGGCTTCTTCTTTGACGCTCACCGTGCAGAAACAGATTGCCAGGCGCTGCTCACCATCCTTCAGCAGGATCTACCAAAGTCTGGCGGCAAGGTCATGAAGTCCCTACTCGACCAACTCCCGCAGAAGGACTGGACGGTATTCGCCTTGAACTCGGCCTTTGAGACCAAGGATCTGCTCAAAGCGCGATCGTATTACTGGGATGCTGCTCGCAAAACATGGCACCGCACTTTGACCGGCACCGAAGCGATTACTGAGGAAGTGGCCTGGTTGAAGGAGTCGATCTATAACGGCCGCAACGTCAAACTTGAATTCGAGGTGCGGGATGCGCAATTGCGCTACTCCAAGCGTCCGGGCAAGAAGGTCGTCAAGGAAATCTGAGCGGTGCAGCCAGAAGATCTTGAATTGCTCGTCACCCGGGAAATGCCGTTCGGAAAGCACAAGGGCACTCTGATTGCCGACCTACCTGGCAATTACCTCAACTGGTTTGCCCGCGAGGGGTTCCCGAAGGGAGAGATTGGTCGTCTGCTGGCGCTCATGCAGGAAATGGATCACAACGGCCTGCGGCCAATGCTCAACCCGTTACGGAAGAAGCCTTCATGACTGACAGTGACCGCATGCGCATCGACAAATGGCTGTGGGTGGCACGCTTCTTCAAGACGCGCAGTCTGGCGGCGACCGCAATTGCCAGTCACAAGATCAAGTGCAATGGTGAGCATGTCAAACCGGCACGTGATCTCAAAGCAGGCGATGAACTCGAAATCAGCATCGGCCAGACGGTATTCGTCGTGATCGTCCAAGGCATGGCCGATCAACGTCGCCCTGCCCCCGAAGCTCGTCTCCTCTATCAGGAGACCCTGGAAAGCGAATCCAGACGATTGAGCGAACAGGAATTGAGAAAACTGGCACCCGTACCCGGATCGGATCTCAAGGGAAGGCCAACCAAACGGGAAGGGCGACTGATCCGAGGAGTCCGGGGATAATCCAAAAAATGCCCATCGATAACCAGATCGAGCCACCACAGTCCTTCATGGCGATGTACATCACGCCAGGTCGGGATCGGCCCAATGCACATCAGGAAGTTGTCCTTGCCCGCTATGAACAGTGTGAGGACATGGCCACGATCCTGGCAGAGCAAGCCCAGACCATCGCCTTCAAGGAAAATCTCTCCGAGAAGGAAGTCCTGGAACGTTGCCACCAGGGTTTGCTCGCTGATACTTCCGACTTCAGCAAGAAAGAGGCTTTGTGGGTGATCTACCGGCTTGCCGAGTTGCTCGGCTGGGAGCCATCAAATGTGGGTTGAAAGGCTTCATAGATTGATCACCACAATTTTTACCGCTGCCCTCCTGTTGATTGGCAACGCCACCTTAACGCATGCCGAGTTGCCAAATCAGGACTTGCCCAGCTATTCCATCCATCCCGTGGGCTGGATCAGGAAGGCGGACGGTAAAACTTATATCGAAATTGACCGACGCTACCAGCCTGCACTGATGGGTGTTGAGAAACTGAAATCGATCTGGGTGCTCTACTGGTTTGACCGTAATGACACCCCCGAGAAACGTGCAACGCTGCAAGTTCACCCTCGCGGCAATCCAGATAATCCATTGCGCGGAGTCTTTGCCACCCGCTCTCCACTCCGTCCCAACCTCATCGCCCTCAGCCAGGTCAGCATCCTCGGCATCAGGGACAACGTAATCGAAATCGACGATATCGATGCCTTTGCAAACACGCCAGTGTTGGATTTGAAACCTTGATAATCGGTGCTCAGGATTTCCCCATTCTCTGTCCCCCGGTTGAATACGCCGTGCCCTCCAGACTCTGGCACCTCTACCTGCTCGAATGTGTCGATGGCTCCCTTTACACGGGGATTACCGTCGATGTCGCGGCACGATTTATTGCCCATCAAACCGGCAAAGGCGCCCGCTATACCCGTTCCCACAAGCCCATGCACCTGCTAGCATCAGCCCCCGTCGGCACCAAGTCGGAAGCACTGAAGGCCGAATTGGCCATCAAACGACTGCCAAGAGACCAGAAGCTTCCTGCCGTTCAATCCCTCGCTTCACAAAATTCTTACAAGTCAGAAAGGCCATCATCCATGAACAAATCCGAACTGATCGAAGCCATTGCCCAATCTGCCGAACTCACCAAGGCGGATGCCGAGCGTGCCCTGAACGCCACCATCGAAACGGTCGTCAAGACGGTTGCCAAGGGTGACACCGTGACCCTGGTTGGCTTCGGCACCTTTAAGTCGGTCAAGCGTGCTGCGCGTACCGGTCGCAATCCGGCCACCGGTGCAGCATTGAAGATTGCGGCTTCGACTTCGCCGAAGTTCACTGCAGGCGCCACCTTCAAGGCCGCCGTTGCCGGCAAGAATGCCAAGAAGAAGTAAGCAAGCCGTCGAGCCCATGACCATTCTGGATACGATCGAACTTCAGACGCACGAGTCCTGCGACTGGTCGGTCATCTGGATGCATGGGCTGGGCGCTGACGGATCTGACTTTGTTCCCGTGTTACCGGAACTGGGGCTGGATCGGTCCATTCGCATCCGTTTCGTCTTCCCCAATGCCCCGGCCATCCCGGTCACCTGCAACGGCGGTTATGTCATGCCGGCCTGGTACGACATCATCAGCCTCGACAAGAACAATCGCGAGATCGATGTCGACGGGATCGTGAAATCCCGCCAGCAAATCCGCGACCTGATTGGTCGTGAGGAAGAACTGGGCATTCCCAGCGACAGGATATTTGTTGCCGGCTTTTCTCAGGGAGGCGCAGTGGCCTATACCACTGGACTAACCCACCCGAAACCACTGGCTGGTGTCATTGCGCTCTCGACCTATTTGCCCGTTACGCAGTTGGTGGATGAAGAAGCCACCGAAGCCAACCGTCGGGTACCAATCTTTGCTGCCCACGGCACCGAAGACGATGTCGTCTCGATTGAACTTGGCTTGCGTGCCCGGGACTTTCTAGTCCAGAAAGCCTATACGTGCCAGTGGCACGAATACCCGATGCCCCACTCGGTCTGTTTGGAAGAGATTCAGGCTATTGGCGCATGGCTGAATGAACATATTGCGTCAATGAAAGCAGATGCATGAGCAACTCCCTGGAAATGATCGCTCCACTTCTCGACGACGAGATGGATGAACTCGAAAGTTTCCTGTTCAGCCGCATTGAATCGGACGAATTGTATGGGGCTGGAGGTTGATGTCTGAGCAACGGCCGGCATTAGGTCGGCCTAGGTTGCTGATGTCATCAGGGCGCTGAGGCCGAGTTCTGTGAATCGGCCTTCGGGCAGGTTCCGAGCTGGAGCGGCCTCTCCAATGGCGGCTTCAGAAGACAGGCGACAGACCGCTTGTGGCCGATTCTGTTGAAAAACTCAAATACCGAATTTTCGGCCTGTTTTTCGGGATCGGCTTGATATTCCCGGGAACTAGATCGTCCAATACAGAGCGATTGTGAAGGTCGTTTTTTTGAGGGCTTAGCGAGCATCTCGGAAAACCGAGTTTTTCAACAGAATCGGCCGGAAGCACGTATTGATGAGCATGCCAGAAAGCGGCCGGACGGCTTAACCGTCCGACCGCCGATAGTCGGCAGCTAGATTTCGGTTTGCTCCGAGATTTCAAGCGCGTCATCTACCTCGATCCCAAGGTATCCGACGTCTATTCCGCGAACAACCAGCTTCAAATTTTCGTTCATCAGTTTCTCCGTAACCGTCCGGCCACGACCGTCTTGCCGAGCTAACCGGAATCAGGCAGCGGCAGCGAGCTGCGCGGTCTTGGCGATGTGCTCGGCGACATGCCAAGGCAGCAGGTCGTCGAGTTCGCTGATTCGGTAGTCGGCAATTCGTTCGATGACGAAGCGCAGATAAGCTTCCGGGTCGAGGCCATTGAGTTTCGCCGAACCGACCAGGCTGTAAATCGCGGCGGCACGATCACCGCCGGCATCCGAACCGGCAAACAGGAAGTTCTTTCGGCCAAGCGCCACTGCGCGCAATGCCCGTTCCGCCGCATTGTTGTCGATCTCGATGCGCCCATCCGAGGCATAACGGATCAGTGCCTGCCAATGGTTCAAGGCATAGCCGATGGCATCCGCCAGGCCGGATTTCTTCGAGAGCTGTCGTCGGGTGTCGAGCAGCCAGGCATGGAATTCATCGAGGATGCGCTTGACCTGTTCCCGCCCCTTGAGTCGGATGTCGGGTGGTTTGCCACGCACGGTACTCTCAATGGCATACAAGGCCGCGATCCGCTTGAGCGCCTCGGCCGCAATCGGTGAGCCCTGGGCCTGGTGAATCTCGAAGAACTTGCGACGGGCATGGGCCCAGCACGCGGCTTCCAGAATGTCACCCTGGGCATACAAGGCATCGAAGCCGGCAAAGGCATCGGCTTGCAGAATGCCCTTGAAAGATTTCAGGTGGGTTTGCGGATGCTCGCCCTTGCGATTCGGGGAGTAAGCAAACCAAACCGCAGGCGGGGTGTCATTCCCTGCCGGCCGATCATCCCGGACATAGGTCCACAGCCGCCCGGTCTTGGTCTTGCCATCGCCCGGCGCGAGGACCGGTACTGGCGTATCGTCGGCATGAAGCTTCTCGCCGCCCAGGACGTGATGACGCAGCCGTTCAACCAATGGACGCAGCAGCGCTGAACATTGCCCCACCCAGTCGGCCAGGGTCGAGCGTTCCAGATCAACGCCTTCCCGGGCATAGATGCCGCTCTGCCGGTAAAGCGGCAGGTGATCGCAGTATTTGGCCACCAGCACATGGGCGAGCAAGCCGGACCCGGCCATGCCTCGGGCAATCGGCCGGCTGGCCGCCGGGGCCTGAACGATGGTGTCGCAGCGGCCGCAGGCCAGCTTCGGCCGAACATGGCGAATGACCCGGAAACTGGCGGGCACATAGTCGAGCACTTCGGAAACATCCTCACCCAATGGCTTGAGATGACCGCCGCAGTCCGGGCAGCAGGACTGCTCAGGCGCATGAACCACGGTGTCGCGCGGCAAGTGATCCGGCAGCGGTTTGCGCACCGGTTTGCCGGGGGCTTCTGCTGCCGGGACGATTTCCGTGAGGCCAGCCCGTTCCGCCTTGCCGGTTTCGAGTTCTTCCAGCGCCAGTTCGAGTTGCCCGACCATCTCGTCGATCTTCTCTGAACTCTGGCCAAACTGCATGCGCCGCAGCTTGGCGATGATCAGCTTGAGATGCTCGATTTCTGCCTGCTGGGCGACCACCATGGCTTGCAAGGTAGGGGTATCGCGGGGCAGTGCAGCGCTGTTCATGCCGAGAGTTTACGCGAATCGTTGACGGGTGAACAGCCCCGCCAGCCAGCGATTTCAGGCTTTTTTACGCCGCCCGTTCAG
>Ga0209262_10000509_pt1 | contig 17405 bp, 20 predicted proteins | sample Lowcelwee11metaG_FD_187171 | JGI IMG/M metagenome (GOLD analysis project Ga0209262, IMG submission 187171) | Freshwater pond sediment microbial communities from the University of Edinburgh, under environmental carbon perturbations - Low... | ecosystem: Environmental > Aquatic > Freshwater >...
AGTCTCCTATGCGATCGGTGTTGTTAAACCGATCTCCATTATGGTCAATGCGCACGGGACCGCTGTCGTTAGCGAAGAAAAACTGGAAAGTTGTGTTAAAGAGCTCTTTAACCTCACACCGAAAGGGATTATTGAATCTCTCGATTTACTCCGCCCTATTTATCGAAAAACAGCGGCATATGGCCATTTTGGACGTGAGCTCCCTGAATTTACATGGGAAAAAACCGATAAAGTTGACGCAATTAAAGCCTATTTAGGACTCTAACTTACACTTCTGTAACACTCCCTCAATAATCTACATTATCCTCACCTATTTTTTAGGTGGGTTTAAAATTCTTCTGTTATAGTTACCCCATATTTATCAACCAAGGAGAACCCTATGGCAGTAATCATTAATGATACCTGTATTAACTGCGGCGCTTGTATCGACGAGTGCCCAGTAGAAGCGATCGTAGACGAGGACGATAACCCAACGGGTGAAGAGATCTATTACGTTTATGCAGACAAATGTGTCGAATGTGTCGGTCACCATGATGAGCCTGCGTGTGCAACGGCTTGTCCGACTGAGGGTTGTATCACATGGGATGAGATCGGTGCAAGCCCAGCTCACCGTGATGATATCACAGCAGAAATGCGTTCTTCAAAAGCAAACGTCGTTAACTAATTCTATTTATACGACACTCTCCAAAGGGGATTTACCCCTTTGGTTACGCTAATTCTTCTTTGTTTTCTTTCTTTCACCATCTTTAATCTTACTTAAATTATTGTTTCGCTATAATCCCGCTCTATTTTATACACACAAAACAGGAGCATTGATGGAACAAACGTTGTCAATCATCAAGCCAGACGCCGTTGCAAAAGGTGTCATCGGTAAAATTTTGGATCGTTTCGAAAGTAACGGCCTTAAAATCGCGGCTATGAAAAAAGTTCAACTCTCACGTCAAGACGCAGAAGCGTTTTACGCAGTACACGCTGCCCGCCCTTTCTTCAACGATCTTGTTGATTTTATGGTAAGCGGCCCGGTTGTTATCACCGTTCTTGAAGGTGAAAACGCTATCCTTAAAAACCGTGATTTGATGGGTGCAACGAACCCTAAAGAAGCAGCTGCAGGAACTATTCGTGCAGATTTCGCTGAAAACATTGATGCTAATGCGGTTCACGGAAGTGACTCTGCAGAAAATGCGGCAATCGAAATCGCATTTTTCTTTTCAGGGCGCGAAATTTCGTAATTGCCATGAAAATTGCATTTAGAAAATTGGGCTCACAACCGCTTCATTTTGAGGCAAATAGTGACAATGCACTTTTTTCAGGTGATTTAACCTTGAAAAAAAGCAATCTTGCCCAATTAAACGGTACAATTACAGGGAGTATTTCGATTCCTTGCGATATTTGTGCCGAAGAGGTAGAGAAATCTTTAAATGAAGATATCTCTTTTTACCTTAGCGATGGAATATATGAGGGGAACGACGAAGAGTTAGATGTCGTCGAAATCGACCAATCAATGATTGATTTGGAAGAGCTTCTCAAATCGGAAATCGAGCTTGTCAAAAGCGACTATTTTTGTTGCAAAAACTGCGAAGGAACCTCGCTTGATCGAGAGTTCTAAAATTTAAATAGAAAGGGATAAATACTATGGCAGTACCTAAAAGAAGAGTGAGTCATTCACGCGCAGCAAAACGCAGAACTCACTATAAAATTTCTCTTGCACGTCCGGTTAAAGATAAAGACGGCACGTACAAATTGTCTCATTATGTCAATCCGACAACCGGTGAGTACAAATAATCAATGATTAGAATTGCAATTGATGCAATGGGCGGGGACTTTGGTCCCGAACCAATTGTTAAAGGGACACTTGAAGCGCTTAAAGAAGCAAAGTTTCAACCAATTCTAGTTGGTAAAAAAGATGAGATCTTATCTTTATTACCCAAGGGCTATAAAGATAAGATTTTAATTATCGAAGCAGATGATGTCATCGATATGGGTGATGCGGCTACCGATGCACTTAAGCGTCAAGAGAGCTCTATCTATAAAGCGATTGAACTGGTTCGTAACGGTGAAGCGGACGGTGTTGTGAGCGCAGGTCACAGCGGTGCGACAATGACCTTGGCAACACTGCGGCTTGGGCGGCTTAAAAATGTTTTACGTCCTGCATTGGTAACCTCAATGCCTACTAAAAGCGGTAAACGCAGTATCCTAATGGATGCAGGGGCTAATGTCGACTGCAAAGCAGAACACCTTTTCCAGTTCGGAATCATGGGGTACTACTACGCACAAGATATGTTCAAACTGGACAATCCACGCGTCGGCTTACTGGCTAACGGTGAAGAAGATTCCAAAGGAAACGAAGTTACGAAAGAGACCTTCAAATTGCTCGAGGGGCAAAAAGGGTTTATCGGTAATGTTGAAGGAAATAATATCTTTGACGGAAGTTGTGATGTTATCGTCTGTGACGGCTTTATCGGGAATCTTGTTCTCAAAGCGTCCGAAGGTGTAGCATCAACAATCAGTTATTTTATTAAAGAGTATATCCGTAAATCTCCTGTTGCGATTACCGGTGCGCTGTTAATGCGCAAAGTATTTAAACTACTAAAAAAACAGATCGATTATGCCGAAATTGGCGGGGCTCCGCTAGTCGGTATCAAAGGATGCGCTATCGTCAGTCACGGTAAAAGCAATCCTAAAGCGATTAAAAATGCAATTTTTCAAGCGATTCGATATGTTAATACGGGCGTAAATGATCACATTGAAAAGCGTCTCGAAGAGCTTAAAAAATAACGTCGATCCCTCATAAAGGCTAATTATGTACGCTGCGTTTCGTTCTATCGGGGCTTATGTTCCCGCTAAAATCCTTACCAATGCTGAGCTCGAAGTAATGGTTGATACCACGGACGAGTGGATTACAAAACGTACCGGAATCAAAGAGCGTCACATTGCTGCGGAGAATGAAACCACCAGTGATATGGGCGTGAAAGCAGCTCAGAAGGCTATAGAGCGTTCAGGAATCGATAAAAACCAAATTGATATGCTCATCTGCGCAACAATCTCTCCCGATTATTTCTGTATGCCATCAACCGCAACCATCATAGCGACAAAGCTTGGGTTGGAAAAAATCACCGCGTTTGATATATCGGCAGCCTGTACAGGATTCGTTTATGCTCTTAGCATCGCCAAAGCGTTTGTCGAATCAGGGATGAAAAAAAATGTCCTCATTGTCGGAGCAGAGCGTCTCAGCACAATTACCGACTACACCGACCGCGGAACATGTATCCTTTTTGGTGACGGAGCCGGTGCCGCACTCATCACTGCTACCGACAATAAATCAGAAGCGATCATCGATATCCACACAGGTTCAGACGGCTCATTTGCTGATTTACTTATGACACCTAATGGCGGAAGCGGCTCAGTGCATGATGAACTTGACCGTGAAGCAGCAGGATGCTTTATGCGTATGAAGGGAAATGAGACGTTTAAAGTTGCCGTTCGTACCCTCACCAGTGATGTTATTGAAATTTTAGAGCAAAACAATGTCCCCTCTTCGGATATTAAACATTTTGTCCCCCATCAAGCTAATTACCGCATTATCAAAGCGGTCGGTGATGCATTGGAACTCAAAGAAGAACAAGTAGTCCTCACAGTCGAAAAATACGGTAATACCTCCGGTGCTTCAATCCCTATGGCAATCAACGATATCTACGAATCAGGCCGCTTGCAAGAGGGTGAGTTAATGCTCCTCGATGCATTCGGCGGCGGTTTAACATGGGGAAGCGCTCTTGTCCCTTTTGCAGGAAAAGGTATATAACCACTTTAATTTGAACGCTAAAGGAATAAAATCCCTTTAGCTACGCTAGCCGCTATGGCACTAAAGCTTGCCTCTGCGAGGCAGATTTTTAGGATGATATATGTTATACACTAACACACTAATTTACATTGAACTTCACGAATCCGAAATCCCTTGGTTAAAAATCTTTACACAAGCTCCTCATAAAGAGTTCTCGGAATGCTCAAGCGAAGAGAAAAAAATGATTTGGGATGCACTCGATATTATCGAAAAAGAGATGCTGGTATATTTCAAACCTACTAAAATAAATATCGCATCCTTTGGAAATATGTTACCGAGGGTTCATTGGCATATCATGGCACGCTTTGAGAACGATAGCTATTTTCCTGAACCGATGTGGGGAATGAAACAAAGAGAGGGGTTTGTATTGAAAGCTCCGGTGGAGCCTTTTTTGGAGAAGGTAAAACGAGAGTTAGACTCTCGTTTATAAATTAACTTTAGGGGGTTGTAGGGACATTTGTCCCTGCCACTTTTCGGGCTCACGTGCCCTTTGGGTATTGCCCGCAAAGTGTATAACATCAACTAGTAACGAGGTTTTGGTTTTTGTCCGCTGAAACTGCGTGAACGCTCACCACGATCATTTCCGCCGCGCTCACCGCCAGCACTGCTGCGCTCTCCGCCACCGTTACGATCATTATTACCACGGTATCCGCCTCCACCGCTTCGGTTTCCGCCGCTACGGTTACGGTTAAATCCACCGCTTCGTTGTCCGCCGCGATCACCACGGCTTGCTAAATTGCTTAGAATTTTTTCCAAACGCTCTGCTGCAATACCGATATTATTCGGACCTGCAACTGTATTGCGTTCCATCAATACAGAGATCAATTTATAGGCAATTTGCTCTTGGTCATAATCTTGCTTCAACAAATCAAGCACTTTATGAGCTTCATCATAGACATGTTGTTTTTCAATTTCACGAACCAAGCGGCTTACTTGTGCTTCTTTAACATCCAATTTACTTGGGATATAGGCGTGTTCCATTGTTGTACCGACTTTTGAACGGATACGTTGAAGTTCTTTGAATTCTAATGGAGTTACAAGGGTAATTGCCACCCCTTTTTTACCCGCACGTCCTGTACGTCCGATACGGTGCACATAACTCTCAGGGTCAAACGGGATATGGTAGTTGAAAACGTGAGTAACATCATCGATATGCAATCCGCGCGCCGCAACGTCAGTAGCGATCAATACGTCAACCGCATCGGTTTTAAGCCCTTTGATAACGCTTTCACGTTGACGTTGTTCCATATCTCCATGTAAACCTTTTGCCATATAGCCGGCAGCAGAGAGAACATTAGAGAGACGGTCAACCTCTTTTTTCGTACGGCAAAATACAACCGTTTTTTTCGCATCTTCTGAATCCATAAGGCGGATAATCGCATCATCACGCTCTGATTCTTCGATGACGTAGTATTGTTGTGTAATATCGGTATTGGTTGTCTCAGATTTCGTAATTGAGGCAAAAAATGGATTAACCAAAATACGCTCAGCCAATTGTTTAATCGGAGCCGGCATTGTTGCTGAGAAGAGCAATGTTTGACGCTCACTCGGCAAATAGGTGAAGATTTCATTGATATCATCCAAAAAGCCCATATCGAGCATTTCGTCTGCTTCATCCAAGATAACGGTTGATGGGGTAAAGCCTTTGAGCATATTACGGCTCAACATATCAAGTAATCGTCCCGGAGTCGCGATGATCACTTGTGCACCGCGCTCGATAAGATCCATTTGACGGTTATATGAGCTTCCGCCATAAATGGTTACGGTACGGACACCGAGATGTTTACCGTATTTGAAAATTTCATCACTTACTTGATTTGCGAGTTCCCGCGTCGGAGTGATAATAAGGGTTTCAATTCCCCCTTTTAAATGCATTTTATTTAATGCCGGAAGTCCAAATGCAGCTGTTTTACCTGTACCGGTATGGGCTTGTCCTACAACGTCGCGCCCTTCCATAATAACAGGGATAACCATTTGTTGAATTGGACTTGGAGTTTTAAAACCGGCATAATTGATACTTTGCATAATCTCTTTTCTGAGACCGAAAGATTCAAATGTTACCAAGTTTTCGTCTGTGATTGTTTCTTCTATTACGTTCATAATAACCCTTTGTATATACGCCACCAGAAAACCTATTTCCGGCCAGTTACGCTTGCCCACTCATGGGGGAGAGAAATTTTAGTGAGGATAAGTTTGGATTCTCATCCGCGAGGGCACCTTTGAAAAAGATTTTTTAATCTCTTTAGAAGGTACCCAAAATTCAGATGGAATCATAGCTGAATTATTTATAAAGTACCCTGATACTAATATGTTAACAAAAGATAAAGATAACCTTTAGTTTCAAATCGTCTCTATTTTAATTGATTTTTTTAATCTTTTAAAACTATACTTCCGAAAATCTACACTTAAACAGGAGTCAATAATGTTCAATGTAAAAATGGAAAAAGAGTGCGGATGCTTTAAACGAAGCGGTATGGAAAGTGTTAAAACTTACGAGAACAAAGATGATGCCATGATTGAAGCAAAACAATGGACAGAAGAGATGAACGAAACATTTTGTCAAAAACATAATTTTTCGATTCTGGAAGAGGGAAATGACCTTATCATTAAGGTTGAAATGAAATAAGGGGCACCACCCCTTACTTTAAAGCTTTAACGTTAACTTTTCAATCACCATTTTCTTCGACCAAATCGGATTTTTTAATTCCAATATTTCCCGCACTTCATCATTAACCAACCGATACGAAACATTTATACTAACGCTATCTGCACCCTCAGCTATCGGTAAAGCAAAGGATTTTGACCCAAGAGCAGGAATTGAGATGTTGGAGATTGTTTTTTCCGCCAAATGGGGGATAGTAGCTTTACCCCGCTTATTAACGTAATGAGATGTAAGTGAAAGAACCTCTGTTTTAATAATTTTCTTGCCGCTCATATAGTGTGCATCAATCACAATTTCCCGCGATCCAAAACCACTAGGAAGGGCATGGGGCTGAGGGTTACTTAAAGTGACGGTAATGGCATTCGCACTTTTACTTGCATTTACTTTCAATGCCCCTTGCCACATCGACTCAGTATGAGCCCCTTTAAAGCCGTGATCACGGATAAGACGATTATGCACTTTACCGTTGACATCCCGCAATGTAGCGGCTACACCTGCTTTACGCGGTCCCATGTGACAATCGACACATTGTTTTCCCGTGTCAATAAATTCTGTTTGCATCGAGCTAAAACGATGTCCCTCTTCGGATGTGTCATTCGCATGACAGACGAAACAGAGCTGATTAGGATTATTGTCCATAAAATCACGTCGCTCCACTTTATGATAAGGGGACTTGGCATCGGAATAAGGACCGCTCATAATACCTGTTTTCATCCAGCTAACTCTGTGTATACCCCGTTTATTATCGGGAAGTTCATCATGGATTTGATCAATATTGTGACAGACGACACAGTTAATCCCCTCAGAGATCTGATCACTTTTGAGAGCTTTAGTTGCAGCAGAATCTTTATCCAGTTTCAATGCAGAAATTGCTTCATATTCAGCTGTAGTAGAGGTAACAGAGATGCGGGGGTTATGACAGGTTGCACACTCAATCTTAATCGTGTTCAGAGACTTTCGATTGTTTTTACGGGCAACATAATCGATCGTTTTTTGAAAATACTCATCATTGTCGTAATGGGATTTGGCGTGCCATGACTCTTCCCACTGCTTCACAATATGGCTATGGCACGCTTTACATTTACTCGAATCTTTAAATTTATCTCCAACTTGAATCGCTACTGCAGCATAAAGACTCGCACTTAAAATACCCAATAGCCATAATGAACGCATTTGTTCCCCTTAACGATGTTTATCTAGCCAAACCATTAACCCTTTTTGCGCGTGAAGACGGTTTTCCGCTTCTTCAAAAATTAAACTCTGTTCACCTTCTAATACCGCTTCACTCACCTCAACTCCGCGATATGCCGGAAGACAATGTAAAAAGATAGCATCTTCACGTGCAAACGCCATAAGAGTTTCATCGACAATATACCCCTCGAATGCTCGTATACGCTCTGCTTTTTCCTCTTCCTGGCCCATCGAAATCCATGTATCAGTGGTTACGACAGTAGCACCTTGTACAGCAACTTTTGGGTCATTACTAATCGTAATTTTTGCACCACTGTGTTGGGCAAAAGCGAGGGCATCGGCAACAATAGCAGGATCACATTCATACCCCTTTGGAGTCGCAATACGGAGTTCAAACCCGAGTTTACTCGCGAGCATAAGCCACGAATGCGTCATGTTATTGCCATCACCCACATACGCTACGATGGGACTTTGATCTTTTCCGCACTCCATCATTGTCATAAAATCGGCTAAAAGCTGCACCGGATGATAACTGTCACTAAGCCCATTGATCACCGGCACTTTAGAATGGAGAGCAAATTCTTCAAGCATCGACTGCTTATAGGTACGAATCATTACCATATCACTCATCGAAGAGATAACGCGTGCGGTATCCTTAACCGGTTCACCGCGCCCAAGATGAATGTCACGGTTGGAGAGAAACAGGGCATGACCGCCAAGCTGATACATTCCCGCTTCAAAACTGACACGGGTACGTGTAGAGCTTTTTTCAAAGATCATAGCCAGCGTTTGTCCCGCAAGACGGGGCTTAAATACTTTGGCTTTAACCTCTCTTTTGATCTCCAAACCAATCTCTAAAATCTCTAAGATCTCTTCTTTGGTATAGTCTTTTAACGTTAAAAAGTGTCTCACAGTATTCCTTCGATACAAAAAACAATCATATCATAAAAAAAATTCTTTAACAATTCCGCCTCAGCTGAGGCAAGATTAGAGATTATGATAGCAGCCTAGCTACCTCTTTTGCATGGTAACTGATGATGATATCAGCCCCCGCACGTTTGAATCCTACCATCGTCTCCATCATCACACGGTTGTAATCGATAAGCCCTGCCGCTCCCGCGTGTTTGAGCATCGCATACTCGCCGCTGACATTATAAACTGCCAACGGGAGCTGCGAGGCTTCACGGATATCACGGATAATATCGAGATACGCCAATGCGGGTTTCACCATCAAGATATCGGCACCCTGCGCTTCATCTGCCAAACTCTCTCGAATCGCCTCACGGCGGTTGGCCGGATCCATTTGATAGGTCGAGCGATCCCCGAAACTCGGTACTGATTCAGCAACATCACGAAACGGGCCGTAATAGCCGCTTGCAAATTTGGTCGAATAGCTCATAATCGGGAGATTGGCATATCCTCCCCCATCGAGTGCATCACGCAAAGTTGTAATAATCCCGTCCATCATTCCTGAGGGAGCGATCATATCTACCCCCGCACGTGCATGTACCAGTGCTTGCTGTGCCGAAATTCCAAGAGTCAAATCGTTATCAACCGTCTCATGGACGTGATCAAGGATACCGCAATGTCCATGATCGGTGTATTCACAAAAACACAAATCACTCACCACAAACATTTTTGGAAATGCGTGTTTAATAGCACGAATTGCTGTTGCGATAATTCCGTGATCACACAACGCATCTGAGCCTACCGAATCTTTCACGGCAGGGATGCCAAAAAGGATTATCGAATGGATCCCAAGGGATTGAAGCAGTTCACACTCTTTCAAAATCTCATCCAAAGACATTTGATAAACACCCGGCATTGACGAAACTTCCGTTTTTATCCCCTCTCCCGGACGAACAAACAACGGATAGATGAAATCGTTGACCCCTACGTGAGTTTCACGAACCAGTGAACGTAGTTGGGAATTTAAACGAGTACGGCGAAAACGCTCCATAAATATGACTCCAATTAAAAAAATAGTAACTAGATTGTATCGCCTCTTCGTTTAATAATCCATTTTTTAGAAACACCGATTATAATGGCACTAATGAAAACAACAACACTTTTTGAAAAATCATCCATTGCCAATCTACCCAGTAAATACGGCTATTTTAAAATCCGTGTCTATAAAGAGGGGATTCAGGAACATTTAGCCATTTTTACCGAAAACTTTGAACTCCAAGAATCACCATTGGTTCGGATCCATTCGGAGTGTCTTACCGGTGACACATTCGGTAGCATCAAATGCGACTGTAACAATCAGTTACACAAGGCCCTTAAACTCATTGCCGAAGAGGGTGGATTAGTTATTTATCACCGCCAAGAAGGGCGTAATATCGGGTTATTGAACAAAATCAATGCGTACTGTCTCCAAGATCAGGGACGCAATACCATTGAAGCCAATGTCGAACTCGGTTTTGCCCCGGATCAGCGTACGTATGATGTTGTCGGTGAAGTTTTCAAAGATTTCGGTCTTACCAAAATCCGTCTTTTAACCAATAATCCTGCTAAAGTGGACGTCGTAAAAGGGCTTAATGTTGAAATCACTGAACGGGTCCCGGTGATCATTGATCCCAATCCCCATAATGAGGGATACTTAAAAGTCAAAAAAGAGCAGATGGGACACGATTTATGAGCCAGTTGAAACACCTTTTAGCACAGCACAATGTATCTGTTCCCGAAGATTTTTTGGAAAAAATCGGTCAGTACAAAGCTCTTCTGGAAAAATGGAATAAAATTCATAATCTAACAGGGGCTAAAACCCTTCAGCAAATCGATCAATTCATCCTCGATGCGGTTATCCCGATCACGTTTCTCCCATCTGTTGCTAAGGCGATGGATATCGGCACAGGAGCCGGATTTCCAGGGATGATTTTAGCTATCGCACTGCCACAAACTCATTTTACCCTTGTAGAACCGCTCAGCAAACGTGCGAGCTTTTTACAGTTTGTAAAAGCGGATTTAGGTTTAAGCAATGTTGATGTCAAAGCACTCAGAGCAGAGCAACTCGTCAGCGAGCCGTATGATCTCATCACTTCACGCGCTGTTACCGATACCGAAATGCTTTTAAAACTCTCCGAACCCTTTTGCAGTGAAGGGACTCTTTTGCTCTTTTACAAAGGGGAAAAAGTGTATGATGAAATTGATGAAACACTGGATTATAAAATTATTGAAGCAGAAAATCGCCATTATTTGCTTATAAAGAGATAACTATGCTAAAACTACTATTATTGGTCGGGGTTGTAGTCGGAGTTTATTACCTTTTTTTCAAAAAGAAAGCTCTTACTCCCCCCTCTTCGGACAATTCTCAAGAAGAGGCAATGCTTCCATGTGCGGAGTGCGGTACCTACGTACAGGTTAAAGAGGCATTTATGCGTGATGGCAAATACTATTGCTCTCATGAATGTTTGGAGGGCTAACTATGCTCTTATTCGGTCACCCCTATGTCCCATCTGAGCCGTTTTACCACATCGACTCGATTGAAGCGCTACGACATACCCCCGCAAATTCAGTTGTCGCCCTTTTTTTTACCCCTGAAAATCTCGATATTATCGAACATCTACGCCTCAATAGCGTCCGTTTCGCACTTCATGTCGAAACCGCTACCGAAGCTGTTATCGCCGAAAACTTGGGAGTTTCTTATCTGATTGTTCTCCCAAAACATGGCGCAGATATTCAAAAAGTAGCAGAGCACTATCTTTTTGATGCCAAAGTTTTGGGATACATCGATGCGGAAAAAGATTTAGAAGATTTGATTGAAATGCGACTTGATGGAGCGATATTTTCAGATGCGATGATTAAGATTAACTCCTAATCAATCCACTCTCGTTTGAGATCTTTATCCAAACACGCCAAAATCTCATATCCAATCGTTCCTACGGCGTTAGCGTAATCATTGGCATTATCAAAAATTTTCAGTTGTTCCGCATCGCTCGAAAAACTGGCACTGTCCATCGAGATACGACCACGAAGTGCTATCCCATCGGGTGTCGTATAACGGTTGGAAGCAAGGCGATCGAGTCCATTCGCATATCCCACATCATAAGTACTCACGACCTCGTTTATTGAAGCTTCATAAAGACCGTTATACCCTACCCGCTCACCGGCTTTTAATACCCGTGTCGCCATTTTATCTCCCCACAAAGAGAGGACAGGTTGGAGTGAAGGCTGTGGCAAGCTTCTATCCATTTGCAAACATCCGTACAATGCGATCCCGACTCGTACCATATCATCACGACACTCAGTGGAGCGAAACGTCCCCGCTGAATTGGAGATATGAAAACGTAACTGCCATCCGTATTTTTGAGCCAAAAGATCCGCTCTCTTTTTGATCCCATCAAAGCTCTGACGCTGCCAAAACCATTCTGAACTGAGGGTATCGGCTGCACGCAAATGGCTCATTACACCGATACAGATAAGGCCCCGTTTTGCCATTTTTTCAAATGCTGCTTCGAGTTGTTCAGGAGAAATTCCGTTACGATGCATCCCCGTATCGATTTTCAGCTCAACTCGTGCTCCGCTCGGATAGGCGGATATCTCTTCAAGAGAATTGATGGCGTAGCTGAATTTCGGATGGATATGGGTCGGTTTTTGACCCAATATCAGTACATTATCGAAGTACTTAACAATCTCTTCGGCTTCACGTTCTAAGCGTACTACCGCTTGATGAACTCCATACTCTGATGCCGCTTCGGCAATCATCACCGCACCGTGGCCATAAGCGTTATCTTTTAAAACGACCGCTATTTTATCTTTTCCACCGACTTGGTGTGCGATAATGTCAAGATTATGAATAAGCGCCTCGCGGCTCAATTTAATTGTTCCCATATAAGAATTATAATCTAAGGATTGTTAATGCGTTATTTCCCCGCCGAATTTGAACCTCAAAATTTTGTCCAACTCATCTTCCCCCATCCCCAAAGCGACTGGGCACCCTATCTCGAAGAGGCACGAGCGTGTTTTGTCAGTATCGCCTCTTCTGTTGCCCGCTATCAGCCCTGTCTTATTGTGTGTGATGATAGTGATCTCGTCAAAAGCTATTTTAACTCTCATGAAAATCTGATTTTTGTAGCCTATCATACTGACGATACGTGGGCGCGTGATTGCAGTGCTTTGAGTGTCATTGATGAAGACGAAGACGAACCTTTGCTGCTCGATTTTACTTTCACCGGATGGGGCGGTAAGTTTGATGCCACGCGTGATAACGCAATGAGTTCGGCACTCGCCGATGTCTACGGTGCACCAATGAAAAAAGTCAACCTCATTTTGGAGGGGGGCGGCGTCGAAACCAATGCAAACGGCTCATTGCTCACCACGGCAGAATGTCTCCTTAATCCGAATCGCAATCCTCATTTGGATAAAAAAGGGATGGAAAAAGAGCTCAAACAACACTTCGGTGTAGAACAGATATTATGGCTTAATCACGGTTATCTTGCGGGTGATGACACCGACAGCCATATCGATACCCTCGCCCGTTTTATTGATACGGACACCATTATGTATGTCAAATGCGACGATAAAACGGATGAACATTACGAGGCATTGAAAAAAATGGAAGAAGAGTTGATGGCATTGCGTGACATTGATGATGAACCGTTTAACCTGATTGCGTTACCGATGTGTTCACCGGCCTTTTATGAGGGCGAGCGTCTTCCTGCTACCTATGCCAACTTTTTGATTATCAATGATGCCGTTTTGTTACCGATTTATAATGATCCGCACGATAACGAAGCGATCGAGATTTGCAAAAAAGCGTTTCACGGCCGTGACATACTCCCTATCGATTGCTCCGTTCTCATCCGTCAGCACGGGTCGCTCCACTGTGTAACAATGCAGTTCCCTGAAGATATATCCATTCGTTTTTGATGCTCAAATTGCCGGCAAAGCCAGCAATTAGCTCTTCAGCAGAGGGCTCTCGCGACTTGTCGCTCTTTACGGGTGGAATAAAAGGGAAAAGCCCGTGTAGAGGAAATAGCCCGATGCAGCTAGTAAAATAAGGGTTAAAACTATTTGTTTGATATTTAATTTCATAGATAAAAGTATATCAACTTAACACTAATGTAACACTTCTTTCCTACAATTCTTCATATTTACTTAAGGAAAAAAAGTATGAAGAAATTTAGCCTCCTCTCATTGGCTGCGGTTGCTGCCCTCGCCACTGAGCCTGTTACTATTCAAAAAATCACCGTTGAAGCCTCAGCCCCTAAAGCTGATGGTAAAAATATCGTTGCCGATGAGATGGTCAAATTCTCTCGCCAATCCGATCTGGGTGAAATGCTTTCCCAAACCCTCCCTGAAATCACTCATGTTCGTAATAGCGGTGTCGGCAATGATATTATTCTTCGCGGATTTCGTAAAGACAATATCAATGTAACCATTGATGATGCCAAAGTATGCGGCGCTTGTCCTAATCGTATGGACCCTCCTGCTATGCACGTCTCATCTAGCCAAATCGCTAGTGTAGAAGTTCAAGAAGGACCGTTTGACGTAACCCAATTCGGAAGTCTCGGCGGTAAAATCAATGTTGTAACCAAAGACCCTGAAAAAGGTCTTCATGGAGAAGTTTCCGCAACTCTTGGAAGCTTTGATTATCGTAAACTCTCTACAACTGTTGAAGGTGGAAACGATGCGGTTCAAGCACTCGTCGGATACAGCCGTGAAACATCCGGTCAGTATAAAGACGGTAAAGGACTCACACTTACAGAACAAACCAATGCTTTAGCAATGTCACCTGCACAAAAATATGATTCAGCATACAGCAATGCAAATGCGTATGAGCGCGATAATTTTTGGGCAAAAATCGTTGGCAACATCGGCGATAATCAAAAACTCACCCTCAGCTATTTCGGAGACCGCGCTGATGATGTCCTCTATCCGCGTTATGGTATGGATGCACAAGTAGATGATACCGATATGCTCAATGCCAAATATCAATTGTTCAATCTATCTGATTTTTCAGATGAATTGAAAATTGAGGCATATCGTTCAAAAGTTAAACATGTCATGGGAACCGATTTTAGAAATTGGGATATGACTATGCCTTATTCTACATATACAACAACCATGGAAACACCAACTGTTGCTCCCGTAGAAGCAACCATCAAAGGTGCTTCAATTGAAAATACTCTCAATATCAATAGCGCAAAAATATCGGTTGGAGTCGATGGAAGTATTCGAAACTGGAACGGAACAAAAACAATGAATATATTAAGTGCAACAGGCTACGCACCAAGTTTAGCCCCAAGCACATCAATTTTATTACCTGATGTAGATACCAAAAATATCGCCCTCTATGCTAAAGCATCTAAATCAATCGGTCAATACGACATCAGCGGAGGTGCCCGCTATGATGACACCTCTATCGATGCATCTCAAGCTCTAATGTCAACAGTAAATGATAAAGAGTATAACAATATCAGCGCTAATCTAATGGTTAAATACAACTATACCCCTTCTACTAGTGTATTTGTCGGAATCGGTCAGTCGGTACGTGTCCCTGACGCAAAAGAACTTTATTGGTCGACATCAGCTAGAAGCACTACAGGTGTTACTACATCACTTCTCCATGATAATTTGAATGAAACCGTAAACCGTGAAATTGATTTAGGAGCTGAACACACTGCTGGAAACTTTCATATCAAAGGGACAGCATTTTACAGCGACCTAAAAGATTTTATCTATCAGTATAAAAATAGAACTGTTACCACCTTCACAGGTGTTTCAACCTTATCCCCGTGGGCGAACATTGATGCCCGTATCGTTGGATTCGATCTTCAAGCCGATTATCTCCTGAATAATGAATGGAGAGTCGAATCAGGCATGGCATATCAAAAAGGGACCAAAAAAGATGTCGGCCAACTCGATTCTCTAGCAACTCTAACTCAAACCGATAATGATTTGGCGGAGATCCCACCGATGAAAGGGCGCGTCGCACTTGTATTTGATTCATCTATCAACTATATGATGGCGGAATGGATCGGTGCACGTTTCCAGAGCATCGATAGCGATAATGGAGAAAAAGAGGTTGCAGGATACGGTATCCTCAATCTTAAATACGGACACGATTTCCAAAATGGTTTCTCTTTGAATGCAGGTATCAATAACTTCTTTAACCGAGCCTATGCAGTCAACAATAGCTATATCGGTAATGAGTTAATTACAGGTCTAAGTACAACAGACCCACTCGTACTTAACGAACCGGGACGCAACTTCTACACCACACTCAGTTATAAATTCTAACCCTAAACTATTTCGTCACTTCCCGCATCTCGCGGGAACTACACTCTATTCTCCAAAAACCACCCGAATCCAAACATCAAACCCGGTGTTTTGGCTTTGGTCTCATCCATTGCAAATTCTTTCGCTTCAGACACAGGTATCTCTATTACTTCAATCGATTCAACACCTACACCTCCACCCTCATTGAAGCGCATCATTTCATTCACACTAGCATAATAAAGTGTCTGCACCGACCCGGCAAATCCTACTGCCGTATAAAAGGAGGTTATCCGCTCTATCTTCTCCAGAGGAACATAATATCCACACTCTTCGAGTATCTCTTCATGCGCTATCTCAACCAGCGATTTATCTTTATCGACAATACCGGCACACAACTCATACGTATAACCGTCATTATTTTTGAGATAAACGGGGGGGCGAAATTGTCGTACAACTATAAGCGACTTATGCTCTTCGTGGTACAAAAGGATCGCTACACTATCGTGTACTTCGACCATATCCCACACCTTGGAAATACCGGCTTGAGAATATTTTATCCTTTGTGGTTTTACAAAGTCAGAGTTTTCACATGGCACGATCGTGACATCGGTAATCATGGCTGTTCTTTAAAAAGGTTTCGGTTTAAAAGTATCACTGTCAACATAATAGGTTTCATGGAAATCAAAATACGGTTTACGAATCGGTTTCTCTTGAAGTGCTTTTTTAAACTTTTTATCCATTTTATCCCGAATTGCATTAAACACTCTACGCTCTTTCCCGCTAAATCCTTCGGTTTTTTTCTTCATAACACTCAGAGGATCAATTGCCGTACTTCCGCGATACATACCAAAATGCAAATGCGGTCCTGAAGAGAGTCCCGTATTGCCGACATATCCGATCATCTCACCTTGCTTCACCTTCATCCCTGGACGTATCCCTTTTTTAAACGATTTTTGATGGGCATAAAGACTGATGAGGCCATTGTTATGACGTATCTTTATCGTTTTTCCATATCCGGTTGAGTATCCGGCAAAACTAATACGCCCCTCTCCGGTAGAGAGAATCGGTGTTCCCGGACGAGCTCCGAAATCGACCCCTAAGTGGGCACGGTAACGATGGAGTACCGGATGATAACGGCTCTTCGTGAATCGCGAGGTTATACGTGGGTTGCGCATCGGAAGTTTAAATAAGAACTTCTCATACTGTCCCCCCTTCTCATCATAAAAACGTCCATCACTATGACGATAAATTCGTACGCGTTTTCCATTGATTTCAACCATAGCCCCGTGTACTTCAGGCATTGAAAACGGTTTTCCCAAACGATATTTTTGGGTGTATACCATAATGATAGGATCACCTTTTTTTAGCCCTTTGCGAAAATCAACTTTTCCTTTAAACATTTTGACAAAAATAGAGGCTAAGTTTTTGGATCCGGTTGTTTTCAAAATGTCATCATAAGGGATTGTTTGAATCGGTACATAAAGGGTTTCG
>Ga0209262_10000510_pt1 | contig 17404 bp, 19 predicted proteins | sample Lowcelwee11metaG_FD_187171 | JGI IMG/M metagenome (GOLD analysis project Ga0209262, IMG submission 187171) | Freshwater pond sediment microbial communities from the University of Edinburgh, under environmental carbon perturbations - Low... | ecosystem: Environmental > Aquatic > Freshwater >...
GTCCTGCGGCGCTCGCACCGAGCCTGGCTGCAGTCGCCGCGGGCCGTGCGGCGGCCGACGCGATCGAGCTGCGGTTCCCGCTCGCCACGCCACCCGCGGCTTGCGGTCCGCGCTGGCTGCTGACCGGCAACGAAGCTGCAGGCTACGGCGCGCTCAAGGGCGGCGTGCGCTTCGTCGCCGCGTATCCGATCACGCCGGCCACCGAATTGCTCGAGTGGTTGAGCCCGGCGCTGGCGGAGGTTGGCGGCACGCTGGTGCAGGCCGAGGACGAACTGGCCTCGATCAACATGGTGATCGGCGGCTCCTACGGCGGCGTGCCGGCGTTGACGGCGACCTCGGGCCCCGGATTGTCGCTGATGATCGAGGCGCTCGGGCTCGCCGTCGCGGCGGAGATCCCGCTGGTCGTCGTGAACGTGATGCGTGTCGGGCCTTCGACCGGAATCCCGACCAAGTCCGAGCAGGGCGACCTCAATATCGCGTTGCACGGCCTGCACGGCGATGCGCCGCATCTGGTGCTCGCGCCGAACTCGGTCGCGGACTGCTTGCGCACGACGCAATGGGCCGTGCGGCTCGCGGAGGCGTTACAGGCGCCCGCGATCGTGCTGTCGGACCAGTTCCTCGGCCAGGCGCGCGCGGTCGTCGACCGGCCCGCCGATCTCGAAGTCGCAGCGAGTCGCGAACTGGCAGCGGCCGACGCGCCGGGCTACCGGCGCTACGCGCTCACGGCAAGCGGCGTCTCGCCGATGGCGATTCCGGGCACGGCCGGCATCGCGTATACGGCCGACGGCCTGGAGCACGGCGAACGCGGCGCGCCTTCGTCGCAGGCCGCGGATCACTTCGCGCAGCTCGACAAGCGGCGCCGCAAGCTCGAAACGTGGGACTACGGCGACGGCTGGGCGGACATCGAGGGCGACCCGTCGGCGCCACTCGCGATCGTTACCTTCGGTTCGTGCACCGGACCGGTGCGCGAAGCACTCGCGCGCGCCGCGGCCGACGGCTTCAAGGCGCGGCTCGTGTCGCTGCGCCTGCTGGCCCCGCTGCCCGCAGCGCGCCTGGCCGCTGCGCTCGACGGCGCGGCGCGCATCCTGGTCATCGAGCAGAATCACTCGGCGCAGCTCTACAAGTACCTGCGAGGGGAATGCGACCTGCCGGGGAAGGTCGGCAGCCTGCACCGGGCGGGCGCGCTGCAGTTTCACCCGGACGAGATCCACCGCCACCTGCTCGAATGGAGCCGCGCATGAACGAGGCCCTGTCACCCGCTCCAATCACACCCGCACCTCACGCGTTGGCGGCGGCGGATTACAAGTCGGACATCAAGCCGGTCTGGTGCCCGGGTTGCGGCGACTTCGGCGTCGTCAATGCGTTGACCAAGGCCTTGGCGAAGATGGCGCTCGAGCCGCGCAACGTCGCCGTGGTCTCGGGCATCGGTTGCTCGTCACGGATCCCGGCGTACCTGTCGAGCTACGGCTTCCATGGCGTGCACGGCCGCGCGCTCGCGGCCGGCACCGGGCTCAAGATCGCCCGGCCGGACCTGACCGTGATCGTCACCGGCGGGGACGGCGACGGCTACTCGATCGGCGGCAACCACTTCCTGCATGCGTGCCGGCGCAACGTCGACATGACCTACATCGTCATGGACAACCGCGTCTACGGCATGACCAAGGGCCAGCCCTCCCCGACGACCGAGCCGGACTGGGATTCGAAGCTGTCGCCCGAGGGCACCGGTCTGCGCGAGTTCCAGCCGATGGTGGTCGCGCTCGCGTCGGGCGCGAACTTCATTGCGCGGGCGTTCACCGGAGATCCGAACGCGCTCGCGGACGTGATCGTGCAGGCGGTGCGGCATCCGGGGTTCTCGTTCGTCGAGGTGCTGTCGCCTTGCGTCACGTTCCGGCCGGAGCAGAAGGACTGGAAGAAGATCGTTCGCAGCGACGCGTTGCGACCGACCGCGGACGTGTCGCGGGCGGTGCGACGGATGCTGCGCGACACCGGCTTCGAACTGGGCGTGCTGTACGCGGGCGAGCGTCCGGCGTACGCGCCGCGCGGGCCGCGGGCGACGCGCGCGGTGGCGGATCTCGAGGCGAGGTTCGAGCTGTGAGCGCGCGGACGGGCTCCGCGGCACGTCGTAAGTTGCCGCGCACGGTGCAGGAGTTCATGGCCTACGCATATGCGATGGAGGTCGAGGCGGCCGAGCGCTATGCGGAGCTCGCGGACCAGATGTCCACGCACCACAACCGCGAGGTCTCGGAGCTGTTTGCGAAGCTCGCGCGCATCGAGGGCAAGCATCGCGACCAGATCCTCGCGAAGATGGGCTGGACGAGCCCGCCCGACGCGGCCGTCTTCCGTTGGGAAACACCGGAGGGAGCCGAGACGACGGACTACGGCGAGTTGCATTACCTGATGCAGCCATATCACGCGCTCAAGCTCGCCGAGCACAACGAGCAGCGGGCGGCGGACTTCTTCGCCCGATTCGCGGCGGCCAGCCTGCCGGCCGACGTGCGCGCCGCCGCGGCCGAGATGGCCGAGGAGGAGCGCGAACACGTCCGCCTGATCCAGCAGTGGCTCGCGCGGGTTGAGCCGCCGTCGCCCGGCTGGGACGAGGATCCCGACCCCCCAGCCGTCGCGGATTAGGTGAATGTACCGAGGCGACCCATCGATCCGCTCGCTAGCATATATTAGGATTTTCTAATTCTTAGCGGGCGGACCGTCTTCCATGAATCGCATTTCGCGGCGACGCTTCCTGAAGATCGCCGGCTTCGGCGCGGGCGCCGCAGCCGTCGCCGCGGGCACGAGCGGCGGGCTGCGAGCCATGGCGCGCAAGCCGGCCGCCGGCGAAACGCGCGTCGTCCCGACGTTCTGCGACATCTGCTTCTGGAAGTGCAACGCGCTCGCCCACGTGCGAGACGGCCGGCTCTGGAAGATCACCGGCCACCCGGACGATCCGCTGTCCCGCGGTCGGCTCTGCCCGCGCGGCACCGGCGGCATCGGCGCCTACTTCGACCCGGACCGCCTGCGCGCCCCGCTGATGCGCCACAAGGCCCGCGGCGAGGAAGCGTGGGTCGAGGTCACCTGGGACGAAGCGCTCGGCCACATCGCCGAACGCATGCAGAAGATCAAGGCCGAGCACGGTCCCGAGGCAATGGCGCTCTTCAGCCACGGCATCGGCGGCACGTTCCTCAAGCACACGCTCAAGGCGTACGGCAGCCCGAACATCGCCGCGCCGTCGTTCGCGCAGTGCCGCGGCCCGCGTGACGTCGGCTTCGAGCTCACCTTCGGCGAAGGCATCGGCTCGCCGGAGCGCACCGACATCGCGAACGCGCGCTGCCTGGTGCTGATTGGCTCGCACCTCGGCGAGAACATGCACAACACCCAGGTGCAGGAATTCGCCGACGCCGTCGCAGCCGGCGCCGCCATCATCGTCGCCGACCCCCGCTTCTCGGTTGCCGCGAGCAAGGCGCAGCACTACCTGCCGGTGAAGCCGGGCTCGGACCTCGCGCTGCTGCTCGCGTGGATGAACGTGATCGTCACGGAAGGCCTCTACGATCGCGAGTACGTCGAGCAGCACGGGTTCGGCTTCGAGCACTTCCAGGCGGAGATCGCGACGCGCACGCCCGAGTGGGCCTATCCAGAAACCGGCATCGCGCCAGAATTGATCCGCGAGACCGCGCGCGTCATGGCTTGCCACCGACCCGCGACGCTCGTTCATCCGGGCCGTCGCACGACCTGGTACGGCGACGACGCGCAGCGCGGGCGCGCGATTGCACTGCTGAACGCGCTGCTTGGCAGTTGGGGTCGCAAGGGCGGCTTCTACTTTCCGTCGAGCATGGACGTGCCGAGCTACCCCTACCCGCCCTACCCCGAGTCGGCGCGCGGCAAGGTGGACAACCCGGACCACCGCTATCCGTTTGCAAGCGAGGCGATCACGACGGGCATCCGCGAAGCGACGCTGACCGGCCAGCCCTACCCGGTCAAGGGCTGGCTCGTCTACGCGACGAACCTGATCCACGCGATCCCCAACGAAGCCGAGACGATCCGCGCGATCCAGCAGCTCGACCTGATGGTCGTCGTCGACGTGATTCCGTCCGAAATCGCCGGCTGGGCCGACGTCGTGCTCCCCGAAGCCACCTACCTCGAGCGCTACGAGGAGCTCAACGTCGAGCTGTTCCGCGAGCCGTTCGTCGCGCTGCGGCAGCCGGTCGTGCCGGCGCCGCACGACCAGAAGCCGAACTGGTGGATCGCGCGCGAACTGGCGCTCAAGCTGGGCCTCGGCGCGTACTACCCGTGGACCGACATCGAGGAGTACCTCGACCATCGGCTCAAGGGCGCGGGCTCGAGTCTCGCCGAGCTGAAGCAGCGCGGTCTGATCAAGGGCCCGCCCGCGCCACTTTACTTCGCGGACGGCATCACGCCCGAGTTCGCGACGCCGTCGGGCAAGATCGAGTTCTACTCGACGCAACTCGAGACTGCGGGCTTCGATCCCGTACCCCGCTACCGGCGGCACGAGGCGGGCCCGCCCGGTTCGTTCCGGCTGCTGTTCGGACGCGCGCCCGTGCATTCGTTCAGCCGCACGCAGTCGAACCCGATCCTGCGCGACGCGATGGACGAGAACGAGCTCTGGATCAACGCGAACGTCGGCGCGCGACTGGGCCTTGCGAGTGGCGACTACGTGCGGCTGCGCAACCAGGACGGTGTGCTGAGCAACCGCATCAAGGCGCGGGTGACCGAAGGGATCCGGCCCGAGTGCGTCTACATGGTGCATGGGTTCGGGCACACGTCGCGCGGACTGCGCAGCGCGTACGGCCTCGGCGCGAGCGACGCGCAACTGATCACGCGCTATGCGACCGATCCACTGATGGGCGGCACCGGCGCCAACGTCAACTTCGTGACCATCGAGCAGGGAGCCTGAACCATGGCGCGCTTCGGAATGGTCATCGACACGCGCCAGTGCGTCGGCTGCATGGACTGCGTGGTCGCCTGCAAGACGGAGAACGACGTCCCGGACGGCTTCTGCCGCGACTGGATCAACCAGCGGCTCGAGGGCACGATGCCGGACCTCCGGCTGACGATCACCTCCGAGCGCTGCAACCACTGCGACCGGCCACCGTGCGTCAGCTGCTGCCCGACCGGTGCCAGCCACGTCCACGACTTCGGCAAAGTCGTGCTGGTGGACCACGACAAGTGCATCGGTTGCAAAGCGTGCCTCGCATCCTGTCCGTACGGCGCGCGCTTCATCCACCCGGACGGTTACGCGGACAAGTGCACGTTCTGCATCCACCGCGTCGAGAAGGGCGAGCTGCCAGCCTGCGTCGCGGTGTGTCCCACGCACGCGATGCACTTCGGCGACCTCGACGATCCCGGCTCCGAGCTGAATCGGCTGCTAGCGTCGCGGCGGCATTTCGCGCTGAAGCCCGACGCCGGCACGCAGCCGCGAATCTTCTACCTGGAGTGAGGCGATGCTCGAGCTGGTCACCACGCGCGACAACCCGATGATCGACCCGGCGATGCACGTCTGGGGCTGGGAGGTCCCGGTCTACCTGTTCCTGGGCGGCTGGGTCGCGGGCTCGATGGTGCTCGCCGGCTGGTTCATGCGGCGCGGACGCGAGCCGGGCGCTCGCTGCGTGTGCGACGTGTTGCCGTGGATCAGCCTCGTGCTGATCAGCCTCGGCATGGGCGCGCTGTTCCTCGACCTGGAGCACAGGCTGTACGTCTGGCGCATGTACCTGACGCTGCAACCGAGTTCGCCGATGTCATGGGGCGGCTGGATCCTCATTCTGGTCTACCCGGTGCTGGCGCTCGGCGCGCTCAGGTCGCTCCCGGGCGACTGGCTATCGCGCTGGCCGGCCATTGTGCGACTCGCCGGAAACCTGCGCCAGCCCGCAGCTACCCGGATGCTCAGCAACGCCAGCATCCTCACCGGAATCGCGCTCGGCATCTACACCGGCATCCTGCTGTCGAGTCTCGGAGCCCGGCCATTGTGGGCGAGCGCGGCGCTGGGCCCGCTGTTCCTCGTTTCGGGACTTTCGACTGGAGCCGCATTCGCTCACGTGATTGCGCGCGACCAGGGCGAGCAGGCTGCCCTGCTGCGCGCCGACAACGCTTTCCTGGCCGCCGAACTCGTGTTGATCACCCTGTTCCTGATCGGATTGACGACCGCGAGCGCCGTGCATGCCAACGCTGCGGCGCTGCTGCTCGGCGGGCCCTACACGGCCGTGTTCTGGGTGTTCGTCGTCGGACTCGGCATCGTGCTGCCGCTCGCGATCCAGTCACTGATGGCGTCCCATCGCATTCCGCACACTTTGGTCGCGCCCGCGCTCGTCATGCTCGGCGGCCTCGCGCTGCGCTTCGTCATCGTGTCCGCAGGCCAGTACAGCCACTGGATCTCGCCTTGATCGCCCGACCCGGCACAACCCCGGAGGAACGTCGTGACTGCAAGACTACCTGATCCTCCTCGCACGCCGCCCGGGACCGGTGCCGGGCCGGGCAGCCCTTACCTCAATCCCTACCTCGCCGGCATGGGACTCGGCCTCGTGCTGCTTGCAGCGTTCGTGCTCGTCGGTCGCGGCCTTGGCGCGTCGGGCGCGTTCAGCTCGACGTTGAGCTGGCTCGTGAACCTGGTCGCGCCGGCGCACGCGCAGGCGAACCTCTACATGCAGGGCTACCTCGGCGACGGCACGACGCATCCGCTCAAGGCCTGGCTCGTCTTCGAAGTCGTCGGCGTCGCGGCCGGCGCGCTGTTGTCGGGCCTGCTCGCCGGGCGAGCGCGCTTCACCGTCGAGAAGGGCCCGCGCGTGTCGACGGCGATCCGCCTGTTTTGCGCGTTCGCGGGCGGCATCCTGATGGCGTTCGGCGCCCACCTCGCGCGCGGTTGCACGAGCGGACAGGCGCTGACAGGGGGCGCGCTGCTCAACGTCGGCAGCTGGGCCTTCATGCTGATGGTCTTCGTCGGCGGCTACGCGGTCGCCTGGTTCATGCGGTGGCAATGGCGATGATGACTCCCTTCTACAAGTACGGCCTGTTCGGCGACGAAGTCTCGCTGCTGGTCGCGTTCGTGCTCGGTCTCGGCTTCGGCTTCTTCCTCGAGCGGGCCGGGTTCGGCAGCGCGCGCAAGCTCGCGGCACAGTTCTACCTGTACGACATGTCGGTCTTCAAGGTGATGTTCACGGCCATCGTCACGGCGATGCTCGGCGTCACCTACCTCGGCTGGCTCGGCTGGCTCGACCTCGACCTCGTCTACCTCGTGCCGACGCACCTCGGTCCGCAGATCGTCGGTGGGCTCGTGCTCGGCGTCGGCTTCGTGGTCGGCGGGTACTGCCCGGGCACGTCGGTCGCCGCGCTTGCGACCGGCCGGGTCGATGCGATCCTTTACGCGCTCGGCATCTTTGCGGGCACCTTCGCGTACGCCGAGGTCTACCCGGCGATCCAGGGCTTCGTGAACTCGAACGCGATGGGCCAGGTGACGCTGCCCGAAGTCTTCGAGCTGCCCTGGGGCCTCGTCGTGTTCGCTGTCGTCGTGATCGCGGTCGTGGGTTTCTGGGGCGCAACGCTGATCGAGCGGCGGTTCAGGAGCGAGCCATGAGACTGCCGCAGCTGACGCTGAACCAGAAGCTCGCTGCCGTTGCGCTAGTGCTCGGCGCGCTGGCGCTGTTCAGCCAGCCACACCGCGGACCGTTCGTGAAGCTCGATGCGCGCGAACTGGCGCTGGTGGTCGAGCAGGAAGTCGATCACGTCAAGCCTTCCGAGCTGGCTGCGTGGATCGTCGAGGGGCGCGCGGATTACCGACTGATCGACCTGCGCACGGCTGACGAGTTTGCCGCGTACCACATCCCGACCGCCGAGAACGCTGAGCTAACCGCTCTCACCGAGTATCCGTTGCTGCGCAACGAGAAGATCGTGCTGTACTCCGAAGGCGGCATTCATTCAGCGCAGGCCTGGCTGCTGCTGCGGGCGCAAGGATACGAGGGCGTGTACACCGTGCTCGGCGGCCTCGATGGCTGGAAGGACGAGGTGCTGTTCCCGGTGTTGCCGGCGGATGCAGGCCCGCGTGATCGCGCGCAATTCGAGCGTGCCGCTGCACTGGCCCAGTTCTTCGGCGGCCAGCCCAGGGCCGACGGCGCCGCCGCGGCCGAGGCCCCGGCGGCCGAGCTGCCCAAGCTGTCGGCACCGGCGGCGACGGGCCCCGCCGTGCCCGCCGCACCGCGCAAGAAGAAGAAGGAAGGCTGCTGAAGAGGTGCCGGTGGGTCACGCGATCACCTGGGCCGTGAAGCCGAGGTGGAGCAGCGTGCCGATCAGCAGCGAGGTGAGCGCGGCGAGCGCGGTGAACGCTGCGATCTCGTAGCGGTTCTTGCGGACATGGACGTTCATGGTCGTTCTCCTCTGTTTCAGTGACGGTCAACCCTTGACGATCGGCGCCAGCGCGGCCTGGATGCGCCCCATCTGCGCCTCGGAGGTCATGCCGGTCAGCAGCCGCGCGAAGTGCGTGTGCTGCACGCCGGACACGATGTACTGCCAGCGGTAGGCGCGCAGCAGCAGCGCGCCGATGCCCGCCTCCTCCTCGCCCGTGTAGCGCCGGCCGGCGATCCCGATGAAATACCGCGCGTCGGCGGCTGCCTGTGCCTGCAGGATCCCGTCCACGGCGCCGACGAGCTCGATCAGGTCGTCCACCGCCTGCTCCTTCTGGCGCATCGTGACGCGGTCGTTCTCCTTCACCCACTCGATCTCGTCGAGCATCGCGTGCTGCACCTCCTCCATCCAGTGGTACTTGAAGACGTCCTTCCAAAGCGGCGACAGGTTGTCGTCCGGCTCGATGCTGCGCTGGTAGTGCAGCTGCGTGAACAGCTCGATCAGGCACGTCAGAGCCAGCACGGACCACGTGCTCTTGCCCAGCACTGCGCGCGCCACTTCATTCGGGTCCGCCACCTGGACGTAGCCCGCCGGCATGCCACGGCCGATCATCGCCTCGATGCGGCGGAACAATTCCTGGTGCTTCAGTTCCTCGTCGCTGAACCGCACCAGCGCCTCGAGCGCGACCTGGTCGCCGAGCCAGTGGCGGCCGGAGATCTCGAGAACCTTGGCGCCGATGAAGCGCTCGACCAGCCCGAAGATGTTCGCGTAGGTGCGACCCTGCACCTGCGACAGCAGGCGGCGCTCCGGACCGGTCAGGAATCCGAGCTCGTCGACCATCGAGAGTCCATTCGGCAGGAACGTCTGCGAGAAGTCGAAATCGCGGCCGCGGACCACGTCCGTCTCGATGTCCCAGCGCGCGCGCTTCGACGCCTTGATGCAGCGCGCGTAGCGCGCAGTGTCGGCCCGGCCGGCGTCCTCGCATCCCTCGAGCTTCATTGCGGTGTTCTGCATGGTCGTTTCCTCGCCTTGATGTGGTGTGTTCCGGGCGGGCACTGCGCCTCGCCATGGATCCGCATCGTAGGCAGCACCGGTATCGGACCGATGTCCGCGACGTTGCTTGTTGTATCCGTTTGTAACGCCGCGAGCCGCTATACTCGGCCCAGTGCCGACCAGACAGGGGGAACACGATGGCTCACGCCGGCTGTGTCCTGGTCGTCGACGACGACCCATCCATTCGCGAGATGCTCGCCGAATACCTCGGTGCGCACGGCTTCACGATCGCGCAGGCGGCGGACGGCGACGCGATGCGCGCCGAGCTCGAGCGGGCAACGCCCGACGTCGTGCTGCTGGACCTGCGCCTGCCGCGCGAGGACGGGCTCACCCTCGCCCGCTACCTGCGTGAACGCCACGACGTCGGCATCATCATGGTCACGGGCGCGGGCGAGGTCGTCGACCGCATCGTCGGCCTCGAGGTCGGCGCCGACGATTACGTGACGAAGCCGTTCGACCCGCGCGAACTGCTCGCGCGAATCAAGAGCGTGATGCGCCGCGCGCAGGCGCGGCCCGCGGCGGGCGCGGAAGTGGCTCCCAGCGCCTCGGCACAACGACTGCGCTTCGGACGCTGCCGCCTCGACATCGCGTCGCACCAGCTCTTCGACGACGACGGCGGTGAGATCCCGATCACTTCGATGGAGTTCGACCTGCTCAAGATCTTCGCCGAGCACCCCGGCAAGGCACTGTCGCGCGATCGCATCCTGACGCTGACCAAGAACCGCGAATGGGATCCGTACGACCGCTCGATCGACATCCGGATCGCGCGGCTGCGGCGTAAGGTCGAGGCCAATCCGGAAAACCCGCAGGTCATCCGCACCGTGCGCGGCGTCGGGTACATGTTCGTGCCCACCGCCGGGTGACCCGGCGAGCGCGCCGTCGCGCGCTTTGTTTCAACGGTGTAACAGTCGGGCGCGCGACGCGGACGCCTGCCTATACTCGCAGCGAACAACCAGCACGGGACGTGGATCGTGAACGACGTGCGCAAATCCCTCGACCTGGCCGAGCGGGCGCTGCAGGACAGCGAGACGCGGCTGCAACAGGTGCTCGACAACACGAGTGCGGTGATCTTTGCCAAGGACAACCAGGGCCGCTACCTGTTCGTCAATCGTGAGTTCGAGACGCTCGCCGGGCGTCCGACGAGCGAGGTGCTCGGGCACACCGACGACGAAGTCTTCCCGCCGCAGATCGCGACCCGCTTCCGCTACAACGACCTGCGGGTGCTGCACGAGAAGCGCGCGATCGAGTTCGAGGAGGCGGGCGACTTCGGCGGCGGGCCGCGCACGTTCCTCTCGGCAAAGTTTCCGTTGTTCGATGCGGACGGGCAGATCTACGCGGTCTGTGGCGTGGCGACCGACATCACCGAGCGCAAGCGTCTCGAGGAAGCGCTCAGCAGTGCGGCGCTCGCGGTCTCGACGTCCGAGGCCGACTCCCTGTACCGCGAGCTCGCGCGCTATCTCGCGACGATCCTCGGCGTCGACGGCGCCTTCATCGCAACCATCGAACCGGCACAGCCGGGGCAGCTGCGCATGCTCGCGTTTCATTTCGACGGCCAGACCCGCGAGAACTTCAGCTACCCGCAGGTCGGCACGCCGTGCGAGACGGTGATCGGACACGGGTATCGCTTCTATCCGAAGCAGCTGCGGGAGATGTTTCCGACCGATCTTGATTTCGGCAAGCTCGGCGTGGAGGGCTACGCCGGTCACCCGCTCAACGATTCCGCCGGGCGTCCGCTCGGCCTGATCGCGGTCATCTCGCGCCATCCTCTCGATCACCCGACGTTCGTCGAATCGGTCATGCGGATTTTTGCGGTGCGGGTCACCTCGGAGCTCGAGCGGCTGTCGGCAGCGGAATCGGCACGTGCATCCCAAGCCAGCTACCGGGAAATCTTCGAGGCCAGCGAGGACGCGGTCTTCGTCCACGACTGGGACACCGGTGCAATCATCGACGCGAACCCGCAGGCGTGTGCCACGTACGGCTACACGCGCGACGAACTGCTGCGGGTCCGCCTCGGGGACATCAGTTCGGGCGTGCCGCCCTACACGGAGGCCGAGGGTCTGCGTCGTATCGAGCGCGCGAAGGCCGACGGCAGCGTCCGCTTCGAATGGCACCGGCGCAGCAAGGATGGCAGCCTGCACTGGGACGACGTGCACCTGAAAGCCGCGCAGATCGGCGGCCGCCGGCGAGTCCTGGGATTCACGCGCGAGATCACCGAACGAAAACAGGCCGAGGAGGCGCTCCGCGCGAGCGAGGAACAGTACCGCGCGGTGTTCAATGCCTCGGCAGACGCACTCGTGCTGTGGAATTCGCGATCCGAGCGCGTCGACGTGAACCCGGCCTACGAGCGCATGTACGGGTATCGCCGCGCAGAAGTGCTCGCGGGCGTCCGCGCCGGGGAACTGCCGGACGAGCACCGCCAGCTGCAAACGCACCTCATCGAACTCACGCTCGCCGGCCAGAGTTTTCACGGCGAGATCGAGACCGTGCGGCGCAGCGCCGAGCGGTTTCCGATCGAGGTGCGCACGATCCCGATCCGGTACCGGGGCGAGCCACACGTGCTCGCGGTGATCCGCGATCTCACGGAGCGGCGTCGCGTCGAGAACGAGCGCGCGCAGCTCGAAGCACAGCTGCGCCAGGCGCAGAAGATGGAAGCGATCGGCCAGTTGACCGGCGGCATCGCGCACGACTTCAACAACCTGCTCACCAGCATCATGGGTTACATGGCGCTGGCCAGCGAGCGCGAGGCGTCACTCGCCGATCGGCGGCTCGCCGGCTACCTCGCCCAGGCGCAGCGATCCTGCGAGCGGGCGCGCGACCTGATCCAGCAGATGCTGATGTTCAGTCGGGGCCAGCGCGGCTCGCCGCGCACGTTGCCGCTCGGACCGCTGGTCCACGATGCGCTGGCATCAGTGCGCCCTGCTCTGCCTGCGAGCGTGACGCTCTCGGACGAGGTCGCGACGGCAGCCCCGCTGGTGCGAGTCGACCCGCTGCAGGTCGAGCAGGTGCTGCTCAATCTCTGCCTGAACGCCCGTGACGCGATCGACGGGGCAGGAACCGTCCGGGTGGACGTGCGGCCGGCACGCGCCGACGGGTTTGTCTGCTCGGGCTGCCGTGCGCGGTTCAACGGTGAGTTCGTCGAGTTGTCGGTCGCGGACGACGGACACGGCATGGCGCCGTCCGTCGTCGAGCGGATCTTCGAGCCGTTCTTCTCGACCAAGGAAACCGGCAAGGGCACCGGCATGGGACTCGCAATGGTGCACGGCATCGTCCACGAGCACGGCGGGCACGTCGTCGTCGAGTCTGCGCCGGGACGCGGCTCGCGGTTCCGCGTGCTGTGGCCCGCACTGCCGCCGGACGTTCACGAAGCGTCGATGCCACCGGGAGCCACCGCAGAGAGCGAGCGCCGGCCCCGCCCCGCCTTGACGGGTTCGGTGCTGGTCGTCGACGACGAAGTCGCGGTCGGCGAGTTCATGCGCGAGCTGCTCGAGACCTGGGGCTTGCACGCAATGTTCGTGCCGCAGGGCCAAGCCGCGCTCGAATTGCTGTCGCGCTCGGACGCCAGCTTCGACGCGGTCATCACGGACCAGGCGATGCCGCGCATGACGGGAATCCAGCTTGCGCGAGCATTACGGGACTCGCGAATCGATGTGCCGGTCATCCTCTACACCGGCTACGTCGAGGGACTCGCGCAAGCCGATCTGCAGGCGGCCGGCGTGCGGGCCGTGCTCGGCAAGCCAGTGGATCCCGAGGCGCTGGAAGCCGCCCTCGCGCGCGTGCTCATCGCAGCGGGGGGCTATTCCTCGGGAACGACGTAGGCCGGCATCGGGTCCGTCACCGGCGGTTCGGTCACGACCGGCCCCGTCGCAGCCGGCTCGGGGTCGGCCACCGGCAGGTCGAGGAACCGCTGCATGCTCGCGAGGAAGCGATCGAACGCGAACAGCACGACGAGCACGACCAGCAGCGCCAGAACGACGGCCGCGAGCCGCGGCAGGAACGCCCGGTGGGCCGGTTCGTTGTCGCGCTCCGCACTGCGCCGGGCGCGGTCCATCAGCGCGCGCTGGACGTCAGGAGCTGAGTCGGGCGTTTCCGTCATGGTTCCGCGTTTTCGATGGGTCGGGCGGATGCCGGCCGCCGTGCAAGGGGCGCAGATGATGCCATTGGCCGGGCTGGATTGGGGCTCGGTTGCCTCGGTAAATACCTAAATGCGAATGATTTGCAATGCGATCCGTTGGGCGCTAGGATTCGCTCCGAGGGCCAATGCAATGTACGTCTGCGTCTGCCACGGCATTTCCGAAAAGCGTCTCAGCCAGGCCATCCAGGAAGGTGCGCGCTCGTTCGAGCAACTGCAGTCCTGCACCGGCGTCGCTACCTGCTGCGGCGCCTGCGAGCCTTGCGCCCGCCAGGTCCTCGACGAAACCCTTGATTCGCGAGCCACTGCGCCTCAGGCTGCGTGACTCGCGGGGCTGCAGCCCCGTCCAGCAACGATTCACACGGAGAAGCTCGTCATGAAGGGCGACGCAGACGTCATTGCGCATCTGAACAAGATCCTCAAGAACGAACTCACGGCGATCAACCAATACTTCCTGCATTCGCGGATGCTGAAGAACTGGGGTCTCGACAAGCTCGGCGACTACGAGATGCACGAGTCCGTCGACGAGATGAAGCACGCCGACCGGCTGATCGAGCGGATCCTGTTCCTCGAGGGCCTGCCGAACCTGCAGCAGCTCGGCAAGCTGATGATTGGCGAGGACGTCAAGGACATCCTCGAGTGCGACCTCAAGCTCGAGCACGTGGGCCACCCCGACCTCAAGGCGGCCATCACGCACTGCGAGACCGTGGGCGACTTCGTCAGCCGCGAGTTGCTCGCCGACATCCTCGAGTCCGAGGAAGAGCACATCGACTTCCTCGAGACGCAGCTCGACCTGATCGGTCGCGTGGGGCTCGAGAATTACTGCCAGTCGCAGATGAAGTAACCCGGCACCGTTTAACCCCGCATCCGGTGCAGCGCCGTTTACAGGACCGTACACCCTGTAAACGGAGACCCGTCATGCGCCCGACCGCTTCCTCGCTCGCTCGCCACGGCGTCCTCGCGGCCGCGGCAATCACTGCCACCGTCGCCCCGCTCGCCTCATCCTGCGCAGCGAGCCTCGCCCGCGTCGACCTCTACGATCGCACCCAGCAGCAGACGCTCGACGTGCACCGGCACCGAGGCCGGCAGTACGTCGTCGGGCAACCGGGAAATGAATACGCGATCCGCGTCCGCAACACGACCGGAGGGCGCGTGCTCGCCGTCGTCAGTGTCGACGGCGTCAACGTCGTCACCGGCGAGACCGCCGCGCCCGACCAGTCGGGATACGTGATCGAGCCCGGCGGCTACGTGAACATCCAAGGCTGGCGCAAGGACCTCGAGCGCACCGCCGCGTTCTACTTCTCCGATCCGGGCGATGCCTACGCGAGCCGCACCGGCCGCCCGGACGACCTCGGCGTGATCGGCGTGGCGTTGTTCCGTGAACGACAGGACCGCTGGCTGTACGGCCAGGAACGCGAATCGGTTGCCTCCCCTGCCCCACGCGCGGAATCGTCGGAGAACCGGGCCAAGGCGGGCCGGGACTCGGATGCTGCCGAGGCAACTGCAGGTCTTCCGTCTCTCGGCACCGGCCACGGCCGTCGCGAGCACTCGCCGGCGCAGCGCGTCGAGTTCGAACGCGCGAGCACACGCCCCGACCAGCGCATCGTGCTGCGCTACGATCGTCGCGAGAACCTGATGGCGATGGGCGTGCTGCCGAAGCCGGAGTACCGCTGGCGCGAGCCGAACCCGTTTCCGGGCGCGCTCGGCTTCGTGCCGGACCCATGAGCACCACTCGCGGATGACGCCCGTTGCCGCGTCCGCCGGCCGCGCCGATACTGCGCGACACATGCAGCCGGCGGACGCAGGCAACCCGGACGACACGGATGAAGCGCTGATGCTCGCCTACGGGCGTGGCGATGCAGCTGCGTTCGAGCGCCTGTACGCCCGGCACAAGGGCCCGACCTATCGCTACCTGTTGCGGCACACGTCGGAGCGACCGGTCGCGGACGAGTTGCACCAGGACGTCTGGATGAGCGTCGTCCGCGCGCGAGAACGATACGCGGCCGATGCGCGCTTCAAGACCTGGGTCTACACGCTGGCCCGCCACCGGCTGATCGATCACTGGCGAGCACGGCGCGGCGCCCGTTTCACGTCGCTCGACGACGACGGCGCCGTCGAAATGGTCGATGCGCAGCTCGCCGCGGAGAGCGGCGACACGCGCGGCGGAGATCCGCTGTCGACGACGATCGATGCCCAGGCCAGCCAGCGCCTGGTCGTCGCGCTTGCCGATGTGCCGGCCGCGCAGCGTGACGCGTTCCTGTTGCACATCGAGGCCGGTCTGTCGCTCGAGGAAATCGCCAGGCTCACCGGCGCACCGCCGGAGACCATCAAGAGCCGCTTGCGCTACGCCTACCGCCGGCTGCGCGCGGCGCTGGAGGATCTGCAATGAGCAACGTTCGACAGGACGACGAGCGGCCCGGCGATCCGGCCGTCGACCAGGCTTGGCGCACGCTTGCCACCGACGAGCCTTCTGCGCAGCTCGACGCGACGATCCTCGCGGCGGCGCAAGCGGCAACGGTCCGCAAGAGACCGGCGTCGACGCCACCCGCGGCTCGTCACTGGTGGATCAATTGGCAACCGTTGGCCGCTGCCGCCGGCGTGGCCGGACTCGCATTCACGATCGTGCAGATGCTGCCTCGGGAGGCCGCCGTCCCAACGAAACCTTCGGCCTCGACCGAGCAGGCGATCGAACGCTCACTGCCCGAACGCAGCGAAAGCATGCCGTCGCAGAACGCAGCACCAGTGCCGGCGCCGCCGCCGGCACCGCCGCCGGCACCGCGAGAAGCCGCCGCGGAGCACCCCACGGCGACGAAAGGCGCCGTGCCGGCCGCACCAACCGCGCCGAGCCTGGCCTCGGAAGGCGTGGCACGCGACCTTGCGGGTGCGACAACCGAGGCCGATGCCTCGTCCGAGCAACGACTCCGCCAGGTTGCGCCCCCTGCGGCGGCGCAGGTGACGCCGCAGGATTGGGCGCGGCGCATCGAGGCGCTCTATGGCGCCGGCGATGAGACCGCGGCTGCCAACGCGTTGCAGGCGTTCCGCTCGGCGTATCCCGACGCGGACCAGTACCTGGCGGAGGCCCTGCTGCCGTGGGCCGCGTCGGTGGGCGAACACCCTGCCCAAGCCAAAGAACCGGCAGGAATAACCCCCTGACGCTCTGGCATTGGACGGCGCGGCGGCCGGGCCGCAACCATCGCCGCATGAGCCATTCAGTCCGTGACCTCGTTGTTGCCGCGAAGCGGGTCATCCGCGAGATCGGTCCGGCCGAGTTGCTGGAACTGCAGCAGTTCGGCTGCCCGGTCGTGGATGTGCGCGAGCCCGAGGAATTCGCCGAGGGCCACGTTCCCGGGGCCGTCAACATTCCGCGCGGCTTGCTCGAATTCGAAGTCGACGGCCACCCGGCCGTGAATTACCAGACCGCCGAGGCGCTCTCGCATCGCGCGCGACCCGTCGTGCTCTATTGCCTGAGCGGCGGTCGATCCGCGCTCGCCGCCGAAGCGCTGCTGCGGCTGGGTTTCGCCAATCCGATGTCGCTCGAGGACGGCATCCTCGGCTGGGCCGACGCCGGGCATCCGGTCGTCACTCCAGTCGGTGCCCCGCACACGTCCGCCCTGGCGCCGACGGCCTCGTCCCCAGAGATCTGGCGCTGAACCGCTGAGTCCGGTAGCGTAAGACAGGACGGGGGAAGGAGACATGGCCATGGCTGCAGGGACACCCAGGCTTCGTTACCACTGCGTAACGGTCGTGCCCGGAAGCACGAGTTGTGCCGCGGCGCAGTCAATCTACGGGCAGCGGCTGCTCTCCGCCGAGGCGCCGCGACTGCCACTCGCGAACTGCGAGACGCCCGGTGAGTGCAAGTGCACCTATCGCCACCATGACGACCGC
>Ga0209262_10000512_pt1 | contig 17393 bp, 18 predicted proteins | sample Lowcelwee11metaG_FD_187171 | JGI IMG/M metagenome (GOLD analysis project Ga0209262, IMG submission 187171) | Freshwater pond sediment microbial communities from the University of Edinburgh, under environmental carbon perturbations - Low... | ecosystem: Environmental > Aquatic > Freshwater >...
AAGAAGGACGCCATCGAAGAGTGGCGGCAGCTGATGGGGCCGACCCAGCCGGCCCTGGCCGGACCGCTGACGCTGCGCAAGCGCTTCGCCATCGACCTGCAGCTGAACAGCGTCCATGGGGCCGATTCGCCGGCGACGGCCGCGCGCGAGATCGATTTTTTCTTTGGAGAAAAGGCATGAAAAGTTTTCAGATCCGCAGCAAGATTGTCAGCGGCGTGGCGGTCCTTTACCTGAAAGGCCACCTGGATGCCCACCAGGTAGGACGGTTCGAAAAGGAACTCATCCGCACGATCAAGGATAGCAATTTCAATATCCTGATCAACGGCCAGGACCTTAATTACATCACTTCGGCCGGCATGGGCATCATCATGGGCTACATCGATGAGGTCCGCGAAAAAGGCGGGGACATCAAATTATGCTCGCTGAACGAGCGGGTGCATGAAACATTCGACCTGGTAGGCTTTACCGAGATCTATGATTTTGTTGCCAATGAGCAGGCGGCCATTGAAAAATTCAGCAAAATTCAGCACCAAGCCTGATTTTTCCATCACCATCCTTTCGCAGACGCAGCTGTTGAAGATGGTGGTCGAACTGACCCGGCACATCACCACCCTTTTCAATTTCTCCCTTGGCGAGGCGCAAAAGATCTCGCTGGCCATCGACGAGGCCGTGACCAACGTGATCAAGCATTCCTACGGCAACGATACCGGCCAGCCGATCCGCATCGATTATTTCCTGGCCGACGGCGGCGTCCGCATCCGTATTTTTTACCGCGGCCTGCCTCCGGATATTTCCGATGAGGAAGTGAACATCGGCCGCATGATCAAGAAAAAAAAGAAGGGCGGGCTCGGGGTCAAGCTGATGAAGACCATCATGGATTCGGTCACCTATACGACAAAAAACGGCGAGAACTGCTGCGAAATGGTCAAATGGCGGAAAACGAAATAAAACGCCTGCAGAAGGAGTTGAAGTTCAAAAAACTCCAGCTGAACTCCATCTACGAACTTTCTTCCGCCATCCAGTCCAAGTTCGACGTCGACCACGTCATGAGGGTCTTTTTTTCTTCGCTCATGGCGCCCCTGGGCGTTTCGCGCACCTTTTTTTTTGACCGCAACCAGGAGTTGTTGCGCAAGCGCGGTTTTTTGCTGAACGCCGCCGAAGCGCTGCTGCTGAAAAAAAAAACGGGTAAGGCCCTGGCCGGGGCCGCCTCGCTGAAAGTGGACGATCTGCCGGCGAACCTGGAGGATTTGAAAAAGCTGTTGCAGGCCCGGGGCATCCATTACCTGCTCAATGTCTCGGAAGACAAAAAAAGGGCCATCGTCCTCGGCCTGGGGCGCAAGTTCAACCTGCGCGAGCTGGAGCAGGAGGATTTTGAATTCGCCTACATCCTGTCCCGCTTCATGCTGATCGAGCTGGACAACATCCGCTTCCTGGCGCAGATCTTCGAGAAAAAAAAGATGGAGCACGAGATGAAGATCGCCCGCGATATCCAGCTCTCGCTCCTGCCCCAGGGATTGCCGCAGCTGCAGCATTACGACCTCTCCGTCATTTATGAGCCCATCCAGGAAGTGGGCGGCGATTATTATGATATCCTGCCGAAGAAAAAGAATATCCAGCCGCTGGTGCTGGCCGATGTCGAGGGCAAGGGCTTGTCCGCCGCCCTGCTGGCCGCCTCCTGCCAGGCCATCTTTCATTCCATGAACGAGCTGTACCTGTTCAAGCCGGCCCGCTTCATCGGCAAGGCCAACGCCTTCATCCACGAGATCACCCGCGGCAGCCGCTTCATCACCCTCTTCTGGATGCTGCTCAACGACGATGTCCCGTCGCTGACCTATGTGAACGCCGGGCACAACGCCCCTTTTCTGATCTCCAGGAACACCGTCAGAAAACTCGACACCGGAGGGTTCCTGATCGGTTTCAGCGGCAACAGCGCCTACCAGGAAAAAACGTTGCCGTTGCGCAGCGGCGACGTGATCTGCGCCTTCACCGACGGGGTGTTCGAGGTGCAGAACCCCGCCGGCGATGAATTCGGCGAACAGGCCATTATCGACTTCATCCAGGCCAACCGCCAGCTCGCGGCCGCGGAGCTGAGCGACAGCTTGTATAAAAGGATCAAGAGTTTCAGCCGTAAAACCAAATTCCGCGATGATTTCACCATTCTGATCGTCAAGGTCCGCTAACGAGGAAGCCATGAACACAGTCGTCTTGGGGCTGCAATGGGGGGATGAGGGCAAGGGCAAGGCCATCGATTACCTGGCCGGCGCCTTCGACGTGGTGGCGCGCTTCCAGGGCGGGCACAACGCCGGGCATACCGTTTATTACCAGGGCCGGAAAGTCGTGCTGCACGTGCTGCCGTCGGGAATTTTTTATCCGGCCTGCCTGGCGGTGATCGCCCACGGCGTGGTGGTCCAGCCCCTGCAGCTGGTCGAGGAGATCCGGAACGCCCGCGCTCTGGGCCTGACCCTGCAGAACCTGGCCTTAAGCGAGAACGCGCCGCTGATCCTCCCTTTCCACCAGCAGCTGGACGTGGTTTTTGAGGATTCCCGCTACCAGCGCATCGGCACCACCCGCCGCGGCATCGGCCCGGCCTATGAAGACGTCATCGGCCGCCGGGCGCTTTTTGTCGGCGATCTGCTCCAGGAGAACGTATTCCGGGCCAAGATCGCCCCGCTGGCCGAGTATTACAATCGCCTGTTCGGGGCCTACGGCCATGCCAGCGAAAACCTGGACCAGGCGATCGAGCAGTACCTGCAGGCCGGGCAATTCCTCAAGCCCCACGTCGCGGACACGACCCGCCTGCTGCAGCGGTCCTTCGTTGAGAAAAAAAACATACTGTTCGAAGGGGCGCAAGGGAGCCTGCTGGATATCAACCTCGGCACTTATCCTTTCGTCACTTCCTCCAATACGACCATCGCCGGGGTCTTCTCCGGCACCGGTCTTTCCCCCAAGGCGGTTGACCGGGTGATCGGCATCTCCAAGGCCTATGCCACCCGCGTGGGCGAAGGGCCGTTCCCCACGGAATTGAAGGACGACAGCGGCCGGGATCTGCGCGAGCGGGGCAACGAATACGGGGCCACCACCGGCCGGCCGCGACGCGTGGGCTGGCTCGACCTGGTGGCCTTGAAGCATGCCGTCCAGATCAACGGCGTCGATTCCCTCTTCCTGACCAAGCTCGATGTGCTGGATGATCTGAGCGAGATCCGGGTGGCCACGGCCTATGAGGACGAATCCGGGAGCAGCGACCGCTTCCCACCGCATGCCGATGCCCTGGACCGCGTGCGCCCGGTGTACCAGGCCCTGCCGGGCTGGCGTCAAGCGCTCGGCGCCAGCCGCCGCCTGGGCGACCTGCCGGCCAAAGTGCGTTCCTATATTGCTTTCATCGAGGAGTTCACCGGCGCCAGGGTCGGCCACATTTCGGTTGGCGGCGAGAGAGAGCAGACGATCGAAGTTCCCGGCTGAACCTGGCCGTGTTCGTTCACGCGCCCGCTAAAAGTATTTGCTTGCTCACGGCGGCAAAATCTTCTGAGTTTCCGGAGGTATATTGGCAGGGCGATAAATTATCGCTATGATTCGCCTGCGCCGCGGGCATGGGCCGTGAAACCGTCGGCGTTCGCAGGGCGATGACTACTTTTTTTTCTTGGCTTTGGCCTTGGCTTTAACCTTGGTTTTGATTGCGGGCTTGGCCTTGACCTTGGGTTTGGCCTTGGGCTTGGCTTTGGCCACCTCGGCCTTGCTCTTGCGCTTGATGTCCGCGCCGTGGGCTTTTTTGTAGCTTTGGATGTCCTTGAAGCGCCCGCTGGCGTCGCGCACGGCGTAGAGCTTCTTCCCCTTCGAACTCCGCATTACAGTTCTTTTGATAGGCATATGACCTCCAGCCAACCTATAGCATGACGATTCGCCGATGTCAATTTTCGGAAAACTTCCGCGCCGGGTGCTTTCAGCCTTTGAATTTTTCCAGGGCGAGGAGCAGCAGGCGGGCGGCGCGCTCGAGCTTGGCGGCCTCGATGACGTAGGCCAGGCGCACCTCGTCCTTGCCCTTGCCCGGCGTTTTGTAGAAGCCTTCGCCCGGGGCGATCATCACCGTCTCATGGTTGTCGCTGAATTCGTTGAGCAGCCAGCGGGCGAAGGTCTCGCCGTCCTGGATCGGCAGCTTGGCCATGATGTAAAAGGCGCCCTCGGGCTTCTGCAGGATGATGCCCGGGTGCGAGGTCAGGATGGAGTAGAGGATGTCGCGGCGCTTCTGGTACTCGGCCATGACCTCATTGAAATAGTCATGGGGCAACTCGTAGGCGCCGATGGCCCCGATCTGCTCCAGGGTGGGCGGGCAGAGACGGGCCTGGGCGAACTTGGTGATCCCCTTCATCACCTCTTCATTGCGCGAGATGACGGCGCCGATGCGGGCGCCGCAGGCCGAGTAGCGCTTGGAGATGGAGTCGACCACGATGACGCGGTCCTCGAATTCCGCCAGTTGCAGGACGCTGAAATGGGACTTGCCGTCGTAGGTGAACTCCTTGTACACTTCGTCGGCGATGAGGAAGAGGTCGTGCTTGCGGGCGAAGTCGCCTATGGTTCTCAGTTCCGCTTCGCTATAGACGGTGCCGGTGGGGTTGTTGGGCGAGCAAAGCAGGATGGCGCGCGTGCGCGCGGTCAGCTTTTTTTCGAACTCGGCCATATCGGGCAAATGAAAGCCGTCTTCGGCCCGGGCGGTCACCGGAACGATCTTCAGGCCGCATTGCGAGGCGTAGCCGCTGTAGTTGGTGTAGAAGGGCTCGGAGACGATGATCTCGTCGCCGGGATCGCCGACGGCGTTGAAGGCGAAGGCGATGGCTTCGCTGCCGCCGGTGGCGATGACGATATTTTTGATCTCGAGCTTGATCTTGAAATAGTCGAAATAGTGGACCATGGCCGCCTTCAACGCCTCGAGGCCGTCGGATGGGCCGTAAGAAAGGACCTTTTCTTTATAGTCGTAGATCTTTTTATAGAAGATCTCGGGGGTGTGGATGTCGGGCTGGCCGATATTCAGGTGATAGACGGTGGTGCCGCGCTTCTTGGCCGCGTTGGCAATGGCGGACAGTTTGCGGATCGGGGATTCCTGGATGTTTTGGGCGCGCTGGGAGATATTCATGCTTCCTCCTGAAATGTTAAGATGAAAATTATAATATGATTCGCCCTGGCGGTCAACTTCTTGCTTTCATCGCTTCCCGGTGCTATGGTGGGCCGGGGATGTAAAATGAATGTCGCTAAACCGTGGATAATGGAACGCCAGCTGGCCGAACTGAGGGAAGAATTGCGCCGGGCCGGCCTGCGCGATTTCGCCGCCCGCCAGGTCTTCCAGTGGTTCTATCACAAGAACAACCAGGACGTAGCCTCCTGGAGCAATATCGCCCGGGCGGACCGCGAAAAGCTCGCGGGGCTCTACGAGTGGAGCTGCCGGCCCGTGCTGGAAAGCCGGGGCGACGACCGCGGCACGCGAAAATTCCTCATCGGCCTGGCCGACGGCCTGAAGATCGAAACCGTGCTGATCCGGGAAAAGGACCACTACACGTTCTGCCTTTCGACCCAGGCGGGGTGCCCGCTGGCCTGCCGTTTCTGCGCCACCGGGACCATGGGTTTCCAGCGCGACCTGACCTCCGGGGAGATGGTCACGCAGGTGCTGACCCTGAAAAAGGAGTTGGGCGATTATGCCGGCAAGCTGAACCTGGTGTTCATGGGCATGGGCGAACCCCTGCTCAATTACGACAACCTGGCCCGCGCCCTGAACTTGCTCTGCGCGGCCGAGGGCTTGAACATTTCGCCCCGCCATGTCACGGTCTCCACCGCCGGCATCATGGAGAACCTGGAGAAACTGGAGCGCGATTTCCCGAACGTTAAAATCGCTTTTTCGCTGAACGCGCCCAACGCCTCCCTGCGCGCCGAGCTGATGCCCGTTTCGCACCGGGAGCACCTGGACGACCTGCTGGCTTATTTCCGCGAGCGCCCGCGCCGCCAGCGCATCACTTTCGAATACGTCATGCTGCACGGGGTGAACGATTCCCCGGCCCAGGCCCGGCAACTGGCCAAGCTGCTGCACGGCATACCGGCCAAGGTCAACCTCATCCCCTATAACGAAAATCCCAAGCTGCCCTTCCAGCGCCCCGACGAGACCGCGGTGGAGAAGTTCCGCTCCGTGCTGCTCGAAAAAGGGCTGACCGTGATCACCCGCTGGTCCAAGGGGCAGGGCATCCGCTCGGCCTGCGGCCAACTGGCCGTTCACCCGGAAAATATTTGATTTTATTTGTGACATATTTATCAATGCGAGGGGTTTTAAAAGAGAAAAACCACTAACTGGGGGGAGGAAATGAAGCGCTATTTCAATTTGGGGCTGGCGTTAATTGCGCCGTTATTAGTGATGCTTTCGACGCCGCGGGGAAGCTGGTTGGAATATCTTCGGTCAAAACGATCTGATGGAGAGGGGGGTGCAGTGAAACCATATTTCTGGCGAGGATTGGTTTTGTTGATTTTGTGCGCGTCGGTTTTTGCCGCCCCGGGGGAAGAAAAAGAGATCCATGCAAAAAGTGCATGCATGAAAAACAGGTTTTATGCGGAGCCGCCTGTGGCAAGGGCTGCCCTAAAACCGACGTATTTTGTTTCGGCTGCCACTTCGGAAAATGCGCTGATCAGCATTCACCCCGGCTGGCCGAAAACGTTTGCCTACAAGGACCTGGGCTATGGTTTTGGCTGCCCCGGCCCGGCGCGCATGATCGTTTCCGACCTGGATGGGGACGGAAAAGGAGAGATCGTGGTTACGCCGGAGTACTGGGACAAGGGGTTGATCTTCAGAGAAAATGGCGAAGGTTTAAAAAATTTCTTTTTGCCCGATGTCTTGCGGGAAACGGTATCCGCGGGCGACATCGACCGCAATAAGAAAAACGAGATCGTCACCATGTCGTATCAAGGCGGCATCAAGCTTTTTCTCTATGTTTTCAATTGGCTTGGCGATTTGATCTTCGACCGGAAGCTTTCGCCGGATCTTACGGCGTTCTCGCCGGTATTGGCGGATTTGAACAATGACCGTCAGGACGAGATCGTTTTTAAAACGGGCTATGAGCAAACGCGTTCCAAGCTGATGGTCCTCGACGGCCGGGGGCATGTTATTTCCGAAGTGACCACGAGGAGCACGGAAAACACCAATTCTTTTTTTAATACCACTCCGGCCGTTGGAAATTTCGACAATGACGCTGAACTCGAGATCGCGGTGCCATTATGGCAATACGAAGATGAAGAAAACAGAAGGACGGCCATAGAAGCATATGATCTTGACGGCGCCCCGGTCCCGGGCTGGGTTAGTGTAGCCTACCCGGATTTTTTATTTAATCCCGTATGCGGCGATCTGGACGGCGATGGCCGGGACGAGATCATTGCTTGCAGCTGGGAAGAGAATTTGCTGGTCTTTGCCGGCGACGGGCGATTGATCCTCGATAAAGAGTTTCCTGACAGGATCCTTTCCTGCTCCCCGGCCATCGGGGACATTAACGGGGACGGAAAACCTGAAATTGTTTTCAACGTGTTCAGCTACGGCGGACCTGCAAGCTTGCTGGCCATTGATCCACAAGGTGAAATAATATTGGAAAAAAGCATATCCAATGAAAGTTATTTTTCGCCGCTCATCGCCGACATGGATGGGGACGGCGTTCCCGACATTGTTTTCGGGAATGGCGATTATATTTACGCTTTTAACTGGCAGGGAAAGGATATCGGCGGTTTTCCCATCCGCATCGATGCGAAGACTTGCGGGATAAAATACGGGCCGGGCCTGGCCATCAGCGATATCGATCTGGATGGCAGGATCGAGATCACGTATACGCAAGACAATGCCGATGCCCGCGAATTTTCCCTGAATGTATTGGACGTCGACAGCCCCTACAGTCCCGGGACCATGGAATGGCCCATGCACCAGCACGATGCCGGGCACAGCGGGCGTTATGTGAACCGCCTGAAAAGCTTGATGAACCTGGACCTGCTGGCCGAACGGCGGGAGCTCAGGACATTCAGCATCCTGCGCCAATATGGCCGGATCCAATTCGCCGGGATGAATTCGGACGTCCCGGTGGCCCGGTACCGCATCACGCGCTGCCGGGGCAACGGGGATTATGAAACGATCCTTACGATCACTCCCGCCGAGCTGCAAAACAACCTGTTCCAGATGCAGGACAGGTACCTGGAAAAGGACATCCCCTATACGTATCGGGTCACGGCCTGTGACGCCGCCGGAAAAGTCGTCGGGATATCCATGGGAATAACGATATAAAAAAGAAGAGGTAGCTATGAAACAAACAAAAAAAATCGGCTTGAAGTCAATGATCATCGGGGTATTCCTGTTGGCTTGCCTGGGCGTGGCTTCCCCGGCTGCGGCGATCCCGGCCCACAAGTTCATGGCCACGGCCGGTATAAACGCTTTTCGCGCCGCGTCCGGGGATTATCGGCAACTGTACGGGCAGACTGCCCTGATGCCCGAATTCAAGCTGACCTGCATGGTTTACGGGAATTTCAGCGTCTGGGGCGGATTCGGACTGATCTCCAGGCAAGGGCTCATCGAAGAACTGGATGAGCAGGCCAGGATCAACCAGACTTTTCTCAACTTTGGCGTGGGTTACGCGCGCAAGCTGACCGGCAAGCTGCGCCTGCGCGGCGAGTTGGGCCTGGCATACATTTCATTTAAGGAAGAAGCGCTGGAAGTGACCCAGAAAGGCTCGGGGCTGGGCTGGAAGATCGGGGCCGGCCTCGATTATTTTGTCGGCAAACGGCTGTTCGTCACCCTGGCGGTCGCGTACAGCCAGGCCGGCGATGAAACCGAAGCCGGCAAGGTCAAGCTTGGCGGCGCCCAGGTCGGGGCCGGGGTGGGCCTGGGTTTTTAAAAACCATATGCGGCGGGATCACCCCCGGCCATTCTGTTTCCCTGGCCTGTGCTTGCCCCCGGGGTGCCGGGAATTTATTTTTTACCGGCCTGTTGAAACTCAGCCGGGGTCATGCCGGTATGCCTTTTGAAGATCCGGTAAAAAGAGGACATGGAATTAAAGCCCACCTCGAAACAGATATCGATCACATCCCATTTGTTTTGCTCGTCCGTCCGCATGATCTTTTTTGCCTCTTCGATGCGAAAATGGTTGATGAAATCGCTGAAGCCCATGCCCAGGTCCTGGTTGAGCATTCTGGAGAGAGAGCTGGTATTGGCGCCGACCTTGGCCGCCATTTTTTTCAAGGTCAGTTCGCTGTCGAGAAAGATCCGGTCTTTTTGCATATGGCGCAGCACCAGCTGCAGGCATTCCCGGCTGGGACCGTCGCCCGTGGCTGGCGGCGCGCACGCGCCCGGACTTGGGGTTTCCTGGAGCCGGTCGAGTTTCCGCCCAAGTTCCTGCAGCTGCGTCATTTTTTTCTGCAGTTGCTGGTCCTTGCTGGACAAATGGTCGCGAACCCACTTGCGGATGGATTTTTGTTTCCAGGCCAGAACGCCGATCAAAGCGAGCAACAGGCCGATGGCCAGCATGCCGATGATGGTTAGCCGGCGTTTTTGCCCTTTGATCTTATCGATCTCCCTGCCGCTTTCGTGGCTGGCGATCAGCTGCTGCATGCCGGCCTGGATGGCCGTGCTCGGCAGGCCGTCCCTTGTTTTATTGCCGAGGGTCTGGTAGTAAAGGGCGTTGACCGGGTCCCGGCGCAGCTTGTAAAGCGAACTCCATTGCAGGTACGTTTCGCCGAGTTTTTTTTGCAAGTGTTTTTGAATGGCCCTGTTTTCGCAGAACAGGAGAAGCGCCTCGGCCCCGGCCAGGTCGTTTTGCTTTTGCCGCGCCGAGGCTTGGGCCAGGACGGCCCCGATGATTTCGTTATGGTCGCCTTGCTGCTGGCGCAATTCCTGCGCCTGCCGGAAATATTCCTGCGCCTGCGCTTCATGGTGGAAGCGGGAATAGAGCCGGCCGAGATGCTGCATCTCGTTGATCGTTCGCCCCGGTTCGGAATAGATCTTGTGGATCGCCAGGGCTTGCCGCAAATTATTCAGGGCCTCGGAAAAGTCGTTCTGCTCCATGCTGGAAATTCCCTTTTGGGAGAATGCGCGCGCGCTGGCCTGGGAGCGGCTCTTCTTTTCATAGAAGGCCAGGGCCTGGCGCATATACTTCATCGACGCGGCGGAGTCGCCCGTTTTCAGAGCCGCGTCGCTCAGGCTGCTGAGAATGGTGCCGCAATCGGAAAGTGCATTGAGGCGGTCGTTGAGCTGCAACGCCTCCCGGTACAAGGGGAGCGCTTGGCGGAAATCGCCCCGGGCGCGATATATGCTGGCGATATTATGCAGGTTTTTCGCCGTCGCGGCGGGATCCTCGTCCTGCCGGGACAGAACCAGGGATTTTTTGTAGTACTCGAGGGCGCGGTCAAGGTCGGAAAAAACAGAAAAAACGACCGCGAAAAGATCGCTGATCTTCTTTTTGACGGCGGTCTCGTCGTCCCGCTCTTTCAATTCCGAGAATATATGCCGTGCCTTAAAATAATCCTCAAGCGCCGGTTCGTACCGTTCCTGCCGGGACTCGGCGTAAGCGACATGCCTCCAGGCCTGTCCCTCGGCGTAGCGGTCATGGAACTGCCGGGACAGGTCCACGGCTTCCCGGGCGTAGCGCTCGAGCATCGCCCCCTGATCTGCCGCGTCAGGGAGATTCTGCCTGCCTTGAAGATACAGCAGGACCAGATCCAGTTTTTCCCGTCCCCGGGCCGCGGCGATTCTATTTTGATTGGCGGACGCTCCCGATAAGGAACACAGGGATAGGGAAAGGCAAAGAAAAGCACTGATTTTGCGGGACATGCTTTTCAATTATAATCACAATTGCGGTTTATGGCAAACCCGGTCCCTGATTGAAAAAGCGGATGAATTTGAATCCCCAACTGGGCGCCGGAATAGGGTTTATTATCTGAGAACCGGCATTTTTTCACTCTTCAGTTGATTTTCTCCCCCTAAGATTATATAATATGGTCTCCGGGGGATCATGAAATCAAAGCTTGAAAAACTGCGGGGTACCTGTATCGGCATTGCCGGCTGCGGCGGTCTAGGCTCGAACTGCGCCATGGCGCTGGCGCGCGCCGGGGTCGGCACCCTGGTCATCGCCGATTTCGATAGCGTCACCCTGGAAAACCTGGATCGGCAGTATTATTTCCGCGACCAGGTCGGCCAGAAGAAGGTCCTGGCCCTGAAGGAGAACATCCATAAGGTCAACCCCGACATCGACGTCCAGGTCCACGATGTGTGCCTGGGGCCCGACGAGGTGCTGCATATTTTCAAAAACTGCCAGGTGATCGTCGAGGCCTTCGACCGCGCCGATATGAAGCTGATGATCATCGAGACCGTGACCGAGCGCTTCCCCGACAAGTTCATCATCGCCGGCTCGGGGCTGGCCGGTTACGGCGCCAACAACGCGCTGCGCACCCGCCGCCTGGGCAACCTGTTCATCTGCGGCGACGAGACCAGCGAGGTCACGCCCGAGCTGCCGCCATTGGCGCCGCGCGTGGGCGTGGTGGCCGCCATGCAGGCCAATCAGGCGCTGGAGATCGTCATGGACGACATGGAGCCCGCCGCGGGTGACGACGTGTGGGAAGAGTAAGCGAGAAAAAAAATGAAGATCAATTTGAACAATAACGAAGTCAGCATGGCCGGCGAGTCGTTCAGCGTCCGCGAGCTGCTGGCGCTGATGAAATTCACTTTCCCGATGATCGTGGTCAAGATCAACGGCCGGCTGGTCGGCAAAGAGGACTACGACCGGGTGTTTGTCGGCGACGGCGACAACGTCGACGCCATCCATTTGATCTCGGGGGGTTAAGAGAGCCCCTAATTCGGTGACAAGTGACCAGTGACATGTGACAAGGAGCCGCAAGATCCCGAAGTTTTGCTGTTTTCTTCCCTCGTCACTCGTTACTTGTCACTCGTCACTATCATTCGTTGCTATTCTTATTCGAACACGTCCTGGTGCTTTCTCCAGCGCGATACGAAGAATATTTCGACGTCCTTCTCGACATACGGCCTTCCCAGGAAGGTGTGCTTGCAGCCCATGTAGGCGGCGCACTCGAACGGCTTGACCTCGTGGATCAGGCACGCCCCCTCCGGGGAAAGAAACACGCAGCGCCCTTTTTCCGTGTCGTAGTAATCGGGGACCACCGTGCCCGGCGCCGCCAGGAAGCGCGCCGCCTTGATCTTGGCGGGCGCGGGGAAATGGATGTGCTTGTTCCTGCCCTTGGCCGGAATGCGCACCAGGTGGCGTTCCAGCAGCTCCTTCTCGCTCAGCTTCAGGAAGGCGGCGATCTTTTTCACGTCGCCCGGGATGAGGCGGCCCGGATCGCGGCGGCAGGCGCTGATGCACTTTTCGCAGGCGCAGGCGTCCATGTTCAGCCTCCCTTTTTCCGCGCCGCCTGCAGCCGGCGCCGGCAGGCCAGCAAAGCGCCGATCTCGCGGCGCGCCGCTTGCTCGCCGCGGCGGATGATCTCGGCCGGGCGGTAGAACTCGAACATGCTGATGTCCGAGGTCTCGATGGTGATGACGGCGTCGGGGACGTCGATGCCCAGCCGGGCGGCGATCAGCTTTTGCTGCATGATCTCCATGGTGGAGAGGAAGGCCTCGATCATGTTGGGTTCCTCGCCCGGACTGCCGGAGATCAGCCTGCGGCTCAAGAAATCATCAAGACGGGCCAGCAGCATTTTTTCCTTGACGTTGGTTTTTTTTCGGCGCCGCGGCCGCAACGGGCGCGGGGCGATGACGTTGACGGCGATGGTGAAGTCGCAGCCCTTTTTTTTCAGCACGTCGACGGGCACCGGGTTGAGCAGGCCGCCGTCGACCAGGTAGCGGCCGCGCAGGCGGACCGGCTTGAAGATGACGGGCACGGAGATGGATGCGCGCACGGCCTGGCGCAGGCTGCCGCGATCGAACATCACCTCCCGGCCGGTGCGGATGTCGGCGGCCGGGCAGAAGAACGGCCGCTCCAGCGCCTCGATGCGCCTGGAACCGAAGATGCCCTGCAAAAAAGCGCCGATCCTCTTTTCCGAGATCATCCCCGAGCTGGATGGCCGCGGTACCAGGTGGGGATACAGGTTCGAGTTTTCGAAACTCAGGGCGTACTCCTCCACGGCGGCGCTGCTGCCGCGCACGACATACAGTGCGCCGATCAGGGCGCCGATGCTGGTGCCGGAGACCATGTCGGGGATGATGCCGTTCGCCTCCAGGACCTTGAGCACCCCGATGTGGGCCAGCCCCTTGGCGCCCCCGCCTCCCAGCGCGATCCCGGTTTTCACGCTGCGCCGCCTTTCCTTTCCACCCGGCGCAGGAAACGGCGGAGATTCAGGCCGCAGATCTTGCGGACCTCGGCTTCGCGGAAGCCTCTTTTTTGCAAAGCGGCGGCCAGCGCCGGGAAAGCGGCGGCGTCGGCCAGCCCGACGGGCGAGCAGGGGATGCCGTCAAAGTCGCTGCCCAGGCCGACGCAGTCGATGCCGCCCGTCTCGGCGATATGCAGGACGTGGTCGATGACGTTGTCCAGGCCGACCGTATCCGCCCCGGCCGCGGCCCGCAGGTAGTATTCCCATTCCACCTTGCTTAAAAAATCGGGATCGTCGCGCCGGTCACGGGTTTTAGCGCTGATCTCCCCGGCGAATTTCTTGAAATCGGCTTCGATCTGATCGGAAACCCGGCGCAGGATGAAGGCCGGAAAAAAATTGACGCCGATGAAGCCGCCGCGCCCGGCCAGGGCGCGGATCAAGTGGTCGGGCAGGTTGCGCGGCACCGAGCACAAGATCCGGGCGTTGGAGTGCGAGGCCATGATCGGGACGTCGACGGTGCCCAGCACGGTTTCGATGGTCGCATCCGAGGCGTGCGAGACGTCGATGGCCATGCCGCTGCGTTCCATCTGGGCGACGATCCGCCGGCCCAGGGGGGTCAGTCCCTTGGCGCGCGGCGCGTCGGTCGCGGCATCGGCCCAGTCCGTGTTCGCCGAGTGGGTGAGGGTCATGCCGCTCACTCCCAGCGAGCGGAACACGGCCAGCACCTCAAGGGAATTTTCGATGATATGGCCCCCCTCGAGGAACAGCCAGGCGGCCAGCTGCCCGGCGCCGACCGCCCGGTCCATTTCGGCCACGCTGGTGACTTTTTTCGCCAGTTTCGGGGCGAAGACCTTTTGCTCCATGGCTTGCAGGACCTGCAGCCCTTTTTTCAAGGCGCGCTGCGGCGCGAACAGGGGGTCGACCCAGATGGCGAACACCTGGGCCTTGAGGCCGCCTTTCCTGATCTTTTTCAAGTCGAGTTGGGCGGGGCTGGAGCGGAAGTCCCACGGCTGTTCGGCCAGGACGCTGGCCGTGTCGCAATGGGCGTCGAAAACAAACAGGTCCTTGATTTTAGCGGCGTTCCCTTTTTCTTTCATGCCCCGATTCTATATCAAAATCCCGGGGTTTGAAAGCCGGGGCGTTTTTGCCAAAAGCGTGCCGTTGCTGTAGAATTGCCGTGATCCGTGGACCTGCCGGCAGAACGCCGGGGCCCGAGGCGGGATAATGATCAGCATTGACCTGAAACTGGAAGAAATCAACCGCGATGATGCCTATGATCTTTCATTTCCGCCATGTCCGCAGCGCTATGCCGCGCTGGTAAAAAAATTCCCCGGCCTGCCCCTGGTGATCGTCGACATGGAGAAGCGGCTGGTCTGGGGCCACGATTGCTGCCGCTTCTTGCTCGGCAGTGGCCAGGAAAGCGTTGGTGGCCTGCAGGACGATATCGCTCCTGCGGCGGCGTTGTTCTTGAATTTCAACCTGTCGAACCGTCTTTTCGGGCTCAACTTGGCTGAAAAGCTGCTTTTTGTCAAAAAAATATCGGGTCTCTGCCCGCGCGCGGAGATCCAGAGCCGGGCGGACCTGGATTTCACCCTGAATGACGTTCTTTTTCAGCGCCTGGATGCGCTGCTGACCGATTCCCTGCGCCCGGCCCTGGCCGCCGGGCAGCTCGGATTGAAAGCGGCGCTGCATCTGCTGGACCTGGCCGAAGCGGACCGGCAGGCGCTGCTCGCGGTCTTTCAGAGCTGCGGCTTTTCCGAGAACCAGCAGCGGCTGGTGACGCAGATGCTGGAAGAGATCGCTTTCCGCGAAAAAAAGCCGTTCGCCGCGCTCCTGGCCGCCGATGGCTTGGGCTCCCTGCTGACCGGGGAAATGCCGCAGAAAAAATTCCTGGCCGCCCTGCACGGGATGCGCTACCCTGCTTGGGAGCTGCGTGAACGGGAGTGGCGGGCCTGGCAAAAAAAAATGACGGCAGACGGCGGCCCGGCCCTTGCCCATGCGCCGTTCTTTGCCCGCGAGGAGGTCCAGATCACCCTGACCGTGAAAAACCAAGTCCAGGCTGAAAAATTGCTGGCCGGCTTGAAAAAAAACCTTTAAAATATTGACAAGCGGGCGCTTTTAAATATAATAACCAATAAGGGAGAATAATGAGCACTCCGGTTTTGATCATTGTTTTCGTTGTGGCCCTGGTTTTTTCACTGGGATTTTTGCTGTTGGTCATCACCGCGATCCCGGCCATCCAGCAGTTCCGGTCGCTGCTCCTGGATCTGGAAAAAACCTCGCTGGAATTCCGCGACCTGGCCCGTGAATTGAAGAGGGTCAGCGCCATGGCCGAAGACCGGCTGGAAAAAGTCGACATGGTGCTCTCCCAGTCCAAGCGCACCGTGGAACATGCCGGTGACGCCCTGCAGTTCATCAGCCAGAACGTGCTGAAGCGCTCGGTGGGCCTGCTGGCATTCCTGCCGGCCATCAAGCTGGGCTGGAACCTGGTAAAGAAGATCAAAGGAGGAAAATAAATGAGTGAAAATACTGGCAGCAAAATGTTCTTCAGCTTTCTGACCGGGGCCGCCCTCGGCGCCGGCCTGGCGCTGTTGTTCGCCCCCCAGTCCGGAAAAGAGACCCGCAAGCAGATCAAGGATCTCTCCGAGAAGCTCAGCGGAGAAATGAAGGACGAGGTCGAAAAGATCAGTGAAAAGGCCAAGGGCCTGATCGAAGGGGCCAAGGATACGTTCTCGAAAAAAACAAGGATCTGAGCCCGGGTTTTTCGCGTCGTCCAGGAAATTGCCGGACGGCTTTGTCCATCCCGCCGGCCAGCGACGATAGATCGTTTTTTAATTAATTAAGAGGTCCGCAATTCATGAAAAAAAAAGAATGGGAAGAACGCGTTTTGAAAAGAACCCTGGATAAAAACAAGGAGCGCAAGCCAAGCTTCAAGGCCACTTCGCTGCCCATCCGGCGCCTGTACGACCCCGAGGATATCGCCGGGCTCGATTACGAAAAAGACCTGGGCTACCCCGGGGCTTTTCCTTATACGCGCGGCGTGCAGCCGACCATGTATCGCGGCAAGTTCTGGACCATGCGCCAGTACGCCGGCTTCGGCTCGGCCGAGGAATCGAACCTGCGCTACCGCTACCTGCTGGAGCAGGGGCAGACCGGGCTGAGCGTGGCCTTCGACCTGCCCACCCAGATCGGCCTGGACTCGGACAACGCCCTGTGCGAAGGCGAGGTGGGCAAGGTGGGCGTGGCCATCGACACCCTGGCCGACATGGAACTGCTGTTCGCCGAGATCCCGCTGGACAAGGTGTCGGTTTCCATGACCATCAACGCCTCGGCTGCGATCGTCCTGGCCATGTACCTGGCCGTCGCCGAAAAAAGGGGCATCGCCCTGGACCAGCTTTCCGGCACCATCCAGAACGACCTGCTCAAGGAATATATCGCCCGCGGCACCTATATCTACCCGCCCAAGCCCTCGCTGCGCGTCATATCCAACATCTTCTCCTTCTGCAAGGAGCGCGTGCCCAAGTGGAACACGATCTCGATCAGCGGCTACCATATCCGCGAGGCCGGTTCCACCGCCGTCCAGGAGCTGGCCTTCACCTTCGCCGACGCCATCGCCTACGTGCAGTCGGCCCTGGACTCGGGGCTGCAGGTCGACGAGTTCGCGCCGCGGCTCTCCTTCTTTTTCGCCAGCCACAACAACCTGCTGGAAGAGGTGGCCAAGTTCCGCGCCGCCCGCCGCATCTGGGCGCGCATCATGAAGGACAAGTTCCACGCCGCGGACAAGTCGCAGCTGATGCGTTTCCATACGCAGACCGGCGGCGTGACGCTGACCGCCCAGCAGCCGACCAACAACGTGGTGCGCGTCACCCTGCAGGCGCTGGCCGCCGTGCTGGGCGGCACCCAGAGCCTGCACACCAACTCCATGGACGAGGCGCTGGCGCTGCCCACCGAGGACTCGGTGCGCGTGGCGCTGCGCACGCAGCAGATCATCGCCTACGAGAGCGGGGTGGCGGACACCATCGACCCGCTGGCCGGCTCCTATTACGTCGAGGCGCTGACCAACGATATCGAGAAAG
>Ga0209262_10000513_pt1 | contig 17367 bp, 18 predicted proteins | sample Lowcelwee11metaG_FD_187171 | JGI IMG/M metagenome (GOLD analysis project Ga0209262, IMG submission 187171) | Freshwater pond sediment microbial communities from the University of Edinburgh, under environmental carbon perturbations - Low... | ecosystem: Environmental > Aquatic > Freshwater >...
TCCAGGTTGACCGGGCCGATGGGCACGCAGAGGAAAAAGCTGATGAAGAAACAGCCCAGATAAAATAGCAGGTAGGTCAGCCACATTTTCGTCATTGTATCCGAATGGGGGAAAAAAAGTCAATTGCCCTGCGAAAATAATTATTCTTGACGGAAAATGCGCCGGCCGGATGTCTTGTTTTTTTAAAAGATCACGAACAGAATTTTAAACAGATAAGCCGCCAGCGCAGCCACGACCACGCTCAAGACGGCCGAGGCGCCGGCAGTTTTCCAGCCGAATTCCTTGCCCATGACAACGAAGGTGGTGAAACATGGGAAATACAGGGTCACGAAAACCAAAAACACCACGGTCTGGCCGGAAGTCAGGGGCAGCAGTGACAGGGAGGCGGCGCCCAGAGCCTGCTTGGCCATGATGACGATCAATTCCTTGCCCATGACAACGAAGGTGGTAAAACATGGGAAATACAGGGTCACGAAAACCAAAAACACCACGGTCTGGCCGGAAGTCAGGGGCAGCAGTGACAGGGAGGCGGCGCCCAGAGCCTGCTTGGCCATGATGACGATCAATTCCTTGCGGAAAAAGCCGAAGACCAGGGTCGTGCCCAGCTGGGCAGGCAAGCCCAGTAACCCGTGGACCAGGGGCGAGAACAGGGCGTCGATCCGGGCGCCGATATTCAGGTGACTCAGCCAGGACATGGCCGCGCTGCCCAGCAGCAGCAGCGGGACTACGGCGGAGGCAAACTCCTTGAGCTGGCGGCCGGTGGCCGTCAGCGCGTTCCGCAGCGAGGGGACTTTCAGGTCGGGGATCTCCATGATCAGGCCGCCGGGTTTGGCCAGGAACAGGGAGATCGCCTTGCCGGTGACGGCGATGACCAGCAGCACGAAAACATAGATCACCAGGGCCCAGATCGGACCGGCGAGGGCGGCGGTCAAAGCGAAGATGACGGCATTGCGGGCCGAACAGGGAATGAAAGGCAGCAGCAGGGCCGTCAGGGTCCGGTCGCGGCGGTTCTCCATGATGCGGGTGGCGTAAAGCGCCGGCGCCGTGCAGCCGAAGCCGAGGATGAAAGCGGCGACCGCCTTGCCGTGCAGGCCGATGTGATGCAGCAGGCCGTCGAGCAGAAAGGCGATGCGCGAAAGGTAGCCGGTGTCTTCGAAAAGGGCATGGAGAAAGATCAACGGCAGGAAATAGGGCAGCACCACGCCCAAAGAACCGGACAGCCCCTGCCACAGGCCGTCGGCCGTGATCCAGAGCAGGCTGGAAACTTTCTGCAGCGGCAGGAGCAGCGGCGGGATGCGGTTCAGCAGCGGGTCGAGCCAGCGGCTGAAGAGATTGCCGGAGAAAAATATCAGGGCGTAGAAAACCAGGAAATAGGCGATCAGGAAAAGGCGGCCGAGCAGCGGGTGCAGCAGGAAGCGGTCCAGGCGGTCGTGGAGATGGATCGTCTGGCGCGGCACGAACCCGGAGATCGCCTCGCTGAGCTTCATGGCCAGGTGGTGGCGTTCATAGGCGATCGATTCAAAGCATTCAAGCCGGTGGAAATCGCGGATCTGCGAACAGGCAGCCGCGATCTGGGCTGCGATGGGCCGGCTCAAGGCGGCCGGGACCATGTCCGGATTCTCGATGGTCTTGATGGCGTAGAAACGGCGGCTGCCGTTCTGACCGCTGCCGGGCGGCGCCATGGCGCCGGCCAAGCCCTGCACCAGGGATTCGATATGGGCCGTGTAGGGGAAGACCGGCAGCGAAGTGGGCGGGGCGTTGAGTTTGAGAACGCAGCGTTCCATCAGGTGCAGCACCCCTTTGCCGTGCAAGGCGGAGGTGGGCACGACCGGGATACCGAGCAGGGCTTCCAGCTTTTCATGGTCGATCATCAGGCCGCGCTTCTCGGCCTCGTCCTGCATGTTCAAGGCGATGGCCATGGGCAGCCCCAGCTCCAGCAGTTCGCTGGTCAGTTCCAGGCTGCGGGAAAGCAGCGTGGAATCGACCACGTTGATGACCAGGTCGATCTTTTCGCCCAGCAGGTAATCGCGGGTTATTTTTTCCGCGTCATCGGCGGCGTTCAGGGAGTAGGTGCCGGGGAGGTCGAGCAGCTGGAAGACCCGGCCTTGCAGCTGGACGGCGCTCTGGGTGATGCGCACGCTGGTGCCGGCGAAATTGCCCGCCGCCGCCTTGATGTCGGAAAGGACGTTGAACAGCGTGCTCTTGCCGGCGTTGGGCTGCCCGACCAGGACGACTTTATAGTTTGTCATCTCCGACCAGTATCTTCCTGGCCAGACCCTGGCCGATGGCGATCTTGCTGGAGCGGGTGGTGAGATTGCGGATCAAAACGGGGCTCCAGCGCGAATCGTTCAACCTGACGATCGAGTCGCCCATGTGGATGCCCAGGGCCAGGAGCTTTCTTTTGGCTTCATGGCCGGCCTTTATTTCGATGACGCGCTGCGGGATGTTTCGCGGGACCAGGTTCAGAGACATGATTTTCATTCGCCATGGTAATCCATTTCTGGGCGCGAGTCAATGCCCGGGGCCCTGCGCGCCCTTGCCGGCATGGCCGCACCGGGAAAAAATCACGACGGCTTGCCGGGCCGACCGATTTGCGATAAAATGGCAGCGTGAAAAATTACGAAGTGGTGCCGTCATGATCGACCTGGTGACCGGAGCTGCCGGGTTCCTCGGTTCGCACCTGTGCGATGCCTTGCTGGCCCGGGGCCACGAAGTGATCGGCCTGGACAATTTTTTCACCGGCAGCCGGTCCAACATCCGCCACCTGCGCGCCAACGAACATTTCGAGATCGTCCGCCACGACATCATCCACCCCATCCTGCTCGAGGCCGACCGCATCTACAATTTCGCCTGCCCGGCATCCCCCGTGCACTACCAGTTCAACCCGGTGAAGACCATCAAGACCTCGGTCCTGGGCACCATCAACATGCTGGGCCTGGCCAAGCGGGTCAAGGCCCGCATCCTGCAGGCCTCGACCTCGGAAGTGTACGGCGACCCCGAGGAGCATCCCCAGAAGGAATCCTACTGGGGGCGGGTCAACCCCATCGGGCCCCGTTCCTGTTATGACGAGGGCAAGCGGGTGGCCGAGTCGCTGATGGTCAACTACAACGCGCAGAACGGGGTCGACATTCGCATCGTGCGCATTTTCAACACCTATGGACCGCGCATGGCCCTGAACGACGGCCGCGTGGTCAGCAACTTCATCCTGCAGGCCCTGCGCTCCGAGCCGATCACCATCTTCGGCCGCGGCGAGCAAACCCGGTCCTTCTGCTACGTTTCCGACCTGATCGAAGGCATCGTGCGCATGATGGAGCAGCAGGGGTTCAGCGGCCCGCTCAACCTGGGCAACCCAGAGGAGATCACGGTCCTCGAGCTGGCCGAGCGGATCGTGCAGCTCACGGCATCCCGATCGAAGATCGTCTTCAAGGAGCTGCCGGTGGACGACCCGGTGCGCCGCCGGCCCGACATCGCTCTGGCCAGGGAGAAACTGGGCTGGGAGGTCAAGGTCGGGCTGCAGGACGGCCTGCGCGAAACCATCGCTTATTTTGAAAAAACGCTGTCGGCCGGCAAATGATCGCGGCCCCAGGCGCTGGGATAGAAAAAATTATCAGGAGGTCCAGACCATGAAAAAAAGATTAGCCGCCGCCGGCGCTTTTCTCTTGCTCGTTTTCGCTTTTTCCGTTTTTACCGCCCCGGCGGCCGAAGAGAAAAAAATGTCAAAAAAGGCCGAGAAACTGATGACCAAAGCCCTGAAGGCGATCCAGGAAAAACAGCCGGACCAGGCCATCGACCTTCTCCGGCAGGTGGTCGTCCTGGAACCGCAAAACTCCATGGTGCGGCACAACATCGGGGTACTGCTCCATGATAAGGGGCAGATCGACGAAGCCATCGCCAGCTTCGAGGAGGCTTTGCGGCTGCAGCCCGATTACCAGAACGCGCTGTTGGCTTTGCGCCAGGCGCTGTTCGAAGCCGGCAAGGGCGCCAGCGCCCAAAAGGATTATGAAAAAGCCGACGCCTACCTGCTGAAGCTGGCCGGCCTGCCGGTCCCGGCGACCGAGAACAAAGGACTGGCCGCCTCGGCCAATTATTTGTTCGGCTTCAACCTGTTCAACCTGAAGCAGTACCCTCAGGCCATCGAGTATTTCACCAAATGCCGGGCCAGCGAAGGCCTGAATAAGGAAAACCCGGAATTGTACGCCAACGCCACCTATTTTCTGGGCATGATCGGATACATCCAGGGCCAATACGCGGTTTCCAATGAGCATTTTAAGGAATATATCGCCCTGTACCCCGAAGGGTCGGCCAAGCCCGAATTCTTCACCCACGCCAACTATTTCATAGGCGCCAATCTGTTCCGCCTCCTGGAGGCCAGGCTGGCCAAGGGAGACGTGTCCGGGATGGCCGAAGCTGCCGCCGAGATCCTGCCCTACCTGAAAATGGCCGTGGATAACAAGCTGCCCACCGAGGATGCGTACGTCATGCTTGGCAACTGCTATGTCTACCTGAAGGATTATGACCAGGCCGTGCAGACCTACCGGCAGCTGATCGAACTTTTTCCCCAGTCCGAGCAGCTGAAAAACTACCAGGCTTTCCTGCCGGAGCTGGAGAAAATGCAGCAACAGGCGGAAAAAACCAAGAAAAAGCGCTGAGCATTTCCCTTGCGCCGCCCCGGCTTGTTTTTTGAAACGACCGCCCGCGACGGCCGCTGCAACGCCCGCGCCGGCCGGGTGACGACCAGGAACGGCGCCTTCGACACTCCGGCCTTCATGCCCGTGGGCACGGCCGGCACGGTCAAGGCGCTGACTCCCAAGCAGTTGGAAGAGGCCGGAGCCCTGGTCATCCTGGCCAACACCTATCACCTGTTCCTGCGGCCGGGGACCGAGATCATCCGCCAGTTCGGGTCGCTGCGCCGCTTCATGGCCTGGGACAAGCCCATTTTGACCGATAGCGGCGGCTTCCAGATATTTTCCCTGAAGAGCAACGCCCGCGTCAGCGAGGAAGGCGTGCGCTTCAAGTCGCACCTGGACGGTTCGTCCTTCTCCCTCACCCCCGAGGGAGTGGTGGACATCCAGAATATACTGGATTCCGACATCCAGATGGTCCTGGACCATTTCGCCCCGCATCCGGCCAGCCGCGCCCAGGACGAGAAGGCGCTCGGCCTGACCGGGAGGTGGGCGGCCCGGGCCAGGGAACGTTTCGTCAAGACCAACCGCGGCAACGCCCAGTTCGCCATTGTCCAGGGCGGGCTCCATGAGGACCTGCGCCAGCGCTCGCTGCTGGAGCTGGCGGCCATGGATTTCGACGGCTACGCCATCGGCGGCCTGAGCGTGGGCGAAAGCCAGGCCGATTTTCAAAGGATTTTGCAGCCGCTGGCCCCGGAGCTCCCGGGGGCCAAACCCAGGTATTTGATGGGCTCGGGGACGCCCGAGGACATCCTGTTCGCCGTGGAAAGCGGCATGGACATGTTCGATTGCGTTCTGCCGTCGCGCAACGCCCGCAACGGCACCCTGTTCTGCTCTCACGGCAAGGTCCGCATCAAGAACGAAAGGTACAAGGGCGATCCGCTGCCCCTGGATGAAGACTGTCAGTGCTACACTTGCCGGAATTTTTCCCGGGCCTATCTCCGCCACCTGTTCGTCTCGCGGGAGATCCTGGCCTCCATCCTGAATACCATCCATAATATCCATTTCTACCTTGATTTTATGGCGAAAATAAGGTATGCTATCCAATCCGCCAAATTCAACGAATTAAAAGAGAATTTCTTGGCTCTTTACAAAGGAGATTAACATGAACGGAGCAACCCAGGGCAATATGCTGGTGCAACTCATTCCCTTCGTCGTTATTTTCGTTATTTTTTACCTGCTGATCATCCTGCCGGCCCGGAAAAAGCAGAAACAGCACCAAAACATGATCAACTCGCTGAAAGGCGGGGAAAGGATCATCACCGCCGGGGGGATCTACGGCACCGTTACCCGCGTCATGGACGACCGCTTCGTGATCCAGGTGGACGGCAATACCAAGATCGAGATCACCAAGGGCTCCATTTCCACGGTCCTGGAAATGGGCGGCGACAAGAGCAAGTAAATTCCGGAGCCCGGTCGCCTTTGGTCACGGAATCTTAGTGAAATATTCCCGCATGATGCGGCACGGTAGGATAAAAGGAGGAATACAATGGACAAGTCTATGACCTGGAAAGTGGGGTTGATCATCGCCGTGATCGCCCTCTCGATCTTTCTTCTATACCCGCCCAAGGATAAGATCAACCTGGGGCTCGACCTGAAAGGCGGCATGCATCTGATCATGGAGGTCGTGACCGACGAGGCTCTGGCCATCCAGACCGACATGAGCGTCGCCCAGCTGAGGGGTTTGTTCAAGGACGGCAGCATCAAGTACGATAAGATCGTCCGCAAGGGCTTCAATAAAATCGAGATCACCGGGACGCTCATGGATGACGAGCGCAAGATCAAGGACATTCTCGACGACGATTTCCGCGATTGGACCTATACCGTGGGCGGCAGCCTGATCGCGGTCTCGCTGCGGCCCAACATCGAGCAGCAGCTGCGCGACCAGTCCGTCGACCAGGCCCTGGAGACCATCCGCAACCGCGTCGACGAATTCGGCGTGGCCGAGCCCACCATCCAGAAAGAGGGTATGGCCGGCGACAAATTGCTGATCGACCTGCCCGGCATCGACAACCCGGAAAGGGTCAAGAGCCTGATCAAGAGCACGGCCATGCTGGAGTTCCGCTCCGTCGTCTCGGGCCCCTTCCTGACCGAGGAAGCGGCGCTGAAGGACTACAACGGCCAGCTGCCCGACGACCTCGAGATCGTCAAGACCAACCCGCGGCGCCTGGACAAGGGATTTTACGTGCTGAAAACGGCCACCGTGGTCCCGGGCAAGGACCTGAAGAGCGCCCGCCGCGCCCAGGACGAGTACGGAGCCCCGGCCGTCGGCTTTTCCTTCAATTCGCAAGGGGCGGCCCAGTTCGAAAAGTTCACCGCCGCCAATATCGGCAAGCTGTTATCCATCGTCCTGGACGACCGCATCGAGAGCGTGGCCACCATCCAGGACGTCATCTCCGCCGACGGCATCATCCATGGCCGCTTCACCGTCGACGAGGTCGACGACATCGTGCTGGTCTTGCGCTCCGGCGCCCTGCCGGCGCCGTTGAAGTACATCGAGGAAAGGACCATCGGCCCCTCGCTGGGCGCCGATTCCATCCGCAAGGGGCTGGCGGCCGCGCTCGGCGGCCTGTTGCTGGTCATCCTGTTCATGCTCGTTTATTACAAGGCGGCGGGCATCAACTCGGTCCTGGCCCTGCTGCTGAACATGCTGATCCTGATGGGCATCATGGCCTATTTTCACGCCACCCTCTCCATGCCCGGCATCGCCGGCATCATCCTGTCCATCGGCATGGCCGTGGACGCCAACGTGCTGATCTTCGAGCGCATCCGCGAAGAACTCGCCCTGGGCAAGTCTCCCAAGTCGGCCATCGACGCCGGTTTCAAAAAGGCTTTCTGGACCATCTTCGACGCCAACCTGACCACGGTCATCTCGGCGATCTTCCTGTTCCAGTTCGGCACCGGCCCCATCAAGGGCTTCGCCATCACCCTGATCATCGGCATCGTGGCGAGCATGTTCACCGCCATATTCGTTTCGCGGGTGATTTTCGAGATAACTTACGGGCGGCGCAGGAAGCTGTCCAAGATCAGCATATAGGAGTCGCAGATGAGAATATTCAAAGAAGAACCTAAAATAAAGTTCATCAACAAGCGGTTTTACGCCTTCGCCCTCTCGGGCCTGATCATCCTGGCCGGAGCGGCGATGTTTTTTACCCGCGGCTTCAACTGGGGCATTGATTTTTCCGGCGGCACCATGATCGAAGTCGGCTTTCAGCAGCCGACCTCGACCCAGCAGCTGCGCGGCATGCTGGCCAAGATCCACATCGGTGACGCCCAGATCACGCGCATCGGCCGCGAGAACAAGTTCTTCATCAAGACCATGGCTTCGCTGAAAAAATTGAACCTCAAGCCGGCCGAGAACATGGAGGACATCGAGGAATACGAAGTGGTGGCCCGCGAGATCCGCACCGGGCTCATGGGCGAGGCCGAAAGATCCATGTCCGCGGCCGGCAAGATCGACCTGAACAACACCGCCGAGGGCGAGATCGCCCGCTTCCTGCGGGACAAGGGCATCAGCGACGCCGACGCCCAGGAAAGCGCCGGGCTGATCATCGGCCTGCGCAAGACCGGGACAGGCATCATCGGCGATTTTTCCGCGTTGGAAAAAGCCGGGGTCAAGCACCGCATCAGCACCCTGCTGCGCTCCGAGGCCTTCCTCGGCAAATTCACCTTCCTGAGCGTGGAATTCGTCGGTCCGCAGGTGGGCAAGGAACTGCGCCGCAAAGCCGCCTTGGCCTGCATCTGGGCCCTGGTCGGCATGCTGATCTACATCGCCTTCCGCTTCAAGTTCCTGTACGGGCTGTCGGGGATCCTGACCCTGGCCCATGACGTGCTGATCGCCCTTTCCTTCATCCTGTTCTTCCGGGTCGAAATGTCCCTGCAGGTCGTCGCCGCCCTGCTGACCATCACCGGCTACTCGATCAACGACACCATCGTGGTCTTCGACCGCTTGCGCGACAACCTCAAGATCATGAAAAAGGACGACCTGGAGGCCATCCTGGACAAAAGCGTGAACCAGACCCTCAGCCGGTCGATCTTCACCTCCTTGACCGTCCTGCTCACCGTCCTCTCCCTCTTTTTCTTCGGCGGGGAAGTGATCCGGCCTTTCGCGTTCACCATGCTGGTCGGCGTCATCGCCGGTTCCTACTCGACGATCTACCAGTCCTGCGCCTGGCTGAAAGTATGGGAAAGGTATTTCCTAAAAAGAAAAAAAAGTTGAAATGGGTATTGAATTCTACTTGCTTTTATTATATAAGATAGTTTGGAAATACTAACAAATTTATTTATGGAGGCCTAGAATGTTTGGCGAATCCATGATCATATCGGGAGAAAAACGCAAAGCTACCAAGACGTACTTGACCCTGCCGATATCCCTCTTGATCCATGCCCTGATCATCGCGTCCTTCGTGGTGGTGCCCTTGATGATGGCCGATTCGAATCTTCCGGAAGTCAAGGTTACCAATATCTTCGTCATGGCGCCCCCGCCCCCGCCCCCTCCGCCCCCTCCGGCGGCCAAGAAAAAAAGCGGCGGCGAGCAGAAAGCCACTGAGACCAAAAAAGCCGAAGTACGGCCTATCATCGCCGGACGGCTGGTGGCGCCCATCGAAGTGCCGACCATCATCCAGGAAGAGGACGTGGGCAGCTTCGGTGTGGAAGGCGGCATTGAAGGCGGCGTGGAAGGCGGCGTCGAGGGCGGCGTCATCGGCGGCGTCCTGGGCGGCGTGGAAGGCGGCCAATTGATCGAGGGAGCCCAGCAGGCCATCCGCATCGCCAGCGTGCAGCGCCCGCGCAAGATCAAGGAAGTCAAGCCCATCTACCCGCAGATCGCCTTGACGGCCCGCATCCAGGGCGTGGTCATCATCGAGGCCATGACCGACATCTATGGCCGCGTGCGCCAGGCCCGGGTCATCTCCGGCCACCCCCTGCTCAACGACGCCGCTCTGAGCGCCATCAAGCAATGGGTGTACGAGCCCTATATTTTGAACGGTATCCCCAAGCCGGTCATTTTCACGGCCACGGTTACCTTCACCCTGCAGAACCAGTAATCCGATCGTGAGATCGTTTATTGAGAATTCATAAAATAAAACCATTTTAGGAGGTCTAATATGTCATGGGATTTAGTTGAGATGTGGCACAGTATGAGTTTCATCCCCAGGGCGGTCGTTTTCACCCTGGTGTTCATGTCGGTGTATTGTTTCGCCACCGGCATTGAAAGGGGCATTGTTTTTTCCAAGGCCAAAAGGCAGTCACGTGACCTGCTGAAGCTGATCGCCGGTCTCTGGCGCGAAGGTAAAGTGGAGGAATCCATCAAGCTGGCTTCCGATAAAAGATTCAAGAACAGCCACCTTGCCAAAGTCCTGGTCGCAGGTCTGAATGAACTGCAGTTCCAGCAGGACAGCCGTTCCGGTCACGCTGAAGTGGTCGAATCGGCCAAGAGAGCCATTGAACGGGCGACCATCAAGGGCGTGCAGGAATTCAAGAGAGGCCTGAATGGTCTGGCGACCATCGGCTCCACCGGTCCGTTCGTCGGACTGTTCGGCACGGTTTTCGGCATCATCACCGCTTTCCAGGGCATGAAAGTTTCCGGCTCGGGCGGCATCGGCGCCGTCGCCGGCGGTATCGCCGAAGCCTTGATCACCACCGGTTTCGGTATCATCGTTGCCGTCGTCGCCGTGTGGTTCTTCAATATCCTGCTCAATCGTGTGGATGTCTTCACCGGTGAAATGGCCAATGCTTCCTCCGAGTTGATTGATCATTTTATCAAACTGAAGTCCAAGTAAGGGGAGTCGAGTATGAGTGTCGATGTCGGCTCTAAAACTGCAAAGTCTGAGCCAAACGTTGTGCCTCTCTGCGACATCCTGCTGGTGTTGCTGATCATCTTCATGATCGTAACGCCGATGATCCAGAAGGGAGCCAACGTCACTCTGCCCGAAGCCAAATACACTGCCAGTCAGCCCGACCCCAGCCAGATGTTCACCGTGTACATCAAGAAGTCCGGTGAAGTCGCCCTGGATGAAAAGCCGGTGGACGACCTGGCGAAACTGGGCCAGCTGATCCTCGACCGCATGGAGGAAATGCAAAGGACCGAGAAGAAGGTCCTTTTAAAAGCTGATTTGGAAGCTGCCTACGGCAGGGTGGTGGATGTGATGAACGCCATCAAAGATGCGCAGATCGAAGTCATCGGATTGGTGACGGAGCAAAAAGCGTCCACTTTGGAATAATCTTATCGTTTTTATGAAAAAGGGAAGAAGAGATTCTTCCCTTTTTTTTTAGTCTTTAACCGCCGGGATCCTGACCCGGATGGCGGCCGGGACCACGCAGACTTCATAGTCCTCGAGTTCGCTGCCGCCGTACTCCCCGTCGAAATGATAAGGGATGGGACCGTTGAGCGAACGGATGTGCACGCGGTCGAATTTGAACGTCTTGTAGAACGGATACTTGTGAATGGTCCCGTTGAACAGGCGCTGGATGTTCAGCGATGACTGCAACAGCTTGAATTTCTTCAGGATGCACAGGTCCAGGAGGCGGTCATAGGGGGAGGCCAGGGGCGCGATGACCGCCTTGGCCCCGTATTGGCGGAAATTGGCCAGGGCCAGGATCATGATCTCATCCTCGAATTCACTGCTGGAGGTCGTGACCCGCACCGCGTACTGAGGCATTTCCAGGTAGCCCTTCAAGGCGAAGTATACATAGGGCAGGATGCCCCGGGTCCTGGATTCCAGGTTGAATTTTTTCGAGATCAGGCCGTCCAGTCCCATGCCGGCGACATTGAAAAAATGCCGGCCGTTGATGTTGCCGGTGTCGATGAAAACGTCCTGCCCCGAGATCAAGGTGTCCAGGGCGCGCAGCCAGGACAGCGGGATGCCCAGGTTTCGCGCCAGCCCGTTTCCCGAGCCGCCGGGAAGGATGCCCAGCGTCTTGTTGGTGTTGAGCAGGGACGAAGCCACCGAATTGACCGTCCCATCCCCGCCGAAAGCCACGAAGACGTCGAAATGCTTCAGCCCCTGGCGCGTGATCTCGCTGGCGTGCAGCGGCGAGTTGGAGTAGACCAGGGAGACGCTGGAAAAATGGCGGCGCAATTTTTTCAGGATCAGTGAAACGGCGATATCCTTAGAGATGAATCCCGAGGTAGGGTTCAAAATAAGCAGGATTCTCTCAGGGCTGCGGTTCATCGGCAATTATTATAGCACAACGGGCAGCGGGTCTACCCGGGGCTTTCAGGACGCTTTCTGACCGCATTCGGGGCAGAACTTGGCTCCTTTTTTCAGGGCGGCACCGCAGTGGCTGCAAAACGATCCCTTGGGGAATTCGGCCCCGCATTCAGGGCAGAACTTGGCCGTCAGCGGAGCGTTCAGCTTGCAGGCGGGGCATTTCTTGGTCTGGGTGCCTTGCTTCTCCCCTTGCCTGGAATCCTGCATGGCCTGGTTGATCATTCCCGGCATCATCATGCCCATGCCGGCTCCCAGGCCCATGCCCATGCCCGCCGAGGCGTCGCCTCCCTTTTCAGCGGCCTTTTCCATGGCCTTGGCGGCCTTGAACTGGACGAATTTGCCCATGTCGCCTACGGCTCCCATGCCGGAGCGCTCGTCGATCATTTTCTGCACTTCCTCGGGTGGGGTGATGGCGTTGATGACGAGATCGGCGATCTCCAGGCCGTACTTGGCGCAATCGTCGGCAAGGCGTCCCTTCAGGCCGGCGGCCATTTCGTCGAAGTGCTGCGGCAGCTCAAAAATCGTCTTGACCGTCTCGCCGAGGAAATCGTTCAAGCGCCCCACCAGCAGGTCGCGCAGGAAATCCTCGATATGGTCGGTGCTGAAGACGGCCTGGGTCCCGGCCACTTCGCCGATAAAAAGCTGCGGGTTGTTGATCTTGATGGAAAAAACGCCGAAGGCGCGCAGGCGGACGAAGCCAAGCTCTGAATCCTTGAAGCTGACCGGCTCCTTGGTGCCCCATTTCAGGTTCAGGAATGTCTTCAGGTTCACGAAATAGACCTGGGCCTGGAAAGGGGACTTGAAACCGTAGGGCAGGGAAAGCAGGCGGGTGAGCAGGGGGATGTTCATGGTCGACAGGACATGGCGTCCCGCCTTGAAGGTGTCCAGGGCTTTGCCGTCGCGGAAAAAGACCGCCGCCTGGTTCTCCTGGACGATCAACTGCGCCCCGAGCTTGATGTCGCTCGAACCCTCTTCCGGGATACGATGCGAGATCTCCTTTCCCGTCTGGTCGAAGTATTTGATGATCTCGAGTTTCATTGGCTCTCTCCTTAAGCGTACCCTTTCAGCAGGGCGGTTCTTTGCTCGCACAAGTCGTCGATCCGGGCCAGTCCCGCGCGCAGCGTCGCGAGCCCCGCCGCTGCCGGGGCCGCCGCCAGTTCCTTGCCCTGGTCGCTGAAGCCGACCGCCGCTTCGGCGATCTTCGCGTCCAGTTCGTATACGGCGTCCAATTGGGCTTCCCTGATTTTTATCAGGTCAAAAAAACCGCTGTAGCCCTGGTCGGCATAGCGTATGGCGCCGATGCTGACGTCCAGGGCCTTGGCGAACTGGTCGCCGGCCTGCAGGAGTTCAAAATCCTTCATGCGGCTGGCGGCTTGCAACACTTTATTCATGACCTGCTTGACCTGGCGCAGCTGCCTGACGATGAAGTCCCGCTGCAGGCGGTCGGAATCGCGGCGGAGTTCCTTTTCGTAATACCCTTTAAAACCGGGAAGTTTATGCAGGAGCCTTTCCAGCCCGTTCAACTGCTCCCTGGCTTTTTCCTTGATGTCCATGCGCGCCTCCCTGAAGATTATAAAAAAACCCTTATGAAAAAGCAAATCCCGGGGTGGCGGAGCGATGTCAGGGCAATGACCCACTTGAAAATATCGAGACGTTGTGCTACTTTTTTATTCTTGGAGGTAACCCATGAATATCAAAGTAGCTATAAACGGTTTTGGCAGGATCGGCAGGATCTTCCTGCGCACGGCATGGAATACGCCGGGAATCGAGATCGTGGCCATCAACGACATCACCGATACCCGGACCCTGGCCCACCTGCTGAAATACGATTCCACCTTCGGGATCTTCGCCGAGGACGTCGGCCACGGAGACGGCTTCATCCAGGTCGGCGCCCGCAAGATCAGGGCCTCGGCGATCAAGAACCCGACGGAGCTGCCCTGGAAGGAATTGGGCGTCGACCTGGTGGTCGAGTCCACCGGGCTGTTCACCAAGCGTCCCGAGGCCGAGAAACACCTGCAGGCCGGGGCCAAAAAAGTGCTGATCTCGGCGCCCGCCACCGACCCGGACATCACCATCGTGCTGGGAGTCAATGACGGGGAATACGACGCCAAAAAACACCATATCGTTTCCAATGCCTCCTGCACCACCAACTGCCTGGCGCCCGTGGCCAAGGTCTTGCACGACAATTTCAAGATCCTTAAGGGCAACATGACCACCATCCACTCTTACACCAACGACCAGCGCATCCTCGACCTGCCGCACAAGGACCTGCGCCGGGCGCGCGCCGCCAACCTCTCCATGATCCCCACGACCACCGGCGCGGCCAAGGCGATCGGCCTGGTCATCAAGGAGCTGAAGGGCAAGATCGACGGGACGTCCATCCGCGTCCCCACCCCCGACGTGTCGGTGGTTGACCTGGTGGTCTCGGTGGCCAAGGATACCACGGTGGAGGAAGTGCGCCAGGTGTTCGAAAAAGCGGCCAGCGGCCCGATGAAAGGGTACCTGAGCTGCTGCTTCGAGCCGCTGGTCTCCATCGACTTCAAGGGCAACGATAACTCGGCCATCGTCGACATGGACAACATACTGGTCATTGAGAAGAACATGGTCAAAGTGCTGGCCTGGTACGACAACGAATGGGGCTACTCCTGCCGGGTGCGCGACCTGATCCTCAAGATGATGGCAGGCTGAAATGGCCAAGAAATTCCTCGAGGACGTCCAGGTCAAAGGCAAGCTGGTTTTCGTCCGCGATGACTTCAATGTCCCGTTGAACGCCGCGCTGGAGATCACCGACGATACGCGCATCCGGGCGTCCATTCCCACCTTGCGCTACCTGGTCGAAAACGGGGCCCGCGTGGTCTGCGCCTCGCACCTGGGCCGGCCAAAAGGCGAGGTGCTTCCCGACTGCAGCCTGGCACCGGTAGCCAAGCGCCTGGGCGATCTGCTGGGAAAGAAAGTGCAGTTCTGCCCGGAAACGGTCGGCGCCAAGGCGGAAAAGGCCAAGTCGGATCTTAAAGCCGGGCAGGTGCTGCTCCTGGAAAACCTGCGCTTCCACCCGGGGGAAACCAAGAACGATGCCGCTTTCGCGGCGGAACTGGCCAGGGGGATCGATCTCTATGTCGATGACGCGTTCGGCGCCTGTCACCGCGCCCATGCCTCGATCGACCAGATCACTCGCTCGGTTCCCATGTCCGTGGCCGGGTTGCTGCTCAAGAAGGAGATCGATTTTCTAAGCATGGCCGCGGAAAACCCTCCGGACAACTACCTGGTCATCCTCGGCGGCGCCAAGGTCAGCGACAAGCTGCCGCTGCTCACCCATCTGCTGACCAAGGCCGATACCATCCTCATCGGCGGCGCCATGGCGTATACATTTTTACTGGCGCAAGGCATGGGTGTTGGCTCTTCGCGCGTGGAGAAGGACAGCCTGGAGTTCTGCCGGGAGATCCTGCAGAAGGCGAAAGCCGGGGGAGTGCGCATCGTCCTGCCCAAGGACCACATCGCCGCCACCAAGATCGATCCCAACATCACCGTACGCATCATCAAACCCGGGGAAGAGATCCCCGGAGAGATGATGGGGCTGGACATCGGCCCCGAGACGGTCGAGGAATTTCAGGCCGAGATCGGCCGCGCCGGGTTGATCTTCTGGAACGGTCCCATGGGCGTCTTTGAAGTTGATACTTTTTCGGGCGGCACCATGGAGATCGCCGCGGCCGTGGCTGCGTCAGGGGTCACGACCATCATCGGGGGCGGCGACACGATCGCCGCCGTCAACAAAGCCGGAGTTGCTCTGAGCATAAGCCACATATCGACCGGTGGCGGCGCGGCCCTGGAATTCCTGGCCGGCGACAAGCTGCCGGGCATCGAAGCGCTGACGGAGGCATGATGGCCAGGGAATTCATGATCGCCGGAAACTGGAAAATGTTCAAGACCCCTGACGAAAGCCGGAACTTCGTTGAAAGCCTGTCCGGGCAGTTCAGCGCCGTTCCCGGCTTGACCGTGGCGGTTTTCCCGCCTTTTACCTCCCTGTCCGCGGTCAGCGGCCTGGACCCAAAGATCCGCATCGGCGCCCAGAACATGTTTTTCGAGGAAAAAGGGGCGTTTACCGGTGAAATTTCGCCGCTGATGCTGCAAGGCCTGGCCGAATATGTCCTGATCGGTCATTCCGAGCGCCGGGAGGTATTCCATGAAAGCGACGAAGAAGTGAATAAAAAGCTCCTGGCCGCCCTGAAATTCGGCCTGCGGCCCGTGCTGTGCGTGGGGGAGACCCTGCCCGAGCGCGAAGCCGGACTCACCCTGGAAAAGATCAAGAACCAGCTGGACCGGGACCTGGAAGGTTTGCAGGCCGGCGACTGGGAAAAGCTCACCGTGGCCTACGAACCGATCTGGGCCATCGGCACCGGTCGCAACGCCACGCCGGAACAGGCGCAGGAAGTACACCGCTTCATCGCCGGCCAATTGCGGGACAAGGCCCCGGGCCGCTTCATCAAGATCCTGTACGGCGGTTCCGTCAAGCCGGAGAACAGTTTGGAGCTCCTTTCCCAGGAGGATATTTCAGGGGTCCTGGTCGGGGGCGCCTCCTTGAAAGTGGAGTCGTTTTCTGCTATAATCCACAGCGGATTGAAACTTCTTAGCGCATAGGAGGCAACTTGGAAGGCGTCTTACTTTTTTTTCATATAGTCGTATGCCTGATGCTGGTTATCGTTGTCCTGCTGCAGAGCGCAAGAGCGCCGACCTGGCCGGAGCTTTCGGCGGTTACGGCAGCCAGTCTTCTTTCGGTCCCCGCGGCGCAGCCTCGCTGCTCTCCAAGTTGACCACCACGCTGGCGATCCTGTTCATGGTGACCTCGCTGCTGCTGCAGATCCTGGCGACAGGCAAGAACCGTTCCGGGTCGGTGCTGGGCAAGGAAAAGCCGGCGGCCAAGACCCAGACCTCGCAGCCGCTGAAGCCAGCGGGCGGCGCTCCCCAGCAGCCGCCGCCGGCAACGCCCAAGTAGTCCGGCGCCATCAGCGTCCCCTTTTAGGGAATTTAAGGAAATACGGATTTGTCATATACAGGCCGAGGTGGTGGAATTGGTAGACACGCAAGCTTGAGGTGCTTGTGGGCATTTGCTTGTAGGGGTTCGAGTCCCCTCCTCGGCAGTTATGGAGAGGTGCTGGAGTGGTCGAACAGGGCTGCCTGCTAAGCAGTTGTCCGGGGTAAACCCGGACCGTGGGTTCGAATCCCACCCTCTCCGTTTCTTTAACCCTTTGATAACCATCTAATCTTTTTTCACCTCGACTCCCACGATTGAAAACAAACTCAGGGTGGGCTTCGAACCCACGAAGAACCTGGGTTCGCCCGAATTGGGCGAGTTCCCAATTCGGCACGACCGAGCAGGGTAGGGGGCACGGCGCGCCGTGCCCCTACGGAACGCGAGCGGGCCCCAGCGGGCCGCTCGTGCATCCCACCCTCTCCGTTTCTTTGAACCTTTGACGACC
>Ga0209262_10000515_pt1 | contig 17269 bp, 17 predicted proteins | sample Lowcelwee11metaG_FD_187171 | JGI IMG/M metagenome (GOLD analysis project Ga0209262, IMG submission 187171) | Freshwater pond sediment microbial communities from the University of Edinburgh, under environmental carbon perturbations - Low... | ecosystem: Environmental > Aquatic > Freshwater >...
TAATCGTTTTTTACAATGTTCTTGTACAGGCGCAGATTGCCGTTGGCTGTATAGTTTTGCTGGTAATAACCGCTGTCATTGCTCTCGTCCAGCTTTGTCGACGTCGACAGCGAGGCGTTGACGTTGACCGGAGCTTTCCATTTGCGGCCTTGGGAAACGGGGGCATCGTTGCTTTGGAAATAGATCTCCGGGGAGTCTTTCCGGGTGAAATCGCTGACCGTGTGCGTGAGGGATTCAAGCCGTGATCCATCCGCTCTCTCCTCGACCACGAAATACTCGATACTCCTGCCGTAGAGGTTTTCGGTGAGGATGCGGTGGGAGACGCTGCCAGAGGGATCGGCATGCATTTTTCTGATCTGGAAATTCTTCATCCCTTCGGTGCGGTAATGGATAAAATAAACCCCGCGTGTTCGCGCCGCTCTCAACTTGATGATGATCTGGTTCGGCTGTTTTTCCACCAGGGGCAGGTAATTGGCGGGTTGGAATGCCTGGCTGAAGACAGCAACGGCGGTCAAACCTACAAAAATGGGCCAGAAAAATTTTTTTGCCATTTTTTCTCCCAGTAAGGATTACCACAACCTCTAATATAATTTCAATAACATATATCTCAAACCGCAAATTTATTATAGAATATCCTTTTGTGCCCGGCAAACAAAGTCAAGGACCTATCATGAACGGAAGGCGGACGCAGATGAAGCAGGGGAAATGAAAACGCATATCGAGATCCATTCCGGGAATTTGCTCGGCAATTTGCAGCTTTTCAGGAACATCACCCACAACAAGATCATGTTCGTGGTCAAAGCCAACGCCTACGGGCATGGCTTGCGCGAGGTCATCCAGATCACCAAAGCCTCGCCGGCGATAGGCCATTACGCCGTGGATTCACTGGCCGAAGCCTTGACCATCCGTTCCCTGCAGCGGCAGAAACCGGTCCTGGTTCTGGGATGGACGGACCCGGACGAACTGGAAGAACTGGTGGCCAACGGCTTCGAAACCGTTGTCCCTTCTGAAGAACATTTTCGTTTGCTCAAGCGCATCTCCGCCAAACTGAATCGCAAGGCGTTGATCCATCTGAAGATCGAAACCGGGACCCATCGCCTTGGACTTGATCCCGAAAAAGCCATTGCCCTGCTGAAGACGGTGGATGAACGCAAATTGGAGATCAGGGGAATCTATTCCCATTTTGCCAATATCGAAGATACGACCGACCCGGCTTTCGCCAGGCAGCAACTGGCTTTGTTCGAGTCGGTCCTGACCAACCTGCGCTCGCCACGGGTCAGCCGCCATTTTTCCAGTTCAGCTTCCAGCCTGCTGTTCCCGGAGACTTTTTTCGACATGGCCAGGGTTGGTATATCGGCATATGGCTATTGGCCTTCGCGGCAGACCCATGCCCTGTACCTGGAAAAAAACAAGAAGGGAATCAGTTTGCGGCCGGTTCTCAGCTGGCATACCAAGGTCGCTCAGGTAAAACTGCTCAAGAAAGGAGAGTCCATCGGTTACGGATTGACCTACAAAACCTTCAACAAGACAAAGATCATCGTGGTTCCCGTAGGCTATTATGAAGGTTATGATCGAAAACTCTCCAACACGGCGCAAGTTTTGGTCAATGGTGTCAAGGCGCCGGTTCGCGGGCGCATCTGCATGAATATGTTCATGGCCGACGTCACGCATGTCAGGAACGTAAAGGTGGGCGATCGGGTGACGCTTTTAGGGCAGGAGGGGCATGAGCGGATCGATGCCGACATGCTGGCCGAGTGGTCCGGGACGATAAATTATGAAGTATTGGCCCGCATCAATCCCCTGATCCCCAGGATTGTGGTATAAACTGAATGAAGTCAGGCGCACCATGGTGAACTTTTGTTTTTTTCATATCGTTTATAGGTGTGTATGGATATAGCAGATATCTTGTTAAAGTGCAGGGACGGCAACCAGGAGGCATGGAATATGTTGATTAACGCGTATTCCAAGTCGGTTTACAATATCGCCTTGAATTTTTTTGCCGAAAGGGATATCGCTTCCGATGTTACCCAGGAGATTTTTATTAAAATTTACCATAATTTAGACAAATTTCGCGAAGAACGGAACTTCAGTTCGTGGGTTTTCACGCTTTCCCGGAACTATTGCATTGATTATTGGCGGAAAAACAAAAAATACCTGCTGAACAGCCAGGAATTGGACGAAAAAATCAGCACCGGCCAACCCACTCCCGAAGATAATTTGATAAAAGAATCTGAAATCGAGATTTTAAGAAAAAAAATAGCGCAATTGGAACCGGATCTACGCATCATCCTGATTTTGCGGGATGTTCACGACCTGTCTTACCAGGAAATCGCCGAAAAATTCTCCATTCCCGAAGGAACCGTAAAATCTCGCATCAACCGTGCCCGGCTGAAACTAGCTCAGTCGTATACGCGGGAGGGCGCATGACCAAGAAATGCAGGGAAATCGAGTCTTTGCTCTCAGCCTACCTGGAGAATGAATTATCCAGGGATGAAGCGGATAATGTCGCCGAGCATTTGAACAGCTGCCCGGAATGCCGGAATAAAAAAGAAAAAATAGAAGAACTAATCTATAAAATGTCCGATCTCCAGGAAGAAGTTCCTTTTTTTCTTAAGAACAGGCTTTACAATATCCCGGAGATTGTTGAAAAGAAGAAGCCGGCCAATTTGCTTTACTTCCCCAAATGGCTGGCCGCGGTGGTCGGAACCATCATTTTATTCTTGAATTTGTTTTATTTCACCAATATTTTCCCGCCGGTCAACCGCGAAATGCATTCGTTCGTTTATTCCGTGGAAAAATTCGTCGTCAAAACCGGGGGCTGGTTCGAGAAGATCAAGGAATCGAAAGAATTGCTTTTTTTCACTTTTTTCAACAAAAAATCAATGGATCTTAAAAGCGGAAGAAGAGGCCAAGACCTGGCCATAGAGAAAGATTTCGACAAAGGAGGTAAAAATGGATAGCAACCTGGCTGCGGGCAAAGACAATAAAGAAAAAAATCCATCCTTGGCCGCGTTTCTGGCGATATTTCCCGGGATGGGAGCTGTTTACAACGGGAATTTTATCAAGGGTATCACTTTTATGCTGATCTTTGCGGTTTTGATCGTTTTGACCAGCAACGCCCACGATCCCGATGCGGTGGTTTTCGCTTTGATGATCGGCGGTTTCTATATTTTTCAGATCATTGACAGCTATAACGATGCCGGAAGAATAAACCAAAATGCCTCACCCGGGGAAGAGCCCGCTCGGGGCAATAAAGACCTTTCCCTGTTCTCGGCCGTCGTCGTGCTGGTCATGGGTATTATTTTTCAATTGGCCAATTTTGACCTGCTCACCTACCGTCAGGTCACCCGGTTATGGCCGCTGGCCCTGATCGCCTTCGGGATCAAGATCGTTTTCAACTATTTCAAACGCGAGGAACACAACCATGGCAAACACTAAAAGAGAATCGTTGTTCTGGGGGCTGATCATTCTGGTGCTGGGCATGCTTTTTCTGCTGAAGAATTTCGGGCTGGAGATCAATATCTGGCATTTACTTGGGAAGTATTGGCCTTTGATCCTGATCGCCATCGGCTTGAAGAATATTTTCCTTTATTTGAAAAAAACTAAATGAAAAAAAGAGAGATTTTACTGATCATTGTCCTTGTCGTTTTTGGCGTGATCTATCGGGCGGTCGAAAAGGGCAAGATGCAGTTTGTCAGCGACTTCTCTTTTTATTCGGATGAAAGACGGCTGAAAGGCAGTAAATTCTCCGAGTTCGCCGAAGAGGAGAAACTGTTCCCGGCCGTGGACAAGATCATCATCGAAAATCAGGCAGGCGAGGTCACGGTAAATGAATCAGGCGATGGCCAGGTGCACCTGGTTTCTTTCTTGCGTGTTTACTATACCGACAAGAGGGTAGTAGATGAGATCCGGAAAAAAGCCCAAATCAAAGCCGAACTCGACCATGGCGAATTGAAAATTTCCGGCCGATCCGAATCGGATTTTCCTTATCAGAACTTGCGCATCCTCTTCCACCTGCAGGTTCCAGCAGGCACCGTGCTGGCCATCTCCAACCAAGAGGGGGACACGGTCGTCAGGAATACCGGCAGAGACATTCATATTGATCAGGAAAACGGCAACCTGGTCTTGGAAAACATACCCTCCACTCTGAAATTGCGCATCAAGAACTGCAATGCGAATATCCAATCCATCGCTGAACACGTGGAAATCCGCTCTTCCCGCAGCAATATAATTCTTGAAAACGCCGTTTCCTTGAATTTTCAAGGAAAACACGGCGATTGTTCGATTAAAAACGTAAAAAACGATGTTATTCTGGATCATTCATATGGAAAATTGCTTTTGGATGACGTTGGCAAATTGGAAATAAGTGGCCGCTACAGTAAGATTAGCGCGAAAAACGTGAAAGGCGGCGCGGTCGTGACCAATAAGTATGAAAACGTTTTTCTTGAAAATATCAGCGGAGATATCCGCGTTGCCAGCCGCTTGAGCAGGATCGATCTCAGGAAGATTTCCGGCAGGAATATCGTGATCGAAAATTTCTATGCCGACACCATGATCGCCGATATTTCCGCCGAGAACCTGGATGTGTTGATTAATAACGGCAATCTGGACCTGCAGGTAAAGAGCATATCGAATCGGATAAATATTGAATCGCAGCATGCGAGATTGGATCTGGTTTTCGGATTTTTGTCCGATCCGACTTTTAACATAAAAACGAAGCAAGGCCGTATTTTCGTTGAGTCCCCGCTGCAACTGGAAACATATGAAGAAAATACCGAAAGCTTTCTCAACCGGACCGGCATGAAACCTGACATTATCATCAATAACGTCTATGGTGACATTCACATAAAAACCGCGAACTGATTGTTGCTTTTATTTGCTGAATGGTATATTTTTTAAATCTGATGGAAAAAATTCTCACCTTGCCGAACATTCTCAGTTTGCTGCGCCTGCTGATGATCCCGCTGATCATCATGCTGATGGTCAACGTCAACGACGAGCTTTTTCCCTATTTGCTGGCTGTATACATCATCGCGGTATTTCTTGATTTTTTGGACGGTTTTATCGCCCGTAGGTTTTCCCAGGAAAGCGAATTGGGGAAGATCATCGATCCGCTGGCCGATAAAATCCTGGTTCTGTCCATGCTCATCACCCTGGCCGTGAAATTCGATTTTCCTTTGTGGCTGGCCGGTTTCATAATCTTGAGGGATATCTTGATCCTATGGGCCAGCGTGTTGCTCTACAAGGGAAAGCGGATCGTCAAGCCTTCGCTGGTCGTGGGGAAATTCACCTTTGGCCTGTTGAGCCTGCTGATCTTTGTTTTCATCATCGACCTTCACGAACAGGTCGACCTGCTTTTGGTCAAGCAATTTCTGATCGTGCTTAGTTTTTCGTTTCTGCTTTGGTCCTGGATAGCCTATTCCCTGGTTTATTTGCGAGAAAAAAATGGAAAAAAAGAATTTAATTTTAATCGTTGACGACGAGGAAGAGATCCGCTTGCTATTGAGGGAATTTCTGGAAAAAAATGATTTTGAAGTGCTGGCGGCCTCCGACGGGCAGCAGGCTCTGAAGCTGGCAGGGGAAAACATCCCCGACCTGGTCATCACCGACCTGCTGCTTCCCAAGGAACACGGGATCGATGTTATGCAGAACATCAAAGACAACTTTTTCCTGCCCATCATCGCCATATCCGGCGTTTACAAAAAAAGCGAGATCAAGGACCGGCTGGGCGATATTTATATCGATGGCTTCTTTGAAAAGCCCCTGAATCTTGACGAGTTGCTGGCCTGCATTCGTTCCATTCTCAATGGATGAGTCCATCCACTCATTCCAAAAGTTTTTAAAGAACAAATTCCCGGGCTTCAAGGTTCTGAAGATCCCCATCCATGCGGGCTTGGCTTGTCCCAACCGGGATGGAACGCTCTCCAGCGCAGGTTGTATTTTCTGCGATCGTTACGCCGCCGGCCCCATTCGCACTGCGTCCTGGCCGATAAACCGGCAGATCGAATCCTATATCCAGCATCATCCCGGCCTGAAATACATCGCTTACTTCCAGTCGTATTGCAACACCTACGGCCCGGTGCCGGAGTTGAGGCGGAAATATGAAATTGTTTTCCGCTACAATGACATTGTCGGATTGTCGATCGGCACCCGGCCCGACGCGATTCCTGGGCCTGTTTTTTCGCTTCTGGAGGAGATGAACCGCCGCATCTATCTCAGCGTGGAAATCGGCCTGCAGTCCATCCACGAAGCAAGCCTTTTGCTGCTGAACCGGAATCACAGCTACGCGCAGTTCCTGCAGGCCTTCGACGAGTTGAAGACCCGGGGGATCGACGTTGTCGTCCATTTGATCATCGGCATTCCCGGTGAAACGCGCGCGCATATGCTCGCGACCGTCGCGGCCATGAATCAGCTGATGCCGGCCGGGGTAAAACTGCATCTTTTCCATGTTTTGCGGGACAGCGAACTGCATGCGCGCTACCTCCGTTCTCCCTTGCCGCTGCTGGAACAGGAAGAATATGCCGAGATCATCGCCGACCTGCTGGAAAACCTGGATCCCCGAATCGTCGTCCACCGGCTTACGGCGGACCGGGATAAGGAAATATTCGTCGCGCCGCGCTGGGCCTTGAACAAGCCGGCGGTCTTGAATTCGATCTTCAAGAAAATGACGGCCAGGGGCTCCAGCCAGGGAAGCCGGCTCGTCCGAAGCGATCCGAACCGGACAGCCGGGAGCGGTGAATCCAGCTCCACGCGTTGACAATAAAAATCAAATGTTGTAGAAACAACAATGTAGAAGAGAAATAGGAAAGCTATGGGAAAAAGAGTAATCGAATCGCCTGTCCCCTTTGTGCTCAGAAAAATATTCACGGAGAAGATCACCGGGGAATTGACGATCAAAGGGGAAAATTACGAAAGGAACCTCTATTTCAGCGACGGGTATCTTTGTTTCGCCAGAACCAATGTCCTGCATGAACGATTGGGCGAAGTGCTGTTCAAAATCGGCAAGATCGACCAAACCCAGTTCTGGGACATCCACAAGCTGATCACGGGCCAAAAGAACAAGCTCGGCAAAATTCTGATCGACAATAATTTCATCAGCCAGAAGGATCTGTTCTTCGGCTTGATGTACCAGGTGCGGGTGATCGCCCTGTCCACTTTTTCCTTGACCAGCGGCGAATGGGAGTTTACTTCGGTTCTCCCCGAGATCGCCGAGGATTCGCGGTTCAAGATCGAGTTGCCCGCGATCTTCGCCGAAGGTGTTCCGCGCTTCAAAAGCCTGCCCCTGTTCAGAAACAATTTCATCAAACGCTCCATGCAAACCAAGCCCATCTCGGCAGAAATAAGCAGCTTTCTTAAAAGTGAAGATCTCGAGTTATTTAAAAAGTTAAGCGCCCGTCCCAGGGAGGCGGTTGAAAAAATCGCCGGTGAAATCGGCATGGCCGATGAACTTTTCTGGCAGAAGCTGGCCCTCTTTTTTCTTTTAAATGTTCTGGAGTTTGTCGATTCGGCCGTCGACAAGGAACTGAACAAGAACCTTGCCGAATTGGTCGCTCTTCATGAAAAACTGAAAGCCCAGGATATGGATTATTATGAATTGTTCAATTTGAGGAACAGTGCCACATTCAACGAAATAAAGGATGTTTATTACCAATATGCGAAAAAATTCCATCCGGACCGCCTTGGCGAAGCCCCGATCCCCGAATTGCGAGAAAAAGCCAATTTTGTCTTTGCCAGGATCAACAAAGCGTTTGAAATCCTGAGCAATGAGGGAAAAAGGCGGGAATATGACATGAAGGGCTACAAGGAGATCCAGAATAAAGAAAAATCAAGCGAAAATCTGTCAGAAAAAGCGAACTTGTATTATCGCAAGGCCAAAACCCTTTATTCCCAGCAGCGCTTCAGGGAAGCCGCCAGCCTTATGGAGGAAACCGTCAGGAATGACCCCACCAAGGCATCTTATTATCTTTTGCTGGGTTTGAGCCAGTCCAACATACCGAACTTACGTCGTGCCGCTGAAAAGAATTTTCAAAAAGTCATTGAATTGGAACCCTGGAACGCCGAGCCTTATGCGGCGCTTGGCTTGCTGTTCCAGTATGAAAAATTGGAAAAACGCGCCGAAAACTTTTTCAAAAAGGCCCTTTCCATTGACCCTGAACATGAATTGGCGAAAAAAAGACTCGCCGAGATAACCGGAAGCGATAAAAAACAATCCAGGTTTTCAATTTTTCAAAAAAAGAAATAATCTCTCACCCCCACATTTTGTGTTTTTTATTTTTTTTTATTGACATTTAGCGTTATTCAGGTAATATGAGCATCGTTGTCCATGGGGAACAAAGGGGATATTTTTTGAACATTCTTTTTTTAACTTCCGAAGCAGTGCCGTTTGCTAAAACGGGCGGATTAGGCGATGTGTCGGGGGTTTTGCCAAAGGTTCTGGCTGAAAGCGCAATGGTTTCGTTGATGATGCCCGATTATATGACGGAAAACATCAAAAAAACTCTGCCGCTTCAGGTGGATGAAATTTCCGTGCAAATCGGGACTGAAGTTTATCCGGCCAAAATAAAAAAGGCTGAAATTTCCAAAGATTTTTTGGTATTTTTCGTTTCCAATGAGCGGTTTTTCGGACGGGAATTTCTTTACGGCGACGCGTCAGGGGACTATGCCGATAATTTCGAGAGATTCGTGTTTTTCCAGAAGGCCGTACTGGCTTTTATCGGCAAACACGGGCTTCATTTTGACATTATCCACTGCAATGATTGGCAAACGGCCCTGGTTCCGTTGTACATAAAATTGGCACCGCGCTCCTCGCCTTTTGCCGGGACCAAGACCGTTTTTTCCATCCACAACCTGGGTTACCAGGGGATATTCGCCGCAGAGCTTTTTAAGCTGACGGGTCTCCCCGACTATCTTTTTTCAGCGGAGTACCTCGAATTTTATGGGGATCTGAATTTCATGAAGGCCGGGATCATTTTTTCCGATCACGTGGTCACCGTCAGCCCGACCTATGCCCGGGAAATCGTTCTCGCGGAAAAGGGGTTCGGCCTGGACGGCTTGCTCACTAAGTTTTCTTTTAAATTGAGCGGGATCCTGAACGGGGTCGATTATTCCCTTTGGGACCCGGGCATCGACCCTTTCATCGGCTTTCGCTATTCCCCGGGGACGCTGGAGGGAAAAAGAAAAAACAAGCAGAAACTTTTCAGTGAACTTGGAATCGCCAAAGACGATCGACTGCCCCTGCTGGTCATGATATCAAGGATCTCCGAGCAGAAGGGCATGGAGTTGCTGCTGCAGCTGCTGCCGGTTTTGCTCAAAGAGAACATCTATTTTGTTTTGCTGGGTGTCGGAGACCGTTCATTCACGGAAAAATTGACGGATATCGCCGGCCGTTTTCCCGATTCCATGATGTTTTTAAATTATTTTGACGAAGCCATGGCCCACCAGTTGGAAGCCGCCGGTGACATCCTGTTCATGCCGTCGGTCTATGAACCCTGCGGCTTGAACCAGATCTACGGCCTGAAATTCGGCACGGTCCCGGTCGTGCGGGCCACGGGCGGTTTGGATGATTCGGTGCAGGAATTCGACCCCGCGACCCGCCGGGGCACGGGCTTTAAATTCAGGGGCCCGCACATGGAAGAGGTCATGGCGGTTATAAGAAAAGCGCTGCGCCTCCATGCCGATGAAGGACTCTGGCGGATTATTCAAAAAAACGGCATGGAAATGGATTTTTCCTGGGAGCGAGTGGCCCCGGAATATCTTGCTCTGTACAATAAAATATTAGTGGAGGATACCCAGCATGGCTGAAATCACAGCTGCCAACGACCTGAATTTTGAAAGTTTTATAAAAGCCAACCGCATGATCATCGTCGATTTCTGGGCGCCGACCTGCATGCCCTGCCGGCTGATGGAACCCGGGCTGGAAAAGATCGCGGCCAGCCACGAGGAAAGCGTCAAGGTCCTGAAGGTCAATGTCAACGAAAGCCCGAAAACATCTTCCCGTTTTTTCGTGCGCTCCCTGCCTACGCTCTTGTTCATCAAGGACGGTCAGGTCAAAACGCAGATCGTCGGGGCGGTGAATCCGAACCAGATCGAAAAAACACTGAACGAGGTCCGCTGATGGAAAAAAACTGGGACGTGATCATTATCGGCGGCGGGCCGGCCGGCTTATCGGCGGCGATCTACTGCGGCCGGGCATTGAGAAAAACCCTGGTCCTGGAGAAAAAGGTCTTTGGCGGCCAGATCGTCAATGCCGACATCATCGAGAATTACCCGGGTTTCTCCGAACCGATCATCCCCGCCGATCTGATGGATCAAATGTCCAGGCAAGCCGAGCGCTATGGCGTAACCTTGGAAAATGATGAGGTTTCCGCGCTGCAGCGGGAAGGAGATGCCTGGAAAGTTTCAGTTTACCAGAATACCTACCAGGCCAAGGCGATCATTTACGCGGCCGGCTCGGTGAGCCGCTTTCTGGGAGTTAAAGGTGAGAAGGAGCTGCTGGGTCGCGGCGTGTCGGTATGCGCTACCTGCGACGCCCCGTTTTTCCTGCAAAAAAAGGTGGCGGTTCTCGGCGGCGGCGATACCGCTCTCTCCGAGGCCCTGCATTTGTCGAAGTTCGCCTCCCTGGTGTATCTTATCCATCGCCGCGACAAGTTCCGCGCTGAAAAAATCCTTCAGGACAGGGTTTTCAAGAACGACAAGATCAAGGTCATCTGGGATGCGGAGATCCTCGGCTTCAAGGGAGACCAGAGGCTTGAAGGGCTGGAGCTGCGCAATAAGAAATCGAATAGCGTCGAGACCGTAGCCTTTGACGGGGCTTTTCTGGCCATCGGTACGACCCCCAGCACGGAATTGCTCAAGGATCTGGTAGAACTTGACGAAAACGGATACGCGGTGACCGATATGTCCTTGAGCACCGCCGCCAAAGGCGTGTTCGTGGCCGGAGAAGTCATCAAGGGCAACCGCCGCCAAGTGGCTATTTCCGTGGGCATGGGCGTGCAGGCCTCGCTCAGTTGCGAAGATTACCTGGCTTCCCTGGATTGATTTCCGTCCCTAGAAACTTGCCCTGATTCCTAAGCGGAGCCCCAGACAGGGCGGAAAAATGCATCCGGGCCATGGCTGGCTAAGCCCCGGAAAAACCGTGCCCACTCGATTTCAGGAAGAGGACCGCTATTCTTTTTAAAACCCGGATCACAAACAGCGGGGCTGATTTCCCGGCTTCAGCATTGGGCGCGAATTGACAAAATTATCGCCATGACTTATTTTAGTTCCGGAGATGACCATGCCTGAAATAAAAACTCCGGATAACAATGCCCCCCCGGCTTCCGGGGCTCCTGCGACGCCTCCGGCCGGAACACCGGCAATGCCGGATCAACCCCGGAATTTCCACCCGGTTGCGACCATGCAGGCGCCCGTTTCAGCCCTGGGCGATGATAATGCTGCCGCGGGGCCCGCGGCGGCGGAAACAAAGCCCATAGCAATGCCTCCGGAACGGGCCTCGTATCCGGTCAAGCCGAAAATTACCTGGGTGCATCTGCTTTTTGGTTCATTGTTGATCGTGGCGCTGGTTATTTTAAGTATTCGGCCACGGCACAGGCAAAGCTTGATAAATTCGCCAAACGAGCCAAAAATAAGCGAAGAAAAGCAGGATTTAGACAATTATTCCGCATTTATCGCCCAAAATAAGGCCTTGCGCGAAGATAAAATCGCGGATCAAATTCTTACTGATGAGCCCTTTGCCGGGCAAGCTCCCTTAAAGATCAAGGCCGACGGCCCGGTTTTTGCTCTGGAGATCGACCCGCAGTTGGCCGCACTGGCGGATGCATTCAAGATCCGGGTGCAGGTCATGCAAGGCAGCCAAACGCTCATCCGGGGCGCAGCAACCATGCGCACCACCAAAGGGGATTTTCGGGGCTTCAAGGTCAGCGCCGTTGAAAAAATAGAGAACGGGGTGGCTGTCTCCGAAGAGATCAGGGTAGAAACTCCAAAAAAAGCTTTGATCAAAACCGTCAACCATGTTCTCGAAACCGCGCTAAAGACCGATTTCCCCGGTTTCGTTGCCGAGATCCGCAATGCGGGCCTGGAATTTTTCCCCGTTCCGGTTCAGGCCGGAACCAACGTTTTCCGCGGCCAGATCCGCGCTCTCGGCAACTGGGGAAAGCCCGTGACCGCTGAGCTGCTGCTTGCGGGGAACAGTGTCGGCCATATCTCCCTGGGCATGCCCGTAGACCGGATGAAAAACCAATTGATCGCGTCTTTTATCCTTTTAAAAAGAAAAGTCCTGATCAACGATATTTATTACGATGTATATAAGATCTTGGACCAGGGAAACGAGCCGCTGCTTTATGTCTATGAAAAAGACGGCAGGGTCTGGGGGCTCTCGATCATCAGCGCTGCCTTCAAAACCGCAAAAGGGATCGGCATCGGCAGTTCTATGGATCAGATGCGCATCCATTATCCTCTGGTCAAGCTGGCCTATTCCGAAAAAAAGACGCCGTTCGTGAAGGTGGAGGATGTGAACGGGATTTTTATCATGCAGGGCGAAGGGGAAAAAAAGATCATTTCCATCCTGATCGGGAATTCCCCGGAATTTGAGTGAGGTTCACTCCAAACCTTATTCGGGCCGTTATTTGATCAATCCCAGAAGCCCGGTCGAAAACAGGGGGACATAGGTGATCAACAGCACCGCGACCAGCTGGATCAACAGGAATGGAAAAACATCCTTGTAGATCTTCCCGATCGGCTCATTGAAAGTATAAGAAGCCAAGTACAGGTTCAATCCCACCGGGGGGGTAAGATACCCCAACTCCATGTTGGCCAGGAAAATGATCCCCAGGTGCACGGGATGGATGCCGAACAGGTTTCCCAGGGGGATGATCAGGGGGACCACGACCATGATCGCCGAAAAAATATCCATGAAACATCCGGTGATCAGCAGGGCGATATTCAAAAGCAGGAGAAAAACGTACTTGGAACTGATGGCGCCCTGAACCCAGGCGGTCAGCTGCATGGGGATCTCCGCGTCCACGATATAATAAGATAACCCCTTGGCCAGGGCGAGGATGGCCAGCACGCCGCCGATGATCGGCATGCATTTGAGCAGGACCTGGGGCAGTTTTCTGAACTGGATGTCGCGGTGGATGAAGGTTTCGACGACGATGGCGTAGATCACGGCAACGGCGCCGCTCTCGACCAGCGTGGTGATGCCGCCGAAATAACCCCAGATGATGATGACGGGCAAAAGGATCTCCCAGACCGATTCCCTGATGGCCGCGAGCGCTTCCTTGAATATGAAGCGGCCCCGCGGCACCTTGTTCCTTTTTGCGGAAATAATCGCGAAAAGGACCATGGCCAGCACCAGGATGATCCCGGGCGTGACCCCGCCGATGAACATGTCCTTGATGCTGACCTGGGCCGTGACTCCGTAAATGATGACCGGCAGGCTGGGGGGGAACAGCAGGCCGATACTCCCGGTCGCGGTCAGCAGGCCGGTGCTGAATTTTTGCCTGTACTGGCCCTTGACCAGAACGTATGAGAGCAACCCGCCTACGGCCAGGATCGTTACCCCGGAGGCGCCGGTGAACGTGGTGAAAAAAGTACAGACCAGGATGGCCATGATGGCCAGCCCGCCCGGGATCCAGGAGAAGAATGCCTTGAAGAGCCTGACGATCCTCTCCCCGGCCTTGCTTTCGGAAAGCATGAAGCCGGTGAAGGTGAAAAGCGGGATGGCCGGGATGGAATGGCTGGTCAGCAGGGAATAGGCTTCGTTGGCGATGACTTCCAGGGGCTGGGCGCTGTGGGCGAAGAGCATGTAGCCGATGCCGCCGAGGACGATGAAAATCGGGACCCCGGATAGGGCGGTCAGGATCAGGAGGATAATGATCGGCGTCGACAGGTGGGCGCCGATCTGATTATAGAACGGAATCAGTGCGTTGATGGATTTTTCCGCCGCCGGGAAAAGCACCGGAGCGATATTGGCCAGCGCGCCCCAGGCCAGCAGCGTGCCGAAGCCGAATCCGGTTGACGCCAGGATCCGGCCCCAAACTTTGCCCGGAGCCCGGCGCATGAAGCGCCATGCCATCAGGGCGTAGCCCAAAGGCATGACCATGGCGATCCAGCGCAAAGGGAAGACGGCGATTTTTTCACTGGCGTCAAAAGCGTTCAGCAGGAACGACAGGGAGCACCAGGCGAAAGCCGTGCAAAAAGCAGTGTTCAAAAAAGCGTTGAGGACATGGATCTTCGCCAAAACCTCGGGTTTGAACTTGAGGTTGAGCGTCAACGCCAGGTGCTTGTTCTCCCTGGCGGTGATCGCGGCGCCGACGAAAGCAAGGATCAGGACCAGATGATGGGTGTATTCGGTGGAGTTGCGGATGCCGGTATGAAAAAATTTCCTGGCGACCACTTCCATGAAAGGAAAAAGCGCCAGGAGAAAGATCGAGAAAAAAGCCAGGAGATTCTCACCGGAGGCCGCGGCCTTGATAATACGGTTAGCCTTCATTCTTTTGCCTGTACTCCTTCAATATTTGCTGCAACCTGTCAAAGATATCCCTGGTAAAGATCTTGCCGATCAATTCATCCATGCCTTTAGCGGCGGCTTCCTTCCATTTGGGCAGGCTGTCGGCCGGAGCTTCATGGACGATCAGGCCGTTTTTTTTCATGGTAGCCAGCGCTTTTTTTTCCAGGGCGTCCGTCTCACCGGAAAGTTTTTTTGAGACGCGGTCGACCGCGTCCATCATGGGCCGGATGTAATTTTCAGGGATCCTCTCCCAGATCTTATCCACGATCACCATGCCGCCTACCAGCGGCGCGATCTTCAGTGAACACATATGGGGAGCCAGGGGGAAGTACTGCCCGGAGCCGGCCACCAACGGCGGCAGATAGAAAGCGTCCACCATGCCGCTCTGCAGGGCCATCATCAGGTCCTTCAATTCGGTGGGCACGATGTGGTAACCCGATTTTTTCCAGGCCTGCTCCATGGCCGGTTCGCCGGTGGTAAATGACAACTTTTGTTTTTTCAGGTCCTGCGGATAGAGGACCGGGTCCTTCGAGAAGAAATTCACCCAGCCGCTCATGGTCCAGATCACGACCTTGAATCCCTTTTCCCTGATCTGATTTTCAAAGGTCGGAATAAGGCGCTCCATGACATAAGCCATTTCCTTTTCTGACTGGAACATGAAGGGAGTGCTGAGAACGAAAGCGTCGGGATCAATTTTGGTCAGCCCGATATTGGTCAATACGGCCCCGCCCAGGGTGCCGACCTTCATTTTGCGGATCATGTCGTCTTCGCTGCCGGCGATGCCGCCGGGGTAGATCTTCAGCCGGACCTGCCCTTTGGTGATCGTTTCCCACTCGCGGGCGATCTCCTTCAAGGCGTCGTTCCAGGGGGAACGGTCGGGTGCGACGCTGCCGATCTTGATCACCTGGGCCGGCAGCACGGCGGACATAAAAAACAAGATGGCCAGGGTGTTTGCCCATTTCATTTTCATTTCTCCTCTTTATCTTCCTCGGGTTCTTCGCTTTCCACGAAAAAGTCATCGGCATGCTCGAGCAGCCATCGTGCCTTGCGCTGGTTCAGTACGTTCACCAGCCGGTTCTCCGGGACGGCTTCCGGATCGATGGCCAGTGCCTTGCTCAATAATTCCCTGAACTCCCTGACGTTCTGTTCCTTGACGGTAACCGAGGTGGCCAGTGACAAATAGGGCGTGGCCGACTTTCCCCGGGATATGGCCAGGGCCAGTCGGTAATGGTCGCGGGCCTTTTTCAAGCTCCCGCCCATGTATTCGGGAAGGGATCCGTAATAAAGGATGTAGAATTCATGGATCGCCCCGGCGGCGTAATCCGGGTCGAGGCGCAAGACCCGCTCCATCAATGCGGCGGCGGCCGGCAGGGTGATGCCCAGGTCCATGTCAAAGGGGTCGATGGCGAATCCTCCCAGCCAGCCGGCGCTGGCCCAATACAGCAAGGGAGCATCCTTGCGCGTGGTGCGTTCCAGGGCTTGGCCGTAATTTCTTTTTTGCAGCGCCGCGCGGAAACCGGGATATTTGTCTTCCAAACAGACAAGGATGATGTCGCGGCCGCGCAAGTAAAGGTTTTTTGCCCGCCGGTAGGAGAATTCCTGTTTTTTGTATTCGCTTTCAGAAAGCATGGAGGCCGGGGTCTGCAGGAAAGCGTTGGCATACATGACATACAGGCTGCCGGTCTGCAGGCGCAGCCCCGGGTGGCGGGGATTGGCGGCCATCAGGGATTCGTACATCTTGATGGCGAAGGGCAACGCATCGCCCACCAGCTCGGGGTCGTTGTCCCCGGTAAAAACCGTACTCGACCCACTGCCGGTCAGGGCGTTGGCCACCTGGTTCATGGCCAATTTTTTGATGGAGCAGGCGGAGCAGACGGTCAAAGCAAATACGGCAAGGCAACTTATTGAGAAAAATGGTTTTTTCATGCTTTTTCTCCGCCAGACGGTATAACCCCATTATACAATAAATACGTCTTTTCTGTATGCGGGTTTTTTTAAAAAAATCGACGCGGCCCCCCTGGCGTTGAATGGGGCGGAGATTTGACCACCCGATCAAAAACGGTTACAATTCCCGGAGACACCATGAACGAATCCAGAGATTTGCCGGCTCAGATACTCGAGTTGAAGCGGCGCCGGAACGCCATCATCCTGGCGCACAACTACCAGGTCGAGGAGGTCCAGCTGGCCGCCGATTTCCTTGGCGATTCCTTGGAATTGAGCCGGAAAGCGGCGACATTGGCCCAGGAGGTCATCGTTTTCGCCGGAGTGAAGTTCATGGCCGAAACGGCCAAGATCCTGTCGCCCGCCAAAAAGGTCCTGTTGACGCGCCTCGATGCCGGCTGTCCCATGGCCGACATGATCACGGTGGAGGATCTGCGCGCCATGAAGGCCCGGCATCCGCTGGCCAAGGTGGTCACGTACGTGAATTCATCGGTGGAGATCAAGGCGGAGAGCGATGTGTGCTGCACGTCGTCCAATGCCGTCCAGGTCGTAAGGAACATTCCGGCCGCCGAGATCATCTTTATTCCCGACCAGAACCTGGGCGGCTACGTGCAGGAAATGGTGCCTGAGAAAAAACTGCATCTGTTCGAGGGCTTCTGCTATGTCCACAACCGCTTCCAGAAAGAGGAGATCGCGTCCACGCGGGAACGTTATCCGCGGGCGCTCCTCATCGTCCATCCGGAGGTGCGCCCTGAGATCAGGGCCGGGGCGGATGAGATCCTTTCCACCAGCGGCATGCTGAACTATGTCAAGAACTCG
>Ga0209262_10000516_pt1 | contig 17265 bp, 11 predicted proteins | sample Lowcelwee11metaG_FD_187171 | JGI IMG/M metagenome (GOLD analysis project Ga0209262, IMG submission 187171) | Freshwater pond sediment microbial communities from the University of Edinburgh, under environmental carbon perturbations - Low... | ecosystem: Environmental > Aquatic > Freshwater >...
GTCGTAGGATATGTATACGCGCGCACTCCTGTGCATTGTATGTCGTATATAATGATATCAATTCCTTTTAACATAGATGCCGTTGGACGCCTTGTCTCCCCATGCAAACTAAACACAGGCAACTCATCCACTTTCCCAGACTCAACAGACTCCGCAGCATATGCCCGACCTGTCAGACCATGTTCCGGAGAAAACATTGCAACTACGCGAATTTTAGGCACTTGCTTTTGAAAGAGAGAAAGAGTGGATTGCATAGAACCGTTAACACTTGTCTGATTCACAACAAGTGCAATATTTTTTCCAGACAACCGATCAAACAACTTTTCTTCAAAGAAAACATCGACACCTAAAGAGACTCGCGATGCACTCCAAACGTAACTAACAGCTAAAAGAAAAAAAAGAATCTTACCCATTGAGTTTGAGTATGAGTGTCCTCTAAATTTATTACTAGATGATCCTTAGAACCTGTTTAAAAAATTTTTAAGAGCAAAGATACAAAGGTCAGAAACACCATACAAAAAGGTTTTAAACAGGCTCTAACAGAAAATAAAGATATAAAGAACCCTCGATATTTTCAGAGTCTCTCTGGAGTATAAACAACCATTACGAACGGCGCATGACAGCAAGTGCAATACCCGTTGCAGCTCCTATAACAGTGCCGTTAACACCACCAGCAAGAATACCAGTAAGAGCTCCAGATATTGTGCCTGCTAGAGCCGCAGAATTCACAAATCTGTATGTTTTCTTACGATCATCATCTTTAGCCACATAACCTGCGGCGTAAAGACGAGAAACAAAAAAGCCCGTTGCCAAAAATCCTGCACAACCTCCATTTCTGGCTCCTTTCAACATCCCTAATTTCATAAAACGCATCATATTTTCTTGTGTAATAGGGTTTGCCGAAAAGGAGGACTGAACCGGATAATATATGCCACTGACTCTTCCCGCCCATTTTCCTGCCCAATATCCAGAACATATGCCATAAGCAGTTCCCGCCGCAGCCCCATGAAGAGCGGAAGAATTACCATCATCGCTTGATACAGATGATGTAAATTCTGCTCGCGATGGACCCACAGACATTGACCAATCAAATTTTGATTCCACAAAAAACCTTTGTTTAAATATTTATCGTTAATAACCTGTTAATAACAGGTTGTATATTAACAAAAAAACCAACAAAACTAACAACAAAATTTTGTCGAGTACTATGAAAACACTGTGCCGATTACTCCTTGCATTTGAAGCTTCCGAGACAAACAGATTCAGAAATATCGCAATACGCTCTATATAAACAATATAGAGAAAATATAGCTATCACTAGATGAAGCTTCTCTTTCACGGGAATATCAGATAAAAACCACTTCAAAACGATCCCTATATAACGATCCCTATATATAGATCTCTTGTGCTATAAGAAAATTTTATCCTAAAAAACGTAAGGCCTCTTTATGAGCAAACCCCATAAATCTAGCCATTATCTTGAAAAAGCAGAGGAACTCCTCGAGCAGATCAAAGGGAAACCTCTCACTATTAGCGAACGTAAATCTCTCTCTATTCAATTATCTGCTCTACTTCTTGAAGAAGCGTCTCGCACGATGACAAAAAAAGAAAAAAAAATCCAGAACCAGCTCTCTCGTTTAATGAAAGATCCTGTCGGAAAATCCTTCACAACAGCTATGACAGATCAATGTTTTCGAAGTCATTCAAACAAACGAATCGCCAATCAAATGATTTATCTTCTCCATCAATTTGGAGTCCCTGAATATCTCAATTGGGTGAGGAAGATCCAGCTTTTTTCTTTTAAAGGCATGGGGACCAAAATAGCTCAATGGTTCATCCCTTTAGCCATTTGGTTGCTTCGAAGAGAAACCACCCGAGTCATCCTCCCTGGAGAACCCAAATCACTAACGCATCACTTACAAGAAAGACGCAAAGAAGGTGTTCGCATCAACCTCAATCACTTAGGAGAAGCCATTTTAAGTGAGCAAGAGGCTCTCAAACGCTTAGAAATATACCTTAAAGACCTGGAAAACCCAGATATTGATTATATGTCTGTAAAGATCTCCACAATCTTTAGCCAAATTAACCTCCTTGCTTTTGATGAAACCGTTGATGCAATTGCGGAGGGTCTAAAACGACTCTATCGCGCAGCGATAAACCATTCTGTCTCTCTTCCTTGCGGAAGCAAACGTCCGAAATTCATCAATTTAGACATGGAAGAATATCGAGATCTCCGATTAACAGTTACTGCCTTTCGCAAAGTATTAGACGATCCTGAATTCCAATCCTACTCAGCTGGCATTGTTTTACAAGCTTACTTACCTGATTCTCATTATTTTCAAAAAGAACTCACAGAATGGGCAAAAAAACGACTCCGAGAAGGAGGAGCTCCTATTAAAATTCGAATTGTCAAAGGAGCTAATCTTGCAATGGAACAGTTTGAAGCCTCCTTAAAAGGATGGGCTCAGGCTCCCTATAAAACAAAGATAGATGTCGATGCCAATTACAAACGAATGGTTATCTACGGCTGTATGCGCGAAAATGCTCGCGCGGTACGTCTTGGAATTGCTAGCCACAATCTTTTTGATATCGCATTTGCGATGCTTCTACGAGCTGAAAATGAAATAGAAAGCTATGTTGAGTTTGAAATGCTCGAAGGGATGGCAGATTCAATCCGCAAAGTCGTTCAACGACTAACAGGAGAGATCCTTCTCTACTGTCCAGTTGCTACAAAAGAAGAATTCCAACATGCCATTGCGTATCTCATTCGTCGTTTAGATGAAAACACCGGTTCTGAAAATTTCCTGCGTTACATGTTTGGTCTCAAAGTAGGAAGCGACTCCTGGAAAATGCAAGTCTCTATCTTTTCAAAAAGCTGCGATTTAGTGAGTACCGTTGCTTCATCTCCTCGCCGAGAACAAAATAGACAACTCCATCCGCATCTAGTTGATTCTCATGCTCCATTTGAAAATGAAGCGGACACCGATTTTTCTCTTCTTCCCAATCAAAATTGGGCTAAAAACATCATACATAAATGGGAGCATTACAAGCCAAATTCGGTACCTCTGGTGATTGGAGGCAACGAACTATATGCCAATGAAGAGGGTATTGGTCATAATCCATCTAGAAGTGGAGCTCCCTATTTTAATTACGCTAAAGCGAAAAAATCTCACATTGACGAAGCATTGAAATGCGCAAAAGAGATCTCTTCAAAATGGGCAGAGACAACAATAGAGCATCGCTCCCAGCTCTTAAGCAATATCGCACAAAAATTACGTGAGAGGCGCGGTGAATTGATTGGCATTATGATGCTCGATGCCGGAAAGACACTTATTGAAGCGGATCCTGAAGTTTCCGAAGCCATTGATTTCGCGGAATATTACGGGCATCAAATCAAGAAACTCACTGCAATGAAAGATATCTCCTGGAAACCAAAAGGAACTGTTTTGATTGCTTCTCCCTGGAATTTCCCTTGTGCGATCCCGGCGGGTGGGATTTGCGCGGCTTTAGCTGCGGGCAATTGCGTCCTTTTCAAGCCTGCTTCCGATGCCATTTTAGTGGCTTGGCATTTGTGCCAAGCCATCTGGGATGCTGGCATTTCTAAAGAAGTTCTCCAATTCATCCCTTGCTCTGGAGATGAAGTAGGGCAAGATCTTATTTCCGATCAGAGAATTAACTCCGTAATTTTAACAGGAGGAACATCCACAGCACAAAAATTTCTCTCTATGCGGCCAAATCTTGATCTCGCAGCAGAAACCGGCGGGAAAAATGCAATCATCATCACAGCTCTATCTGATCGAGATTTGGCAATTAAAGACCTTCTCCAATCAGCTTTTGGCCACAGCGGTCAAAAATGTTCAGCAGCATCTTTGGCAATTCTTGAAGCAGAAGTTTATGATGATCCTCATTTCCTTCAGCAATTATGCGATGCAGCAAAAAGCTTAAAAGTAGGATCTCCTTGGGATCTCTCAACAAAAATTGGCCCCTTAATCCACGCGCCTCGAGATGTCTTAAAACGAGGACTCACAACTCTTGAGCCCGGGGAAAGATGGCTTCTTGAGCCAATTCAAGACCCAAATAACCCCTGTCTTTGGAGCCCCGGAATAAAACTTCATGTACAGCTAAATGGATTTACACATAAAACAGAATTATTTGGCCCGGTTTTAGGCCTGATGAGGGCAACGAATCTTTCTCATGCCCTGGAACTTGCAAATGCCGTTCCTTATGGATTAACCTCGGGACTTTTCAGTCTAGATGAAAGGGAACAAACTATATGGGCACAAAGGATCGAAGCCGGAAATCTCTATATTAATCGGACAATTACAGGAGCAATTGTCCGCCGCCAACCATTTGGAGGAACAAAACTCAGCTCATTTGGGAACGGCTCCAAAGCCGGTGGTCCTAACTATCTATGTGAATTTATGAAAGCTTCACAAAGCAGCCTTCCTCAAGAAAAATATCCAATTAATGAATGGGTCAATAACCTCACTCCCTTCCTTGCAAAATGGGACTTTTCTCCGGAGAAATTAGGCCTTTGGACCGCAAGTATCTCCAACTATGCCTACTGGTGGAAAAAATTACATGAGCCTCAGGACCCATCAAATATTGTTGGACAAGACAACTTTTTCCGTTATATACCGCGCAAAAAAATTACACTCCGCCTCAGCTCTCGTGCAGATCCATTTGACAGTTTACGCATCTGCGCTGCCGCCCTTACCTGCGGAGCTGGTTTTGAAATCAGTTTCACTTCTCGCGACGCCAAAGATTCTGCTTTCCATTGGTCTAAACTCGTCCCAATTGTTCGCGTAATTGATGAAACCGAGCAACAATTTTTCAATCGAATTCGAGATAATCAAATCCAGCGCATCAGACTTCTAGAGGCGCCCTCGAATGAGTTATATCAAATTGCATCCGAAAAAGCTGCTCATATCGTGAAAGATCCCGTACTTGCAAATGGAAGATTCGAATTGCTCCACTATCTGAGGGAGCTCTCTTTGAGTATCGACTATCACCGCTATGGAAACTTGGGTAGCCGAGAAGGAGAAAAAAGAAAAGCACTCTTATAGGTGAGAGAATGCATTTCAGAAAATTCGGCAAACGCCCCAGAAAACGTTGTTTCACAGTTCCTAACCATGGGAAAAGGGTTCCTTGAATTTTGTTCCAGTATTGTGATAGAGTTTTTGTCAGTTGACCCATTGGGTCATCTCCTTGCTCTGGTGTTTTTTTGTTGTCCAAGGCCGACTATATCAGATGCAATGTATTGGTATAAAGCAACTTATAAGAGGAAAGTTGTGATTACAAAGCTGACAAGAAAGAGAGATTTTTCGGAGACCGAATAACGTTTGCTATATGAGCCCCGAAAAATCCCTCTTTCTTTTTAGTTTTGCTATTCCATCTCTATGAATGTATTACATTTAGAAGCGTCTTCCGGTTGGGGAGGCCAGGAAATACGCATCCTTAAAGAAGCAGAAGGAATGCGTACTCGCGGCCACACAATTGTATTTGGCATCATGAGTAAAGGTGAGCTCGTTGCGAAAGCAAAGGAAGCCGGTTTTCTTGTTTATGAACTCAACTTCCAAAAAAGTGGATGGCTCCTCTCTCTTTTTCAAATTTTAAGGATTTTACGCCGCCATCAGATCAAGATTATAAATACCCATTCTTCATTAGACGCTTGGATTGGAGGCGTCGCCGCTCGCCTTGGAAAAACTGCCGTTCTACGCACAAGACATTTATCAACGCCCATCAAGGCTGGCTTAAACAGTAGAATTCTCTATGGATTTCTCGCCGATTTTGTTGTAACCACCTGTGCTAAAATTCTACCCATTATCTCAAAGCAATCAGGGAAACCAGCGTCCTTGTGCCGTTCCATTCCAACGGGGATCGACCCAAAAAGAATCACATATGATTTAGAGGAAGCCAAAACCTTTCGGGAAGCATTCCAAATAAAACCTACCGATTTCCTCATTGGAACCGCCTGTTTTATGCGCTCTTGGAAAGGGATCAACGACCTTTTAGAAGCTGCACATCAATTGAGGAACATCCCCGATCTACGCTGGATCATTATTGGAGGAGGGCATGCAGAAATACATCACAAAAAAGCCAAAGAACTGCATCTCGAAGGAATCGTCCATTTTACGGGCCATCTCGACAATCCTTTTACAGCCCTTGGAGCTTTAGATGTTTTCACGCTCCTCAGTACAGCTCATGAAGGGGTCTCCCAAGCTATGCTACAAGCCTCTTTCTTAGGAAAACCTCTGATTGCAACTCCAACGGGAGGATCAAGCGAAGTGTGTATTGATCAAAAAACAGGCCTGATCGTTCCTCCCTTCAGCCCCTCTCATATTGCCTCCGCCGTTCTCGAACTCAAAAACAATTCTACTTTTAAAGATCGCCTCGGGAAAGCTGCCTCTGATCTCGTCAAGACACACTTCTCATTTCAACAAACCCTCGATGAAATGGAAGCTGTATACACAAAAATTTGTCCTTGAGTATACTTACACTTCTTAGCCCTTTTGAACAATGGAGCTCTTGCGTATACCGATTCCTAAATCACGTTCGGTATATGAAAAAATTTTACTCATCAAGGATGTATATGTCTGAAGAATTGCCCCCTTATTTTAAAGAAAAATTTTCCCTATTCGCCCTACAACACAAACGATGGCTCACATCATCTGTAGCCGGCCTCGCTGGCATTCTAGTCCTCATTGTCTCGTTACAAACAAGTCCGAAAATGCAAGTTTATGCCATGGCTGAAGAAGCTCTTGCAAAATGGGAAAAATCGGAAGACAACATCTCCTATGCAGAAATGAGAAAAGCTCTCAAAAAAGCTCCTGCTCTTGAAAAAAAATATGAAGCCGCTATTGCTCAAAAATTATTCGAAAGAAATCATCTATCTGCAGCTTTGAGCATTGCCCATGATGCATTAAAACAAATCGAAACGGACGCCCCATTTCATGCAGCTTACGGAGAAACGACACTTTTAATTGAAGAAGGGGAATATCAAAATGCTCTAGAAAAGGCAGTCAGCCTCAAAGAACAGATGATGGACTCTTGCGATTTCGATAGAATCATTGGAGATCAACCCGCTGGAGGAACTCTTCTATTTGCTCATAATCTTCTACGGATTGCTTGCCTTCAAAAAGAATTGAATAATCGTCCTGGAGAAAAAGCCGCATGGGAAGAACTGGAAATATTTTTAAATACAAAAGAATCTGTTTCACATCTAGTGTTTAATAATTTTCGGGAAAAAGGATTGGATCTAACCCACTACATTATAGAAAGAAAGAAGCAACTTTAGAGTTCATTTGCAACTTTCACTCGTGTTCTTCTCCTCTGCGACTTCCTCCAGAGGAATGATGCATTGCATTCTCTTCGATAATCTGAGAATGCCGAATATAGTAATGATATGAGGTCCCTGCGAGAAGTCCCAACAATCCAAAGTAAGCAAAAGGAATAAACAGAGCGATAACAATTTTTACACAACCAATAATAATTTCCGTTGTTTTGTCCTGTTTTAAAACCAAACTATAAAATCGCTTTAGCTTTCTCCCTGAAGAAACAGGAAAAATCACAGATACAATTGTTCCTAAAGCTGTAAAAAAAATCGTTAACCCAGGTCCAGTAAAAAAATCATAAATACTGGAGATTGCCCCAATGAAAATTGCTAAAACAGTAAAAACCTCTACGGTGTATTTACGCACAAAATCTTCCATCTCTTGAACAGAGACTCCCTCTTTAATCTTATCGACAAGATTGTTTTTACTCATAGTCCTCTCCAGAAATCACTACACCATATTTACCTCATTTAATTCTTTTCTTTAATTTTTTGCAATTCGGAGTGTGCCTACCGGTTCCTAGACAAAATCTCGCATTTTTTTACGAAATTGCTTAAAATGTTAATTTACCCGTCTTCGTAACCTGTGAGCTATGGCTAGAGATTTTCTTTTTTTCTTTGATCCGGGAAAAAACTTCCGAATTGGAATGACAATTCTTGGAATCGGAGCTGCATTATCCGGAGCCTGTGCTGTTTTTCTTCTTTGCGGATCTATTCCCGCCGGAACTTCCCTTAAAAACAAAAAACAAAGGCTCGATCAAACGATCCCTCTTTCTTTTTCCCTAAATCTCGTGCAAGAACCTCTTAAACTTCCGATTCCCAGTATCGAAGAAGAGGTGATATTTTCCCTAAAAAAATCCCGACCAACTCTTCACATAGAAGAGCCGCTCCCTTCCTTTTCTTGCCAAATTAGACTTAAAAAAACAGGACAGGAAAAACAAGTTTTTCTCCCTGCAAGAATTGATCTCAAATACGAAAACGGTCTTCAATTTGCACCTAGCTCCTCTTCTTTTTGGATAGAACTCCAAGAGCTCAACGCAAATCAGATCTTCGTTCATACATTTATATCTGATTCTAAAAATGAAGCAGCTCTAGTTAAATCATCGATTTGCCAACTCCAGGAAAATTTTATTCAATCTCCGCTTGAAATCCCAAAAGAATCTCCCTTCAAATTTTTTACCGAAACTCGTTTCCTAGGTCGAGATCTCTTCCTCGAAAAATATGGAAACAAACTTCCTTTACACCGTATGGAAATGGGAAACTTACCTAAATCGCAAAGAATCGAATTAAAGGAAGCCGATCTATTAGGATTGCTCGAAGGACAATGGAGTAAAATCGGACTTCCTCCACAAAATGCAAATGACAATCTCGTCCAGGTCTTTTCATTAGACGATAAAAACATTGTATTCGATGCATGGGCTTCATCTCAGCACTTCCGCTTCTCTATTCCCTTGGCAACGCCATCCCCCTTAAAAACAAAGACGGAAGATCTCCTCACCTCGGTACGAATTCGCTCAGAAAAACAAATTAGCTGCATGCTTGAAAAGCAATGTCTCGTTTTAAAAACGGGGGATTGGGTATTTAAAGGTGAAAATCGATGGAAGATTCTACGCAAAAAAGAGGAAAAAGATGCATACTTGGACGGTAAGTGGGTGGGAGAGCTTTTTGTGTTCGATCAAATTATTACAAAAGCTGGACAAAAAGTGATCCAAGGCTATCTTTTTAATACAGACCGCTCGCAAATAATCCCAATCGAAGCGGGGACAGCCCAGATGGGAAAAAACCCTCAAGGGAAAGCTCCCCTCGGTCTGCGGCAAGGAAAAGGAAAATGAGAATAACTCCATATACCGTTTTCTCATCCTTCTTAGCGGCATTATTGTTTTTTCTCAACTTCTCATTGTATGCAATTCCTGTTGAAGAAAGCCTCCCTAACTCCGATGTAGAAGCCGCCCAAAAATACAACCAAACTCTTGTTGTTTTACGTTCCCAATTAAAAGAAAAATTTGCACAAGCCTCTATTCTTTCCCGACAAACCGATGAAGAAGGAGCTTACCGCAACTTACTTACCGATGTACGCATCATCAAGGAACAAATTCTCTCTTTAGAAGAGCAGTGGAGAAAAACATCCACCCAGGAGGCCCTTTTGTCTGATGAAGCCTACGCTCTTTGGGATGTCGGAGAAACAACGATTTCGCAATTGATCATGGAATACGGGGCCTCTGATTATCTTTATGTCATTCCACAAGAACTAAGTAACATGAAAATCAGCCTTTTTTCAAGCGTCCCTTTGCCTCGAGAATCTTGGAATGAAATGGTTGAAATGATCCTGTCTCACAATGGCGTGGGAGCCAAAAGGATCAATCCTTTTGCAAAACAACTCTATATTTTAAAACTTGATCCTTCCGCAATTGAAGGGGTGATTTCCAAAGAGGAAGATTTAAATCTTTTCCTCAACCATTCTCGTCTGTTTTTTGTCTTATCCCCACCCGCAGAACAACTCAGATCTTTACAAGCATTTTTTGAAAGATTTTCCGATCCAAAACAAACAACAATTCAAGCTGTTGGATCCAAAATCGTGTTGATTTCCACACGCGAAACGATTGAAAAATTATTAGGTCTTTACCGAGCCGTTTGGGAAAAAGAACAAGGAAAAATCGTCCGTCTTGCACGTTTATCCAAAACAACGCCCCAGGAAGCCGAAAAAATCCTAAAAACATTTTTTACAGACTCTGGAACAAAAACTCGACCTAATTTTAGTCCTATTAGTGCCGACGAACTCTCGATTTTATCTCTTCCACAAGGACTTGTATTGATTGGAGAAAATGACACGGTCTCTCGAGGAGAAAAAATCCTTGCCGATTTAGAAGCGCAACTAGAAGATCCCGGAGAAAAAGTCATTTACTGGTATGCATGCAAACATAGCAATCCCGAAGATATTGCAGCCGTTTTAGAAAAAGTCTATGACTCTCTAACTGGCGTCAGCTTTGAAAAAAAATCAGACACACCTCCTCAACCCCCAACGCAGCCACCCTCTCCAACTCTCTCCTCTGAGCCAAATCCCGTTCCAATGTATCCCGGACAAAATACAATCTTCAACCCCGTTCTTCCTGCGAATCCCCCGTTTATCCAACCAGGAACCATTGATAAATTGCAAAAAATATCTTTCGGGAATTTTATTGTAGATACGAAGACCACCTCTATTTTAATGGTCGTCAAAAGAGATGAGCTTCCAAAGATCAAAACTCTACTCAAAAAAATGGACGTTCCGAAAAGAATGGTTCAGCTCGATGTCCTGCTCGTTGAAAAGAAACTAACTGACAGAAAGCAAGTCGGTTTCAATTTGCTTCAATTTGGAACAAATGCGAGCAACAAGAAAGAAAACGCGGTCACTTTTGATACCAATGAAATGGCCGTCAATAAGGGCATTTTGCAATATATTTTCAGCAAATCCAGCGGCAAATGGCCTGCTATGGATATCCGCTATAACTTTCTCCTTGCGCAAGAAGATGTCCGAATCAATGCAAACCCTTCCGTTCTCGCAATCAACCAAACTCCAGCTACGGTATCAATTGTTGAAGAAATTTCTATTAATAATGGCGCATTTCCTATCCAAACTCAATCCGGCGTTCTCGTTGAACAATCTTTTACGCGCGCTCAATATGGGATTACAATTGTCCTAACTCCTACGATCCATCTTTCTCAAAATGGCGAAGAATCAGATCAAACAGGTTTTGTTTCTCTCCAAACGAATTTAGAATTCGATACAACCAAAATATCTCTCGATGATCGTCCTCCTGTTACGCGCCGACATATTGAAAATGAAGTTTGTATCCCCGATGGAGAAACTGTCATTCTAGGGGGACTTCGAAGAAAAATCGAAGAGGATAACCGAGAAAAAATCCCTTTTATTGGAGATCTTCCTGGAATTGGAAAATTATTTGGAGCCACGAAACAAACAGACACCAACACAGAAATGTTCATCTTTATCACCCCTCACATCATCCGAGACCCTGTGGATGATCTACGCCGAATTCGTCAAACCGAATATCAAAAACGAGCTGGAGATATCCCTGAATTTTTAGAATGTTTGGACGAAGCAAAACGCAAAGAAAGAAAAAAACTTTTCGATAACAGTCTGAAAATGTTATTTGATATGTACAACTGATGACAGAAAAATCTACAGCAGAACGTTTCGGCATTCCCATTCATGAAGAAATTCACGGCTTTTCTCTTGTCCGAGACCGTAAATCCATTATTCCTTATCTTTTTGCAAAACAAAAAAAAATCCTCCCTTTAGAAGAAACTGAAGAAATCTCTGTTGCCATGGCAGATCCTATGGATCTCGAGACGTTAGTTGAATTACGCCTTCTCTTAAAAAAGGCGATTTCCCCTATCTACTGTCCAAAATCTGTGATCGAAATAGCCATTGAAAGGTGCTACCACCAAAAAGCAGAAGAAACAAAACGGATATTTTCTGAACTAGAAAAAAATGCAGCCCCCTCAATTCAAGAAGATAGTGGAGAATATGATCTTCTTGAACAGTCCGATGAAAATCCAGTTATTCGGATGGTCAATACGCTCCTTACTGATGCCATTCAACAAGGAGCCTCTGATATTCATTTTGAACCAACAGATAGCAGTCTCTCCATCCGCTATCGAATTGACGGTATCTTACAAGAAAAACACGTCCCCCCACGTGAATATCAAATACAAATCCTCACGCGCCTCAAGGTTATGGCAAAGATGGACATTGCCGAGCATCGACTCCCTCAAGACGGTCGTATCAAACTCCATAGCGGGGGGAGAGAAATTGATTTTCGAGTCAGCACTCTTCCTATTGTTCATGGAGAAAGAATTGTGATTCGTATCCTGGATAAAGGCAACGTCGTATTAGGCTTAGATCGGATCGGGATGGAAGAAAAATTGCTCAAACAGTTCCGTAAATTAGTACACATGCCCGAAGGAATCGTCCTTGTCACAGGCCCTACTGGAAGCGGAAAAACAACAACCCTATATAGCGCTCTTTCTGAAATCAATTCCCCTGAAATCAATATCATGACCATCGAAGATCCTGTTGAATATAAAATCGGAGGTATTTCTCAAGTAAATGTCAGCCCTCGGATCGATCTGACCTTTGCCAAAGGATTGCGCCATATTTTACGCCAAGATCCAGATGTAATCATGATTGGAGAAATCCGAGATAAAGAGACAGCTGAAATTGCAATTCAAGCATCTCTAACAGGCCACTTGGTGTTTAGTACCCTACACACAAATGATGCTCCCTCTGCACTGACTCGCCTTGCGGATATGGGAATCGAGCCTTACTTACTCGCTTCTTCAATCCTAGGCATTGTAGCCCAACGCCTTGTGCGCACAATTTGTCCCCTCTGCAAAACAGGGTACTCTCCCTCTGCAGAAGAACTCGAGGAACTTGACCTCACCTCAAAGCGTCTACCTAAAGGGAAACTATATAAAGGATTAGGTTGCGCTTCCTGCTTTGAAACAGGCTACAAGGGAAGAAGCGCCCTCTATGAACTAATGCCCATCACATCAAAAATCAAAACACAAGTCTTGAAAAGCCAAGACGCTGATGAACTGAGAAAGGTTGCTCTATCGCAAAAAATGGTCTCTCTCTTTGATCACGGTATCGAACTTGCCATCCAAGGACTTACTACCGGTGCCGAAGTGTTAAGAGTAACACGTGTCGGCCAAGAAAGAGAATAACGACTCCTAGATAAAATTTTTCGCTTTGCGCCTCAAGGATCCTTTCTTATGGTTCAAAACAAAAAATTTTATCGCACGGGAGTCGTTATGCCTCTGTATCGTTTCGAAGCTGTCTCTGAAAAAGGGAAAAAAACAATTGGATCCATTGATGCAGATAGCTTGCAAGATGCAAAAATCAAGCTCGTTCGCAAACAAATCGCAATTATTAAAATTGATCTTCTCTCCGACAAACAACTACAAACTTCTTTAAAAAAAAAAGATCTTCTATCCTTAACTCGAGAAATTTGTCGTCTTTTACAGGCAGGCCTTCCGCTTTTTGAAGCCCTTTCTGCTCTAGAAGAAAAATATCTTGGACAAAAAACGCACCAACTCCTCCTCGACCTATGCAGCAGCATCCGAAGCGGGCAGTCTTTTTCTTCTGCACTTTCCCGTCATAGAAATACATTCGATATCTTGTTCATCTCCATGATTGCAAATGCCGAAAAAACAGGAAGACTTATCCCTGCTCTCGAAGAAATATCCTTCCTTATCTCCCGGCAACTTCAAATCAGAAAACAGCTGATTTCCGCCCTTTTATATCCAGCTCTTCTTGGGTCTTTTTGTTTGGTTATCCTCTCGTCTCTCCTTTTTTTCGTGATTCCCTCATTAAAGGAGTTATTTGACGGAAGACAACTACATCCGTTTACACAAATTGTATTTGCCTGCAGTGAATTTGCCTGCAATGCAAAACTTTTTCTCCTTTTGTTTATTTTCTCTTTAGGCGCAGGCATTGCCTATCTTTTCTTTTCTCCTCAAGGGAAAAAAAAACTATCTACTTTCACAAGTCGCCTGCCTTTTGTGAAAACACTTCTTGCGAAAATCGCTTTTGTCCGATTTTGCAGAGCGGCAGCCACACTTCTAGAAGGAGGCCTTCCAGCAATGGCAGCATTTGCACAAGCTAGATCTGTGATGGGCCATCCGGTCCTCGAACAAGTAATCGCAATTGCTGAACAAAAAATTTCACAAGGAGAGCCCTTGCATGTCCCTTTTCAAAATCATCCTTTAATTCCTCCACTTGTTCCCAGAATGATCGCAATCGCACAGCAAGGAGGAAAACTCCCCTTTATGATGCAACAGATTGCCCAAATTTACGAAGATGAGCTAGAAACCCTTCTATCTCACTTTGCAACGATGGCCCAGCCGATCTTACTCCTCATTCTGGGAGGTCTAATTGGATTTGTACTTCTCTCCGTCCTCCTTCCTCTCACCGATGTCAGCTCGTTTGTCACTTAAAAGGAAAATGCTGTATATTAGACCTCTTTCGAACCTCAGGTTCTGTCGATGTTCGGGTTCTTTTGAGCCGATTTTCGATTCAAATGGCGGGGGTAATATCGACATTAGTATATTGCCCCCGCCATTTGAATCGAAAATCGGCCAAAATAATCCCGAAAATCGACGAACCCTGAGTTTCAAAAGAGGTCTATTAGACCCATTTCCAAAAGAGATTACATATGAAAAATAAAAAAAGAGCATTGACTCTTCTCGAAATTATTATTGTTATTTTTCTAATCACCTTGATTACAGGAGCCATTGGCTATAGCATGAAGGGCACTTTGGATAAAGGCCGCGTCTTTCGTACAGAACAAGCAATGGATCAACTCCGAGACCTCTTTCTTATGTGTCTTGCAGAAGGGGAATCTTCGGAAGAAATTCTCAGAGATCCTGCAGGTGTTTTGAAAAAATATGGTCTTGCAAAAAATCCAAACAAAATCATCGAAGACGGCTGGGGGAAAAAATTTGAAATCTCTCTAACGCGAGGAAAAAATGATTTTAATATCACCTCTGAAAATTTGAAAAACTACAAAAAGAAAACAAAACAAATTTCACAAGAGGAATCTTCCGAAGAAGAATAGAGGGAGTTTTGCAACTCCCTCAATAGACCTCTTTCGAATCTTGGGTTCAATGAAAAAACAACTTTTCACACTTCTGGAAGTGATGATATCAATTAGCCTTCTCCTTATAATCTCGAGTGGGATTGGCTGGAAAATGCACGGCATGATTGAGAAAAAGCGCTTTACTACAAATGCAGAAAAAATCAAATCTCGTCTCTTGACTTGCCACAGATTAGCGCTTAATATGCAGGCGGACTGGAAAGGAGTCCTTGAATTGAACGAAAAGAAATGGACGTTTCGCACCTATTGCATCGATGATCCTAGAGCGCTAGATCTTCCCTCCTTTTCGCTTAACTCTCTCAACTTTTCCTTAAATGGGGAAGAGAAGAAGCTCCTTCTATTTGATTTTACAGCAAATGGCGAAGTTTTCCCTCAAGGATGTTTACGCATCCACGACACAAAATCTCATGCTATAGAGTACAAAATCCCCGATTTGTTTTCTCTTGAACAAGGGAAGAAACTTGGCCCCATCCATCCAGATGATTTGAAAGATCATAAAAAATAACCAAACAAGGTATTTATGAAAAAAATTTTTTTCGCACTTTTTATCGGTTTTACAGCTTTTTCACTGCCTGCGCAAACATCTGATCTAAGTGCTGTTGCAAACTTAATCCCAAGACAGCCCAATTGGAGAATGGAAATCACCGCAGTCCATCCACAAGGAACCCCCCAAACGGTTCTTTTCTATGAGCCTTTAACGAACGGAACTGAGCGCCCTATCAAACAAGTCCTGTTTTTTGAAAATGGACAAATTCAAGTCGAAATGGACATGACAGTTGTCGATGAGGAGTCTGTTGCTGCCAAAGAATGGAATTCTATAATTGTTCCTCATGGACTCCGTGCCGATTTTGCTCCAAGCGGACAACTTGCTCAAGTGATTCAATACCAAGCGGGGATTCCTAATGGCCCGTGTAAAGGGTTTCATCCTGATGGAAAATTGCGCGCCGAAGGACACTACGTAAATGGTCTTCAAGAAGGGGTAGCAAAATCTTATCACACAACAGGGGCCACGAAAGAAGAGGCCTTTTATGTAAAAGGCTTATTGGAAGGAGAACTCATCCAATACTATGAAAATGGGAATAAAGCGGCAATACTTCCCTATGTGGCAGGGAAACTGCAAGGAACTGTCAAAGAGTGGTATCCTACAGGAACGCTCAAAGCACAAAAACGATTTGTCCAAGGATCCCTTCATGGAGACAATAAAAATACAGCCGTAACTGTGTACAATGAACAGGGAGTTGTTGCTGAAATCGGTGATTATCGAGAAGGAAAACCCATTGGCATCCACATCCGTTATCATCAAAATGGAAAAGAAGCGCACAAAATCCCTTATAAAAATGGGAAAAAAGACGGAATAGAACAATTTTTTGGTGAAGACGGATCAACTCTTGGAGAAGGGAAATTTGAGCAAGGTATTGCAGTCGGCACACATTTTCGTAAATATCCAAATGGCGCAGAAGCCTATTTAGCAAAATTCGACAAAAAAGGGAATCTCCTCGAGCCAATTTGTGAGTACAATCAAAAAGGAGAGCTCTCTCGTCAATTTTCTCTTGAAGATGATAAACTATCAGGCCCCTACTTCGAATGGTATGCCAACGGAACTCCCAAAATCGAATACAACTATGTTCTCGGAGCCATGGAAGGGCTGCAAAAAGAATATTACCCATCTGGCCAGATCAAAGTATCAACTCTCATCAAAGATCAAAAAAGAGACTCTCTCCACGAAGAATGGTATGAAAATGGAGCACTTGCCCGCCGTGTCCATTTTGTAGAAGGTTTTAAAGAAGGCCAAACAGGGGAATGGTATCCAAATGGCAACCCCAAATTGGATTCTTACTTCCTCATGGATCTCCCCGAAGGAGTGCAGAGCGAATGGCACGAAAATGGACAACTAAAAACCCGCGTAGAATACGCTTCTGGCTTAAAAGAGGGTTGGTGGCGTGAATGGGGAGAAAAGGGAGAGATGCTCTCTGAAGCCAATTATGCTGCTGATAAAATCCAAGGGACAGCACTTGCTTGGTGGAACGCGCAACAGCTTAAAACTCGATTCCATTTTGAAAATGGGAAACAAAATGGAAGACAAGAGTGGTTTTATGAAAACGGAAAACTGCAAAGACTTGCTGTCTATGCAAATGGTATTTTTCATGGGGAGCAGCTCTCCTATTATCCTGACGGATCACCGCAGTCTGTGATCCACTATGTACAAGGGAATTTGCACGGAATCAAAAAAATATGGGATGAAAAAGGAGCTCTTGCAGAAGAAGCAAATTACTTAAT
>Ga0209262_10000517_pt1 | contig 17250 bp, 14 predicted proteins | sample Lowcelwee11metaG_FD_187171 | JGI IMG/M metagenome (GOLD analysis project Ga0209262, IMG submission 187171) | Freshwater pond sediment microbial communities from the University of Edinburgh, under environmental carbon perturbations - Low... | ecosystem: Environmental > Aquatic > Freshwater >...
CATCGCGTGCCTCACCGCTGCCGGCCTTGAGCGTGATGCCGTCGCGCATGCGCTTCCAGTGCGCCTCGTTGTGCTGCAGCAGGGTCTTGGTCGGATCGGCGTCCAGCAGTTGCTCACGGGCCAGCGCCAGCTGCTCGCGGCCCTGCGGCGTGGTGGCCAGTTGCGGGTTCAGCCGTGCCAGCGCGGCGTCCAGCTCCCGCACCAGCACCGTCTCGTTTGGGCTCTTCCGGCCCAGCAGGGAGCCGGGGCCAAAGGTTTCGGCGTTGAAGGCGTAGACCGAGCGCCAGCCCAGGTGCTCTTCCAGCAGCCGCGCCGCCGGTTCCTGGATGTTGTTGTCTTCGGAATACGGGTTCGCGCTGGTGGCCATAGTGATTTTTCCCTCCCTGGGGTGCGGTTCAGACCGCGATCTCGCCAGACATCAATTTGGGCAGCAAGGCGTCGCGGGCTTCTGCCAATCGTTCGTTGCTCTTGCTCAAGGTTTCACTTTGAATCAGCAGTGGCCAAACCAACTCGTGAAAAGCCACTTGCATTGGCACTGGCGGCACGGCGAACTGCACTGCGCCAACGTCAGCACGGGCCAGCTCCAGCTGATTGGTCGCGCCAATGCCCATTGCTGCAAACGTAGGCTCCAGCTCCAGCAGCGCAACGGCCAAAAAGGCTCGAAGCTCTTGGGTGGCGGGCCGGGCAATGGTTACATGGGTGTCTACAGTGCAGTTGGACAACTCGGTGCGGACCACGGCAACGCGCCCCAATGTCCCCGCGCCAGTCGAGTTGATCAACACATCACCAACCTGAAGGAATCGTTCCGGCTTCACCTCTTTGGAATGCCGCCGGGCCGGCTTCAGATTCAACAAGCCGTTTCGGATGCACTTTTGGTTAAGGACCAAGCCTTGAGCATCGTCGTTGTACGCAGGCGAGATGCCACGGTTCAGAAAGCCAGTCAGTTCAGCAATGGTCTGCCGTGACCATCCAACCGGGAGGCCGTCTCGTAGGTCTGATGTTTCATGCCCAGGAAACCGCAGATGAACGAACCACTCGCGGTACAGCAGCCGCGCCGACTCTTCCAGCAAGGCAATGCGGCGGCGGTTGTTTTCGATGAGGTCGTCGTAGCCATCGAGCAGCGCAGCAATTCGCGTTTGCGAGTCAATCGCAGGAACGCGCACCCGAACCTTGTAAACCCGCTCTGGTGCTGTATGGCGAACCTTGGTGCCTGAAGCCGAGCCGCGGATTTGTGCTCTCACAGAATCGGAGTTGAAGAGCCAGTAAGTGAACCGCTTGTCCAGCAGGCTCAGATCGGTCAGGTTCACCAGCCCGATGCGCTGGTTGTGAAGGAATGCGTCATCGGCTGGGATTCTTGCAGCACTCCCCAGAAGCCCTTCCCCTTGCTCGGTCATCGCAATGACCAGATCGTCCTTCGCAAGCAGGTAGCGCTCCGGAAAGTCTGCGGCGTAATACCTCTCTTTGCCAGGGCGAACTCGGAACCCCCCCGCTTCGAGGAAGTTTCCAGGGGTCACTACCAGCAAACGTCCTTCCGGCCTGAAGAACTCGCTCTTGAAAGCAAATCCATGGTCCACCTTCAGGGCGTCACCCAACGAAAACTCGCACCAAGTCATGCAAACAGCCCCGCGAACCGAGCCTGAATGGCATGGGTCAACGACTCGGCTTGCATTGTGTACTCGGCCAACTCGCCGTGGATCTCCCGCATCCGCGCCACAAACGCCTCACCCGCATCCTCATCATGCACCCCCACCGCTACGCCCACATAACGCCCCGGCGTGAGCGAGCCGTCGTTGTTGGCAATGTCCTGCCGGGTGACCACCTTGCACAGGCCGGGCACGTCGGTATAGGCGCCCTCAGGAAAACGGCTGTGCAGCCAGTGGCCTTGCTGCACGAAGTAGCTGGCGCGCTTGAAGGCTTCCACGCTGCGGTCGCGCGCGGTGGGCTGTTCGCGCTTTTTGGGGTCGCGCGGCAGCAGGGCTTTTTTGGCGTCGCGGGCGGCCTCGCCGTCATAGCCCGGCCACTGGCGGGCACGTAAGGTTTTTTCGGCCTGCTCCAGCAGCTTGAGCCAGGCTTTGTGCTGCGCCTCCAGCGCGGCCAGCCCGGCCTTGAGGGTGGGCTGCAGGGCTTCAAGCTGGGTTTGCGCGGCCTGCCGCTGAGCCAGGTTAGCGCTGGCCTGCAGTGGTTTCAGCGCGGCCACCGTCTCGGTTGCGGCGTGGGCGGCGGCGTTCAGCGCGGCCTGCCAGCCGGGGGTTGCGGCGTCGATGACTTGCAGGCTCTGCGGGAACTGGGTCAATGCTTCGTCAGTGATCGGCGACGGCGCGTCGGGCGCGAGGTCCATGGCCTCGGCCAACTTCTGGCGCACGGCGGCCACGGTCTCGGCCTCGGTCACCTGCTGGACCAGCGGGCGCAGGGCGGCGCTTAGGGTGGCGATCTGCGCCGCGTCGTCGGCCAGGCGATGGCCGAGGGACGCGAGGTGCGCGAGCGCTTGGCCCTGGTGCTGGCCAAGCAGCGCGGTGAACTTGGTCTGTTCGCCCCTGTAGAGCCAGGTGATGGCGGTGAGGTTGGCGAGCTGTTCGTCGGTGAACACGTGCGAGCGGGCGGAGACCACGGTGTAGTGGTTGCGCGCCTCGATCATGAGCACGGTGTCTTGCCGCGCCTGGGGCTTGCCTTTGTCAAAGAACCAGAGCGTGCACGGCAGGCTGCGGGTGTAAAAGAACTTGGGGCCAATGGCGACCATCACATCCACATGGCCGGTGTTGACCAGCTTGAGGCGGATCTCTTTGTCTTTGTTGCCAGCGTCCGAGGCGCTGGAGGCCATGACGAAGCCGGCGCGGCCCTGGTCGTTGAGGTAACTGTAGAAGTACTGGATCCACAGGCTGTTGGCGTTGGACACGGTTTCGCCGCTGTCGTCGCCTTTTTTGCCCTTGGTCTTGGTGGCGATGCCGGGCAGGCCGAACGGCAGCCGCCCGGTCTCGTTGTCACCAACCTGTTTCTTGACCTTGGTGACGGCAACGCCGTCCACGTTGAACGGTGGGTTGGCCATGACGAAGTCGCACTGGCCGAGCAAGCCATGATGGTCGTCATAGAAGGTGTTGCCGATGCGGATGTTGCCTTCGAGACCGTGCACGGCCAGGTTCATACGAGCGAGCTTGCTGTTGAGGTCGGCCTTTTCCTGCCCGTAGAAGCGGATGTTGACGTCACTGGTGCTCTGCTTGCGCACGTCTTCTATGAAGTGTCCGGTCTGCACGAACATGCCGGCCGATCCGCAGGCGGGGTCGAGCACCGTGCCGTGGTCGGGTTCAATGACGTTGACGATGAGCTTGACCAGACTGGGCGGCGTGAAAAACTCGCCGCCTTCTTGCGCGCCGCTCTGGGCGAACTGGTTGAGGAAGTATTCGTAGATACGACCAAACACGTCACCCTTGGCGGTCTGCAGCGCGGGGCGGTTGAAGATCTTGATGAGCTCGGCCAGCAGGTCCAGCTCCAGACCCAGGTAGTCCTTGGGCAAGGCACCTTCGAGCAGCTTCTTGCCGTCCTGGTCAACCACCGACTCTTCGATGGTCGTCATCGCCTCGCGGATGGAAATGGCCAGGTTTTGCGACGCGGGCAAAGCGGCCAGGTGGTCGTAACGGGCGTTTTCGGGCAGGTAGATGGCGGCCTTGCCCTGAAAGCCGAGCTTGATCTGCTTCTCGCGCAGCGAGCCGGTGGCGCGGGCGGGAATGGACGCCTCGATGCCCGGCAGCAGCTCGTTGAAGCGGGTGGTGGCGTGGCGCAGGAAAATCAGGCCCAGCACGGGCATGGAATATTCGCTTGCAGTGAGCTTGGAGTTGGCGCGCAGCTGGTCGGCGGCTTCCCAGAGATCGTCTTCGAGTTGTTTGAGTTCTTGGTAATCCATCAGGGCAAGCGTCAGGTGTTGACCACAACCGGTACCGCCACTTGTGCAGCGATCCGTTGGGCAATAGGGGTGTAGAGGTCCACGTCCGTATCGGGTGTGCGGATGGAAACGATCAGACTGTAGCGGGCTGGCAGTCTGTAGCGATCAAGCGCAGGACGGGTCCGCCACCATCCCTTCGCAGGATAGACGGCGATGTGACCGCGCCCGGCCAGCTCAGCCGCTGTGCCCTGCCACACGTCCTGGTGGAGTGAGCCACGGTGTCGCTTTTTGTCTCCCAATAGCCAATTTGGATCTCTGGGGTCAATGGGGTCACCCTCATCTTCGCGTTCGGCTGCGGCATTGATGCGGGCCACGAAGTCTTCGGTGGTGGCATCCAGCGGCCTTTGCACATCGAAACGCAACCGGTGCGAGGGATAGGCAAACTTGGACTTGGTACCGCGTGCGGACGGATTGGGTTCAATGAAGTACGACAGCGTGATTCGCAGTTCGACTTTCGTGTTCGGGGGAAGCGCCAGAAGTTCTTCCTTTGGCCACGGCAGGGAATGAAGATTCATGTCGCGGCTGACCACCCCTTTTTCTTTGACTTTCTGGAATGGGTGAACCAGATCTTCAACCACAAGGGTGAGCGAGTTGCTCGCGCTCCAGCGGGCTCGCTCCAAGTCAGGAACTCCCCAGCCACAGTGGCGGATGAGTTCAATATGGTCCGACTTGGTTGGGACCACATTCTTCGGCAGGTAGGTCTCTCGCATCGCGTCTGTCCATTCGGCGGAATGAACGATGAGGGCGCGAATCGTTTCAGGCCGCAGGTTCGGATAGGCAGCCATCATTTGCCCAGCCATGCGCGCACCCAGAGCAGACGCCGCGCTTGTGGCGTTGGTGGTTGCGAAAAGACGCTCCAGTGGTTTGTTGTGCGTTGTCAGCAAGTGGAGGCTGGATATGCCGACGGCGCTCAGCTGATCCTTGCCTGCGTTTCCACCCTCAAACACCACGTCAGGTTTCAATGGCCAGGCAGAGTCCCAGGCGCTGGAGGTGCGGGTGTAGGGGCTGAGCCCTCCACTGGGGGCCACTGGCGTCAGGCCCTGAGCGTCGGGTTCGGTGATGTTCACCTTTTCGGTGTAGGCGCCGACCGTGATGGCATTCCAAGCTTGACCCGGATCGCGTATCTGCCTGGACTTGAGGCTGATGGGGTAGTTGGTCCAGGATTGCTGGTCCTCTGTGTTGCCTGCGCAGAGCACAAAGAGACGGGGAAATTGACCATTTCCATCGTAGTCCGAGGCGAGTCTGTCGACGGTTGCTGACCACGCTGACGGGCGACCAAGATCCCGATCATCGCTGGATGTCACGGCCGAAGTGAAGACACGAGACCTATCGGGTGCGGTGATCTCAGGGCGAGCGACAGCTTCCGAGAAGAGGTATCCGTGGTGCCGTCCATCCCCTTCGTTGGCGCCCTGCTCAGGCGTGAGCTTGACCGATTCCAACCGATGCGAGATCACGATAGGATCGTTCGAGGAGACCGCGTCAGACAGGTCGCCGTATGCCACAAGACCAGCCAACCCTGAGCCATGGTTTGCTGTGTCATCCACGCCCCATGCAGGGTTGACTGTGTGCAGGTCTTGCTCATTCAGAAAGGGGGCGAGCAGCGGGTGACCGCGGTTGACTCCAGAGTCCAGCAGGCAAACCCGGGGCGTGGAGTCGTCATGGGGAGCGATAGTCAAACGGTCAAGTGTTTCTTCGACCCACTCCTGCTGCACCAGCGGCGACATGCTGTCGAAGAACTCGGCCGTCTCTTTGGCGCGCCGCAGCTCTGCAACGCAATTCAACGTCATGGCTGACGTAGATAGCTGCCGTTGCGATCCGTACATCAAAACAACTGTGCGTTCCGGAAAATCGATTTGGTGTTCGCTGACTTGGCATTCAGCCAAGTTGGCGAGCTTGCGGAAGTCTTCAACAACCTCGTTCCGCTTGCCACGAACCGGCAGCCAGACTTCCCACCAGAACGGTGTGTCCAAATCCGATGGAAGCAGGGTGATGTCATCCGTCCAGAGCGCACGAAGCTCGGCCGCACGGATGCTTGAAACAGCATTCAGCAGTGTGCCGTGGTCGATCAATTCATTATTCTTGTTTCTCTTGGCCGCTAGGTACTCTGCGACGTATTTTTCGAAGTGGGCCAATTTGCCATCTGGCACATACACATTGGCCACCGTGCTGTTGCCCTCGGTCCGCACGCTCAGGACTTCAATTTGTAGGCTGGGATCGCGCGCTCGTTCGTTGCCCAGACTCTCAAAGGCGAGCTCGACGTTGGGCACGCCGACAAACTGAATCTGAAGGCCCAGCCCACTCTGGAGTCCTTGCTCCCGCTGCGCCTCTGCGGCCTGTGTGGCGAGTGGTTTGAGTGCCAACAACTGCGCCTGGAGCACGGCACCGTGCTGAGCCCTGTTGGGTTTTGGGACGTCTGGTGATCCACCACCACCCGCCGAAGGTGCCGTGAAAGGCTGCGCCTTGGAGGTGTTGTTCAATACAAGGTGCGGTCGTTTATCTTGTGGTTGTTCCGGCATTGTTTGACGTGTGCTTGTTGTTCTGGGCCAGCTTCGAACTGATGAGGCGACGTTCCCCTAACGCACGCCCAAGCTCGACCCGTTGCACTTTGGTTTGGTCGTGCATGATGGCATCTTTGATTGCGTCATCCACAGCACGACAAATCTCCGCGTAACTCAATCCTTCGCTTTGATCCGCCAAACCGTCCCTCTTGAATGGTTTGGGGGCGAACGACCCAAGTCGCGATCGGATCAAATCGATCGCCTGACTAGGGGTGGGCAAGTGGTATTCAATGACGTCGTCGAATCGCCTGAATAGGGCGTTGTCGAGTACGTCAGGATGGTTCGTAGCAGCTATGATCAAGCTGTTCGACTTGTCTTGCTCAATCATTTGCAAGAAGCTATTGAGAACTCGACGAATTTCTCCCACGTCGTTTCCCGTTCCCCGCTGCGAACCGATTGCGTCGAATTCATCAAAGAAGTAAACCCCTCGAAGGTCAGCAATCGCGTCAAAAACCTGCCGAAGTTTGCTGGCAGTTTCACCCATGAACTTTGTGATCAAGGAGTCGAGACGTACAGAGAAAAGTGGAAGCCCCAGCTCTCCGGCCAACGCCGATGCTGTCATGGTCTTGCCGGTTCCAGGTGGACCGACCAGCAACAGCTTGCGGCGCGGAGACAGGCCGTGTTCCCTGATACGAGCCAGCAAGCGCTGTTCTTTGAGGATCCGAGCAAGCTGTGTGGAGGCAAGCTCGTCCAAGACCATGTCGCCCAGTCGGTTCGCCGGGTAAGAAACCGTCAAGAGGCTGGAAAGCTCGCCCCCTGGCTTTGTGAGGCTTCGCGCTCCTGCAATCGGCACCAGCTTGCCAGAAGGGTCTTGGGACAGACGCGCCTTCGCTGCGTCGATCAGGTCCCGCAACTCCTCAGCCAATTTGCCATGCCCCAGCTTGGCTTCGTGAGCGGCCACCTGCATGGCGACGGAGTAAAAATGGCCGTCGTCGCGACTAATGTGCGACTTGATGAGCGCCTTAAGTTGATCGGAGCTGGCCATAGCAGTAATCCAGAAGATATCCAGTTTTGGAAAAGCGAGTCTAATCTTGTTGGCGCCTCGGATGCACCCGCATTTCGACGCTCTCGGCTAGCGATCGGCGCCCTCTGACTAAACCACACGATCAGGGACCATGTACTGCGATCAATTTTCCAAGCGCCAGCCTTCGGCGTTACTGGCGAAGTGAAGCGCTTTTCGAGGCTGCAGGTAGGATGAGACCGCTCGTATGCCCCTTCAGCCAAGAGACCGGTTTTTGGTTTGGCGTGAAGCGATAGTCATCAAGGCCGCAGTGCCAAGCTCAACTTTGCGCTCGACCCTTGGTCGCTGACCTCGCAAAGCCACACCCTTACACAGAGATCGTTCCAAGCAAAACGACCGCAGGTTTCAGGAGACAGGCTCATTGCGAGCACCTTTGCGGCCGAGTTGATTGACTCATGGATAGCCTTGAATTCATCGACAGGCGTCAAACATGCAAAGTGCTTGTGGAACCTTTTCGCGCAAGACATCATGGTCGTAAATTCCCATGGGTTCAGCCCGCCACTGAGCTCCCGCAACGCTTGAAGGTAGGTGCGCTCCAGCTCGGCACCGTCAAAGTGGAAATTTGAAGGCAAGAGGTAGTGCGCCAACGCCATCTGACCAACCCGCTGGAGCAGATGCCCTCCGTTCAGCCCGATGTCGGCCAATGTCCATGCTGGCTCAACCAGCTCGGTGTCGCGGGGCAGGTACCACCTGAAGGATGCGTGCTGTGTCACCAGCGATGCTGATTGCAGGAGTACCGCTCCATGCTTCAAGCAAATTAGCATTCCCGGCAGTTGATGTTCGACATGCCAATACGCTACCTGATGGTCTTTGAGATCATCCTGCATGCAGTGGGCACAGGCCCGTAGTGGCCTGACCGTCTGCTCGTTGGGTGTTTGTCTACACAGTCGCGGACGCAAACGCCCGAGGCCTGAACCCCTCATTGCATTCATGCACTGTAGCGCTTCATCCATAGTCTGAAAGGGCAGGTAGACAGGAAGAAGTGTGTGCTGGCAAATGATGTCTTCAGCGCTCCCCAGCAATCCTCGCGTGCGCTCGACCAGCGAGTCGATCCAGTTCGGGAAATCAGGCAAGCACCTTTTCCGGCGCGGGCCAAACAACTGTTGACAAGTCGTCTCGTCCCTCAGGTTGCCAGAGACCACATGGTGGCGGCTCAACAAGCTGAAAAGAGTTTCATCTGGTAGCCAATTCGGTAGCGGCCTGTCCTCAAATAGGTGACATTGCTCGAATTCAAATTCCATGGCTACAGCGCAACTCTCTGCTCAGCTCAGGCCACGAGCTTCATGGCGTCCCTCAAATAGTCGAGATCGACCCGACGCGTCCTAGCAAACTGCCGGTACAGCAGCTTGGTCAGCGCGATCTCTTTGTCGATTGGCAGCTCAAGACGCGCCTCTTGCGCCCACTCACGCACGCCGCTCGTGATGGCTGCAAGCAAGTCCCAATCCAACGAATTTGCAGCAGCTTCCGCACCGCGTGCGGAAAACATGACATACCAGACGTCAACCCCAGCATCGGCTGCGCGCACCATGCAATCAATGCCGGGGATGGTCCGGTCCGCCTCATAAAAAGCGATCGATGACCGGCTGACTGCCAGTTGCTCTGCATCTGATCCTGGGACATGCCGAAGGCGCCTGCGCTCAGAGCGCAGTCTTCCACCAAAAGTTTGTTTTTCACTCATTTGATTGCATTATTGACGTTTTTTGACAAAACGCCTATATTTTGCCGTATAGGTAAGAACATGCTCACTGCGAACCCCACCACTCCACTCAGCGCAGAAGAAATTCGCGAGCGCTTTGACGCTGCTGGCGTGAGCGTTTCGGATTGGGCGCAGGCCCACGGACTGGAGCGGCAGGTGGTCTATGCACTCTTGGCGGGTAGAACACGAGGACGCCGCGGAGAAGCGCACCGGGCCGCCGTGGCCTTGGGGATGAAACGAGGCAGCACGGGTCTGAGCCTACCTCTGGTTGGACCCACACTTTCGCAAGGTGAAGTCACTATCTCCCACGCAAGCGCAACAGTTCACGTATCTCGGGAGGCCAGCATGAAATGACCTAATTTCAACTGGGAAAAAGCACAACGCCCAAACAGCTCGCCAAAGCTGATTGGGCGTTTTTTGAAAGTGCCGGTGGTTTGAGACACCTGCCGCTACTTTCCGCCAAAGGCGGCCTCCTGTCAAGGGGGGCGCTTTGCGTGCTCGTCCTGCGTTTTGCGGACCCCAACTACCTCCCTCATAAAAATTGACCTGGTTGCCGAGAGGCAACAAGGTCAGGCATTGACACGTCCTAGGGAAATTCATCATGGGTTCAATTTCACGCCCGAGCCCGCAGCGGCTCGAAACCATTCTTCACCGACAGGACCCGCCAGCGTGGGGGTCTAAATACATACCGGGAATGCTCGCGACTCGCGAGGAAGCACCGTCCAAAAGCAGACCATCCACACTGGAATCCAGCCCAATGGGCAGGAAGCTACACGCGATGTCATCGCCAGAGCGCGACCTGCTTCTGTATCTCTTATTCCACCCATTGATCTTCGACGTACATGAACAAGCAATGCTGTCCTGCACGCCAAGAGCACATCCTTTAGAGGACCATCCAGAATTCGGCTCACAAAATCGTCCTTTTCTGCGAGGTACTGTACAAACCGCGGAATCACTTGGGTTTCTGAACATGCACCCCACTGTGGTCTGGCGAAACCCGAACGATCTCACGCAACCTCCCGTCAGAGTCCCCTTCCCATATCTGGGCGATTTGCTGGTTTTCTTTCAAGGCTGTAGCGGCCCTGTGGCAGTCAATTGGACGGTAAAGAACCACCACGAAGACTTTGACAGACCCGCTTTTGGCTCGAGAAAGCACAGGTCGTCACTGAAGGCCGCTAACGAGGAACGAGCACGCCACGAAATTGAGTCGATGTACTACGCAGACGCGGGTATCTGTACTGTTCGGCTGACGCCAGACGACTGGTCCAAACAACTCCAAGCTAACCTTCGTCAACTCTTCTTGTGGCACGACCGAAAACATGACGTTCCGGAGCACAAGGAAAGGGTCATCGTGAGTCGGTTCAGATCTGCCATCGGTACACAGGCAACGGCCCAACAAATATCAATATTGGTGGCGGCTGAAACCGGGTTGCACACTGAAGCAGTGAAGACCGTGCTTCATCAGGCGATTTGGCGGCGGGAACTTCGAGTTGACTTGTTCGAGCCTTTCATGATGGATCAGCCACTCTTGACCGAGATCGAAGATCCCACAGTTAAGTACTCGCGTTGGCTGAGGGAGTTTTGAGCATGGCCATCAAAATCGGAACGCAAATCACTGCACCTGCGGGATTTGGCCCTCTTCGCAAAAGTTCGGTCTTCTATTTCCTGAAAAGCAATCCGACGACCCAGCAGGTCTTGTTGATCGAATACCTGCTTCGCCAACCAAAAATCGGCAATAACGGAAAACTCCAGAGCCCACACCCTCGAGTTCTACTGCACCGCCTGCCAAGATCGCTCTTCGAGCAAGCCATCACGGCAAATGACCAAAGTTTGATAGTGGCTTCACATCAAACCACGCTGCCGCCCTGGCTGAGCAATCTGGAGGGCCTCAACTGGGAGGCGCGTAACAGCGCACAGAGCAACCCCCTTAGCCATGCAGCGAGGATTCAAAAGAAACTCGACACCATTGCCCCCGCCATTGCCCGTGCCGAGGAGGTGCTCAATGAAAGCGATCCAGACGCAGCTCTAAACCGACTTGCTATGCAATCCACTCCAAAGCAAAACACCTCGAGATTCAGGTTTTGGTTCTACACCTACTTGGCCTTCGGGCGAAATCCCCTCGCTCTGCACTACAAAATAGGACAGATAGGCAGATGGGACCGGGATTCGATCAATGGAGCAAAGAGAGGAAAGCCATCTGACGATGGAAAGGACTTTGGGTACAACGTAGATCCAAGCATGCGCGAAAAAATTCTTCAAGGTTATGCGCAACATGCGCAGCGTAGTCGCACCTTGCTCAAGGTGTATCGGAAGACTCTTTCCAAGCAATTTGGATGTAAAGTCATCTCAATAAATGACGAAATGTGTCGCATGCACCAGCCAGAGGGAAAGCCGATTCCCAGCCGGCGTCAGTTCTGTTACGTCATTAGACAAGAGCATGGAAAACTGGAGCTTGCATCAGACAAAATAGGTCCATCGCGCGTTCGAAACGAACTCGCACCCAGTGCGGGCGTCTTCAGTGAGTCTGTCTGCAACATACTCGAACGCGTAGAGGCGGATGGATATTTTCTGAAGGACCTACCTAAAGGCCTGATCGAGGGTTCACCACTTAAAAAGCTGGTGGTCGTGCGCATGAGATGTGTAGCCTCGGGAATGTTGCCGGGAATCGGCTTTTCTTTGGGTGGTGAAAAATCCTCTGCATATCGGATGGCAATGTTCTGCGCAGCCATCGACAAAGTCAAATTTTGCACACTGTTTGGAGTAAAAATCTCTGAGGGCGAATGGCCAGGGAAAGGAGTTCCACCATACATAATTGTCGATCGTGGACCCGCGTCAGGGCTGAAAGCACTCTCGAACTTGGAAGAAACCATGCCCAACATCCGCGAGTTGGCGCCAACCTACGCGGGCCAGTCAAAAGCCAATATCGAATCCACTCATCCGAAAACATTGCGCCAATCGGAGGAGCCCGAATACATCCATTCAAATCACAATGCAGTCGAACTGGTTCGGCGGGAGATCTGGCGCTTACTCCAAGATATAGACTCAATCAATATCAGCGATCGTTTGACACCAGACCTCATCAACGCGGTGCGAAAACCATCTCCAACTGCGCTATGGAAAGAACTCGAAAAGCGAGGCAGAAACGATTCAATTCAAATCGATTTCGCAACAGCGGTCCGCAGTTTCCTCACTATGCGAGACGCCACCCTCCAACACAACGGTTTGAATCTCTTGGGAAGGCGATATGACAGTCCTTCCCTCCGCGCAAGTGGCGCCTTGCTTCGTGTTTCCGCGGGAATGGACATCAAAGTCAAAGTTTATGTGATGCCGGCATGCGTTAGACATATTTGGATTGACATAGAAGGGCAGCTGATCGAACTGGACCTCCACCTGCCCCTACGAGTACGAAACGAAGAGCATTTCATTTCGCTAATGGACCTAGAAGAATGGAGATTAGAGGAGAAGCGCCGCACAAGAGCATACGAGGAGCATCGGATGGCCAAAGAGGAGGACACAGAGAATCGATTTGAAATGGAGAATGGTCGCCCTTGGGAAAGTGGCACAAGAAAACGAGGCCGAGCACCAAGGGGCAACCGCTTGGGGCAGCTTGAAACATCGGAATCTAAACGTGACTTCGGATGATCGCTGACCATGGTTCAAGCATCAAACGAATGGGAAGAACAATACGCCTGCGTTGACTCGCCAGAACTGATTCGAGAGCAAATCACTCTGAAGCCTGAGCCGCTACAAAAACTAAATTTAATAGCTCTAGAAACTGCGATCAACACCTTCGAGGAGGTGTTGAGTTCAAGCTATATCCCGACTTCGGGAGATATCAAGTTCATCCAAAAGTTGATTGGTGTTGCTCGTGCTTATGCCCGGGTTCACTACGCCGACCACAAAATATTTCACCAGAATGTTCATAGCAATGATCTGAAAGGAAGACCAGCGACACCCATCATGCTCACAGGTCAATCGGGTGTAGGTAAGTCGGCAGTTGTTGCGGCATTATCGCGACTGTTCAGATCTGAAAAGTACGTCAAGCATGAAAATTTTTTTGGCTGCTGGACACTGGAGCCTTCTCGAATCATCAAGATCGAGGGCACTCAATCGCTAGCTGGGATCTACCGAATGTTTCTCGACGAGGAACAAATCGTAGAAGAAAAATCTAAAGTGCAGACACCCCGAATGCAGCAACTCGCATCCCGGAGACTTTACAGCTCCGGCTGTTGCATTATTGGATTTGATGAGTTCCAGTTTGTCTCACTCAGCGCCTCCGCTAACACCCTGGTTACGAAAATGCTGCTCGGATTAACTTATCTTCAAGTACCCCAATTTTTTGTGGGCAACTTCAGCCTATTACATCGGCTGAGAGGGCGAAATACGGAGGAGAAGCAACGACTCCTGACCAATGTCACAGTGCTGAACCCTGATCTACCAAACAGCTCAGGCTGGACCGCACATCTAACTGAGTACCAACGGGTCGCGGAATCGGTTCTTGACTTTCAACTCAATGAGGAAGGTCAAACTCTTTGGAATTTAACAGCAGGCCTGAAACGAAATTTGCTTCATTTATTGACAAATGCCTACCGCATTGCTCGGGAAAACGATCGCAATAAAATGAAATTTTCGGACGTAAGAGACGCGTACTCATCCCAAACTTTCAGCCATCAAAGAGTAGACATTGAACTGCTGGTTCGGCAAGCAATTGAGGGCCGCCCGGCCCGCAAGGATCTGTGGTGCCCACTAGAAAACTCCTCCCCAAGCGGTGAGCAGTACAGGGAAGCACTGCGGACTGCGCGGGCAACTGCGGTGTCCAAGGCATCAACCGTCGCGGCGCTGACAGTTGACGAGCGAAAGACCATTCAACAACTTGAAAGAACTGAAGGCCCTGGAGTCACCAGGCCGGGAATCGTCACTGTCAACAAAAAAGCGGTGAAGGGGAAGAAATCAGCAGACTCACTCATTCAGGCAGCGCACATGTTTTCAAGTAGCAAAAAAACTAGCGTCTAAGGCACTTCCTGCAACCTACAAAGTGGCGTTAGCTTGGAAGCTTCACACAGTTGCATAAGAAGCACGCTTGAAACGAGACATTATTTGATGCGATACAAGACCTTGGTTGGTTCTCGGGGAGTTGGCCTGCAAGAGGACGAAATCAGCTTTCGGTAAAAATGGATGGCGAGCAAGCCTGCGAGGCTGGCGAGAAAGAACGCCCCCATCGATATCCATGAACTTTTCTCGTTTGGAACGGCGGCGATCAACGCGAGTAGGTAGGCGAGGACGAACCAGCGCAATTTCGGCGGCGGCACGACGCTGTTGAGTTGCACCTGGTCTCTGCTCGCGAGCAACCCAGAGACGATTTCGGTCAATTCACTTTTGACATCACCCTGGACATCCTGGTTTCGATGGTCCATCTTCGGTTCTCCTGTTTGCTCGGTATCACTATCAAGGTGACGCTTGAGCTTTTACCTGTAGCAGTCGTTCACGCAGCAAAGCCTCCAACTTACTACTCTCTGCTTGATTCTGTAAACAAGCCTCCGCGACAGACAACCCCTTCAAAAAGGCAGCATAGGCCTCAGCCGTATTTGCGCAAGTCACAGTCTCACCTAAACCGAGCATCACTAGACGCAATGTAGATCGCTCTGCTAAATCATTCGATGTCGCTACTTCTGAAGCTACGGCATTTATCAATGCATTGGAAGCCATCGACCTGCCCATTCTCCCTGCCAGTGCAACCCGAGCATCCCGCTCGGGAGCAAATATCATTTTTGCGAGCCAGCGCGAGTCAGAGCATAGCGCCGAAGCCAATATCAAGTAGCGTTCCGTAGCTCGAGGCTTCTTCCAAACCACTGTCATCGAGTACCAATCTGACGCTGCCTGTCCCATGCGAGCGACACACATCCTCTGTGGCACGGTGTTCTCTAACCATGCATTTGGGAAAGATGATGCTACGGTTTCTTTCAAGTAATGATCTACGGAAGTTGCGTTACCCAACTTGTTGAAAAAGAGCGATTTCAATCGAACCGAGATCGTTGTGGAACCTATAGGTCGACACCGCCTCAAGGTCTGTGCGGCCAGTCGCACATAGCACTGAATTGCAGGCTCAACATCACATAGCGCTAATTCGCTGGTCTTCGGCTCTCCATCTTCCAGAAGGTGCGAGCCAGGCTCTTCGACAAAGGTAGTGCCGGCCTTGGGGCGCAGCAGCGAAGTCCCATGCACAGGACACCAAAAAACCCCAGGCAATAAGTGCATGCGGTGCCAGAACGCTATGCCGCGCCGCTCTCGGTCATGGGACACACAGTCTGGGCAGAAACGCAGTCCTCCCCAACTCGATATGTTTCGCAAGTTTGAATTCAGGGTGAGCTCGCGATGTCCTGCGGAGTCCAAAGGCGTCAGATCAGGGACAACCGCTCGCATGAATGGAACCATTGTCTGCCTCCGAACGAACCTGTCCAGACCCATCCCGGCCAAGGCTGCAAGCTCGGCAAGCGACTCGACTTTGAACGGAATGTATCGCTGAAAGGTGTTCCCTGCCAGCACGTCCCGCTCAACGTCATTCACCCTGTAGATGCGACCGCACCAGGAAAGCATGTGCTCATCGGGAAACGGTTTTGGAATTTTGTTGCGTCCAACGCGAGACCAAACCAAATCAGGATTGGCGAGTGCACCTTCGGCGTGGAGGTGAAGCGAAGCGCCCATATCCATCGTCGTACCTTTAATTTCTGTGAGCGGAAGCGGACAGCGCGCCAAGGCTACGAATTACCAGGGCCAGGGCAACTGCATGATCGCACGACCCATCCCAGGTCTCATTGATCGCATCTCTTAGCAACTTGCTTACTGGCCGACCACTCCTCACACTCTCATCCATAGAATCCACATAACTGCATATTTTTTCGAATGCGCCGTCATGCTTTATGGATTTTCCGGACAGAACTCTACTTACCTGAGATTGACTTATGTCACAAGCTATTGCTATGTCGAACTGCCGTACCCGAAGCCTCTTCACCTTGGATCTTGTGAGAACCGCCTTAGAATTTCCTGTTTCGTCCATACAAATATTATGCATAATTACATAAATTTTTGCAAACAGGAAATTGAGAGGCAGTGAGAGCTATTGTCGGGAGCCATATGCGAAGCGGGACCTGCGCGGGTGTACGGCCCTGTCGACCCCTTGAGTGGTTTAACTCCTTCGAACCCATCAAAGAAGGGGCTGCCCATGGAGTTGCTCAAGCGACATGTTTATGCGCGAACAACACAGAAAAAAGTGCAATCTATGTATAGATTCCATAATCGACTCGGATCAGGTGATCTTTCACGACGGTCCGATTCGATCGCATGCCCAAAGCTCGAAAGTCTGAGCTGGTGCTGCCGACCCAATCTTGTGACTTCATCGGGACAGATCACCATGTGCTCAGGCTATTTCGCTGCCCATCCTTGGTCCTTGCAACGTCACTGGTTCCTTCTTGGTGTAGGTCAGCTGTGACGGTAGTGTCCAAACCCATGAAGTTGCCACTCACGCTGCCTACTCGGATCCCATTCAGCTCCAACCCCCGACCATGCAGCGCCATCTCCGAACCCCAGTCGTGCAGGCATGGGTGCATTTATTCCCAGGATGGTCTCAATCAACAAAACTAGCGAAATCTACCAATATCTATCAATGTATAGCGATGTATATCAAGCCACATCCGTAGGCAGGCTGGACGCTGACTGTCGGTCAGCATCGGCCGACGAGTTGGTCAACGCTATGTAGTGGGCCATCTCGGATGCTTCACGCGTGTATCCCATTTCTACGAGGTCGGCGAGGCACTCAAGCTCACTGGCCCAGGGCCCTTGGGACTTCGATTCCCAGCGGGTGGCATCCAAGGGGGGGCTGGTGACATGGACGGCCAAGGCAATGCGTTGATCAGTAATAGTCCGGCTAGCACCCTCTTGCCGAGATGACCGAGGGCGTCGACGATCGCGTCCACCATGAAACAAGCGGACGCCAATTTTGGAGTGCCCATCGCGGCACAAGAGCCTGCAAGAGCTGTCAGGCGGA
>Ga0209262_10000519_pt1 | contig 17181 bp, 16 predicted proteins | sample Lowcelwee11metaG_FD_187171 | JGI IMG/M metagenome (GOLD analysis project Ga0209262, IMG submission 187171) | Freshwater pond sediment microbial communities from the University of Edinburgh, under environmental carbon perturbations - Low... | ecosystem: Environmental > Aquatic > Freshwater >...
CGCCTGGCCTTTCGGGTCGCCGAAGGACTGCGCGACCAGGGCATTTCCGCGCTGCTGCATTGCGGCGGCGGCAGCTTCAAGTCGCAGATGAAAAAGGCCGATGGCAGTGGCGCGACCTTCGCCGTGATTATCGGCGATGACGAGGCGTCGACCGGGGAAGCACAGTTGAAGCCCCTGCGCGAAGAGGGCGCGGCGCAACGCAAACTGAAAGTGGATGATCTGGCGGATGCCATCATTGGACAATTGATCGATTCGGACGAAGAGGAATAGGCACATGGCTCATTACGACCTCGAAGAACAGGAACAGATAGACTCCATCAAGACCTGGTGGAAAATGTACGGCAACCTGGTGACCGGCGTGATTCTCGCCGGCTCGCTCGCGGTCATCGGCTGGCAGGGCTGGAACTGGTATCAGCGCAGCCAGTCGGCGCAGGCCTCGGCGATCTACGGCGTCCTCGAACAGGCGGTGGCGGCACGCGATGCGCAACGGGTCAAGGCGGCAGCCGGCGAACTGGCCGAGAAATTCGGCGGCACCAGCTACGCGGCGCTGGGCGCCCTGATTGCTGCCCGCCAGTCCTTCGAGGCGGGCGACCTGAAGACCGCCAAGGCCCAGTTGAGCTGGGCGGCCGACAAGGGCAAGGACGAGATCAAGGACCTCGCCCGCCTGCGGCTGGCTTCCGTGCTGCTCGACGAAAAGGCCTACGACGAAGCGCTGAAGCAACTGGAGTCGGCCCATGCCGCGGCCTTTGCTGCGCGCTTCCTCGAACTCAAGGGCGATGTGCTGGCTGCGCAGGGCAACAAGCCGGAGGCGCGCATTGCCTACAAGGCCGCGCTGGAAAAGGGCGAGGCCCGTGAGGGCCGGGGCGGCGCTGGTCGCGAGCTGCTGCGGCAGAAACTCGACAGCCTCGGCGAGGCCGCATGATGGCGCGCCGCCTGCTTACCCTGCTGGCTGCGGCCAGCCTGCTTGCCGCCGGTTGCTCGACCTTCTCCAATGCCATCGACGCCATCAACCCGTTTGCCGCGTCGGGCCCGAAGATGGCGCCGTTGACTTCGTTCGAAGCGAAATTAAGTGTGCGTGACCAGTGGTCGGCCAGCATTGGCAAGGCCGGGGACTACACCTTCACGCCGGCCGTGGTTGGCAACGCGGTTTATGTTGCCGCGCGTGACGGTACGGTCAGCAAGCTGGTCGACGGGCGCGCCGAATGGTCGATCAAGGCCGGTCAGCCGCTGTCGGCGGGGGTCGGCGCCGACTCGCGACTGGTCGTCGTCGCGACGTCCAAGGGCGATGTCCTGGCGTTCTCCGCCGACGATGGCCAGGCGAAGTGGACTGCCAAGGTGACCAGCGAAGTGCTGGCTGCGCCGGCGGTCGGCGCGGAAGGCGTCGTCGTCAAGAGCGGCGACAATCGCGTGGTGCTGCTCGATGCCGGTGACGGCGGTCGCAAGTGGATCTACCAGCGGTCGACGCCGTCGCTCGCGCTGCGCAGTTCGGCGCCGCCGGTTTTTGCCGACCGTTTCGTCTTCGTCGGTTTCCCGGGCGGCAAGCTGGTCGCGCTGGCCTTGCAGAACGGCGCGCCGGTCTGGGAAGGGCCGGTGGCCTCGCCGAAGGGTGCGACGGAGCTGGATCGCGTGGCCGATGTCGTCAGCGTGCCGGTGATCGACGGGCGGCTGATTTGCGCGGTGGCTTTCCAGGGGCGGATCGCCTGTTTCGACATGGCGCAGGGTGGTACCCAGATCTGGGGACGTGATTTCTCGTCGGCGGCGGGACTGGCGCTCGACAATCGCTTCCTGTTCGTGACCGATGACCGCGGCGCGGTACATGCGCTGGACCGCAATTCGGGCGCCAGCCTGTGGAAACAGGACAAACTGCTCAACCGCCGAGTTTCTGGCCCGGCGGTCCTGCGTGGCGTGGTGGCCGTGGCCGATGGCGAAGGTATCGTGCATTTCCTTTCGCGCGAAGATGGCAGCTTCGTGGCGCGCCAGAAAACCGACGGCACCCGGGTGCGTACGCCGGTCCAGGCGCTGGGTTCGGGCTTCCTGGTGCAGACTACCGGCGGTAGCGTCGTCGCGCTCGAGGCTCAATGAAACCCACACTGGTTCTGGTCGGGCGGCCCAATGTCGGCAAATCGACACTGTTCAACCGGCTGACCCGGTCGCGTGACGCCATTGTCGCCGACCTGCCCGGCCTGACGCGCGACCGCCATTACGGCCATGGCAAACTGGGACGCAAGCCTTATCTGGTGGTCGATACCGGCGGTTTCGAGCCGCTGGTCAAGGATGGCATCCTGCACAAAATGGCGCGCCAGACCGAGCAGGCGATCGCCGAGGCGGACGCCGTCATTTTCGTCGTCGATGGCCGTTCCGGGCTGACGCCGCACGACAAGGAAATTGCCAACATGCTGCGCCGGCTCGAGCGCCCGGTGTTTGTCGCGGTCAACAAGGCGGAAGGCATGAATTCCGGGATGGTCGAGGCGGATTTCCATGAACTCGGCCTCGGCGAGCCGAACGCCATCTCCGCCGCGCATGGCGAGGGTGTGCGCGGCCTGGTCGATCTGGCGCTCGAATCCTTTCCCGAGCCGGGCGAGGAAGAGGAGAAATCCGATGCGGTCCGCGTCGCCATCGTCGGCCGCCCGAACGTCGGAAAGTCGACGCTGATCAATACGCTGCTAGGCGAGGAACGCGTCATCGCCTTCGATGCGCCGGGTACGACGCGCGACTCGATCGAGATCGATTTCGAGCGCGGCGGCCGCCAGTACGTGCTGGTCGATACGGCCGGCATGCGCAAGCGCGGCAAGGTGTTCGAGTCGATCGAGAAATTTTCGGTGGTCAAGACGCTGCAATCGATCGAGGATGCGAATGTCGTGATCCTGATGGTCGATGCGCAGGCCGATGTTTCCGACCAGGATGCGCATATCGCCGATTTCATCGTCCAGTCCGGCCGCGCGCTGGTGGTCGCGGTCAACAAGTGGGACGGGCTGGATGCCTACACCCGCGAGCAGACGCGGCTGACCCTTCAGCGCAAGCTCAAATTTCTCGATTTCGCGAAATTCCACTTCATTTCGGCGCGCGACAATATCGGTCTTGAAGCACTGTTCCGCTCGGTCGACGCGGCCTACGCGGCGGCCATGACCAAGATGTCCACGCCGCGTCTGGCGCGCGTTCTGATCGATGCGGTGGCCAAGCAGGCGCCACCCAAGCACGGGGTCTTCCGGCCCAAGCCACGCTACGCCCATCAGGGCGGATCCAACCCGCCGATCATCGTCGTCCATGGCAACGCGGTCGACAAGATCACGGACAGTTACCGTCGTTACCTGGAACATACCTTCCGCGAGGCATTCAAATTGCAGGGTACGCCCTTGCGGATCCAGTTCGTGACCAGCAAGAATCCTTTTGCCGACAAGGACAAGAAGTAAAAACCTTGGCGTCCCGAGGCAATTTTCGGTACATTAGACAACTCATAACAACATACATGGAGCTCCCCCCATGAGCAACAAAGGGCAATTGCTACAAGACCCCTTCCTCAACGCACTTCGCCGCGAACATGTTCCCGTTTCGATTTACCTGGTGAACGGGATCAAATTGCAGGGCCAGGTCGAATCCTTCGACCAATACGTCGTGCTGCTGAAAAATACTGTCACCCAGATGGTATACAAGCACGCGATCTCCACTGTGGTTCCGGCGCGCCCGGTCAACCTCCAGCAAGAACAGGCGGCGGAATAATCGCTTTCTGCCCCAAGGCCCGCCATCTTGGCGGGCCTCTGATTCCACGTTCTGGAAACCTTCATGATTGAACGACCCGCTGCCGGCGAACGCGCGGTGATCGTTCAACTCGACTTCGGACAGCCCGATCTCGAGGACCAACTGGAAGAGGTACGTCTGCTGGCCGAGTCGGCGGGTGGCGAGGTCGTGGCAGAAGTTCGCGGACGGCGTCATGGCCCCGACCCGAAGACCTTCGCCGGGAAGGGCAAGGTGCAGGAGATCGCCGCCATGCTGGCGGCTTGCGAATCGGATCTGGTTATCTTCAATCACGAGCTTTCGCCGGCCCAGGAACGCAACCTCGAGCGCGAACTTCAATGTCGCGTGATCGACCGTACCAGCCTCATTCTCGACATCTTCGCCCTGCGTGCGGCCAGTGCCGAGGGCAAGCTGCAGGTCGAACTGGCCCAGCTTGAACATTTGTCCACGCGCCTGGTTCGCGGCTGGACCCACCTCGAACGGCAGCGCGGCGGTATCGGCATGCGCGGTCCGGGCGAAAAGCAGCTCGAAACCGACCGTCGCCTGCTCGGCAATCGCGTCAAGCTTTTGAAGGACCGCCTGGAAAAGCTGTCGCGACAGCGCGGCGTGCAACGCAAGGCGCGGATGCGCGGCGATGTGCTCAACGTTTCGCTGGTCGGCTACACCAATGCCGGCAAGTCGACCCTGTTCAACGCCCTGACCCATGCCGGCGTTTTTGCCGCCGACAAGCTCTTCGCGACGCTGGATACGACCTCGCGCAAGCTGTGGATCGAAGGGGCGGGCAATATCGTCATCTCCGATACCGTCGGCTTCATCCGCGACCTGCCGCACTCGCTGGTCGACGCGTTTCATGCCACGCTGGAAGCCGCTACCGATGCCGACGTGCTGCTGCATGTGGTGGATAGCGCCAGCCATGCGCGCGACGAGCAGATGGCCGAAGTCAACAAGGTGTTGCAGGAGATTGGCGCCAACGATGTCCGGCAGGTCATCGTCTGGAACAAGATCGACCTGACCGAGGCCGCTGCCGGCGTCGAGCGCGACGAATATGGTAATATCGCGCGCGTTCGTGTCAGTGCGCGGTCAGGCGAGGGGCTGGAACTGTTGCGCGAATCCCTTGCCGAATACGCTCGGGCCAAGGCGGAAAGTCGTCAGGAAGCACTGGCGGCGGCCGCTCACGATGCCCAACCGATTACATAAACTGATACCGATACCCAAACAGATGATCCCGACAGTAGGAATTTTTATGTCACTCAATGACCCGCAGTGGGGCAACCGTGGCGGTGACGATGGCGACAAGCCCAATGGTGGCGGCCCGCGCCGGCCCAATCAGGGTCCGCCCGACCTCGAAGAGCTGTGGCGCGACTTCAACCGCAAGCTGAACGGCATGTTCGGCAAGAAGGGCGGTGGTGGTGGCAATAACGGTGGTGGCGATGGGCCGCGCCTGCCGCAGATCGATTTCAATCCGAAATTCCTCGGCGGCGGCATTGGCCTGCTTGTCGCGCTGGCCGTCGTCGTCTGGCTGGCTTCAGGTTTCTATATTGTCGATGCCTCGCAACGCGGCATTGTGCTGCAGTTCGGCAAATACAAGGAAATGACCGAGCCCGGCCTGCGCTGGCGATTGCCCTACCCGATCCAGTCGGTCGATCTGGTCAACCTGACCGGCGTGCGGACGGTGGAAATCGGCTATCGCGGCAGCGAGCGCAACAAGGTGCTGCGCGAGGCGCTGATGCTGACCGATGACGAGAACATCGTAAACATCCAGTTCGCCGTGCAGTACTTCCTCAGTGATCCGAGTGAATACCTGTTCAATAACCGTCACCCCGACGATGCCGTGATGGGCGCGGCCGAAACAGCGGTGCGCGAAATCGTCGGCAAGAGCCGGATGGACTTCGTTCTCTACGAAGGTCGCGAGCAGATCGCCGCGCAGGCGGCCAAGCTGATGCAGGAAATCCTTGATCGCTACAAGAGCGGCATCCTGATTTCCAAGGTGACGATGCAGAACGCCCAGCCGCCCGAGCAGGTGCAAGCGGCATTCGACGATGCCGTCAAGGCCGGCCAGGACCGCGAGCGGCAGAAGAACGAAGGCCAGGCTTATGCCAACGACGTGATTCCCAAGGCCAAGGGTACTGCTGCGCGTCTGATGGAGGAGGCCAGCGGCCACAAGCAACGCGTGATCTCGACCGCCGAAGGCGATGCTTCGCGCTTCAAGCAGGTGCAAACCGAATACGCCAAGGCGCCGGAAGTGACGCGGCAGCGCATGTACCTCGAAACCATGCAGCAGGTTTTTTCCAATACCAGCAAGGTCATGGTCGACGCCAAGGGGCAGGGCAATCTGCTCTATCTGCCGCTCGACAAGCTGATGCAGGGCGCCGGTGCGGTTGCCGCCTCACCAGCCACCGCGGACGCGGTCGCGGCACCGCAGACGGCGGCCAGAACGGCGACGCCATCCTCCAACGAGTCGCCGCCGCAGCTCGACAATTCACTCAGCAACCAGAGCCGTGGGCGCGAGCCGTCGCTGCGCTCTCGTGACCGGGAGGCCCGTTGATGAACACGAAATTCAATTTCGTCGCGCTGAGTGTCGTGACCGTTCTGGTCATCGTTGCGATGTCAATCTTTACCGTCGATCAGCGTCAGTACGCGCTGGTTTTCCAGTTGGGTGAAGTCAAACGGGTGATTACCGAACCGGGCCTGAACTTCAAGATCCCGATGATCCAGAACGTCCGTTATTTTGACCGACGCATCCTGACGCTGGACAACAACGAGCCGGAGCGTTTCATAACGTCCGAGAAGAAGAACGTACTGGTCGATTCCTATATCAAGTGGCGGATCGTCGATCCCAATCTCTATTACATATCGGTCGGCGGCGATGAAGCGCGTGCCAAGACCCGCCTGAACCAGACGGTTAACGCCGGTTTGCGCGAGGAGTTCGGCAAGCGCACGGTGCATGACGTGATTTCCGGGGAGCGCGACCGGATCATGGAGGACATGCGGGTCAAGGCCGATACCGATTCGCGCAAGATTGGCGTCGAGATCGTCGATGTACGACTGAAGCGGGTCGAGCTGCCCAACGAGGTCAGCGAAGCGGTCTATCGGCGCATGGAGGCCGAGCGGAAGCGGGTGGCCAACGAACTGCGCTCGGAAGGCGCGGCAGAAGCGGAAAAGATACGCGCCGATGCCGACCGTCAGCGCGAGGTCATCGTTGCCAATGCCTACCGTGATGCCCAGAAGATCAAGGGTGACGGCGACGCCCAGGCGACTGCCATCTATGGTCAGGCGTTCAACCAGAATCCCGAGTTCTATTCGTTCTACCGTAGTCTGGAAGCCTATCGCGCCAGCTTCAAGAGCAAGAACGACCTGCTGGTTGTCGAGCCTGGTTCCGAATTCTTCAAGTACATGAAGGGTAGCGGGCGCGGAAACGACAAAGGCAAATGACCTCGACGCTGTTGCTGGCCTTCGCGCTGATGCTGGTGCTCGAAGGCCTGATGCCCTTCATCGCCCCGGCGGCCTGGCGTGAAACCTTCCGCCGCCTCGTTCAACTTACGGACGGCCAGATCCGCTTCATCGGTTTGACCTCGATGATCATTGGCCTGGTCCTGATCGTGGTGTTCTCATGAACTGGCTGTTGCCCGAATACATCGCCGACGCGCTGCCGGCCGAGGCCGAGCGCATCGAGCGCCTGCGCCGGACGCTGCTCGATCATTTCCGCGGCCACGGCTTCGAGTTCGTCATGCCGCCGATGCTGGAGTATCTGGAATCCTTGCTGACCGGCGCCGGGCAGGATCTCAAGCTGCGTACCTTCAAGGTGGCCGATCAGCTTTCCGGCCGCACCATGGGGATCCGCGCCGACATCACGCCGCAGGCGGCACGGATCGATGCACACCTGCTCAACCATCGCGGCGTTACCCGGCTGTGCTACTGCGACAGCGTGCTGCATACGCTACCGGCAACCATTTCCGCCAGTCGCGAGCCGCTGCAGATCGGCGCCGAACTCTACGGCCATGCCGGCATTGCTGCCGACCTCGCGGTGATCCGCCTGTTGGCGAGCGCCTTCGCACGGATCAGCGTGCCGGTAAGCCGCATCGACCTCGGGCACGTCGGCATATTCCGCGCGCTGGCCGAAGCGGCCGGGCTGCCGCAGGAATCCGAGGAGACGGTTCTCAACCTGCTGCGGGCCAAGGATGTCCCGGGGTTGATCGAATCCTGTGCCGGTGTCCCTTCACCTTACCGGGAGGCGCTGCAGCGTCTGCCGCAGTTGTATGGCGGCGTCGAGGTGCTCGACCGCGCGGCGGCCGAACTGCCTGCGCTGCCGGCCATCACGGCGGCGCTCGAAGGCTTGCGTCATCTGGTGTCGGCGGCGGATCTGCCGTTCTCGATCGATCTTTCCGACCTGCGCGGTTATCATTACCACAACGGTGTCGTGTTTGCCGCGTATTGCCCGGATTATCCCGTCGCGATTGCGCTCGGCGGTCGCTATGACGGCGCCGGCAAGGCTTTCGGACGGGCTCGCCCGGCGACCGGGTTCTCGATGGATTTGCGGGAAGTGGCGCGTCTCGCACCGGCTGGCAGGACAGGCGGCGCGATATTGGCGCCGCATGCCGCGCATGATGGAAAACTCGCAGCGCACATTGCCGCGTTGCGTGATCAGGGAGAGGTTGTCGTCGAACTGCTGCCGGGCGAAACTGCCTGCGAAGGGCCGGTTTGCGACAGAAAGCTCGTGCAGGTGGGCGAGCGCTGGATCATCGAAACAATACAAGAGGACTGAAAATGGCCAAGAATGTCATCGTGGTGGGTACCCAGTGGGGCGACGAGGGGAAGGGCAAGATCGTCGACTGGCTGACCGACCATGCCAAGGGGGTCGTCCGCTTTCAGGGCGGCCACAATGCCGGCCATACGCTGGTCGTCGGCGAACGAGTATACAAGCTGAATCTGGTGCCCTCGGGCATCGTCCGTGACGGGGTCAAGTGCTACATCGGCAATGGCGTGGTGCTCGATATTCATCACCTGATCGCCGAAATCGCCGAACTGGAAAAGGGCGGCATCGATGTCCGCTCGCGCCTCCGCGTCAGTCCGGGCTGCTCGCTGATCCTGCCCTATCACTCTGCTCTCGACCGGGCGCGTGAAAGCGTCAAGGCCGAAGGTAAGAAAATCGGCACCACCGGCAAGGGGATCGGCCCGGCTTACGAGGACAAGGTGTCGCGGCGCGGCCTGCGCGTCTATGACCTGTTCCACCCTGAGCGCTTTGCCGAAAAGCTGAAGGAGGTCATCGAATATCACAACTTCGCGCTGACCGAGTATTTCAAGGCCCCCGCGGTCGATTACCAGATGGTGCTCGATCAGGCGCTGGCCGATGCCGAGCAACTCCGGCCGCTGGTTGCCGACGTCTCGGCGGCCCTCTACGAAGCCAACCAGTCTGGCGAGAACCTGCTGTTCGAGGGCGCGCAGGGTACCTTGCTCGATATCGATCACGGCACCTACCCCTTCGTCACGTCATCGAATTGCGTCGCTGGGCAGGCATCTGCCGGCACCGGGATCGGTCCCGGCATGCTGCATTACGTGCTGGGGATCACCAAGGCCTACTGCACACGCGTCGGTGGCGGCCCTTTCCCGAGCGAACTCGATATCGAAACGCCGGGCGTTCCGGGCTACCAGATGTCGCAGGTCGGCAAGGAATTCGGCACGGTCACCGGGCGCAAACGCCGTTGCGGCTGGTTCGATGCCGCCGCCTTGCGTCGCTCGGGCCGCATCAACGGCCTGACCGGGCTGTGCATTACCAAGCTCGATGTCCTCGACGGCCTCGCCGAACTCAAGATCTGCAATGGCTACCGGCTGGATGGCAAGGTCATCGATCTGCTGCCCATCGGCGCCGACGAAGTGGCGCGTTGCGAGCCGATCTACGAAACGATGCCCGGCTGGTCGGAAACGACCTTCGGCGCCAAGCGCTGGGAAGACCTGCCGGCCAATGCCCAGGCCTACCTCAATCGCCTGGAAACGCTCTGTCAGGTGCCGATTGCCATCGTGTCCACCGGTCCGGAACGCGACGAGACCATTCTCAAGCAGCATCCCTTCAAGTAATTCCCGTGCCGGCGCCGCTGGGCGCCTGCCGTCCCCCAAGGGGACTTCCTTCGGGGCGCGGTCAACGGGCCTCAAGGCCCGTTTTTGATCTGCCAAGGGGAGGCTGCTGAAGCCCGCGCAGCAAGACGGCCAGCAAAGCTGGTTCATCGCTGTGGATTCCTACGGGGCGTCAGCGAACGGCGGCGGCTTTCCGGGCGTCGAATAGTCAGCCGTCGCCAACTGGCGGAATTTTGGTTCGAATACATGGGGTGGATTGCCGACCTGGAAGCGGATCGGTAGCGAGACCATCGCGAACCCCTCGTTCCGGCGTACCAGTTTCTGCACGACGAAGTGCAGATGGGGACCGGAAGCGTAGCCGGTGGCGCCGGACAGCCCGATCATCGTTCCGGCGCTCACCTTTTCTCCGGTGCTCACGCGAACTCCGCCGGGGGCGAGATGGGCGTAGGTTGCCACCGTTTCGTCGGCATGCAGGATACGCACGTAGTTGGCCAATGCCAGCAGTCCGCGATCCTTGCTGCCGAGGCGGTTCGCCGACTCGGTTTCGATCACGACACCGTCGCGGGCGGCGACGACCGGCGTGTTCTCCGGCATCGTGAAGTCGACGGCATATTCGCTGTCATCCGTGTTGTGGGTGGTCAACGGGCCGCCAGCCGCCTGGCTGACGACAAAACTGCGTCCGTCCTGATAGGGCAGGCGGTAGCTCGCGCGCGGATCGGGAATCGCGTAAAAGTTGCCGATGCTGTAGGTCGATTGCGTCGAGAAGCGAAGGCTGCGTCCCGGGTAGGCTGGGCGGATTTGCAGGAGCAAGAGCTCGCTATGGGGTTGTACCACGGCATAGACGGGCAGGGGCTGGGTGGCCCTGACGTTGTCCGTGGCGTTCAGCGCGAGGCGCACCGATACCGGCGCCGGGCCGCGATTTCTGGCGATCAGGTCGTGACCTGAGTCGCGACGTTCGGCGCTTACCGAAAACGGATAGGCTTGCTTCGCGCCGACCATGCCAGGGAGTGCGCAGGCAATCAGTAGCCAGGAAAGTAACAGTCGGCGCATGAGGGTCGCGGGGCAGCAAGGGCGCATCATTGATACACTCTACGGCCTTGCCGGCATTCAGTCCATGCCCCCTTGGGCGGCTATCGCGCCGGAACCAGTTGCCAGCCTTCGCTGCAGTCGTTGACGTAGGGGTAATACTGTCCGGCCGACCCGCAATAGTTCCAGTAGCCGGCTGCCGGGGCCGAATAGACAGGTTGCGCCGGGGCGACATAGACAGGTTGCGGCGCGACGTATACCGGTTCCGGCGTGTAGTGGTTTGAAGCGGCAATGCCGGCGGCGATGCCGGTGATGGCGAGTAGGGCGGCTGCCCCGGCCCACCCGTAACCACGATGATCACCATGGTGGCGAGCGGGCGATGCGGCGTAATAACCGCGATGTCCGTCGCGGTGGTGCCCGCGGTCCGCCAGTGCCGGCGTCGAAACACCCAGCGCGAGGCAGAGGGCGATGCTGATTGAGCTGATGATCGTTTTCATGGCCAAATAACGCTGCAGGGCGCTGGCCGATGACGGCGGGCGGGGGGCGAATTGTGAGGAATTGTTACCGGGCAGGGATTCGCGCTGTGAGACAATTGTCTTATGGACGGTCGGATCACCGAGTGGTCGCCACAAGCCGGCTGCAGAAATGAAAAAAGGCCTTGTCTTGACAAGGCCTTCGATCAGAATTGCTGGTGCCCAGGAAGGGACTCGAACCCCCACGGAGTTACCCGCTAGTACCTGAAACTAGTGCGTCTACCAATTCCGCCACCTGGGCACAGGTGCGAAGAGGGGCGAATTATAAAGAAAGTAAATGACATGTCAAGAAAAAAACCATCGAAGATCCGCCGCGCCGACCCGTTCTACGAGCGCGAACTGAAACGTTACGAATCCCCGCTGCCGTCGCGGGAGTACGTTTCGCAGATGCTGGCCGACGAAGGCCGGCCGCTGACCCTGGCCGAACTCACCGAACTGCTGGACATCGACGGCAGCGAGCGCGAGATGTTCCAGCGTCGCCTCGGCGCCATGGAGCGCGAAGGCCAGCTGATGCGCAACCGCAAGGGTGCCTACATTCTGCCCGAGCGCGCCAGCCTGACGGCGGGCAAGATTCAGGGGCATCCGGACGGCTACGGCTTCCTGGTCCCCGATGACGGCACGGCCGACATCTTTCTCGACCAGCACCAGATGGGCAAGGTGCTGCACGGCGACCGCGCGCTGGTGCGGGTCACCGGCATCGACCGCAAGGGGCGGCCGGAGGGCAGCATCGTCGAGGTCACCGAACGGGCCAATACGCGGGTCGTCGGCCGCGTCTTCGTCGAGCACGGCGTCGTGTTCGTGGTGCCGGAGAACCGCCGCATCGCCCAGGACATCCTGGTGCCGCCCGAGAAGAGGGCGAAGATCAAGCCGCAGACGGGGCAGGTGGTGATGGTCGACATCATCGAGCAGCCAAGCAAGTTTGCGCAGCCGATCGGGCGCATTACCGAAGTGCTCGGCACCTATGCCGATCCGGGCATGGAGATCGAGATCGCGCTGCGCAAGCACGATCTGCCGTTCGAATTCTCCAAGCCCGCGCTGGCCGAGAACAAGGCGTTGCCGGACAAGGTCAAAAAGGCCGACCTGGAAGGGCGCGAGGATTTGCGCGACCTGCCGCTGGTGACTATCGACGGCGAGACGGCGCGCGACTTCGACGACGCCGTGTATTGCGAAAAGCAGGGGCGTGGCTGGCGGCTGGTGGTGGCGATCGCCGACGTCTCGCATTACGTCAAGCCGGGCATGACCCTCGACAAGGAGGCCATGGAGCGCGGCAATTCGGTCTATTTCCCGCGCCGGGTGATACCGATGCTGCCGGAAAAGCTGTCCAATGGCATTTGCTCGCTGAACCCGGATGTCGAGCGCATGGCCATGGTCTGCGACATGGACATCAGCGCCGCCGGCAAGATCGGCAAGTACCGGTTCTATCGCGCGGTGTTCCGCTCGCACGCGCGGCTGACCTACAACCAGGTGTGGTCATGGCTGTCCGCCGAAGCGAAGCCGGAAGGCGATAACCACAAGGCGCTGCAGCCGCACCTGCAGAACCTCTACAAGCTGTTCCAGGCGCTGCACACGGCGCGCGGCCAGCGCGGGGCGATCGATTTCGAGACGACCGAAACGCAGATGGTCTTCAACGAGCAGGGCAAGATCGAGAACATCGTGCCGGTGGTGCGCAACGAGGCGCACCGCATCATCGAGGAATGCATGCTGGCGGCCAACGTCTGTGCCTCCGATTTTCTGGCGGCGCACAAGCAGACCTGTCTTTACCGCATCCACGAAGGCCCGGGCGAGGAAAAACTCAAGAACCTGCGTAGCTTCCTCGGCGAATTCGGGCTTGCGCTGGGCGGTGGCGACGATCCGAAGGCCAAGGATTACGCCAAGCTGCTGGAACAGATCAGGCCGCGCCCCGATTTCCAGCTGCTGCAGACGGTGATGCTGCGCTCGCTGCGTCAGGCCATGTACAGCCCCGACAACGTCGGCCACTTCGGCCTGGCCTACGAGCATTACACGCACTTCACCTCGCCGATCCGCCGTTATCCCGACCTGCTGGTGCATCGCGCCATCAAGGCGGTGCTGGCCAGGGAAAAATACACGCCGGCCGGCGACTGGGAGCAAATCGGTTTGCATTGCTCGGCGACCGAGCGGCGCGCCGACGAGGCGACGCGCGACGTCGAGAACTGGCTGAAGACCTTCTTCATGAAGGAGCGCGTCGGCGAGGAGTTCGACGGCACGATTTCGGCGGTGACCGGCTTCGGCATCTTCGTCGCGCTCGACACGATCTATATCGAGGGTCTGGTGCATGTTTCGGATCTCGGCGCCGACTACTTCCAGTTCGACAACGTCAAGCACCAGATGCTCGGTGAGCGCACCGGGCAGCGCTTCCGCCTCGGCGACCGGGTGCGGGTCAGGCTGGTGCGCGCCGATCTGGAAAGCAACAAGATCGACTTCGTGCTGGCCGGCGAGCAGGAGTTGCCAAAAAAGGCCAAAAAACGGCGTTGACCGCAACAGGCGGCGGGGGAGCGAAAGGATAGTCGGCCGGCAGTGGTAGACTCGCCACCTTTCCCGAACAGACCGCCGCAATGTCCTCTTCCCGCCTGATCTACGGCTTTCATGCCGTTACTGCCAAGCTGCGCCACGATCCCGATTCGCTCAAGGAGATCATGGTCGATGCCACGCGTCAGGATGCGCGCGCCCGCGACCTGCTGGCGCACGCCGAGTTGCAGGGCGTCAAGATCATCATCAGCGACGGCAAGCGGCTCGACGGCATGGCGCCCGGCGCCAAACACCAGGGCGTCATTGCCCGCGTCGAAGGCGGGCGCAAGGCGGCGCATCTCGATGACGTGCTCGATACGCTGGAAGAGCCGGCCTTCCTGCTGGTGCTCGACGGCATCACCGACCCGCGCAACCTCGGCGCCTGCCTGCGCGTCGCCGATGCGGCCGGCGTCCATGCGGTGATCGCGCCCAAGGATCGCGCCGTCGGCCTCACCGACGTCGCGGCGAAGACCGCCAGCGGCGCCGCCGAAACGGTGCCCTACGTGATGGTGACCAACCTCGCGCGCACCCTGCGCGAACTCAAGGAACGCAACATCCAGGTAATCGGCACCGCCGGCGAAGCGCAAAGCGATCTCTACGCCGCCGAGTGGCCGCCGGCCACGGCCTGGGTGCTCGGGGCCGAGGGCGAGGGCATGCGCCGCCTGACGCGCGAAACCTGCGACCAGCTGGTGCGCATTCCGATGCATGGCGCCGTCGAAAGCCTCAATGTCTCGGTGGCTGCCGGTGTTTGCCTGTTCGAGGCCAGACGTCGTCGCTCCTGAGACGTCGACGGCTTTCCGCATGACTCGCCGGCGCGCCGTGGCGCTGATGGTACTGGTCACGCTGCTGTGGAGCATCGCCGGCGTCGTGACGCGCCATCTCGACGCGGCGCGCAGCTTCGAAGTCACGTTCTGGCGCAGTCTGTTCAATGCGCTGGCGCTCGCCATCGGCCTGACCGTTCTGCGCGGACCAGGGCTGTGGTCCGGGCTGTTGCGTTCCGGTCGCGTGCTGTGGGCTTCCAGCTTTTGCTGGGCGGTGATGTTCACCGCCTTCATGGTCGCCCTGACGCTGACGACGGTGGCCAATGTCCTGGTGACGATGGCCATCGGGCCGATGATGACCGCGCTGTTCTCGCGGATCTTTCTCGGTCAGCGCCTGCCGTTGCGCACCTGGCTGGCGATCCTCGTCGCGGGCGCCGGCATCGTCTGGATGTTCGGCGCCGAGGCCGGCAACGGTGCATCGCTGCTCGGTTCGCTGGTCGCTTGCGCGGTGCCGCTGGCCGGCGCTGCCAACTGGACCCTGCTGCAACGGGTGGGCGAGTCGGGCGCCGATGCGCCTGACATGCTGCCGGCGGTGTTGATCGGTTCAGTGATCTCGGCGCTGGTGACGCTGCCGCTGGCCTGGCCCCTGCAGGCTTCGGCGCATGACTTGCGGTTGCTCGCGCTGCTCGGCACGGTCCAGTTGGCGCTGCCCTGCCTGCTGCTGGTGCGCCTGACGCGCGAACTGCCGGCGGCGGAAATTGCGCTGCTGGCCCTGCTCGAAGTGCTGTTCGGCGTCGCATGGGCCTGGCTGGGTGCCGGCGAAAGACTTTCAGCCAGCGTCGTGATGGGCGGTACACTGGTGCTCGGGGCGCTGTTTGCCAACCAGGCCCTGGCGCTACGTCGCCGGTAAGTCGGGCGGGGCCAGTGTGGAGTATGAAGCCGAAATGGCGAGGCGCTCGAATTTCAGGGTTTGCCCGCGCAGGTAAACAAGACAGGAGAAACGAAATGAAGATATGCCCGATTGCCATTGTTGCCGGTTGCGAGAAATGTCCGTTTTTCAAAGTGTGTCCGGCAAAGCGCGCGCTCGGCGGTTACCAACAGCCACCAGCAGTAAAGGCGAAGCCGGCTGCCCGCAAGCGACGCGCCAAACCGAAAGCCAAAGCGAAATTACTTGACTAATTAAGTCGGGTAATATTAAATTCGCCTCGAAGATTTTTAACTTGGATCAAGGAGTAAAACATGGACTTGCCTGCACGCGATGGTGATGGATATCTGGAAAGCATGGACGACTGGAGCGACGAAATCGGCCGCGCGATGGCCGACGCGGACGGCGTCGAGATCACCGACGAAAAATGGGAACAGATCCTGAAGGCGCGCGAATACTACGAGGAATTCCAGTCGGTACCGCCGATCCGGAAATTTGCCAAGTTTCTCGACAAGGATCAGAAGGAGATCTTCGACCTGTGGATGACCGGGCCGATGAAGCCGATCACCAAATACGGCGGTCTGCCCAAGCCGACTGGCTGCGTTTGACCGACGGTCAGCGCGAACGGGCGAGATCGAGATCCGCCCGGTTTTTTTCATCGACGTAAATCCCGGTCGGGCCGGGCCTGCTGCTGGCGAAGCAGGTGACTTCGACGTTGGCCAGCGTTTTTGCCTTGTGCAGGACGTCGACCGCGCAACGTCCGAAAACGCTGTCGATGGTGGCCAGCAGGTTGCGCGCGTAGGGGGTTTCCAGCCGCCCGTCGAGGATCAGGTTGGCGAGCAGGACGCCGTCGGGTTTTAGCACGCGGCGCGCGCCTTCCCAGAATTCCTGTGTAACCAGGTGGCTGGGAATCGACGTATGCGAGCTATAGACGTCCACAACGACTGCATCGAAACGGCGCTCGGTCGTGGCGACGAAACGCCGTGCATCGTCGGCGATGAACTCGCCGCGCGCCGGCTCGCGCAGGAAATGCCTCTCGGCGATTTCGCGGATCGCCGGGTCGATGTCGACGTAGGTATAGCGATTCATCAACTCGCGGTGCGACAGCGTGAAGCCGCCGGCGCCGAGGACGAGAATCTCGCGCTCGCGGAAGGCCAGTTCGTCGAGCAGAATCTGGCGCAGGTGCTTGATGTAGCGCGTATAGTTGGGCGGCTCGGAATCGTCGATCAGCGAGGCGGTCGACTTGTTGACCCAGAAGGCGCGCGGGTCACTCTGCCCGGGCAGGTCGGCCGGACCGACGATGTATTCGGCGTAGGCGGTGTCGGCGGTGACGGCGTGGTGCAGGTTGAAACCGATGGCGATTGCTGCGGTCGACGCGCAAAAAAGGGCCATTTTCAGCTTGCGGCCGCCGAGCAGCAGCGTGCCGGCGACCAGCAGCAGGCTGCAGGCGACCACCGCCGCCGAGACGCCCAGCCACTGCATGACGAGCAGCGACAGGCTGAGCGAGCCGAGGAAGGAGCCGAGCGTTGACCAGTAGAGCGCCATGCCGCTCGCTTCGCCGGTACGCTCGGCCTTCATCAGGTTGGTCAGGATCGGCACCGTCTGGCCG
>Ga0209262_10000520_pt1 | contig 17170 bp, 17 predicted proteins | sample Lowcelwee11metaG_FD_187171 | JGI IMG/M metagenome (GOLD analysis project Ga0209262, IMG submission 187171) | Freshwater pond sediment microbial communities from the University of Edinburgh, under environmental carbon perturbations - Low... | ecosystem: Environmental > Aquatic > Freshwater >...
TCAAATCTCAAATCTCAAATCTCAAATCTCAAATCTCATTCATTGATTTTCAAATTATTATTCTATACTTCAAATATATTTCATCTTCAAATATATTTGAGAATACAAGTTAAATCAGAAATATTAACAACACAAACAAATCAAGTTGTATCATTGTTTGATTTTCAAATCTCATTTATCATTCATCATTCGAATATATTTTAATCACCAAAAGTTAAATCACATTCACATTTACATTTACATCATTATTGTTCGAAACAATGTTTTGCAAATTTAATCATTCGATCTGTTGTACATCTTATTTCTCTATTTGTTTCATTTATTTTATCTGATATACTGAGTAAAATATCGAAAGGAATTTTATTGATGTAACAACGCAAATATTCTTCATTTTCAGACATAATTATATCATAAAATTTATCGAAATAAACTTTTTGTTTATCAGGTTTTGAATCCAAATAAATCCTTATGAATGTGCTTTTATGCAATTGATCATTCAACAAATTTTCATTTGACATAAATGGTCGATGAAAAACATTAACATATCTCATTTGAAGTTTTTTTCGAAGTTCAATTGAACCAATGACGAAATATGATTCTAAAATTTTATTGATTCTTTCATTACTTTCTTCCATATTAATTGATGCATCTGATTCTTTTCTAATACATCTCGATATAAAATCTAAGATGTCTTCGTTATATTCATCAAGATGATATTTAATCATACTTTCATAGCGAATGTAAGAATTAAAATCAAGTGTATGATGTCCAACTTCAATTAATGAATCAATAAAAAGATGTAATCTTTCTTCAATTTCTTTTTCTTCATTTTGAGACTCATACACACCTAGTTTTTCATCAGAATCAAAGATAAAATCTTTTTTGATCAACAATCTTGGTATTAAGTGTTCATCAAATAGTTCATCAATGTTTTCAGAAGCATAATTTGATTTCCATGCAAGTAATACTAATTTATAATTTTTAGGATTTATATATCGAAAACAGAACCAAAGTATATTTGAATTATAACACACATTCTGTTTTTCATTTATAAATGCAATAAAGTTTTCAATGTTAATAAATGAAGAAATATCAGATGATTTAATATTGTCAAAGATATTTGGGAATAGAAATAGAATTGAAAAACAATTCTTTCTATCTTTCAAACAATGCTTAATAATAGTTAATCGAGATTCAGTATCATTTTTATCTAATTTATTGATTAAATTATGGATCTGATAATCGCTATATTTAGATAAATTTTCAAGAGATGGTTTATTTTTGGGACACCTGAATAATTCACGAAACTTAGATGAGAAGAATGAGATGAGTGTTATCATTTTTTATATTTTTGATCTATCTTTATTTGTAACATTTGAAAAACATTCAAAAACAAATTCAAGTTAATTTAACTTGAATTTGTTACCAAAAAATGAATCACACATATTGTTATTTTTTTTCAATCATTGCACCATGCTTATCAAATTGAATATCTGGTAGATAATTCCACATAATTAAACTAATAAATCTTCGAAACGTAGGTTTACTTTTGTATGCAGCGAGTGTTCTAGAGAGAAACTTTTCTCTTCTTTCTTTTAGTTCAACTGGTACGAGTGACCAACGACGCAATTTTTTGACTTCATGAAACCATCCACCTTCAGATCTTGCAGTCATAGATACTTTGCGCACTCCAGCTATCATTTCCCATTTTTCAGCATCACGAACGGGAAGGAAAGGATATTTAGTTTCGAACTTCATTTCTTGTGTTAATAAATTATGTTTTTAATTAAATTATCTCTTGAGTTAAATCGAATGAAATAAACACATTTGAGTTGCTTATCTCAAAAATAAAATTAGATTCATCCAATTCAACAGTCTCATTACGAAAGAACATGTCGGATAACACTTTAGCAACCTCAGGTGAATATGTTTTTCTAAAAATAGAATATATAATAAATTTATGTCCTTCGTTTCCAACCATAAGTGATGTTGGTAAACCTTCGATTCTCGTGTCAAACAAACGAAATAAAACAGATATATTTTCACTGTTTATTTTTCGATTGTTAGAATCGACTGAACAATAATTTGAGCATCTCTCGATACTCGAGGTGAGTTCATTTGAATCAATTGTTTTAGTCAAATTTCTTATCTCTTCCCATTTAGTATTTATTTTTACTTCAAGTCTTTCCAATGTGACTTCATCGTTTCTCTTGTCAGACCATGATTTTGGTATCAAGTAAACTTTTTCAGATCTATTTATCATTGTTTTATATGTAGTTGGGTAATGGTATTCAAGTAATTTTGCTTTGAATAAAGAATATAAGGTTGAACCAAGGGACCAATAATCGATTGACTGATTATATGGTATTCGAAGGAGAATCTCTGGAGCCTGATATGATGGAGTTCCTGTGTGGCCTGACATATTCTCAGATATCGGACAACAATGACCAAAATCGCATAATTTAATATCTATTGGATCCAAAGAAAATACAAGAATATTTTCTGGTTTAATGTCTCGATGCATAAAACCAAAGGAATGAAGGACATTTAATGCTTCTGATGTTTGACGAACTATTTCATGAAACATTTCTGGTTTAACTAAATCACTTGAAACTATACACTCAAATAAATCTCGATGTTTTGCGACAGGATAAAGTAAACCCAAACAATCGTTTGTATCAAACTTACCTTCTGTCATTGAAAATAAAATATCCTCTGGATGAAAAATATCAATTAAATTCAGTATTCTCTCATGTTTACATTGTGAAGTGATAAACAAATCATAGAAAAATGAAACACTTATCGGATTTAGGTATAATTTGAGGATATAATTTTTATCAGTTGATGTTTCATTGACAAGATGTACAAATGTGTTATTGTTTGCATAATATTTTTCTTGCAATACAAACTCTCTTGGCATTTTTACAAAAGGAAGAATAACTTTCTATGTAATCATTTTAAATAAGAAATAATGAAAAATATTTCTTATTTTTGAAAGTTTAATACAAAGTGAATTATCTATAGGTTATTTGTAAAAACTTTGTTTTTCACAATAAAATGTCAAAAGAGATTCATGTGATTACAGTTGCAACAAACGTGAATCAAGGATATTTAAATTTTATTGAAAGTCTGAGAATTAACAATTATGATTCAAATAATATATCCATTTTAGGTCAAAAACAGAAGTTTGGTGGTTGGAAGTGGAGAACAGAGCAATATTTGAACAGAATAAGAGAAATCAATGATAAAGATGCTTTGTATGTTTGTTGTGATTCAAGTGATTTATTTTTTATTGAGGGACCAGATGTGTTACAGGAACACTTTGAAAAATATGCTTCGCCAGTTGTTATATCAATTCAATCGAATTATTATAATATATCTGTTGACAATGCAAGTAAATGTTATGAAAATTGCATAACTGAACCTTTTTGTTATCCTAATTGTGGTTTTGTAATGGGTACGTTTGATGGAATGATTGAATATTATAATCGAATCAATGGTTATGATGATGATGAATATGGAACAGCTGATATTTATGAACCTGATTCAAATTTATTTATTTTTGATGTTAATCTTTCTTTGTGTTGTAATATGAGTGCATTTTCATTAAATTCTATGCGATATTGGAAAGTAAATGAAAATGAAATGAAATCAGAAATAACTGGAAATAAAGTTTGTGCTTTGCATTTTTCAGGTAAGTTAAGCGAACCACTGTATAACGATTATATTCGAATATTTTATCCTGATATGAAATTAAGAAGCGTCGAATCGATGAGCAAACTAATGAAAACAATTATTTTTTGTAGTTTGTTATTATTGATTTTATTTATTTGTTTTCGTTTATTAAAATAATAATGATTTATTTGAATTTTATATTCAAATGAGAATCAAAAGATTATTTTATGATTGAAGTACTTGATATTGAGACATTTGAGAATACAAGTTAAATCAGAAATATTAACAACAAAAGAATATATTATTGTTCGAAATCAAAAACTCGAATCTCATTCATTGATTTTCAAATTATTATTCTATACTTCAAATATATTTCATCTTCAAATATATTTGAGAACACAAGTTAAATCAGAAATATTAACAACATAAACAAATATTTGTATCATTGTTTGAAATCACAATGTATCACTATCATTATTCGATTCAATCATATTCATAATTCTAATAACCCAAAGCGTGAGACATAATAGTTAATTATCTGTTAATTTCATAAATTAACAGATAATTAATCTTATAAATTAAAATGTCAAAAGAAATTCATGTTATCACAGTTGCGACTCATCGAACACCAGCATTCTTAAATTTTTATTCAAGTCTTATTCGAACAAACTACAATGAAAATAACATACATATTTTGGGTCAAGGTCAGAAATTTCAAGGTTGGAAATGGAGAACAGAACAATATTTGAATAAAATAAAAGAAATTAATGACCCTGATGCACTCTATGTTTTTTGTGATTCAAGTGATTTATTTTTCATAGCTGGACCAACATTATTGCAGAAACACTATGAAGAATATAAAACTCCTGTAATTATTTCTGTTTACACTTCATATCGAACTTTATTCAAAAATGATTATGAAAAATTAACAGCAACATGTGTTCATTCTCCTTTTTGTTATCCCAATGGGGGATTCGTTGTTGGATCACTACAAGGTTTGATTGATTATTTTGAATTAAATTCAGAGTATATTGATGATGAACAAGGAGCTGCAAGAATAATATTAGAAAACAATTCTAAATTTAAACTTGACACCGAAACAAAACTAACAGCAACTCTGACTCAACCACCGTTTGTTAATTATTCTGAATATTGGTCAATAAAAAACGGAAACATAAAATTCAAGGCTAATGGAACATCTCCTGTGGCACTTCATTTCCCTGGTGCTCAATATTCGTATTTGTATAACGAAGCATTGTCTGTGTTTTATCCCACATTACCAAAAATACCTCATTCAAATATCACACTGATAAAAATACAATTTTCTTCTTGGTTTTTAATTTTAATTCTGATTTGTTGTTTGATATATTTTATTTACAGATTGAGCTTCAAATAAAATATGATAAAATAAATAACATTCAATGTTATTTATTTAAATTAAAATGTCAAAAGAAATTCATGTTATCACAGTTGCGACTCATCGAACACCAGCATTCTTAAATTTTTATTCAAGTCTTATTCGAACAAACTACAATGAAAATAACATACATATTTTGGGTCAAGGTCAGAAATTTCAAGGTTGGAAATGGAGAACAGAACAATATTTGAATAAAATAAAAGAAATTAATGACCCTGATGCACTCTATGTTTTTTGTGATTCAAGTGATTTATTTTTCATAGCTGGTCCAACATTATTACAAAAGCACTATGAAGAATATAAGACTCCTGTTGTTTTATCAATTCAAAAATGGATAGGTCATATATCCCCTAATTCAGCAAATAAACTCAAAGAAACATGTCTATCAAAACATAATTATTGTTATCCAAATTGTGGTTTTGTAATGGGAGATTTTTTAGGTTCAATAAAATATTTATCAGCAAACTTAAATTTCATTGATGATGAACAAGGAGCAGGTTATCTTCTTTCGAATTTGAGTTTGAATTCTACTTTAACGATTGATACAAATATCTCTCTATCTGCAACAATTGTTCAATCCACATCTGGTAACATTGATGATTGGATAATAAAAGAAAGAAAAGTTTATTCGGACATATCGGGTAAACAGATGTGTGTTTTGCATTTTCCTTCGTTTCACTATCATTATCCTTACAATGAATATTTAAAACAAATATTCCCTGATTTACCTCAGATAAAAATAGTTTCATTTAAAATAAGAATCACTTTAGCTTTGGTTTGGAGTGCAATTTTTCTTGTTCTTTTGTTCTGTGTGTTTAAAATTTATAATTTGATTAATTTATAAGATTAATTATTTATGATGTATTAATCTTATAAATTAAAATGTCAAAAGAAATTCATGTTATCACAGTTGCGACTCATCGAACACCAGCATTCTTAAATTTTTATTCAAGTCTTATTCGAACAAACTACAATGAAAATAACATACATATTTTGGGTCAAGATCAAAAATTTCAAGGTTGGAAATGGAGAACAGAACAATATTTGAATAAAATAAAAGAAATTAATGACCCTAATGCACTCTATGTTTTTTGTGATTCAAGTGATTTATTTTTCATAGCTGGTCCAACATTATTACAGAAACACTATGAAGAATATAAGACTCCTGTTGTTTTATCGAATTATTCATGGTATGGTCAGATAAATCGATTGAATGAAAAAGAAAAACTCGATGAGATATGTGTCACATCTCCATTTTGTTATGCAAATGGTGGATTTCTCATTGGAACTTTAAATGAATTAATTGAATATTTTACATTAAACTCTGAATATGAAGATGATGAAAATGGTGCTGCTCATATTTTAACATCAGGTAATAATAATTCAATTGTTATAGATTTTAATCTTTCATTGGTCGCTACCATATTTCAAGCACCAATTATCGGAGTCATTGATCTTTGGGAATTCTCAGAGAAAGATAAAACTTTTATTTCAAGAATAACTGGTAGAAATCCAATTGCATTACATTTCCCTGGTCCATATTATAATATTCCATACAATGAATATTTACCTTTGTTTTATCCAGATTTACCTTTGATACCAAAGTATTCAGGAAGAATATTTAAAATATTGTGTTTTATATTTTTTATTATTTTGTTTCTTTTCTTGATTCTTTTCTTTTCAAAAATAAACAAATTATTATTTAATGTTGGATAGATTTTGATGAGATTTGAGTTCCTTATTTCAATAATCAATGAATGAGATTTGAGTTCCTTATTTCAATAATCAATGAATGAGATTTGAGATGTGAGTTTCTGATTTCAAACAATAATACAAATATTTGTTTGTGTTGTTAATATTTCTGATTTAACTTGTATTCTCAAATATATTTGAAGATGAAATATATTTGAATCATAGAATAATAATTTGAAAATCAATGAATGAGATGTAAGTTTTGATTGATTAACATTACATTCCAAAAATTCACATTTAACTTATTTTATCTACTATTGAATCACGATTCAATTACAAATATCAAAATCATATCCACTCATTCATCTAAATAAACACCAATTTAAACATTTAATTCGAACAATCAATTTAACCACTCTTCTTCAAATCATAATTTAAAACTTTTATTCTCATAAAACATCAATGGGATCAAACATTGGTAAAGAAGAACAATGTTTCGAAATTACGTATAAAAATCAAACAAAAATAATTAAACTTTCAGAAAAAGCCTTAACATTTTTACCAGTTCTATCAATTTTTCGTGATACATGTTCAAAATTCGAACCAGTTGCTTATAACACAGATCCTTCGTGTCGCTTTGCTAATTACATGTTATTAGTAAGAAACATTAAAAAAACACAATCCGTATGTTTTGAATTAAATCCAAGTGTAATATTTGACGTTTATTTGTCATCCAAAGCTTCACTCGATAATTTAATAAGCATCGCTCAAGATTACGTTACTTATCTCGATAAGAATTCACCCATATTTGCAAGAGAAGCTACAATTAAAGAATATATTCAAACTCAAACATTTAAATTTATTGATGAATTAGTCACTAAAGCTCCGTACAATGGAACATCAATGTCACCTATTTGGTACTCAATCTATCGCTATCTTTTTATTCTTGGTTTTGAACCAACTGTGGCAACTAACGATCAAATTTTAGCAAAGTTTCCATTGATAATTAATGATGATTCTGCTGGTGTTTTCAGTCATCTCTCAATAAAATCTAATTATACAGTATCTTCTATTTCAGATACATTAAAGAAAATAAAAGATAAATCTGGTGACAAATGTACACCAAATATTAGTGATGTGTCACCAGACGTAAAGAATGATTGTTTGTATATAATCAATTCAACACAAGTAATTGATGGATTCAATAGATATATGAGAGAAACAACGAGAATATCTGGTGGTGCTTTAAAATCATACATCGCCATGAAACCTGAAGATACAGATATAAAATCAGTGATTAAAAATTCTGATGGAACAATGAAATTTTGGCAAAGAACCACAGATATTAGAGAATTTATGAGATACGAATACCGTGATGTGTCAAAATGTGTATCTGTAGCTGAACTTACATCGTCGATAATAGTACCTGTTTATTTTTCTGACATTAACTTTGGTAATTCACTAAAATCATGTTTGTTAATCGGAGATAACATATATTTAATCATTGTGAATGAAGAAAAGAAAATATCTGCATTTTTAGTTCCATCTGGTCGTTCATCAGTTATAAGGGATAATCTAGAATTAAACCCAAAAAACTTTGATGAAGATCTTTTATCTTTGCGAAACATAAATGGATTGATCGATGTAACTATTAATTCATTTGATTTTAGTGAAAGTAGAGAATTTATAATGTTTGTGTCATCTCGATAAATATAAAATTATATTTGATATTTGATTGAAATATCAAATATAATACTTTAATTCATACCTGAGAAAACATCAGATGCCATTGAATTAGCCCCAATAACATCAGTTGGTGCTATTGAATGTCTACGAGAATTAAATACATTGAATCCTTTTTTATTTATCCAACTTGTTTCTTCAGAAATATATTTTCTACTGGAATGTTTATGTAAATGAACATATGATTTTATTTCAATATCAGATTCAAACCCTGATGTTTTTTGTTGTTTTGACATTCTTTGATTTGATGATTAAATTTAATTCAAATTTAATCATCAAATCTCATTATTTAACAAAACCTATTTGATTTTATTTAATTTACCAACGTCCACCATATCCATAGCTACTTCCTCCTCCAATTGACACCCAAAACATAAGAAAAACAAGTGCAACAATGAATGCAGAGAATAAAAATATGCCAGTTGCGATGTTATATGAAGTGGTATAATCTTTTCTTGAATAAACAATGGCTAAGACAACAGAGAATATCATCAACACAAAAGCCACAACCGAAAGAAATTTTTCATTTGCAGAGAAGGCAACCATAGAAACCATAAGATAAAATATTACTGTGAGTACAATTAGTAACAAGAGACCTCTTGAAAATTCATCAAAACTCGGATCTACATTTGATGCTGTTGCATTCAAATTTATTTGTCTCTTTATTCTTGAAGATTCGATACTTGATTTAATGATGTAAAAAATACCAGCCGTTATGATTACTCCAATAAAAAAGACAACAAATGTTTGATTGGGAGTCAATTCTTTTGTCTCTCCTGTTGACATCTTGTTTTCAATTGAAATATAAAACTTATTTTTGAATCAAAAATAGAGCGAAAAACAAAAACTGATTGTAAAAATATCACCTCCGTTACTTTCAAGGATATCTTGTTTTTCTTTCTCCTGTTGTATGGACAAAGGTTATTCGATTCAAAAATTGATACGTCACGTTCAACATAATGAACTACTTCGCATAGTCATTTGTTTAAAACATATTAATGAAGATTACTTTGATCAGTTAGTCGATCAAATAACGGAGTATGTTTCGGATGTTGAATCACTAAAGAATTTTTATTCATTAATCTCTGAGCATTATTTGAGTCAAAAGAACTACATTAAATTCTATGAATTTCTCATAAATCACCTTGAATATTTTAAGGAAACCAAATTGAGTTTTGATATTGAAAAGTTTATTGAAGAATGTGGTTTTGACAAATATGAAATGATGAAGAATCACGGGCTAATTGCACCTAATATGATTCGATATTATAATTATCGTAAACAAAGGTAAGATTTACCTTAGTTTATTTTACATAAACTAAAAGTTTTTAGTTTATGAATTTCAAATAATATAAGTTAGTTGTTTGATTGTTAAAAACATCAGGTTTTTGATGTTTTTCTTTGTTTTAACCTAATGGATCGCAAGCGATCACCCTTTAGTTCGTTGGATGTGGATCTCCTACTTTCCGGAAGAATTCAGAGAGAGTATTGCATCTCATTCGATTCATTTCCCTGATGATACACATGATGTTTCTTGTGTTAACCGACATTTCATCCAAGTCATCCTCATCAGGAGACTCAAAATAGCTGTACTTGGTTTTCTCAGAGAATTCGTCTGATTCTTCTTGATCTCGTTCATACCACACAATTTGTTCAACACTGTTGTTCTCGAGGTTTGCACCGAGACTCTCGCGGGACCAGGTCGTTTGAAAGTTTTTGTCTGGAACACTGTTGATTGGTTCAATGAGATCCACCATCAGTTGAGTCATCTTTGTGTAATCCTGACATTTCAGGAGGAATTCACGTTCCTCTGAATCTTCAGGATACATCGAAAGAATATTCTCGATCATCCGTTTGACACTTTCATTCACATAGTGAACGAACTGTTCGTATTGCATCCTGCGTTTCTCTGATCTATCTCCACTTGGTAACTTCGCGTAAACCAAAAATGAATAGATCCTCGACAAGTGTCGAAGTTGGATCAGAGAATCACTGTGTTGTTTGTATTGTTCGAGTACTTGAATGTAGTTTCTCCACAAGTACTGGTATGATGCGTAAGTCCTCATTGCTAGGGACTGAAGACGGCTCGCTCCAAGCACTGATTCAACCTCATTTGAAAGGAAGTAATCAAGTAGTTGACAGAGGGTACTCGTCATCGATAATTTGTTCAATGAACCGATGAGAAACGTCATCTCTGCAACGTCGATGCGATAGACGCCGTCTTTCGCGTTCAGGTACTTTCGAATCGACTTGAAACAGTCTGTGTCATAGTGAGACTCGAATGCACATTGAACAACGAGATCCTGGAACGAAGGTCTGTGAATATGAATGTCATCAGGAAACACAGGTTCGAACCAAGGGGTTGAAGCGCGAGTGTCGCTTTTCTTTGATAGAGACTCAGATGAACTGATTCTCTTTCTTAGAAACGCGGTGGTACTCGCAGATGATCTGGTAGATTCAGTGCAAGTTCTCAGTCTTATTTCTCTCATTTCTCTACTCAATTCAAGCGCCAACGCATCGAATTTTCGTTTTGATTTGCTATGAGAAAAAGACTGTGGTTGAATTACAACTTCGTCTTCCCAGATAATGGGTTCCGACAAGCCGGTTGTCGGTTCAGGGTGCTCACCCAGCACCAGGGGGTCCAGAGATCCCGACTCTGTGGCGGAGCAGATCTTTGCCTCACTGCTCGACTTGCCCAAGGCATCCCCTTGGAGGAGCTGAGAACCGCTCTCAGCGCGCGTCCTGTCCTTTATGCCAACGACAGGCGGTAGGCCAACTTTTCTCTGTAGATCCATTGGTCATTTTGACCGAACTAGGTATTTTAACAATCAGTTTTTAACATGGGTTAATTGAATAGATTCAAGGTTCAATTAACCCATGTTAAAAACTGATTGTTAAAATAACAGGATCGAGTAGAATGATGGTCGATCCTCAGAGCTTCTGAGGGTATCATTGGTAAGACGTCAATGATACAAGTTAACCTTTGTTAATTTATCGATTCTGGAGTCTCGCACCCTGCATGCGTTAAAAGCAATGCGGATCAAGTTGTTTTATCTTCTTGATTCTAAAATGATAGGTCCACCCTATCCCAGCGTGATCTGGAAAACTCACACAAAACAACCAACAAAGTTTTGTTGTTTTATCAGAATAAAAGATAATGGATTATTATCTTTTATTTTTCTTATTTGCCTCTAATTTTATTTATTTCAAACACTCACATAACCTAAACCAAACAACAAATAAAACCAACTCTACTTTTATTTGTTTTCTTAGACCTTATTATTTTTCCATTTTCAAATCTAACCATCAAACATTCATCTCTATTAACAGAGTATAAATCTTCTTTTTCAGATTCTCTTTCACACATTAAAATATTATTATTCAACCAAACACCCATAATCAAATTGTTTTTACATCGAACCTTGTTTATCACACTAAATGTATCTAAGTTCATACATTTAATATAATTTTCTGTTTGAAAACATAATTTATTTCCATATATTCTTGGGATTTTACCAGAAAAACTACAAAGTAAAGAACACCTATCAAAAATATCACATCTTTCTTTGTTTTCTTTGATATACGATAAAACACAAAAATTATATCCAACTTCAAGTTCTCGAATAGTTCTTTCCATGTAATATATACTATAATCGAATGATGAATCATACATATTTATTTTTGTTGCAACAAAAATACAATTGTTCCACACACCTACATCTATATTTTCATCAGATACATAAGTGCTTAATTTATTCATTGAATCATCATATAATTCATACATATACATATATCGAATTAATAAATAGAATCTCTTTGTGTATCTATCAATTATCAATCTCTGTTCATTATTTTCTGATATATTATCAAGATTAAATTTTGGATCGTATTTCATTTGATTATTTGATTTTGTTGTTTGAATCAAATTATATTTTGCTATATCACACTTATTTGTATTTGAAAATAAAGTAAATTAAAGTGAAATATACTAAAATATAATAAAATAAATCAATTTTATGATTTTAACTTTGGTCTTCGCAAAACAAGAATGAAATTTAATCAATTCATAGAACTAAAAACATTCGATAGTCAAATTCAATATTTTGATTTTAATTCAGAACTAAATGTAAATTCTTGTATTGAATGTCGTATTTTTAGCTTAGAAAAACATGATGTAACTGATGTTTTAAAAAATATTTCAACAAAAAATATTCAATCACTCGAACTATCAGCGGTGATTCGTTGGCCAGAAATACAACTACCAAAACTAGAAAAATTGATTCTTCATCATAAAACACTTTTACCTCCATTGTTGTTTTCTCAATTAAAAGTTCTTCATCTTTGTCATACAGATGCATTTTATGGTTATCCTTTATTAAATAAAATCTTTGTTAATGTCGAAGAACTCGTTCTACATCAATCACCTGAATATGAAATTAAATTTCATATTTGTTTTCCAAAATTAATCAAATTAACCATTTACAACGTTGTTCTTTATTATAACGAAGTAATTTCATTAAATTTATGTGAAAACCTGAGATATCTTGATATTGCTGGTGTTTCTTTTCATTGTAACTTTGAATCATTTCGCTTTGTTTCAGCGTTAAATTACTTTGCTGCTCCTTTGTATTTGATACACCAAGTATATTGTTATATCTCTCGTTGGACAGATGTAAAAATCAATGACATTGATATTTCGTTGAACGTGAATTTCCTTGATAAATCAAAAATAAATGTAAAAGGAATCAATCTGATAAAAACACATAGTGATTATTTTTATATTGTTGGATCACTGTTAAAAATTCATTCAATTGAATCCTTAACACTACCTGTTGTGTTTCACAGTGATTTAAAATCAGATACAGTGAAGAAAATAAAAAAAATAACTTTATCAATATTTGATGCGAGAATGTTTCCGAACTTAGAAAATGTTGAATGTATATGTGATGAAGATGGGAATATCGATGATTTTATAATTGAATCTGATTTATTATTGTTGCCTAAATTTAATTCATTGATTACTACTCAAAAATCAATGTTACTTAAAAATTGGAATTGTTATTTACTTGATTTTGAAAGAAGAATCTATGTAAAAAATAATAGGATAAATCAATCACTATCGTTTTTATGTTGTTTGTTTTGTCAAAAATGAATGTTTATATTTTGACTATGAATTAATTGTATGTTCACAGATGAACACGAGGTTAAAATAATTTTTCTAATTTGAATTAGAAAAATTATTTTTGTACAACAGGGACCCAAAATGTTGTTCTTTTATCGCTATATTCTCCTTTGATTACTTCATTTCCAAAAGGATCAAACTTCTTTGAATAAACAAGTGGAATGAAACTTCCTTGTCTGCCTTCAGGATCCCAATAACTTCTTATTGTCAATCCACCAGCAGCGTAAGATGAAAGTAATAATCTTTTTGTTTGTTCAAATATTTTTTCAATTTCATAGTTCGACAGAGTCTCACATAATCTTCTTGGATCAACTTCACTTGCATATAATATTTCAGATTTCAAATAATTGCCAATTCCACTAAAATACTTTTGATTCATAAGAAAAAACACTATTTGTTTGTTTAAAACATTTTTTTGTTTTATCTTTTCTTTGAATTGATCAATCGTAACAGGATCAATAAGTAAATCAGGACCTACATTTTTCATAATTTGATTGACTTCATCTGAATTGAGACAAAAATTAATCAAACCAAAATGGCGCGAATCATCAAAATATAAATTTATATTTTGGTTCAATTGATTGACAAAAATCAATTGAACACCACTATTGTTTGATTTTTCAAATATCCATTTGCCTTCCAACCCTAATGAAGATATAATTGTTACTTCAGAATCTTGAAATTCAAATAATATCTTCTTTCCTTTTGCTCGAATTTTATTGATTTTTAATGGAAGTAAAGAAAGTAAAGAATCTAAATTTTTAACAGATTTATTATAGTATTTTGATTTTTCATTGATTGTAATCGATGTGAGATAAACTTCATTTTGTTCACAAACCAATCTTCGATGAAGCAAATCAGATATAATATGAACTTCTGGTCCTTCTGGCATTTTAAAGAATCGAATTAATTGATCTTTAGTTTTATTCTTTTGTTCCATTAAAAATGAGTGATTTTGAAATAATAGATGAAATCAATATTTCTCGATGTTTTGATGAAAAAACAATCGATATAGATAAGAATAAAATGGATGATTCATCTGAGTCTGAGATTGTTTCTGATTCAGAAACATCTTCTGAATCTGATGTTGAACACGAAGAAATTACATATAGGTTTCTTAGATCGAAAAGTAAAACAAATGAATTTGATTCTTTCCTAGATCTTTTTTATCCCGTATTTTTTATTTGTAGTGTGGGTATTTTATCATTATGTTTTGTTAATTAAACATTCAAACTTAATTAAATTTAATTAAGTTTGATTTTCATCTAGTTTTACTTGTTATTTTTTGAACACAAAACACAATGAATTGCATTCAAAGCATGTTTTTCTGTTTTGGTTGAACTTCGATGTTTACATTTCAAAACAAACATGTTTTTCATCGTTGGATGTGGCAAATAAGATTCGATTCCAAGTAATGATAGTGTTGTTTTTGAAACATTTGTTGGAATTTCTTCTTGTTTAAGAGAACCACTGTTCATTTGTTCTTTTCTTTGATCGTTCGAATCATTTGATTGAACTCTGTGTGGATAATTTGAGACAGAAACACCAGAAGTAACATGAGTAGATGATGAACGAATAGATGTAACCGATTTTGAAATTGAAACATTTGATCGATGTGATTGAGAAACATAACCGGTGTTCCTTGAATAACTCTCAGATCTAGGTTCTTTTCTTGAATAACTCTCAGATCTAGGTTCTTTTCTTGAATAACTCTCAGATCTAGGTTCTTCGTCTCGAAACCTTTTTTTCAACTGATTCATTTCTGATGAAATTGATTCGATATTTGAAGAAACGAACGTGTGTCTCTCTCTTTGTAAATTGAACCCAGTCAGTAAATCTGATTTTAATTCTCGAATATTTTGAACGATGTCAGTGAGATAAGCTTCAAATGGAACTTTTTCTGATTTCATTTGCTTCAGTGCATTTGTGATTCCAAAAATCGATCCAGAAAGGGAACTGATTTCGTTTCTCAATCTGAGCATTGTGTCTTCGAGCTTCTGATTCATTTCTCTTTGAATCTGATTTCTTACTTCAAAAATCAATGTTTCAATCTTTTTTTCACTGATAATCTCAGTTTTTTCTAGATTTTTTACATTCAAAGTTTCCACTGAATTATCAGTTAAAATATCTTCATCTTCTTTTGAATAAACATCTGATAAAAGTTGAATCTTTGATGTTTTTTTTGGAATTTTTGTTCCAACAATCATTGTTTTTTTGTTGTTTTCTGTTTCAATGTTCAAACAGCAAATCTTGTTTTTACTCAAAATATCATCGAATGAAAATTCATTTTCTTCGTTACAAGATTCACAAAAAAGATTGATTCCTTTATTTTTTCGAACAGCTCCGGGAAGCAATTGTCCCTTAACAATTTTACAACCTAGTTTTTTAATTTTTTGTCGGACTTTTTGAATTTTTTCTGTCAAACTACATTCCAAACATTTTACTCGAAACCATTCAGGTTCGAGTGAATCCATTTTGATGTTAAATCGGTGTCCTGTGCAACATGCGTAACCCAATAAATCTTTTTTTTCATCGTATTCGTATACACGAAACAGTTTGGCATCATTTGTTATCAAAATGATGTCTGATAATTTTATCATGTCTCTCTGATTTTTTAGATTTGATTCAAAAAATGGATTGAGAGTGACGTTTGTGAAACGAAAACTTGATTTTTCACATCCTATTCTTTCGATAGAACAGATATGTGGACATTTCATAGAAAAAGAATCTCGGATTGTCCATTTGTGACCAGCATCGCACGAAGTTTCAATAAAAAACTTTTTCATCTTCGATTGCATAGTTTACAGTTAGTACTTTGATGTTCATTATTAAAAATTCATTTTTACAAGTTGTGTAATAATAACATGATTCAGATCATTTTATCTTGTTAAAAATAAAATGTCACATGGTCACTCAAAAAAGAAAAAGAAAGTAAAAATTGTCGTTTCATCACCCGAATGTTCGGGGTCATCAGATGATGGAAAGAGAAAAATCAAGAGAAAAATCAAAGTTTATAATTTAAAAAGTAGTAATCCATATGAATCGATACCAAATCCATTTGAGGGACAAGTTTGGATCGATGCTTCAGGATCTAAATATGTTTTTCATGATGGATATTGGATTTTAGTACCTAAAAAGAAATGTAGAACTGATGTTTTACTTGGGTGCACTGGGGCTACTGGTGCTACTGGAGCTACAGGGTTTACTGGGGCTACTGGTGCTACAGGGTTTACTGGGGCTACTGGTGCTACAGGGTTTACTGGGGCTACTGGTGCTACAGGGTTTACTGGGGCTACTGGTGCTACAGGGTTTACTGGGGCTATTGGTGCTACAGGGTTTACTGGGGCTACTGGAGCTACAGGGTTTACTGGGGCTACTGGTGCTACAGGGTTTACTGGGGCTACTGGAGCTACAGGGTTTACTGGGGCTACTGGTGCTACAGGGTTTACTGGGGGTACTGG
>Ga0209262_10000522_pt1 | contig 17133 bp, 13 predicted proteins | sample Lowcelwee11metaG_FD_187171 | JGI IMG/M metagenome (GOLD analysis project Ga0209262, IMG submission 187171) | Freshwater pond sediment microbial communities from the University of Edinburgh, under environmental carbon perturbations - Low... | ecosystem: Environmental > Aquatic > Freshwater >...
CGCGCTTGAGGCCGTGGGCCTTGTCGGCGCTGCGGTTGGCGATGGCGATCAAGGCCGGCTTCTGCGCCGCAATGGGCAGGATGGCGCCGCGTGTGGCACCGCCCGCGCCACAGATCAGCACACGTTTGCCGGCCAGCGACACGCCCAGGTTGCGCTGGATGTCGTTGACCAGGCCCAGGCCGTCGAAGTTCTGCGCGTAGATGCGGCCGCCTTCGAACTTGAGCGCGTTCACCGCGCCGGCCAGGCGGGCGGACTCCATCGGGTCGGTGGCGATCTCGAAGGCCTGCAACTTGAAGGGAATGGTCACGTTCATGCCGCGCCCGCCCGCAGCGATAAAAGCTTCGACCGTGGTCTTGAAACCGTCCAGCGGGCCTTCGATGGCGGTGTATTGGATGTCCTGTCCGGTGGCCTCGGCGAAAGCGCCGTGGATCAGCGGCGACTTGCTGTGGCCAATGGGGTTGCCGATGACGGCGTAGCGGTCGGTCATGGTGCGTGAAGGCTAAGAAAAGGCGAAGCGCCGATTGTCGCGCAAGCCCGTGCACGGACGCGGGGTTTGCCCGGGCCGTAACATGCCGTTCCATGAGCACCACCCTGAAAATCGATTTCGTGTCCGACGTCTCCTGCCCTTGGTGCGCGATCGGCCTCTCGGCGCTGGAACAGGCCCTGGCCGCGGTGCAGGGTGACATCACCGCCGAGATGCACTTCCAGCCCTTCGAGCTGAACCCGCAGATGGGGCCCGAGGGCCAGGACATCACCGAACACCTGACGCAGAAATACGGCAGCACGGCCGAGCAGCAGGAACAGATCCGCGCCACCATCCGCCAGCGAGGCGCCGAGGCCGGCTTTGCCTTCAAGCCCGAAGGCCGCGGCCGCATCTGGAACACCTTCGACGCGCACCGCCTGTTGCTGTGGGCCGGCGAGACCGGTGCACCGGGCCAGCAGCACGCGCTGAAAAAGGCGCTGTTGACCGCCTACCACGGCCGCGCCGAAAGCCCGGCCGATCACGCGGTGCTGCTGGCCGCGGTGGTTGAAGCCGGTCTGGACGAAGCCCGTGCCCGCGAGGTGCTGGCCAGCGACGCGTTCGCACAGGACGTGCGCGAACGCGAACAGTTCTACAACGCCAGCGGCATCCACTCCGTGCCGGCCGTGATCATCAACGACCGCCACCTGATTTCGGGCGGCCAGCCTGCGGCCGTGTTCGAGCAGGCGCTGCGGCAGATAGCGACCGAGGTGGCTTGATACAGTCGGCGTCGCCATGCCTCACGACAGTCGGGGCATGCCCTCAGACCCACAGGACATCTCCATGAAAAAGACTTTGACGATGCTTTTGCTGGCCACCGCCAGCGTCGCCTGGGCGCAGGCCACCGATCCCCATGCCGGGCACCACGCCGCAGCGCCTGCGGCGGCCGCGGTGTCACCGTCCAACGCCGAATACGAAGCGGCGAATGCGAAGATGCACAAGGACATGTCCATCCCGCTCACGGGCAACGCCGATCGCGACTTCCTGGCCGGCATGATTCCGCACCACCAGGGCGCCATCGACATGGCCCGCGTGGTCCTGAAGCACGGCAAGGACCCGAAGGTGCGGCAACTTGCCGAGCAGGTGATCGCTGCGCAGGAGAAAGAAATCGTGATGATGCGCGAGTGGCTGGCGCAGACCAAATGACGGCGCACCGGCGCGGATCGCCCTGATCTGCGCGCTGGCTTCAGCTCCCCCGGCTCTCCGGCAGAGCTGTCAGTGGTGCGCGGCCAGCGCCTTTGCGATCTTCCCGCGCTTGACCGTCGACCGTGGCACCTGCTGCGGCAGATGCTCGAACCAGCGGCGCACGTCGTCTTCCACGCACAGGCCGTGCATGTAGTTGTAGATCGCCTTGCGCAGGCCTTGGCCGAGCGCGTCGTGGTCGGTGCCGGTGGGGTCGATGAAGCCGATGTCGTTCTTGGCGAAACTCACCGGCGGCAGCGGGATCAGTTCGATGCCATACGCCGCCGGGTCCATGCCCACGGGTGAGTGCACAGTGCAGCTGAAGCGGTGGAAGAAGCCGCTCTGGATGCAGCCGGCCTCGAACAGCTGGCGCACGTATTCGAGGGCGTCCACCGTGTCCTGCAGGGTCTGCGTGGGAAAGCCGTACATCAGGTAGGCGTGCACCAGGATGCCGGCGTCGCTGAAGCCCTTGGTGACGCGCGCCACCTGCTCGACGCTCACGCCTTTTTTCATCAGGTTGAGCAGGCGGTCGCTGGCCACTTCGAGGCCCCCGCTCATGGCGATGCAGCCGCTTTGCGCCAGCAGCTCGGCGAGTTCGGGCGTGAAGGTTTTTTCAAAACGGATGTTGCCCCACCACGAGATGTTGAGCTGGCGGCGGATCAGTTCTTCGGCCAGCGCTCTCAGGGCCTTGGGCGGCGCGGCCTCGTCCACGAAATGGAAGCCGGTCTGGCCGGTTTCTTCGACGATCTGCTGGATGCGGTCGGCCAGCTTTTCCGCGGTGGCGGTTTCGTAGCGGCCGATGTAGTCGAGGCTCACATCACAGAAGCTGCACTTCTTCCAGTAGCAACCGTGCGCCACGGTGAGCTTGTTCCAGCGGCCGTCGCTCCACAGGCGGTGCATGGGATTGAGCATGTCGAGCAGGCTCAGATAACGGTCCAGCGGCAAGCCGTCCCAGGTGGGCGTGCCCACGTCTTCGAACGGGATGTCGGGTTCGGCGAGGTTCACGAACTGCACCTCGCCCTCGTTGCTGCGGATGAAGGTGCGCTGCAAGCGTTGCCGCCCGCGTTGCCCGTGCAGGTGTTCGATCAGCGAGAGCACGGGGCGCTCGCCCGCGTCCAGCGTCACGTAGTCCACGAAATCGAAGACGCGCGGGTCGGCCAGTTCGCGCAATTCGGTGTTCACGAAGCCGCCGCCCAGCGCGATGCGGATGTGCGGGTTGTGCGACTTGATGCTCTGTGCGATGCGAAAGGCCGCGTAGACCGAGCCAGGAAAGGGCACCGAGAGCAGCACCAGCGCGGGCTTGTGGCGGTGGATGGCGGCCAGCGTCAGGTCGCTCAGCAGGTCGTCCACCAGCGTGGGCGGCGCGGCCAGCGCGGTGGCCATGGGGTCGAAGGTGGGCTGGCTGCTGGCGAGCGATTCGGCGTAGCGCACGAATTCGAAGCGCTTGTCCACCGCGTCGCGCAGCACGTCGGCCAGGTCGTTGAGGTAGAGCGTGCAGAGGTGGCGCGCCTTGTCCTGCACGCCGAGCGCGCCGAAGGCCCAGGCCAGCGGGTCGCCGCTGCCGTCGTCTTCGTAGGCTTCCAGCGCCGAGAAACGCGGGCCTTCGGGCAGCAGGCCGCGTGCGGCGATGCGGTGGGCCAGCGTCGAGTCGCGTCCCTGCAGGTAGGCGATGGCCGGGCCGATGGTGCCACGGTAGTGGTCAAACTGGTCCAAGAAGGCGTGCACGCTGCCCGAGCGCTGCGCCTCGGGCTGGCCCAGCGCACGGCCGCGCACAGCCTCCAGCCCGGCGGGCGTGAACAGCTTGAGCACCAGCGCCAGCGCCAGGTCTTCCTGCACCGCGTCGATGCCACGCGAGCGCAGGAAACCGGTGAGGTAGGCGGTGGACGGGTAGGGCGTGTTGAGCTGCGTCATCGGCGGGATGAGGCTCAGCACGCGGAAATCGGTGGTCATGGGCGGTTCGGCTGGGGGCAACACGGGAAGCTTAGCCCAAGCCCGCCACCGCAGCGGGCCGGCTTGCACCATGCCCGCTGCCGGCTCCGGGGTACGCGCGTGGCGTCAGACGGCGGGGGCGGGCATCACCAGGCGCGTGTTCCGCTGCTGATCCTGCCATTGCGCCACGTGCCCGGTGAGCTGGTGCGCGGTGATGGCCGAGAGCGTCCAACCGAGATGCCCGTGGCCGGTGTTGTAGAACACGTTGGCTCTGCGGCCGGGCCCGACGCGCGGCAGCATGTCCGGCATCATGGGCCGCAAGCCGGCCCAGGGCTCGACGCGGCGCGTGCTCACGCCCGGGAAGCACTGGTTCACCCAGTTGACCAGCGGGCGGATGCGGTCGGCGCGGATGTCGAGATTCAGGCCATTGAACTCGGCCGTGCCCGCGACGCGGAAGCGGTCCTGGCCCAGCCGGCTCGTGACGAGCTTGGTCTCGTCGTCGAGCAGGCTGACCTGTGGCGCCGCTGCCTGGCTCTGCTCGTCGTTGAGCATCACGGTGATGGAGTAGCCCTTGACCGGGTAGACGTTGAGGCGGTCGCCGAGCTGCGCGCCCAGGGCGCGGCTGTGCACGCCGGCGCAGACCACGACCGCGTCGCCGCTCACCACCTCGCCGCTGGACAGCGTCACCTGCGCAGACGCGCCGTCGCTCTGCACGCGCGTCACGGTGTGGCCGGTCAGCAGCTTCACGCCCAGGCGCTCGCAGGCCAGGGAGAGGCCGTGGGTGAACTTGTGGATGTCGCCGGTGCTGTCGCTCTCGGTGTAGTAGCCGCCGAAGTACTCGCCGGCCAGCGTGGGCTCGATGGCGCGCATCTCGTCGGGGGTGACGGCGCGGCGCGGCAGCCCGCCTTCGGCCAGCAGCTTGGACACTTCGCCCGCGTGGTCGAAGCCGGCCTTGTCGCGGTAGATGTGCAGGATGCCTATCTGCTTCAGGTCGAAGTCGATGTCCTCGGCCTGTGCCCAGCTGAACAGGTGTTCACGCGCAGCAATCGCCAGCCGGGCGGTCGCAATCGTGTTCTCGCGGTATTTCGGGATGGACGCCGCGAACTCGGCGAACCAGCTCAGCTTGTGCCACGAGGGCTTGGGGTTCACGAGCAGCGGCGCGTCGGCCTTGAGCATCCACTTGATGCCCTTGAGCAGGGTGGACGGGTGGGTCCAGGTTTCGGCGTTGGAGGCCGAGAGTTGCCCGCCGTTGGCGTGGCTGGTTTCCATGCCCGCGTAGCGGTGTTTTTCGATCAGGGTGACGCGGTGACCCTGACGGGCCAGGGCGTAGGCGCTGGTGACGCCGGTGATGCCGCCGCCGATGACGATGAGGTGTTGTGCCATGGGAATCTCTTTGAAAGCCGTCAAACAAAGGGGCACGCCCCGCACACCGTGTGCGGGCCATGACCCCCTCTGTTTGTGACCTGAGAGATTCACCTGTCCCGTGGGGACTGGCTTGCTCCTGCGGTGGGCCGGGACGACGCATCCTGGCCACTCTTCAGAGTGTTGCGCCCTTGAAAAAGTCCAAGGGCGCGGTCGTCGATCGGTCCTTTTGCCTGAGAGTTTCCGGGGCGGTTGCTCCTTCGGCGCCGGCCTTCCCTGAGGGTGCCGGTCTCTCCCGATCGACGGAAGAAGGTGCTTATTGTGCCTGCAGTCCGATGGATTTGACGATGGCGCGGAACTGTTGGGTGCCGTCGGCATAGGCCTTGTCGGCTTCGGCGAGCGACTGTGGTTTGGGCAGCAGCTGGCTGTTGGCTTCGAGTGCGGCGTGCACGCCGGCGTCGCCCAGCGTGGCGGAGATGGCCTTGTGCAGCGCGGTGACCACCGGCTCCGGGGTGTCCTTCTTGACGAAATAACCGGTCCAGATCTTGAACGTGAAGTCCTTGAGCTGTTTGCTCTCGCTGACGGCGGGGTACTGTTTCACGCTCTCCAGCCGCTCGCCATTCAGCATGGCCAGCACCTTGACGCGGCCCGTCTTGTGCATCTCGTCGTACTTCTTGCCGTAGGGCGCGAGGAAGAAGTCCACCTGGCCGGCCATCAAGTCCTGCTCGGCCGGGGCCGCGCCTTTGTAGGGCACATGGATCATCGGGATGCCGGTGACCTTGGACAGGTGCTCGCCCAGCAGGTGGTAGAACGAACCGGGGCCGACGCTGGCGTAGGTCAGCGGCTTGCCGTCTTTCGCGGCCTTGCGGGCATGGTCGAGGAACTCGTCCACGCTGTTGACTGGCAGGTCTTTCTTGGCCAGGAAGGCGATCTGCGCGGTGGCGATCATCTGCACCAGTCGGAAGTCCTCGCTCTTGAACTTGATCGACGAGATCGCCAGCGGCGCCAGGATCAGTTCGTTGGGCGAGCCCTGGAACACGGTGTAGCCGTCCGAGGGGCCGTTGAGTACCTTGGTGGCGGCGATGGACCCGCTGGCGCCGCCCAGGTTTTCGATCACCACCGGCTGGCCCAGCTGCTTGCCCAGCGTGACGTTGACCGAGCGCGCGATCACGTCCGACAGGCCGCCGGCCGGGTAGGGGACCATCAGCGTCACCGGCCTGGCGGGGAAGGTCTGGGCGATGGCGGTGCCGGTCAGGCTGAGGGCGGCCAGTGCGGCGGCAGCGATGAGCGAGTGGATGCGGATGCGTGTATTCATGGGGTTGTCTCCGTTGTGGTTGTCGAGGCTCAGGGGTTGGGGGAAAGCAGGTCCTGCACCAGCGCGATCCAGTAGGCCGCGCCGGGGGCGATGTTGAGGTCGTTGAAGTCGTAGGCCGGGTTGTGCACCATGCAGGCACCGGGTTCGCCGTCGGCGCCGTTGCCGATGAACAGGTAGCTGCCGGGCACCCGTTCGAGCATGAAGGCGAAGTCTTCGCTGCCGGTCAGCATGGGGCCCTGCGGGTTGATCTGCTGCGCCGGGAAATGCTTTTGCGCGACGGCCAGCGCGCGAGCGGTCTGCTGCGCATCGTTGACCAGCACCGCGTAACCCGGGCGCCAATTCAGCTCGGCGCGCACACCGTGGCTCTGTGCCTGGAACTGCACCAGCTCGCGGATGCGCTGTTCCATGCTCCGGCGCACCTGCGGGTCCAGCGCGCGCACGCTGATCTCCAGCCGTGCCTCGGCGGGGATCACGTTGTTGGCTTCGCCAGCGTGCACTGCGCCCACGGTGACCACGGCCGGCTGCATCGGGTCCACATGGCGCGAGACCACGGTCTGCAGCGCCATGATCAGCGAGGCCGCCGCGACCACCACGTCAGTCGCCTTGTGTGGCATGGCGCCGTGCCCGCCGTGACCGTGCAGCGTGACGGTGGCGTAGTCGGACGAGGCCATGGTCGGCCCGCTGCGGAACACCAGCTGGCCCTGCGGGGTGCCCGGCATGTTGTGCATGGCAAAAATCACGTCGCAGGGGAAGCGCTCAAACAGGCCGTCTTCCATCATCTTCAGCGCGCCGCCGCCACCTTCTTCGGCGGGCTGGAAGATCAGGTTCAGCGTGCCGTCGAAATCGCCCTGCGTGGCCAGGTGCTGCGCGGCGGCCAGCAGCATGGCGGTGTGGCCGTCGTGACCGCAGGCGTGCATCACGCCGTGCGTGCAGCTGGCCCAGGCTGTGCCCGTGGCCTCGGCGATGGGCAGCGCGTCCATGTCGGCGCGCAGGCCGATGCTGCGGCCCGAGGTGCCTCGCTGGAGTTGACCCACGACGCCGGTGCCGCCCAGGCCAGTGGTGACCTGGTAGCCCCAAGCGCCGAGCTGGGCTGCGACCAGCGCCGCCGTGCGGCGTTCGCTGAAAGCCAGCTCGGGGTGGCGGTGGATGTCGCGGCGGATGGCGATGAACTGTTCGACGGCGGCGTCACTGAGGCGATCCATGCAAAGCACTCCTGAAACATGAACTTTGTTGCATGTTAGGAAGCGCCTGAACTAAAGTCCAATGCATTGATAAGCAATGATCCATAACTTTTGAGAGAGGCTTGAAATGACGCTGGTGCAACTGCGGCACTTCGTGGTGCTGGCCGAACTGGGCGCCTTCGTGCAGGCCTCGAAGGCCCTGTACCTCACGCAACCTGCGCTCACGCGCAGCATCCAGGCACTGGAAGACGAGCTGGGCGGGCGCCTGTTTGACCGGCTGGGACGTCGCATCGAGCTCACGCCCTTTGGCCACGAGGTGCTGCAGCGCGCCCGCCGCCTCGTGGCCGACGCCGAGGCGCTCAAGCAGACCGGCAAAGGCCTGCACGCCGGCCTGATCGGCACATTGCGCGTGGGCCTGAGCTCGGCGCCGGGAGCCTTGTTGTCCACGCCGCTGATGCTGCACATGGCCGAGCACCACCCGCGGTTGCAGGTGCAGATTTCACGCGGCAACACCGACTTGTTGGTGCACGAGCTGCGCGCGCAACACCTCGACGCGGTGATCGTGGACGTGCGTTCCCTGCGGCCCGCGGCCGACCTGACGGTGGCGCAGGTGTTCGAGCTCGATGCCGGTTTTCTGGTGCGGCCGGACCACCCGCTGGCACAGCGCCGCAAGGCGGTGGGCATCGCCGACATCCTGGCCTACCCGGTGGCGTCCACCCCCCTGAGCGACGAGGTCGCTCGGCTGCTGATCAACCGTTACGGGCCGCAGGCCAACCCGGACGACATGGTGACGCTGCGCTGCGATGAAACCATGAACATCGTCGAAGTGGCGCGGCACAGCGACGCCATCGTGCTGACCGTCAAAGCCGTGGCCGGCGACCTCGTGCGGCTGGACGTGTCACCCGCGCTGGATGCCACCGCGCGCTTCGGCCTGGTCACGCTCAGCCAGCGCCAGGAGGCACCGGCGCTGCGCATCCTGCGCGAGCAGTTGCCGTTGTGGGTCGAGCGTTTCACGGCGCCTCCCGTGGCATAAAAAAAGGCGCTGACAGCGCCTTTTTTTCAGTCCACCATCTCGGTGATCGGCACGCAGCTGCAGAACAGGTTGCGGTCGCCGTACACGTTGTCGATGCGGCCCACGGGCGGCCAGTACTTGGCGTGTGCCCGGGTCGATGTGCTGGCGGCGCCGACGTCGCGGCCATACGGGTGCGGCCAGTCGGTCTTCATCAGGCTGTCGGCGGTGTGCGGCGCGTTCTTCAGCGGGTTGTCGTCTTGCGGCCATTCGCCTTTTTCGACGCGGCGGACCTCGTCGCGGATCGCGATCATCGCGTCGATGAAGCGGTCCAGTTCCTCCAGCGTTTCACTCTCGGTCGGCTCGACCATCAGCGTGTTGGCCACCGGGAAGGAGAGTGTGGGCGCGTGGAAGCCGTAGTCCATCAGGCGCTTGGCCACGTCCTCGGCCATCACGCCGCTGGTGTCTTTCAAGCCGCGCAGGTCCAGGATGCACTCGTGCGCCACGTGCCCGTTGGCGCTGGCGTACAGCGTGGGATAGTGGTCCTTCAGACGTTTGCTGATGTAGTTGGCGGCCAGGATCGCGGCCTCGGTCGCGTGCTTGAGGCCATCGGCGCCCATCATGCGGATGTACATCCAGCTGATCGGCAGCACGGCGGCGTTGCCCAGCGGCGCGGCGCTGACGGCGCCGACGCTGAACGGGTCCTGCTCGTCCGGTGTGCCACACACCCCCGCCGCTTCGGCGCCCGAACGGTGGCCCGGCAGGAAGGGCACCAAGTCGGCCACCACGCACACTGGGCCGACGCCCGGACCGCCACCGCCGTGCGGGATGCAGAAAGTCTTGTGCAGGTTCAGGTGGCTCACGTCGCCGCCGAACTCGCCCGGCGCGGCCACGCCGACCAGCGCGTTCATGTTGGCTCCGTCCACGTAGACGCGGCCGCCGTGCTGGTGCACCAGGGCACAGAGTTCCTTGACGGTGGTCTCAAACACGCCGTGCGTGGACGGGTAGGTGATCATCACGCAGGCCAGGTTGGCGCTGTGTTTTTCGCACTGGGCCTGCAGGTCGGCCAGGTCCACGTTGCCGCTCTCGTCGCACTTGGTCACCACCACCTGCATGCCGACCATCTGGGCCGACGCGGGGTTGGTTCCGTGGGCGCTGGACGGGATCAGGCAGATGTTGCGGTGCGCTTCTCCGCGCGAGGCGTGGAAGGCCTTGATGGCCAGCAGACCGGCGTATTCGCCCTGTGAGCCGGCGTTGGGCTGCAGGCTGATGCCGGCGTAGCCCGTGGCCTGACACAGCCAGGCGCGCAGCTGCTCGTCGAGCTCTTTGTAGCCTTGCAGTTGATCGGCCGGGGCGAAGGGGTGCACGTTGGCGAACTCGGGCCAGGTGATGGGAATCATCTCGCTGGTGGCGTTGAGCTTCATGGTGCAGCTGCCCAGCGGGATCATGCTGCGGTCCAGCGCCAGGTCCTTGTCGGACAGCGCGCGGATGTAGCGCAGCATGCCGGTCTCAGAGTGGTGGCTGTTGAATACCGGGTGCGTGAGGTAGGCGCTGCTGCGGCGCAGCTCGGCCGGGATCAGCGGCTCGATGCCTTTCTCGAAAGCGTCGAACGTGGGCAGCGCCTGGCCGCCCTGCGCGAACACCGACCACAGCAAGGCGATGTCGTCGCGCGTGGTGGTTTCGTCGAGCGACAGGCTCACGTACTGGCCCCACGACAGCTTCAGGTTGGCGCCCTGGGCCACGGCCTTGGCCACGATGGCCTGGGCCTGCGCCGCGTCGACGGCCTTCACGGTCAGCGTGTCGAAGGCCGAGGTGCTGGTCAGCGTGTGGCCCAGCTGCTGCAGGCCCTGGGCCAGCACGGCGGTGTACGACGCCACGCGCTGCGCGATGCGCTTCAAACCCTGCGGGCCGTGGTAGACGGCGTACATGCTGGCCACGACGGCCGGCAGCACCTGCGCCGTGCAGATGTTGGAGGTGGCCTTTTCGCGGCGGATGTGCTGCTCGCGCGTCTGCAGCGCCAGGCGGTAGGCCGGGTTGCCGTGGGTGTCCACGCTCACGCCGACCAGGCGGCCGGGCAGCGAGCGCTTGAACTCGTCGCGGCAGGCCATGTAGGCGGCGTGCGGGCCGCCGGCGCCCATGGGCATGCCCAAGCGCTGCGTGGTGCCGACCACGATGTCGGCGTCGAACTCGCCCGGGGGCACCAGCAGCGTCAGCGCCAGCAGGTCGGCCGCGACGATGAAGGCGGCCTGCTTGCCGTGCACGGTCTGCACCTCGGCGCGCAGGTCGTCGATGCGGCCGCTGGTGGACGGGTACTGCGCCAGCACGGCGAAGTAGTCGTCGGCCTTGAGCGCGTCGGCCCATTCCTGCGCCGAGTTGGCCAGCTTCACGGTCAGGCCCAGCGGCTTGGCGCGGGTCTGGATCACCTCGATGGTCTGCGGGTGCGCGTCACCGGCCACCAGGATCACGGTGCCCTTGGACTTGACCGAGCGCTTGGCCAGCGTCATGGCCTCGGCGGCGGCGGTGGCTTCGTCGAGCATCGAGGCATTGGCGATCGCCATACCGGTCAGGTCGGTGACCATGGTCTGGAAGTTGACCAGCGCCTCCATGCGACCCTGCGAGATCTCGGCCTGGTAGGGTGTGTAAGCGGTGTACCAGGCGGGGTTTTCCAGCACGTTGCGCAGGATCACGCCCGGGGTGTGCGTGCCGTAATAGCCTTGGCCGATGAAGCTCTTGAAAACTTTGTTCTTGACCGCGATGGCCTTGAGTTCGGCCAGCGCGGCGGCTTCGGTGGTCGCGGGTGGCAGGTCCATGCCGGCACTGCGCGCGATGCTGCGCGGCACGATGCCGTCGATCAGGGCGCGGCGCGAGGCCTCGCCAATGACCGACAACATCAGCGTTTCGTCGGCTTCGCTGATGCCGATGTGGCGGGCGATGAACTCGCTGCGGTTTTCGAGTTCATCCAGGGGTTTGACAGACGGCATCAGCATGGCAGAGCTTTCGGCAGGGCGGGTCAGAAAATCAGGCGTTGGCCGAGTAGGCGGTGTAGGCGGTTTCGTCGAGCAGGGCGTCGATCTGGGACGCATCCGACAGCTTGACCTTGAAGAACCAGCCCGCGCCCAGCGGATCGCTGTTGGCCAGCGAAGGGTCGTTGCGCAGGGCTTCGTTCACCTCGGTGACTTCGCCGCTGACGGGCATGTAGACATCGGCCGCGGCCTTGACGGACTCGACCACGCCGGCCACGTCCTTCTGGGCAAAACTTTTGCCCACTTCGGGCAGGTCGACGAACACCACGTCGCCCAGCGCGTCCTGCGCGTGGTGGGTGATGCCGACGGTGGCGATGCCGCCGTCAACGGTGATCCATTCGTGGTCTTCGGTGTACTTGGTGGTCATGGTGGGCTCCGGTGAAAAGTTGAAAAAGAATGACGTGATCAGCCGCGGAAATAGCGGTTGGGCACAAATGGCATGGGCGCAACCTCCATCGGTACAGCCTTGCCGCGCACGAGGGCGTTGACGCGGGTGCCAACGGTGGCGAACTCGGGCGTGACGTAGCCGATGGCGACGGGTTTGTCGGCCGTGGGGCCGAGCAGACCGCTGGTGACTTCACCGATCTTCTTGCCGTCCAGGCTTTGCAGTTCGACGTGTTCACGCACCGGCACACGTTCCAGCGCGATCAGGCCCACGCGCTTGCGGGTCAGTGTCTGTGTTCCATCCAGCTGGGCCAGCACGCGACTCGCGCCCGGGAAGCCGCCAGCGCGTTCGCCGCCGGTGCGGCGCACCTTCTGCATGGCCCAGTTCAGCGCGGCTTCGACCGGGCTGGTGGTGGTGTCGATGTCGTTGCCGTAGAGGCAAAGGCCGGCTTCCAGGCGCAGCGAATTGCGCGCGCCCAGGCCGACGGGTTTGACTTCGGGCAACGCCAGCAGGGCGCGCGCGAAAGCGTCGGCGCTGGCCGCGGGCAGCGAAATCTCGAAACCGTCTTCGCCGGTGTAGCCACTGCGGGTGACGAACAGGTCGGCACCGTTCCAGCTGGCGGCCATACCGGTCATGAACACCAGTTTGTCCACACCGGGCAGCAGGCGCGCCAGCGCGGTCACCGCCTGCGGACCTTGCAGGGCGAGCAGGGCGCGGTCGAACTGCGGGGTGACGGTGCAGCGACCGCCGATGCGTTCGACGATGTGCGCCAGGTCACCGTGTTTGCAGGCACCGTTGACGATCACAAAGATGTCATCACCGCGGTTCACGAACATCAGGTCGTCGATGATGCCGCCTTCGTCGTTGAGCAGCAGGCCGTAGCGCTGCTTGTTCACACCCAGGCCGATCACGTCCACCGGCATCAGCGATTCAAACGCAGCCGCCGCACCGGGGCCGGAGAACGTGAGCTGGCCCATGTGCGAGACGTCGAACAGACCGGCGGCGGCGCGGGTGTGGTGGTGTTCGGCCATCAGGCCGGCGGGGTATTGCACCGGCATGCTGTAGCCGGCAAAGGGCACCATGCGGGCACCGAGTTCGAGGTGCAGGGCGTTCAGCGGGGTCTTGAGCAGATCGAAGGGTGTGGACACGGCGGACTTTCTGCGGCGCACGCGCGCTCGCTGATGGGGCAGGCCTCCCAAGGGAGGGTGGACACGGTTCATCCGTGCGCTGCCCCGCTGTCCGCTTTACCTGAGAGATTCACGCGGGCGATGCCGCGCTTGCTCCTTCGGTGGACCGCCTCGGGGGCGGTCTCTCTCCAGGGGGGTACACCCGCTTTGCAGCCGGTGCTTGCCAGTCCTTTTGCCTGAGCGTTCAGGACCGTGTGGTGGTCGCCTGCGCCTTCGGCGGCTCCCGCTTCGGGAAGCTCTCTCCTGACCCGGCAAGTTTAACGGATACCTTGCCGGAGAGGGTTCAGCCCGCTTCTTCCAGCAGTTCCACGGGCAGCAGTTTCGCCAGTCGCTCACTGATGCCGTCGGCGCGCGCGCTGCCTGCCAGCGCTTCAACGTGGATGATCATCTCCCGGCCCACCGCCAGCATGGACGCAGGATCGCGTGCATCACGCAGTGCATCGCGGTAGCGGGCGGCCAAAGCCTTGTCGCGCGGGGCAAAAAGGCGTTCGCTGAGGTCGAACAGGAACATGCGGGCGGTGGCGAGGGATCGGCCGCCCGTGAAAGCCTCGCCATGTCCTCCAGCGGCGCTGGACCTGTCCGGCTCCAGCGGGTTTTTCGGCAGGGGCTGGGGGTCTGTCGTGGGGCGCTTGTCCGCCGGCCCGGCACCGCGCCGCTCCAGATAGCCCCGCTCCAGCAGCAGATCGATCAGTGGCCGACCGCTGCCGGAGAACAGGGCCGCCATCTGCGACTCGCTGTGTTGCCCATCGGCCACCAGCAGAATGGCTCGCTCACGCTGTCCCAATGTCCGGTTGCCCGGGCGCAACTCAAGCCGACCTTTTTCGGTCTTTCTCAACATCTTTTTTGCTCCAACGACAGGCGCCACTGTGCAAGCGTCGCATGTCATTGGTGTGAAACCCCTCGTTGGTCTGGGGTTAAATGCTCATGAATATGTAGCAGTTGGCCGTCCGATCCCAGCCAACGTGCCGCTGTGCGCGGTGGGCACTGGCTTCGATACGGCGCGCATTGGGCTCGTCGGTGCTGGCGATCCAGGCCAGCGCTGCTTCGCGGCTTCGGCCGAATTGCTCGTGTCGGCTGGTCAGGCGTTCCAGTCGCAGGGCCGCGTCCACGTGCAGGTACCAGACCTCATCCAGCAGATCGGCCACCGGTTGCCAGGCCGGATCGTCGTCAAGCAGCAGGTAGTTGCCTTCGGTGACTATCAGCGGTGTGTGCGCAAACACCGGCAGCGCGCCGGCCACCGGTTCTTCGATCTCGCGCCGGAAATCGGGTGCGTAGACCACTTCGTCGCCGGTCTGTGTGCGCAGGCGGCTCAGCAGGGCCGCGTAGCCCGAGGCGTCGAAGGTGTCGGGGGCGCCTTTGCGCTGGGCGCGGCCCAGGCGCTTCAGTTCCACCTGTGCCAGGTGGTAGCCGTCCATGGGCACCGCCTGCGCCCGCTCGCCCAGGCTTTGTGCCATCAGGTCGGCCAGGGTGGATTTGCCCGCACCGGGCGGACCGACCACCCCGAGCAGGCGGCGATGCCCGCTGGCGAGCTGCTGCAGCCGATCAATCAGTTCGGGGTGCAGCCGAGGCGCCATTACATGCCCGCGTAGTTCGGCCCACCCCCACCCTCGGGCGTGACCCACACGATGTTCTGCGTCGGGTCCTTGATGTCGCAGGTCTTGCAGTGCACGCAGTTCTGCGCGTTGATCACCAGCTGGTCCGCGCCGTCCTTGTTCACGAACTCGTACACCCCGGCCGGGCAGTAGCGGCTCTCGGGGCCGGCGTACTTGGCCAGGTTGATCTTCACCGGCACGCTCGCATCCTTCAGCGTCAGGTGCGCCGGCTGCTGCTCTTCGTGGTTGGTGTTGCTGACGAACACGCTGCTCAAGCGGTCGAAGCTGATCACGCCGTCCGGTTTCGGGTACGTGATCTGCGGCATCTCGGCGGCCGGGCGCAGCTTGGTGTGGTCTTTGGTGATGTTGTGCAGCGTCCAGGGCGGGTTGCTCACGCCCACCTTGGGCAGGAACCAGTGTTCCACCCCGGTCATGAGCTTGCCCATGAGCGGGCTCTTCTTGAACCAGTTCTTGAAGTTGCGGTAGGTCCAGAGTTCCTCGTGCAGCCAGCTCTTCTTGAAGCCTTCAGGAAAGGCGCTCAGTTCGTCGCTGCTGCGGCCGGCAGCCACCGCTTCGAACGCCGCCTCGGCGCACAGCATGCCGCTCTTGATGGCCGCGTGGCTGCCCTTGATGCGCGCAGCGTTCAGGAAGCCGGCGTTGCACCCCACCATGGCACCCCCCGGGAACACCAGCTTGGGCAGGGCCTGCGGCGTGCCGTTGTTCAGCGCCCGCGCACCGTAGCCCAGGCGCTTGCCGCCTTCGATGTGGGCCTTGATGCTGGGGTGGGTCTTCCAGCGCTGCATCTCTTCAAACGGGCTCATCCAGGGGTTCGGGTAGTCCAGTCCGATCACATAACCCAGCGTGACCTTGTTGCCTTCCAGGTGGTAGAGGAAACCACCGCCAAAGGCGTCGTCGTTCAGCGGCCAGCCGGCGGTGTGAACCACGAGGCCCGGCTTGGCCTTGTCGGCCGGCACTTCCCAGAGTTCCTTGATGCCGATGGCGAAGGTCTGGGCATCCTTGCCTTCGTCGAGTTGGTACTTGGCGATGAGTTGTTTGCCGAGGTGGCCACGGGCACCTTCGGCGAACACGGTGTACTTGGCGTGTAGCTCCATGCCGATCTGGAAGCTGTCCATCGGTTCGCCGTTTTTGCCCACGCCCTGGTTGCCGGTGGCGACACCTTTGACGGAACCATCCTCGTTGTAAAGCACTTCGGCGGCCGAGAAGCCGGGGAAGATTTCCACGCCCAGGGCCTCGGCCTGCTCACCCAGCCACTTCGTCACAGCGCCCAGGCTGATGACGTAACAACCGTGGTTGTCAAAGTTTCGCGGCATCAGCCAGTCGGGCGTGCGCTGGGCGCCGGTCTCGCTGAGCACCAGCAGGTCGTCGCCGGTCACGGGCTGGTTCAGCGGGGCGCCGAGTTCTTTCCAGTTGGGGAACAGCTCGGTGATGGCCTTGGGGTCCATGACCGCGCCCGAGAGGATGTGGGCGCCGGGCTCGGAGCCTTTCTCCAGCACGCAGACGTTGACCTCGCTGCCCTTCTCGGCGGCGAGTTGCTTCAGTCGGATCGCGGTGGACAGGCCGGCGGGGCCGCCGCCGACGATCACCACGTCGTACTCCATGGCTTCGCGTGGGCCGTAGGTGCTGAGGATGTCTTGTGGGCTCATGGGGTTGCTTCCTTTGGGCGGATCAGGCGCTGACGGAGGCCAGCGAAACCAGCGCCTGCTGCAGCATCTTCTGCAGCATCGGCCACACCGCGGCGGCCTTGTGTTCGAGGTAGGTGAACGGTGGCTCTTCGAGCATGTAGAGGTCCTGCCCCATCTCCAGCTGGATGGCGTGCACGCGGTCGGCCGGAGAGCCGTAGTGGCGCGTGATGTAGCCGCCCTTGAAGCGGCCGTTGAGCACGTGGCTGAAACGCGTGGAGCCCACCTCGGCCAGCACGCTGTCGATGATGGCCGGCGCGCAGCTGCGGCCGTCGGCGGTGCCGAAATTCAGGTCGGGCAGCTTGCCCTCGAACAGGCGCGGCAACACGCTGGCGATGGAGTGCGCGTCCCACAGCAGCACTGCGCCGTGTTGCGCCTTGAGGCGGTCGAGCTCGGCGCGCAGCGCGTCGTGGTACGGCCGCCAGTAACGCGCCAGGCGATCGGCCTGCTGTGCCGCGTCGGGCGCATCGGCTTCGCCGTAGAGCGGTTCGCCGCGGAAGGTTTCGGTCGGGCACAGGCCGGTGGTGGTCTGGCCGGGGTACAGGCTTTCGCCCGAGGGTGGGCGGTTGAGGTCGATCACGTAGCGCGAGACCTTGGCTTGCAGCACCGAGGCGCCCGCGCTGGCGGCGAAGCCGTAGAGGCGGTCGAGGTGCCAGTCGGTGTCCTGCTTGATCGGCGCGGTGTCGCTCATGCCGGCGGCGAACTCGGGCGGCAGCTCGGTGCCCAGGTGCGGGATCGAGATCAGCAG
>Ga0209262_10000523_pt1 | contig 17126 bp, 20 predicted proteins | sample Lowcelwee11metaG_FD_187171 | JGI IMG/M metagenome (GOLD analysis project Ga0209262, IMG submission 187171) | Freshwater pond sediment microbial communities from the University of Edinburgh, under environmental carbon perturbations - Low... | ecosystem: Environmental > Aquatic > Freshwater >...
CGCGAAAAACGGCGCGCTGCTTGGTGATTGGCCCCACTTCGGCCAGGAAGGGCAAATTTTCAAGCACCGCGACCCGCTTCGGATGGCCGAGCACGGTCAGCCTCGCGTCCGGCCAGGCCGTTGCCAGGGCACGGAGCGCGGGAACCGCAAGCAACGTATCACCTATCCGGGTAACGTTGATCACCAGGATGGATTTCGGGGCTTGACCCATCATCACGCTTCGACTGCCTTGTGGAATAAGGCCTCCATGCGATCGAGCATCAAGGCGCGTCCGTGGGTCGCGACGACATGTTCCCGCGCCGCCGTTCCAAGACTGCCACGCAGCGACTGGTCGGCCAAGAGTTCGACGATAGCGCGCCGAATGGCATCGGCATCCTGCGCTGGAACGACCCTTGCGGTCAGACCGTCCCTGGCCAGTTCGGGAATGGCACCGACATTCGTCGTTACACATGGCAAGCCACATGACATGGCCTGCATCAGTGCCTGCGGCACCCCTTCATTGGCATATGACGGCAGCACGAACACATCCAGGGCCTGCAGCCAGGGCACGACGTCGGGATGATTGCCGACCAGGTGAACGCGGTCCGGCAAACCCAACTGGGCAATCTGGGCCGTCAATGCCTCGAGCTGCGGGCCGTCGCCGACGATCACGAGGTGCGCCGACGAAGGCAATCCCCCGGCAAAAGCCTCCACCAGGAAACGGTGCCCTTTCCAGCTGCGCAAGGTAGCCACAATCCCGACCAGCGGGGCGTCGACGGGCAAACCGAGTTGCCGGCGCCGTGCAATCTTCCCCTCGGCATCTGCAGGGCAGTAACGGGTGGCATCGACACCGGTCGGCACGGAAACGATGCGATCGGGGGCAACCGACAATGTGGTCAGCAGCTGCTCACGCAAGGCTTCGCCGGTGGTCGCGATATAGCGCGTGGCGCGGGCATAGAGCCAGCGCGTCGCCGCGTTGTTCGACAAGGGGGCGGAAATGTGCCTGGTCCGCACGATCGGCGGCGCCCCGCCAATCAGGTAGCAGGCCAGCGCGGCCAGCCATGCATCAGTCGAACTATGGGTATTTATCACATCAAATTCGTGCTGCTTCAGGAAGGCACGCAGCGCCAGCACCCCGGGCAAGCGCTTGCGGCCGATCGCCAGCGCTTCGACCGGCACCCCGAACCGTGGGGCCTCCTGGAAGATGCGTGCCTCGCGAGGACAAACCAGCCGGACATCATGCCCGCGCTCAATCAGGCCCTGTGCCTCGGACAGGATTCGGATTTCCTGCCCACCCCAGCCGCAAGAGGCTTCCGTGTGAAGGATCCTCATGCGGTGCCAGCCAACGACTCGGCCTGTATCTGAAGGCTATGCAGGCGTGCATAGGCACCGTTCCTGGCGAGCAGTTCGGCATGTTTTCCGGCTTCGCTCACCCGGCCTTCGTTCAGTACGACAATTCGGTCGGCCTTCTCGATGGTCGACAGACGGTGGGCTATGATCAGCGTGGTCCTGCCGCGCATCAATTCGTCGAGGGCCGCCTGAACGTGGCGTTCCGATTCAGTATCAAGGGCTGAGGTCGCTTCATCGAGGATCAGGATTGGCGCATCCTTGAGGATGGCCCGGGCGATGGCCAGCCGTTGGCGCTGCCCACCGGAAAGCTTGACCCCGTTTTCACCGATCATCGTCTCAAATCCATCGGGCAGCGAATCAACGAATTCCAGTGCGTGGGCGGCGCGGGCGGCACTCCGGATCGATTCCGGCGTCGCGTCGCGCTTGGCGCCATAAGCAATGTTGGCGGCTATGGTGTCATTGAACAGGACCACATCCTGGCTCACCAAGGCAATGTTCTCGCGCAGACTCCGCAACTGGACCTCGCAAAGGCTGTGGCCGTCGATGCGAATCTCCCCCTTGTCGACTGCAAAGAAGCGGGGCAGGAGATTGGCAATGGTGGTTTTGCCACTGCCGGAGGCGCCGACCAAGGCAACGCCCTCCCCTGGATGCACGGTCAATGAAATGTCTGCAAGCGCGGGGCGTTCGGCACCCGGATAGGTGAAGGTGACATGCTCGAAGTCAATTTGGCCTTGAGCACGCCCGAGGGTGACAGATCCGGTGTCTTCTTCGGCGATTTCGTCAATCAGTGCAAAGACACTCTCGGCAGCAGCGAGCCCGCGCTGGATCGGGGCGTTGACGTCGGTGATCCGCCTCAGTGCCGGCAACAGCATCAACATCGCGGTGATGAAGGAAACGAAATTGCCGACAGTCGTCTGGTCATCGGCTGCCTGCTTGAGCGCAACACCAATGATGATTGCAAAGGCAATCGCGGCAAAAAAGTGAACGATCGGGCTCTGCCCTGCGGAAGCCAGCGTTGCGCGCATGGCGAATCCACGCTGTTCGCGCACAGCGTGGCGAAAACGCTCAATTTCATAGGCCTGGCCACCAAAAATCTTGACGACCTTGTAGCCTTCGATCGTCTCCTGAAGAACCTGGGTGATCTTGCCCATCGCCTGTTGCAAACCGCGGGCGACCTTGCGCAGTCGCTTGCTGAAATAACGGACGGCAACTGCTATCGGCGGCACCATCACAAGCGTAATCAGCGTCAGCTTCCAGTTCAGGTAGAACAGCCATCCCATCAGGGCGATGATGGAGAGCGAATCCTTGATCAGCGAGGTCAGCGCTGTCGTCGCGGCACCGGTGACGTTCGTCACGTCGTACATGACGCGAGACATCAAGTGGCCTGAGAGGTTGTCGCTGAAATAGCGCATCGGCAGATCGACGATGCGTGCGAACATCGCCTGGCGCAACTCGGTAATGACGTTGTTCGCAACCCAGCTCATCGCGTATTCGCCCAGGAAGCCGAATATCGCACGGGCAAAGAAGATGGCGAGAATGATAAGCGGATAAATCAGCCAGGCCCAGCTGCCTTGGGACTTTGCGAATCCGTCATCGAGCATGTACTTCATCATCGCCGGGAAAACCGGTTCGGACAGGGACGCCAGACCCATGCAGACCATTGCTGCCAGAAAAACCCGCCAGTGTGGCCGCACATAGCTCAAAAGCCGGGAATACAAGGCACGACTGCTGGTCATGTCACCTGACATGCAACTTCCTGAAGGGAAAATGAATGGTCGGAATTATACCCGCCCGGTCGGTACCCCACCCAGCGAGCGGTAGAGCGCCAGCAGGCGGTCGGCCATTGCCGGCAGCGTCATCGGCTCGGCGGCGGCGCGCGCCGCTTGTCGTGCGGCGACGTTTCCGGCAAGCGCGCAAAGATCGTCGAGACGGGTCGCCAGGGCATCCCGATCCAGCGCATCGACCACCCAGCCGTTGTCGCCCGCTTTCACCCAGGCCTGTGCACCGCATGTCGTGCTGGTCAGAATCGGCAAGCCACAGGCCAGTGCTTCCAGCGCCGCATTCGGGCAGGGATCGTACAGCGTCGGCAGCACGAAGCCATCGGCCGCGCCATACCAGGGCCGGACATCCTTCAGGGGTCCGGTGAAATGAACGCGCCGTGCCAGCCCGAGGCGGACCGCGAGCGCCAGCATCGCCTTCAGCTTGCGATCGGCGCCGACGATGACCAGATGCGCCTCAGCCGTAGTTGCCGCGGCAAAGGCGCGCAGCAGTTGCGGAACACCCTTGCGCTCGAAGCCGCTGCCGACGAAAAGCAGCAGCGGCGCATCCTGCGGAATTGCCGCCTGCGCCCTTGTCGCCGCGCGAAACTCATCGGCCAGGCATGGGTGAAAAACGGCGGTATCGACCCCGTTGTAGATCACCGGCAGCTTGTCGCCGGGAAGGCCGTAGTACTTGCTCACTTCCGCTGCAACCATCGGTGAATTGCAGATGACGGCACGCAGCGCCGGGTGTTCGAACATCGCCTTCTCGGCCGCCAGCACATAGCGGTGATAACCGGAAAGCTTCTGGGCCAGGCGCTGCAGCGGACCCAGTGCGCGCGCCCGATGATCCAGCCAGGCGGCATGTACCCCGTCGCCGGCGCGAAAGATCATGCATCCCGGAATGCGCTCGTGGCTCTGGGTGATATCGAAACCGCCGCCTGCCATTTCGGCCTGCGCACAGGCGGCGAAGCTGCGGTCACGCGCTGTCCGCCCGCCCACCAGCCGCGAATAGGCGGGGTCGCAGGTAATCTGGCGGAAACCTTCACGCGGCGCACCGTCCCAGTTGCGCGTGATCAGCGTGACCTCGGCGCCCTCGTTGGCCAGCGCACCCAGCGCCCGTTCGACAAAACGCTCGGCGCCGCCGTAGGGGTTGTAGCGCTGGCGAATGATGGCGATTTTCATGTCCGGCATTTTAACTTTATGTTGCTAGCAGCCGACCTCGACAGTCGTCAGCGACCCATACCGGAAAACCAGTTGCGGCCATTCAGCGGGTGGCAAGCCACGCCAATGGGCGAGCAGGACGCGGATGACCCCGGCATGGGTGACGACCACAGCCTCCGGCACATCCAGCCCGGCGACGAAAGCGAGCGCCCGTTGCTGCAACATGCGCGGCGATTCGCCGTCCGGCGGTGCGTAGCAGGCGACGTCGGCAGCCCAGGCATCGAGTTCGTGGCGTGGAATGTCCTCCCACGGTCGACCTTCCCACAACCCGAAATTCATCTCGGTCAGGCGCGCATCGAACGTCGGTCGCGGATGCAACAGTTCGGCCAGCGACCGGCAACGGCGCAGCGGACTGCTCCATACCGGCAGGCCCAGTGTCAGTTCGTTGCTCAGCAGCGCGGCGACCGCCCCGGCATTTTCGGCCTCCGGATCGAGTCGACCGTAGCAGATGCCTGGCTCGACCAGTGGTTCCGGATGGCGAACGAGATGGAGGATCATGCGGCCTGATCGTTCAACGCGCTATTCTCAAACCGCCCAAACGAATAACCCGCCGCCAGGTAACACAACGATTGTTGGACGGCATGGCATGGTCCTCGACCAGTTCCAGCCCGGCCAGCGCGGCCAGTTCGTTCACCTTCTCGAAGTCGCGAATCCCCTGATGCGGCGCGTTTTTCTTGAGCCAGAGATCAAAGGAGGCATTGCTCTCGCTGGTGAAGCGGCCGCCGTAGTTGAAGGGTCCATAGATGGTGACCCTGGCCTGTTCGGCGAGGATGTCAGCCAACCCGGCGAAGAGTCGCTCGACAGCCGTCCAGGGCATGATGTGCAGGGTGTTGGCGCTGAACACGGCGTCGTAACGTTGCGCCGGCCACGCCCGTTCGACGTCGAATTCGAGCGGCTGCGGGGTATTGGGCAGCGCAGCTTCGTCCAGCCAGGCGCTGATTCCCGGCAGGTTTTCCGGACGGTCCGAAGTTTGCCAGACCAGATGCGGCAGGTTGGCAGCGAAGAAGATCGCATGCTGGCCGGTGCCACTGCCGATTTCGAGCACCGCGCGGCGGTCGCGGAAGTGATCGCGGAGCACTTCGAGAATCGGCTCGCGATTCTTCTCGCAAGAGGGGGCGTGTGGCTTGTCCATAAGCGGCATAGCGCCCAGTTTAGCGCCTGCCGCCCGGAAGCCGGCATCAGTTCGGCCAGTGGGCGAGCAGGCCGAGGTAAAAGGCAATCTCGCTGACCTGCTGCGCGGCGCCCAGGCAATCGCCGGTATAGCCACCCAGCCAGCGCTTGAACTTGGCCGCAAGCCATAGCGTGGCTAGCGCCGCCAGCACGCAGCCAGCGACCGCCTGCTGCGGCGGCAGCAGAGCCAGCGCCGCCAGCACGAAACCTGCTGCAAGCAGCATTTCCCTGCCGGACAAACGGGTCGCCAGTGGTTTGGCCTTGCTCAGCAAATCTTCCCGCACGTAATCCATGGTCGCCAGCAGCATGGTCGAGCAGAAGCGCGACAGCGCATGGCCGGCGAGTAGGGCATAGGGAACCAGCGCCGCATCGAGCGCGCTCAGCAACGTGAATTTGCCGAGCAAGGTTAGCACCATGGCCACCACGCCGTAGCTGCCGACGCGCGAGTCCTTCATGATTTCCAGGATACGCAGCTTCTCCCAACCGCCACCGAGGCCGTCGACGGTATCCGACAGGCCGTCCTCGTGGAAGGCGCCGGTGGCGTAGATGGTCGCCGCCATCGACAGCAGCACGGCAACCGGCTGCGGCCAGAGCTGCAGGGCGCCAAGGAAAACCAGCGCGCCGATGCCGCCGACCAGCAGCCCGACCGCCGGGAAGTAGCGCGCCGAGCGGTTCAGCGCCTCCGCCGAATGCCCGACCCAACCCGGCACCGGGAGGCGGGTGAAGAAACGGATGGCGCCGAAGAAATACTCCAGCTCGCGGCGCAGCATCAGGTACTTTCCACCACTTTCCCGGAAACGCCAGCCGACTCGAAACTGGCCATGTCGTTGAGGAAACCCAGCGCCGCGCGCACCAGCGGGTAAGCCAGCGCCGCCCCGGTGCCTTCGCCAAGGCGCAAGCCGAGATCGAGCAGCGGCTCGACAGCGAGCGCCTGCAATTGCGCCGCGTGGCCGGGCTCGGCCGAGCGGTGGCAAAAGACGCAGTAATTGAGCAGCGCCGGGGCCAGCCGGGCTGCGGTCAACGCCGCAGCACCGACAATAAAGCCGTCGATCAGCAAGGTCATCTTCGCTTCCGCCGCACCCAGCATGGCGCCAACCATCATGGCGATTTCGAAGCCGCCGAATTCGGCCAGCACGTTCAGCGGCTCGTCGTTGCCGCCCGCCGCGCGATAACGCCTCAAAGCCTGTTCCAGCAAGGCCTGCTTCCGCGCCAGCCCGGCATCGTCCAACCCGGTGCCGCGCCCGATGCAGTCGGCGAGCGGCGTGCCGGTCAGGCAATGGGTGAGCAGCGAAGCCGACGCCGTGTTGCCAATGCCCATTTCGCCAAAGCCGACGAGATTGCAGCCGTTGGCCGAGAGATTGCGGCTCATCTCCGCCCCCCGCTCGATGGCGCCGATGCATTGTTCGGCGGTCATCGCCGGCGCTTCAATGTAGTTGGCCGTTCCAAGCGCCACCTTGGCGTTGATCAGCCCGTTGCGCCGGCCTAAGTCGTGCGCGACGCCGGCATCGATGATCGCCAGATGCATGTCGTTCTGCCGCGCGAACACATTGATCGCGGCACCGCCGGCCAGGAAATTCTCGACCATCTGCCAGGTCACCTCCTGCGGATAGGCGGAAACCCCGGCCTTCGCCGCACCGTGATCACCGGCAAAAACCAGCAAATGGGGCTGCCCGAACTCTGGGTCGAGGCGCTGCTGGATCAGGCCGATCTTTTTGGCGACCTGTTCGAGCTGACCGAGCGCGCCGAGCGGCTTGGTCTTCTGGTCGATCTTCTGCTGCAAGGCAGCGGCCAGCCCCTGATCGGGGACCGAGATGTTGAATTTGGAATGCATCCGATTCTTCCCGTCAAAAAACGCAAAAGGGCCTCGCGGCGGCATTCATGGAACGCGACCGCGAAGCCCTGTCCACAGGCTCCCTGAACCGATTCGATACGTCTTCTGGCTTTCGGATCGTCCGGCCTGCCGCGCCTTCCCGGCCCGGGTGTGTCCCGTTACCAGTGGCCACTTGCGACAACCGTCCCCGATTACAGCGGCGGGCCCGCCCCGGAATGGAGAAAATCTCGGCACCGGGTTCCGTTTTATCGAATCGGGGAGAATTATCCGGCTTGCCGGGATGGCGCGCAATCACCTAAAGTGCCGGCCATGAAAGAACTGATCCTTGGCGGCGCCCGTTCGGGCAAGAGCCTGCTGGCCGAAAAGCGGGCGGCGGCATCCGGCCTGCGCGTCGTCTATCTGGCGACCGCCGAAGCCTGCGACGGCGAAATGGCGCGCCGCATCGCCCACCACCGCGAACGGCGCCCGAGCACTTGGGGCTGCGCCGAAGAGAAGCTGCAACTGGCCGCCAAATTGCGTGAACTGGCGGCGCCGGATACCTGCGTGCTGGTCGATTGCCTGACGCTGTGGCTCGCCAACCTGCTCTTTGCCGGCCAGGCGGCGGCGCAGGCCGAAGCCGGCGCGGCAATCGACTGTCCGTTGCTGCAGGGTGAGACGACGGCCTTGATCGAATTGCTCCCCACCCTGCCCGGCCACATCATTCTCGTATCCAACGAAGTCGGCTGGGGCATCGTGCCGATGCATCCGGTGTCACGAATTTTCGCCGACGAACAGGGACGACTGAACCAGCGCGTCGCCGCCGTTTGCGAACAAGTCACCCTAGTTGCCGCCGGCCTGCCGCTGATCCTCAAGTCCCCTGCCGACCGCTCGGGAGCAGTCGCTTGAATCCTTCGGCGACTGCTCCATTTGGCGCATGGAAATCCTCATGAAATATGGCCTCTTTTGGGCGTTGACCGTAGCACTTGCCCTGTTGCCCACCGCCCGCGCCGATCTGCTCTTCACGGACGACAGCGGTCATGAGGTTCGCCTCAAGGCGCCGGCCAAACGCATCATCACCCTGGCCCCGCACGCCACCGAAATCCTCTACGCGGCAGGGGCCGGCGAACGGCTAGTCGGCACCGTCGAATTCAGCGATTACCCGCCCGCTGCAAAAAAAGTGCCGCGGGTCGGCAGCTACGAGCGCCTCGACCTTGAAGTGATCAGCGCGTTGAAGCCTGACCTGGTGATCGCCTGGGAAACCGGCAATCCGGCCGGGCAGGTGGCGAAGCTGAAGGCGCTCGGGTTGACCGTCTATGCGTCGCAACCCAACCGCATGGAAGATATCGCCGCCCAGCTCGAACGCTTCGGTCAGCTGGCTGGCAGCGAAGCCGCCGCTGGCGCCGCTGCCGGACAGTTCCGCCAGCGCCTCGAGAACCTCCGGCGCGGCAATGCGCAAAAGCCGACCGTCCGCGTTTTCTACCAGATCTGGACGGCGCCGCTGATGACCGTCGGCGGTCCGCAGATCATCAGCGACGCCATCCGCCTGTGCGGCGGCGAAAACGTCTTCGGCCACCTGAACCAGATGTCGCCGACCGTCAGCGTCGAGACGGTTCTCCAGGCCGACCCGGAAGCCATCGTCGCCACCGGCATGGGCGACGCCCGCCCGGAGTGGCTGAACGACTGGAACAAGTGGGCGCGGATGACGGCGGTCAAGCGCGGCAACCTGTTTCACATCAACCCCGACATCATGCAGCGCCACACCCCGCGCATACTCGACGGTACCGAACAGCTATGCGCCGACCTCGACATTACCCGCAGCCGGCGCCCGGCCGGCGACGGACAGAAATGAGCCGGCCACCGCTCATGTGCGAGATATTTGATCCATGAGAAAGCGGCCGGTCGTGCGACCTCTATAATTCGTGGCCTGTCGACCGGAGACACCCCATGAAATTCGTCCTTTCCACCCTCGCTGCCACGCTGCTGAGCCTGTCCATGACCCAGGCCTTCGCCGCCGATCAAGGCACTGCCGCCATCGAAGCTCTCGGCAAAGTCAACGGCATGGCACTCGCCTGCCAGCAGCCAGCCATCGCCAGCCGCGCACGCAACGCGTTGGTGACGGGCGCCCCGAAGACGCGCGCCAACGGGGAGCTGTTCGAAAACGCGACCAACGCCGCCTTCCTCGAACAAGGCAAGGGTGCCGTCTGCCCTGATACGGCAAGTTTTTCCAAAGCACTCGGCGAAGCGGAAAAGAATCTGCAGACCGCTTTCCCGGCACCCAAATGATCCGCCTCCTGGCCGCGCTGCTTGCCGCGCTGATCGTTTGCGGCCCCGCCGCCGCGCAGTCGGCACACGACCTGCTGGCCGGCGATGACAAGGATATCAACCCGCGCTACCTGCTGCAGGGCACGAATGGGCGCTCGGTCACCAACGAGGACTTTCGCGGACGCTTCCAGCTCATCGCTTTCGGCTACACCTACTGCCCCGACATCTGCCCGACCACACTGGTCGAAATGGCCGCCATCCTCAAGCAGCTCGGCGATCAGGCCGACCGGCTGCAGCCGATCTTCGTCACCGTCGACCCCGAACGCGACAGCGCAAAAGTCCTCAAGACCTACACCGAATTCTTCGACCCCCGTATTCTCGGGCTGACCGGTTCCCCCGCACTGATCCGCCGTGCCGCCGACAATTTCAAGATCCGTTACGCCAAGGTGCACGAACCGGGGTCCGAGAATTACGCGATGGACCACTCCGCCGGAATGATTCTGCTCGGACCGGACGGCCGATACATCCGGAAATTCGCGTTCGCCATGCCGGTGGATCAAATCACCGCGCAACTGGTGGAGACAATGAACGCCCACCCGGCCGGGCCGGCCCGACGCTGATCCCGGATTGACTTTTCACAGTCCCCTCGGTATCGTCCGAGACACGCTGGCATGCCAGCCGCGCCGATTTGAGCTCTGCTTGCGGGCGCTTCACAAATACTGCTAAAACGGGAACCACCCAGTTCGCGTTTGTTGGCCAACTGGGTTTTTGTTTTCAGGAACAGCATGTCAGGACAATCCGTCGGCGTCGTCGCATCGCAACGCGCCCATTTCGACCAGCCGCTGCACTTGCGCAGCGGCGGGGTGTTGCCCGCCTACGATCTGGTCTATGAAACCTATGGCACGCTCAATGCGGCCAAGTCGAACGCCATCCTCGTCTGTCACGCGCTCTCGGGTAACCACCACGTCGCCGGGCACTATGCCGACGACCCGCAGAACATCGGCTGGTGGGACAACATCGTCGGCCCCGGCCGACCGCTCGATACCGACCGCTTCTTCATCGTCGGCGTAAACAATCCGGGCGGCTGCCACGGGTCGACCGGACCCTCCTCGCCCAACCCGGCGACCGGCAAGCCGTGGGGCGCCGATTTCCCGATGGTCGCGGTCATCGACTGGGTGCACGCCCAGGCCCGCCTCGCCGACCTGCTCGGCATCGACAGCTGGGCCGCGGTGATGGGCGGCAGCCTCGGCGGCATGCAGGCGCTGCGCTGGAGCATCAGCTACCCGGAGCGGGTGCGCAATACCATCGTGATCGCTGCCGCGCCCAAGCTTTCGGCGCAGAACATCGCCTTCAACGATGTCGCCCGCCAGGCCATCCTGACCGACCCTGATTTCCACGGCGGCCATTTCTACGAGCACAACACGCGGCCGGTACGCGGGCTGCGGCTGGCGCGCATGCTTGGCCACATCACCTATCTGTCCGACGACCAGATGGGCGAGAAATTCGGCCGCGAACTGCGCAATGACGCCTTTTCTTACGGTTTCGGCGTCGAATTCGAGGTCGAGTCCTACCTGCGCTATCAGGGCGACAAATTCGCCGGCTATTTCGACGCCAACACCTACCTGCTGATGACCAAGGCGCTCGATTATTTCGATCCGGCGCGCGAGGACAACGGCGACCTGAATGTCACCATGGCGCGCAGCAAGGCCAATTTCCTGATCGTCTCGTTTTCCACCGACTGGCGCTTCACCCCCGCGCGTTCGAAGGAAATCGTCGCCGCCCTGCTCGCCAACGGGCGCAACGTCTCCTATGCGGAAATCAGCCTGAATTTCGGCCACGACTCGTTCCTGATGAACGATGCGCACTATCACGGCGTGGTCGATGCCTACCTGCGGAACATCAAGCCATGACGCACACCCTGGGCCGCGCCGACTTCGACCTGATCACCAACTGGATCGCGCCGGGCGACCGCGTGCTCGACCTTGGCTGCGGCGACGGAACGCTGCTGCGGCACCTGATCGACACCCGCGGCGTGCACGGCTGGGGCGTCGAAATCGACGATGAAAACGTCCTCGCCGCGATCCGCAACGGCATCAACATCATTCAGGGCAACCTCGAACGTCCGCTCGACGAATTCGCTGATCAGGCCTTCGACCATGTCGTGCTGTCGCGCACGCTGCAGACGGTGCGCCACACCGAGGGCATCCTGCGCGAAATGCTGCGCGTCGGCCGCGAAGCCGTCGTCTCCTTTCCCAACTTCGCCTACTGGAAGAACCTGCGCTCGGTACTCGACGGGCGCATGCCGGTTTCGGAAGACCTGCCCTACCAGTGGTACGACTCGCCGAACGTGCGCTTCTTCACGCTGCTCGACTTCGAAGAACTGTGTGACCGGATGGGCCTGGTCATCCGCGAGCGCAATGTCCTCGACGAGGAAGGCAACCTGGTCGACCATGAAGTCAATTTTCTAGGCAGCTTGGCCGTCTACCGCCTGACCCTCAACCGCTGATGCCGGCCTGGCTTGCAGCGCTGCTGACGCGGAAGATGCTGATCTGCGTCTTCACCGGGTTTTCCTCCGGCCTGCCGCTCTACCTGCTGCTCAACCTGCTGCCGGCCTGGCTGCGCAGCGAAGGCGTCGATCTCAAGACCATCGGCTTCTTCGCGCTGATCCAGTTTCCCTATACCTGGAAGTTCCTCTGGTCGCCGCTGCTCGACCGCTACAGCGTGCCCGGTTTCGGCCGCCGACGCGGCTGGATGCTGCTGACCCAGATCGGCCTGCTGCTCGCCATCGGCTTCATGGGCGGCCTCGACCCGAAGGAGAACATCTGGCCCATCCTGTGGCTGGCCGCCCTGCTCGCCTTCCTTTCCGGAACGCAGGACATCGCGGTCGACGCCTTCAGAAGGGAGATTTTGAACGACAACGAACTCGGCCTCGGCAATGCCGTGCATGTGAACGCCTACCGCATCGCCGGCCTGATCCCCGGCTCGCTGTCGCTGATCCTCGCCGACCGCCTGCCGTGGAGCGAGGTGTTCTGGATTACCGGCGCCTTCATGATTCCCGGCATGGTCATGGCCTGGCTGGTCAGCGAACCACGTATCACGGGAACACCCAAGACGCTGCGCCAGGCGGTGACCGAACCTTTCCACGAATTCATCGGCCGCCAGGGCTGGCGCGGCGCCGCGCTGGTGCTCGGCTTCATCTTTCTTTACAAACTCGGCGACAGCCTGAGCACCGCGCTGGCCACGCCGTTCTACCTCGACATGGGTTTCACCAAGACCGACATCGGCCTGATCGCCAAGCATGCCGGACTGTGGCCGGCGGTCATCGGCGCCCTGCTCGGCGGCCTGTGGATGGTCAGGCTCGGCATCAACCGCGCGCTATGGCTGTTCGGCGTGGTGCAACTGGTATCGATCTTCGGTTTCGCCTGGCTGGCGGCACAGGGTCACTTCGCCAGCATCGGCGCCGGCGAGCGGGTAGCCCTGGCCTTCGTCATCGGACTTGAAGCGCTCGGGGTCGGACTCGGCACCGCCGCGTTCGTCGCCTTTATCGCCCGCTCGACGCATCCCGCCTACACGGCGACGCAGATGGCGCTATTCACCAGCCTGGCGGCGGTGCCGCGCACCTTCGTCAATGCCTCGGCCGGCTGGCTGGTGGAAATGCTGGGCTGGACCAGCTTTTTCTGGCTGTGCGCCGGGCTGGCCGTTCCCGGCATGGTGCTGCTGCTCAAGGTCGCCCCGTGGAATGCGCGGGGTGCAAGTCCGGCAGGCTGCTCGATTCAGTAAGCGGCGCCGCCTGTCGCGGTTAACGGACCGCGAGGAGCGAATTCCGGACCGACCGCCAGCCGCGCCAGACAAAGAAGGCGCGCCTGGTCCACCGCCATGCGCCCTTTGGGCTGGCCGCGACAGCAACGGCAACTGCAACGCCGACCGCCGCCGGATGCGCTTTCAGCCAATCCACACCGGCCAGTGCCCTGTCGACGCCCCCCAATGCGCTTGCCAGCGGATCGGCATGCCCGGCAAGCGCCCGGCGTTGCGCCGCGATGCGTTCGCGCAACGCGCCATGACGCAGCGCGAGCTCCATTGTGCGAGCGCTCACTGCGCCTCCTCACGACGCCGTAACTGGGCCACATCCGTCTCCAGTTCGGCAATGCTGGCGCGGAACATCTTGCTGGGCTGGGACAACTGGCGGCGCAGGGACGCGAAGACGAGGACGCCAACGGATATGAACAAGCCCGCAGCAACCCCGAAGACCAGCACCCGCTGTTCCCAGAAAAGGAGCGCGATACAGCATATCGCCATGACGGTGCCGAGAGCGAAAAGCCAAGCCACGCTGAAGGCCTTCGCCCACAGCGACATCAGCCGGAGCTTTTCCTCCTCGACTTCGGTGACGAGAAGCTCTGCCCGCGTCTTGCCGATCGCGAGCAGCGTCCCGAGCAGGTTCTTCAAGGCGGAAAACAGGCCTTCCCGGCCAGCCTCGCCGCCCGCTCCCGCGGACATGCGATTAACGGCGGCCGATCAGCACGCCGAGGGCGAGACCCAGGGCAGCAGCAACGCCGACCGCTTTCCACGGCTCCTCATGCACGAAATCGTCGGTCGCCCGGGCCGCCGCCTTGGTCTTGTCGACGAGGGCTGCCTCGAGGTCGGACAGACGCTCCTTGGCATCGCGCAAACGGATGGCGATACGCTCGCGCAATTCGCCAGCCTTCTCGCCGGCGGCGCCGGCGGTGGCACGCAGCAGTTCTTCGGTATCGGAGATCACGACCCTGAGGTCGGAAACCAGTCTTTCCTTGTTGGCAACAGTCATTTCTTCAGCCATTTCAATCTCCTGATTGGCGGTTATTCGACAATCAAAGGTTATCCCGTTCGGGCGGTTAAAGCAATTCAGGCTATCCGCTCGTAATCGACGATCAGCGGCGCATGGTCGGAGAAGCGCTCGCGCTTGTAGATTTCCGCGCGGCGCGCGGCGCCGGCTAGACCCGGCGTCGCGATCTGGTAGTCGATCCGCCAGCCGACATTCTTGGCCCAGGCCTGGCCGCGATTGCTCCACCAGGTGTAGGACTCGCCAGTAGTCTCCGGATGCAAGCGGCGATAGACATCGGCCCAGCCCTGCTCGTCGAAGACCCTGGTCAGCCATGCCCGCTCCTCAGGCAGGAAGCCAGAATTCTTCTGGTTGGATTTCCAGTTCCTGAGGTCGATTTCCTTGTGCGCGATGTTCCAGTCGCCGCACAGCACGATTTCACGGCCTTCGGCACACAAGGCGGCGAGATGCGGCAGGAAGGCATCGAGAAAGCGGAACTTGGCTTCCTGACGTTCGGGCGATGACGAACCGGAGGGCAGATAAAGCGAAATCACCGAAAGATTGCCAAAATCGGCCCGGATGTAGCGCCCCTCGGCATCGAACTCCCCGCCATCAAATCCTTCAACGACCCTATCAGGCGCTTTCCGGCTCCAGATGCCGACACCGCTGTAACCCTTTTTCTCGGCGCAGTGATAGAAGGCGTTCAGGCCATCCGGCGAGCGCATTTCCGGCGTCAAATCGGGCAATTGGGCCTTCAGTTCCTGCAGGCAAACGACATCCGGGGCCTGCGCGACCACCCAAGGGAGCACGTTTTTGCTCCAGGCGCTGCGAATACCATTGAGATTCAGGGAGATGATGCGTAACATTCGGTCGGTTCGCGCCGTGTTGCTGCGGCGTGCGAAAATGGATAAGTATGGACTTTCGTCAGGAATTCATCGAATTTGCCCTCGGCTGCAAGGTACTGCGCTTTGGCGAATTCACGACCAAGGCGGGGAGGCTTTCCCCGTATTTCTTCAATGCCGGGCTGTTCAACGACGGGCAGTCGCTGGCCCGCCTCTCCGAATTCTACGCCAAAGCCGTCGACGCCGGCGGCGTGCGCTTCGACATGCTGTTCGGGCCGGCCTACAAGGGCATCCCGCTGGTCGCCGCAATTTCGATGGCCCTGGCGCAGCGCGGCAGCAACTTCCCCTTTGCCTTCAACCGCAAGGAAGCCAAGGATCATGGCGAGGGCGGCAGCATCGTCGGCGCGCCGCTTGCCGGTCGGGTGCTGATCGTCGACGACGTTATTTCGGCCGGCACCTCGGTGCGCGAATCGGTCGAACTGATCCGCGCCGCCGGCGCCACGCCGGCCGGCGTGCTGATCGCCCTCGACCGCCAGGAGCGCGGACTGGGCGAACTGTCGGCGGTGCAGGAAGTGCAGCGCGACTACGGCATCCCGGTGATTGCGGTCGCCGGGCTCGGCGACCTGATGGCCTACCTCGAACATCATCCGGAATTTTCAACGCATCGGGCAGCAGTCGCACGTTATCGGGAGCAATATGGTGTCAGTGCTTAAATATTCGACTGGACTGATCGTCTTGCTGGCGACCTTGTCGGTACAGGCAGCGGCCCCTGCAGGATCCGGGCGCTTTTACTGTTGCGACGGCGGGCGCATCTGTGGCGACTCCATGCCGGAACAGTGCCGCGGCAAGGCCTACCGCATTCTCGACAGCAGCGGCAATTTGCTCAAGGAAGTCGGCCCGCCGCTGACTGTGGAGCAGAAGGCTCAGGCAGCCGCCGAAGCGCTGCGCAAGAAGGAGCTCGAGGAACAGGCTCGGGAACAGCGGCACAAGGACCAGGCGCTGCTCGACACCTACGCCACGCCGCAGGACATCGACCTCGCCCAGGGCAAGGCCGAAGCCGACGTCAATCTGGCAATAAAGGGCGCCGAGGAGCGCATCGCGGCGGCGCGCAAGCAGCGCAAGAAATTCGAGGACGAGGCCGAGTTCTACAAGAAGAAGTCGCTGCCGCCTGAGATCGCCAAGGGGTTGCGCGATGCCGACCACGAGATCAAGACGCAGCAGGAACTGCTCGACGTCAAGAAGGGCGATGCGGCCACGATCAAGGCCAAGTACGATGCCGACCGCAAGCGCTATTTCCAGCTCACCGGCCGCGCGCCAGCCGCCACGGCAACGAACAAGGCCGGCGAGTCGTCCAACACGCCGCAGCCGCGCTGATCAGCCGGCCAGTTTCTTGCGCAGCAGGTCGTTGACCTGTTGCGGATTGGCCTTGCCCTTCGCCGCCTTCATCACCTGACCGACCAATGCGTTGAAGGCTTTTTCCTTGCCCGCCCTGAACTCGGCAACATTGGCGGCATTGGCCGCCAGCACCTCGTCCACCAGCGTCTCGATGGCACCGCTGTCGGTAATCTGCTTCAGGCCCTGCTTTTCGATGACTTCGTCGGCAGTCCCGCCTTCACCATTCCATAATGCCTCGAAGACCTTCTTGGCAATGTTGTTGGAAATGGTGTTGTCGGCGATGCGCTGGATCAGACCGGCCAATTGAGCTGATGAAACCGGCGAATCGGCGAGTTCCTTGCCCTCCTTGTTCAGTCGTGCCGCCAGATCGACCATAACCCAGTTGGCGCAGGGCTTGGCGCTGGCCGTGCCGGCAACTGCCACGGTCGACTCGAAATATGCGGCCATTTGCTGGCTGGCAGTCAGGGTCGTCGCATCGTAGGCCGAGAGGCCGAGATCGTTGATGAAGCGCTCACGCATCTGGCCCGGCAATTCGGGCAGCT
>Ga0209262_10000524_pt1 | contig 17124 bp, 25 predicted proteins | sample Lowcelwee11metaG_FD_187171 | JGI IMG/M metagenome (GOLD analysis project Ga0209262, IMG submission 187171) | Freshwater pond sediment microbial communities from the University of Edinburgh, under environmental carbon perturbations - Low... | ecosystem: Environmental > Aquatic > Freshwater >...
TCCAGAGCGTCAGCATGCTTCTCTGTGTCCGAGGTCGATCGGTTCCGGGTCAGTCCGGAAGACCGTCGCGCGACATGGACGTCGCGCGCGAGCCCCCAGGGATGGGTTCACGGCGCGTCTTCCGGGCTGATCCGGAACCGATCGACCGAAGGGCCATTGCGGCATGTCAGAGGCTCGGCAAATCGAGCCGGTGCTCGCGCGCGCATTCGATCGCCGTCTCGTAGCCGGCATCCGCATGACGCATCACGCCCGTCGCGGGGTCGTTCCAGAGCACGCGCTCGATCCGCTTTGCGGCCGCGGGCGTACCGTCGCATACGATCACCACGCCGGCGTGCTGTGAATAGCCGATGCCGACGCCGCCGCCGTGGTGGATCGAAACCCAAGTCGCGCCGCTCGCGATGTTGAGCATCGCGTTCAGGAGCGGCCAGTCGGCGACCGCGTCGGAGCCGTCAAGCATCGCTTCGGTTTCGCGGTTGGGGCTCGCCACCGAGCCGGAGTCGAGGTGATCGCGGCCGATGACGACCGGGGCCTTGAGCTCGCCGCGTGCCACCATCTCGTTGAATGCGAGACCAAGGCGGTGGCGTTGGCCAAGACCCACCCAGCAGATCCGCGCCGGCAGGCCCTGGAACTGAATACGATCCTTGGCCAGGTCGAGCCAGCGATGCAGGTGCGGATCGTCCGGGATCAGCTCCCTCACCTTTGCGTCGGTGCGGTGGATGTCCTCGGGATCGCCGGACAGCGCGGCCCAGCGGAAGGGACCGATGCCACGGCAGAAAAGGGGGCGGACGTAGGCGGGCACGAAACCGGGGAATGCGAAGGCGTCCTTGACGCCCTCGTCGAGCGCGACCTGGCGGATGTTGTTGCCGTAGTCGAAGGTCGGGATGCCTAGCTTCTGGAAGGCGAGCATCGCCTCGACGTGCCGGGCCATCGATTGCCGTGCAGCGGTCTCGACGGCATGCGGATCGCTCTCGCGCTGACGGTCCCACTGCTCGAGCGTCCAGCCCGCGGGCAGGTAGCCGTTCACCGGGTCGTGCGCCGAGGTCTGGTCGGTGACCGCGTCCGGCCGCACGCCGCGCCGCAGCAGCTCGGGCAGCACCTCGGCCGCGTTGCCCAGCAAGCCGACCGAGATCGCCTGGCGGTTGCGGGTCGCGCGCGTGATCGCCTCGAGCGCCTCATCGATCGTGTCCGCGCGCAGGTCGAGGTAGCGCGTGTCGAGCCGCTTCTGGATCCGTTCGGGCCGGCACTCGATCGCCAGCATCGAAGCGCCCGCCATCGTCGCGGCCAGCGGCTGCGCGCCGCCCATGCCGCCGAGGCCCGCGGTCAGGATCCAGCGCCCGGCGAGGTCGCCGCCGTAATGCTGGCGGCCCATCTCGACGAAGGTCTCGTAGGTGCCCTGCACGATGCCCTGGCTGCCGATGTAGATCCACGAGCCGGCCGTCATCTGGCCGTACATCATCAGTCCCTTGCGGTCGAGCTCGTGGAAGTGGTCCCAGGTGGACCAGTGGCCGACGAGATTCGAGTTGGCGATCAGCACGCGCGGTGCGTCCGCGTGCGTGCGGAAGACGCCAACGGGCTTGCCCGACTGCACCAGCAGCGTCTCGTCGTCGCCGAGCTTGCGCAGTGCGGCGACGATGCGCTGGTAGCAGTCCCAGTTGCGCGCGGCGCGACCGATGCCGCCGTAGACGACCAGGTCGTCCGGGCGCTCCGCCACTTCGGGGTCGAGGTTGTTCATGAGCATCCGCAGCGGTGCTTCGGTGAGCCAACTGCGGGCGGAGAGCGTGGTGCCGCGGGGAGCGCGGATCGGGCCGGCGGGCCGGTGGTTCAGGTCGTTCATGGCGGGCGTTATATCATCGGCTGGACCGCCTGGAGCGGCCCGCCCCTGGAGACGCCCGTGATTCGCTGGATTGCCATCCTGTCGCTGCTTCAGCTCGTCGCTTTCTGGAAGATCCTCGGCCGGATGGGCTACCCGCCGTGGCTCGCGATCATGGCTTCGATCCCGCTCGTCAACCTGATCGTGCTGTATTACATCGCGCTGACGCCTTGGCCGCGCGAGAGCAACCTGAACCTGCCGCGGGAGAGCGACGGGCCCGACGCGCACTTCTGATGAACGCCGGCGATCGTTGTCGGGGCCGCCGGGCTCCGGTACCGTGTCGGCCTCGAATTCCGACCCACGCCAGACCCGAGGAATGCCCATGGCCGGCCCGACGAACGCTCCCGAACCGAAGATGGACGCGAACGACCTTTACCGGGAGGACATTTTCTCTGACCGCAAGGTCGGCACGATCCGCGTCCTGACGCCGGTCAAGTCGGACGGCACGCCCGATCCCGCGCGGCCGACGTCCTATGTCGGCCAGGCGCAGATCATGACACCCGCCGGCGCGTTGCCGTTGTCGTTCGAGATCGATGCGAAGACGCTGGCCCAGGCCTGCGAGGGGTTTGCCGAGGGTGCCCGGATCGCGTTCGAGGAGACGATGAAGGAGCTGCAGGAAATGCGCCGGCAGCAGGCGTCGTCGATCGTGATTCCGGACGCAGGCGCGGCGTCGGCACTTGGGGCTGGGCCGGGCGGTCCGCCGCGGGGCAAGATCCAGTTCCCCTGATCCGGGTCGCCCAGGGGCTGGGCGGATGCGCCAGAATCGAGCGCCGCCTCGTGCTGCGCTGCACCAATATTGTGCAAATCATTGATTCATAAATATTTCACGACAAATATGCTGCATCGCAGCACATTAGGCGTAGCATCTGCCGCGGTGGCAAAGAGCCATCTTGCGAACGCCCGGAGTAAGTCGTGGAACGAAGCTGGCTCGAAACGATTCAGTCGCTCGGCCTGGATGTCCAACTGGGGATCGTCCTGCTGCTGCTTGCGCTCGACGGGCTGGGGACGCTGGTCCGGCGCGTCGCCGCGTGGCGCGCAGGGTGGTTCCACCCGACCCGAGGCCGCCGGGTTCTGGGCCGACAGCCCGCCGATGCCGAGGCCTGGCCGCCGGAGTCCTGGCGCGCGAGCGGTGGCCCGGCGGGCTGACCCGCCGGTCGCCGTCGGGGGGAGGGCTGGCAAATGACGGATCCGCTCGTCGAGTTGCGCGACGCATTGCGTGCCTTCGCCGCCGAACGCGACTGGGACCAGTTCCATTCGCCGCGCAACCTCGCCGCGGCCCTTGCCGTCGAGGCGGCCGAGTTGCTTGAGCCGTTCCAGTGGCTCACCGACGAGCAGAGCCGTGAGCTGTCGGCCGAGGCGCGCGCCGCAGTCGAGCGGGAGATGGCGGACGTGCTCCTCTACCTGGTACGACTGGCCGACAAGCTGGGCGTCGATCTGGAGCAGGCCGCGCGGGCGAAGATTGCTCTGAACGCGGAGAAGTACCCGGTCGAGAAGGCACGCGGGTCGAGCCGGAAGTACGACGATTTATAGGTGTTTGCGGCGACCGTCTCGCTCGAGCCCGGGAGTCTGGTCCGTATCCCGCAGCATTGCCGCCCGGAGAATGGCATTGAGGCGGGTCTGATAGCCCGGGCCTTGCGATCGAAGCCAAGCTAGCACGTCGGCGTCCAGACGAACGGTCGTCGATTGCTTCAGCGGCTTGGAGAAGGGGTTGCGCACAGCTCGGGCGAAGAAGTCGTGGTCCAGAGGGGCGATTTCCGAGGTGTCGATCCGCGAGTCTGCGCGTGGACGTCGGGAGTCCCCGCTGCTGAAGTCGCGGCGATCAGTGCGCTTGCTGCTCATAAGCCACCCGTTCACGTCGCAGCGCATGTCGCGCTGAAATGAGCCTGACGATCTCCTCGTCCTCACCATCGCGGATGGCGAATACGATGACCAGCGTATCGCCGTCGATGGATCGGCCAATCATGCGCCAGCGGTCCTCACCGCTCTGGTTTCGGTCGTAACCCATGAGCGCCAGTGGATCGTCCAGAACCGTAGCGGCAACTGCGAACGCGACTCCGTGCTTACGGCGGTTGAGCGCATCCTTCCGTGGGTCCCAGCTGCAGCGCCACACGATACGTTACTACATTTTTGTCGTAACAGTCATTTCGACCTCAATGGTCCGCCAGCCGGCCCGCCGAATCCCGACGACAATTTGATCGCAATGCGGACATTCAGGCCGCGGCCCGGCTTGGGCTAGCGCGGTCCAGCGCGTTAAGCTATACAACTTAAATCAAAACAATGAGATAGAAACAGGACGTCCGGGTGCGGTCGACCCCAGAACAGCAGGCCCGTGTCGAGATCGACCGGTTGCTCACCGCAGCCGACTGGAAGGTGTACGGGATCTCGGACGTGAACTTCCACGCGGCCCGCGGCGTCGCGGTGGCAGCGATTCTGCTGATGGCGGCGCAGTTGAATTCGCTGGCCCTTGCCGACGTACATTCCGGCGTCGAGCCGAACGCTGTCGGCCGCGGCCAGTCCTTCTGGCTCGCGCTTACCGAAGACTGCGCCGTCCCCGCCGACGAGTCGGCAGCCGACCTCGTCCGCGAGGCGATCGGCCTGCTCGGTTCACCTGACCCGGCCTGGCGCGACGACGTGGGTTACGGCGTCATCGTCTCCTGCGTCTACCAGAAGAAACTGCTCGACGCCGGACAGCGGCGCGAGATCATCGACACGCTGACGGGCAACCTGCGTCGCGGCATCGGCGAGGTCGGCACGGACACCGTGCTGCTGCGATCTTTCTCGGCACTCGACCTGTCGATTCTCGCGGCGCTCGAGTTACAGGATCCCGTGCTCGACGCTGCCGGGCACCGTCGTTTGCTGGACGATGCACTCGCTTACCTGGCCGCCGAGCGCGATCTGCGCGGCATCGACCCGCGCGTCGGATGGATCCACGCCACCGCGCACGCCGCAGACCTGCTCAAGTTCCTGGCGCGCGATCCGCGGTTCACGCCGGCCGACCAGGTCCGTCTGCTCGACGCTGCGTGGTTCAGGATGACGGCGCCGGGGACGCCGGTGTTCACGCACGCCGAGGACGAGCGGCTGGCCGCAGCGCTACTGTCCGTAACGCGTCGTCCCGACTTCGACCCGGCCAGCCTCGAGCTTTGGCTGGGAAGGTTCGTGGCGCTCGAGAAGAGCGTCTGGCAGCAGTCACCACCGCAAGCCACGGCTCTCGATGCGGCACAGAATGCCCGCAACCTGTTGCGCAGCCTGCACCTGCTGCTCGTCCTGCCCAAGCCCGATCCGACGCCGGGCCAGCTGGTTGCTCGCGAGCAAGTGGTGGTCACACTGCAGCAGATCCGTCGTTGAGTCGCACCGATGCCGTCTTACCTGACTTGCGTTGAAATCGAGCCATCCACTCCGGCCACGGCGAGCGTGCTGTGGCTGCACGGTCTCGGCGCGGACGGCCACGACTTCGAGCCGATCGTGCCCGAGCTGCGGTTGCCCCGCGACGCAGGTGTGCGGTTCGTGTTTCCCAACGCGCCCGCGATCCCGGTCACGATCAACGGCGGCATGGTGATGCCGGCCTGGTACGACATCCTCGCGCTCGACATCGGACGCCATGTGGACGAGCAGCAACTGCGGCAGTCGGCGGACGCAGTCGCGGCGCTGGTCGATCGCGAAATCGAGCGCGGCATCGACAGCCGGCGCATCGTGATCGCCGGCTTCTCGCAGGGTGGCGCGGTGGCCTACCAGCTCGCGCTCAGCGATCCGCGGCCGCTGGCGGGACTCCTCGTGCTGTCCGCGTATTTTCCGACAGCCCGAACGATCAGGTTGCACGACGCCAACCGCGCACTGCCGATCCTGGTCTGTCATGGCAGTCTCGATCCGGTCGTGCCGGAGGAACTCGGTCACCAGGCGCACCAGACGCTGCTCGCCATGGGCTACGCCGCCGGGTACAAGACTTACCCGATCGGGCACAACGTCTCCCCGGAGGAGATCGCGGATGTGTCCCGATGGTTGCATGCGACGCTGCGACTGCAATCGCAATGACCAAGCCCGACACCGAAGCGCTGGCCGCCCGACTCGCTGAGCACCCGGACTTCCGGGTACTGCGGCGGCTCGACGTGACGCGCGAGTGGCCCGCAGTCACAGGCCGCGGCACCGCCTTCGCGGTCGTCCTCGATACCGAAACGACCGGCATGGATCCAGCCACCGACAAGGTGATCGAACTCGCGCTCGTGAAATTCGAGTACTCGCGGGAAAGCGCGGCGATCGGTCGCGTGTTCGACACGTACGACGGGCTCGAGGATCCGGGGATGCCGATCCCGCCGGAGTCAACCGCGATCCATCACATCACCGACGACATGGTGCGCGACCAGCGACTCGATGAGGCCGCGATCGGTCGCGTGCTCGAGGGCGCGGGGCTCGTCATTGCGCACAATGCCGGGTTCGACCGGCCCTTCGTCGAGGCCCGGTTGCCTGCGTTCCGGGCCTTGCCCTGGGCGTGCTCGCTGAAGGAGGTGCCGTGGGACAGCCTCGGTCTCGGCAGCGCCAAGCTCGACTATCTCGCCTATCGCTACGGTTTCTTCTTCGAGGGGCATCGCGCCGAGATCGATTGCCGGGCGTTACTCGAGGTGCTGCGCTCGCCGATCCCCGAGTTCGCAGCGCCGGCGACGGGCGCCTGGGGCGGGACCACCGCGTTTCGCCTGCTGCTCGATTCGGCGCGTGAGCCTTCCTGCCGCGTCTGGGCCACGGGATCGGCGTTCGAGACCAAGGACGTCCTCAGGGCGCGCGGTTACCGCTGGGAGGGCGACCGGCGCTGCTGGTATGGTGACGTCCCGCGCGCGCGGCTGGACGAGGAGCTCGCGTGGCTCAAGAAGAACGTCTACGGGGGCCGGGTCGCCAGCGTCGAGGTCGAGACCTTCGACGCGCGGACGCGTTACTCGGGCCGGCATGGCAACCAAGAGCGGGTGACGGTGTGAGCACACGCGTCGGGCTCGATTGACCGGGGCATCAATTCACGGAGGATGCATGGACGAATACTGGGCGACGAGAACGGGGCGCTGGCGCAAGGCGATGCAGAACCAGTCGGCGCCGTCGTTCGGGGAGCGGCTGTTCGCGGTGATCCGCTCGGACATCGCCGCCGGGGCGCTGCCGGCCGGCGCCTTGCTGCCGACGGCCGAGCGCGTTGCACAGGAGCTCACGATCGACCCCGCCGACGTGCGCTCGGCCTACGCGCGGCTGCTCGCCGACGGGTTGATCGCGGAACGCAACGGCGGCGTGCTGTTCATCCCCGGGCCGGGCGCGAATGGCCACGACGCCAGCGTCGGGGACGGCACGCAGATCCGCTTCGAGGCCGCGCTGCTCAAGGCGGTGCGCGAGGCGGCGGCGCGAGGCCTGAGCAGCTCGGAGGCGACCGGCATCTTCAAGGCCGCCATGGTGCGTCTCAATGACATGGAACGGCGCGGCGGACCAAGCTCGGAAGACGATCAGTGACGGATGCCGTCGAGTCGGGCCGCGAGCCCTGGCTGATCGATCCCGGCACCCGGGTGACGTGCCCGAAGTGCGAGCACGAGTTCAGCCTCGAGGAGGGCTTCGCGAAGAAGTCGCTGGAAGCGCTCGAGGAATCGAGCCACGGCGCGCTCTCGGCGCTACAGGCCCAGGCGCGATCCGCGGAGGAAAAGCGGGCGCGCGAGCGGATTGCGCAGGCCGAGGCGCTGCTCAACGAGCAACTGAAGGACATGCGCGCGCTGCTCGAGGCGCAGCGCCGCCAGCACGCCGAGGCGCTCGAGCAGATGCGCACCGCCGAGAAGGAGGCCGCGTCTGCGCGTGAGCGGGCCCTGCACGAGAAACTCGCCGCCCGCGCCGTGGACCTCGAGGGCCAGCTCGCGGCGCAGTCGGAGCAGCTCGCCGCGCTGCAGGCCACGGAGCTGCAGCTGCGGCGCGACCGTGCCGAGCTCGAATCGAAGCAGCAGCAGCTCGAGCTCGACGTGCAGCGCCGGATGGACGAGGAGCGGCGACAGGTCGCGGAGACGGCCCGCGCGGCCGAGGCCGAGAAGTCGAAGCTCCGCGAGGCGGACCTGCAGAAGAAGCTCGACGACACGCTGGCCAAGCTGTCCGATACGCAGCGTCAGCTCGAGCAGGGATCGCAGCAGGCGCAGGGCGAGGTGCTCGAGTTGCTGCTCGAGGAGCAGCTCGCGAACGCCTTCCGGCTCGACACGATCACCGAGGTCAAGAAAGGCGCGCGTGGCGGCGATGCCGTGCACACGGTGATGACGCGGTCGGGCCAGGCCGCCGGCGTGATCCTGTGGGAGGCCAAGCGGGCGCAGAAATGGAGCCACGGCTGGCCCGCGAAGCTCAAGGAAGACATGCGCGCCGCAGGTGCGCTGGCCGGCGTGATCGTGACGACCTCGTTCCCGTCCGATTGGCCGGAGTCGCAGGCGTTCGGCCTGCACGACGATGTCTGGGTCACCGCGCCGGCCGCGGCGATCCCGATGGCGGCGGTGCTGCGCGAGGGCCTGATCGAGGCGTACAAGGCGCGCCTGGCGAGCGCCAACAAGGGCGAGAAGATGGAGGCCGTCTACGACTACCTGACCTCGCCGCAATTCGCGCACAAGCTGCGCGCCGTCTACGAGGCCTTCGGCAAGATGCGACAGGAACTGAACGTCGAGCGTACCACGATGCAACAGCGCTGGAAGCGGCGGGAGAAACAGATCGACCTCGCGACCGTGCAGCTGATCGGGATCGCCGGCGACCTGCAGGGTCTGGCGCAGCAGGACCTGCCGCAGCTCGAGCTGGAGCCGGCGGCACTCGAGAGTCCCGGGGCGGGTGATGAGACTGAGGACGAACTCGATGCGGATGCACAGTAGCCAACTCGTAGCGAGGCTCGTGGTATTGCTGGCGCTCGGCGCGTCCGTTGCGCAAGCCCAGGACGCCCCAGCACAGGCACCGGCACCGACGGCCGACGCGCGCGTCGAGCGCCTGCTCAAGGAAGTCGCGGCCGAATACACGGTCGATGAAGATGGCGATTTTCGGCTCGTCTACGACATCGGCGGCGGCCGCAGCCAGCTCGTCTGGATTCCGTCGGGCACGTCCGACTTCGGCTCGCTGGAGATCCGGCAGATCTGGTCCATTGCCCACCGGGCGAAGGGGCCACTGCCGGCCGATCTCGCCAACCGGCTCCTCGATCGGAATGGTGCCGTGATCCTCGGTGCCTGGCTGACCGAGCCCGCCGGTGACGAGCTCGGCGTCATCTTTGCCGTCCAGGTCGCGGCGGAGGCGGACGCCCTGTCGCTGCGCTCGGCGATCCATGCCGTTGCGACGACGGCCGATGCGATGGAGAGCGAGCTGACCGGCAAGGACGATTTCTGAGCCCGTATCGGGCATCATCGCATCTGAGGCCGCACGCGGTCCCGGCAGGAGACGGTCAGGTGGCAGTGAAAGACAGCAACGGCAACGAGCTTGCCGACGGCGATACCGTGCAGGTCATCAAGGACCTCAAGGTCAAGGGCTCGTCGCAGACGTTGAAGCGCGGCGCGGTGTTCAAGGGCATTCGCTTGACCGACGACGAGGAAGCCGTCGAGTGCGGACAGGGCCGCAACACGCTCGTGCTGAAGACCTGTTTCCTGAAGAAGGCCTGAGGGAGCGCCATGTCGGCAATCGCCAATGTGGTCGTCGGCCTGGTCGCGCTGATTCACGTCTACATCCTCGTGCTCGAGATGTTCCTCTGGGACAAGCCGGCTGGCCTGCGCGCATTCGGCCAGACCCGCGAGGCCGCGGCGGCGTCCAAAGTGCTGGCCGCGAACCAGGGTCTCTACAACGGCTTCCTCGCGGCGGGCCTCTTGTGGGGACTGTCGCTCGGCGCGGCGGGAACCGGCGTCAAATTGTTCTTTCTCGGCTGCGTGCTGGTCGCAGGCATCTACGGCGCGCTGACGGCCAGCCGCAAGATCCTGTTCGTCCAGGCGGTTCCCGCCGCGATCGGCATCGCGCTCGTGCTTCTTTCGCGACCTTGAGGCAGGCCAGCATGGTGTATCCCGGCGGAAGGGTTCGCGGATGGCTTCGAGTCGGGGCCGGGTTCCTGCTGGCGCTGGCCGCACTCGAGGCAACTGCCCAGACCTACTCGGTCGAGATCCGACCAGAGCTGAACAATCTCGACATTGCGATCGAGCAGATTCCGCAGGCTTCGATGCTGATCCTCAGGCTGACGAACAACACGGCCACGCGGGTGCGATGCCAGCTGGTCTTCGATGCCTCGCCCCAACGGCTGACGCGCAGCACCCGCTCGATCAACCCGGGCCAGACGGTCTCGAGCGAGCTGCGCGCGCAGCGGAAGTGGTTCCGGGTGATCGTGGACGTGAGATGCACTGAATCGACGAGCTGATTCCGACTGGCGCAGGGGGGGGAATGAGCGACCAGAAGAAGAACACGCGTTTCGCGCTCGCCGTGCTGTTCGGCATCAACTTCATGAACTTCTTCGACCGGCAGATCGCCGGCGCGCTCGGTGAGCCGATCCGCATCGAGTTCGGCCTGAACGACACGCAGCTCGGCTTGCTGGCGACCGTCTTCACGCTGGTCTACGCGTTCGTCGGCATCCCGATCGGGCGACTGACCGACAATTGGTCCCGCAAGCGCCTGATCGCACTCGGCGTCACGTTCTGGAGCCTGCTGACCGCCGCTTCCGGGCTCGCCTGGAACTATACGTCTTTCATGTTGACCCGGATCGGCGTCGGCGTCGGCGAGGCGAGTTGCGCCCCGGCGAGCCAATCGCTGATCGGCGACCTCTACCCGCCGGAGCGACGCTCGCGCGCGATGGCGACGTTCATGCTCGGCCTGCCGCTCGGATTGTTCGGCGCCTACCTGCTCGCCGGGATCATCGGCGAGGCCTGGGGTTGGCGGGCCGCGTTCTTCGTTGCCTGCATCCCGGGCCTGGTGCTCGCCGTCCTGACGCTGTTCATCCGTGAACCGCCGCGGGGCGCGACCGAGTCGTACGCGGTGGCCGACCTGGCACCGGTCAAGGCGCCGTACCTGACGGTGCTGCGGATTCGCACGTTCTGGTGGGTCGTGCTGTCCGGCATGCTGTTCAACTTCAACGCCTACGCAGTCAACACGTTCCAGACGCCTTTCCTGCAGCGGTTCCACGAACTGGGGCTGCGCGACGCAAACAACCTGTCCGCGCTGTCGCTCGGGCTGGCGGGCGTTGTCGGCCTGCTGGTCGGCGGCTGGCTCGGCGACCGGCTGCGACAGCAATATGCGAATGGCCGGCTGGTGCTGGCGGCCATCTCGATGGGCCTGGGCGCGCCTTGCGTGTACTTCGCGTTGCAGCAGCCCGCCGGCAGCGTTACGGCTTTCGCGCTGCTGATGGGAGCCTCGACGGCGTTCGGATTCGTCTACTACGCAACTGTGTATAGCGCGATCCAGGACGTCGTCGAGCCGCGACTGCGCGGCACGGCGGTGGCACTGTATTTTTTCGCGATGTACGTGCTGGGGGCCAGTTTCGGTGCGACGGTGATGGGCGCATTGAGCGATTTCTTTGCGAACCAGGCGATGCACGCGGCGGGTGCCACGGAGATGTTGGCGCCGTTCCGTGCGGCAGGGCTACGCTCGGCGATGTACACGATCCCGGTGCTGCTGCTGCTGTGCTCGTGCTCGCTGTTCTTCGCGTCGCGCAGCGTCGTGGCGGACATGCGGCGATTGCAGGCGCAGTTGAACGGCCCGAAGATCCAGCTCCCATGAATCACGCAGGTAATCCCTGATGGCCGGACGCTTCGCCCGCAGTCTCGATCTCGCCAAAGCTGCGTGGTCCGTCGTGCGCGCGGACAAGGAACTCATGCTGCTGCCGGTCCTGTCCGTCGCCGTGTTGTTGCTGATCCTGGGCAGCCTGGCGGTGCCGGTCGCCCTACTGGGCGGCTTGAGTCCCGATGCGGTCGACGGCGAGCCGGGCGCGGTCCCTGCGCTTGGCATGCTGGTCTTTTATATCGTCGCGTACTTCGTCACTTTGTTCTTCAACACGGCGCTGGTCGGCGCCGCGATGATCCGCATGGACGGCGGTAACCCACGCCTCGGCGATGGACTGAGCATCGCGTGGGAGCGTGCGGGTCGCATTCTTGGCTACGCGTGCATCGCCGCGACGGTCGGACTGCTGCTGCGTGCGCTCGAGCAGCGCATCGGCCTGATCGGCCGGATCGTCATCAAGCTGATCGGCGTCGGTTGGGCGCTGGCGACGTTCCTCGTCGTGCCAGTACTGGTGACGCGCGACGTCGGGCCGGTCGACGCAGTCAAGGAGAGCGCGGAGCTGCTGCGACGCACCTGGGGCGAGAACCTGATCGGCAACCTCGGCCTCGGCTTCCTGTTCGGTGCCGCCTACTTCGGGCTCGCGATCGTCTGCGTCGGGATCCTGGTGCTGGTGGCCCAGACCGGCCGGCCACTCTTCATTTCATTCGTCCTGCTGGCTGCAATCGCGGCGTTTCTCGCCCTGTCGGCCCTGCACGCGACGATGCAGGGCGTGTACTCGGCGGCCCTCTATCGTTATGCGACCGACCACGCGACGCCGCTGCCGGGATTCGGGCCGGAATTACTGGAGGGTGCGTTCGCGGCGAAGCCGTGAGCACGGTGCGCCGGGCCGGTTACCGGCCGAGCGACTCGACGCACTCGGCCACGCTTTCGCGGGAAAAGTCGGTGAATCGACCCTCGAGTGTCTTGCGGCGTCGCCACTCCCACGGCGCGGTGACCGACGGCTGCGTCGGGGACCACAGCCCGCGGTTCAGGTCACGGGCTGCCTTCTCGTATGCGCAGTAGGTCGGGTCGTCGGCGTACCTGCGATACACCCACGCATAGCCGCGCTTGATCATCTCGGCGTTCACGTCTAGATCACCGAGCCAGACGCGCGCCACGAGCCGGTCGTAGCGATCCTGCTCGAAGGGTTCGACCTGCACGGCCTTGCCGAACACGAGTCCCGACAGCGCTTCCTTCGCCGCCTGGCCGTGGGCTTGGCCGCGCTCAGGCGCGTCGATGGCGTGCATGCGGATCCGGACCATGCCCGAGTCGAGACGCACGTCCACGGTGTCGCCGTCCGTGACACCGACCACGACGCCGTCGAGGACGGGTGTCTCCTGCGCTTGTGCACCGCAGGACCACGCCAGCAGCAGAATCAGGACAGGAGCCGCGAAGCGATGCATTGACCTATGGTGCGGGATTCGTCGTGAATCGCAACGTTTCAGCGACGAATCCGTGAGACCGTCGGTTGGACGGGCCGCTACGGTGGTGCAATGCGCGTCCTTCCGTTTGCCTGCGTGATCGCCTTGCTGGGTCCCGCAGTAGCGCAGGCAGACCCCGATCGATGCCGCGAGGTTTACCAGGCGCGCACGTTCTTCGGCTATGCCTGCGACGCGGACTGCGTACTTCACAAGGCCGGTTTCGCCTGGGCCGAGCGCCATGGCATCACGACGCCAACCACCTGCGCGGCGATCGACGCCGAACTCCTGGCCGGGTGCAGCGCATACGCGGCGGAGGGACTGTCCCCGTTCGACGCGGGTTACGGCTGGGCACTCGAGAACGAGATCGCCGATCCGGCCCTGTGCACTGGTGCCGGCGCAGCGTTTGAGCGTGGGTGCCGCCAGTACGTGGACGAATCGCCCAGCCCGAAGGTCAATCGCTGCGCCGAAGCGTGGCCGGGGCACGTCGAAGCGTTTCCAGCGCGGATCTCGGGCCGGTAAGCTCCGCGGGTGACTCTCGACGACCTCCGCCGCAACCGGAACCGGCTTTTCTGGGGCCTCCACACGCTCGGCTGGAGCGCCTACCTGATCACGCAGTACATGGGCGCGCTGCTCTACGAGAAGCCGCCCGAGTACATCAAGGTGATCCTCGTGGCCGCGGGCAGCGGGTTCCTGCTCTCGGCGCCGCTGCGCTACGTCTACCGCTGGCTGTGGAGCAAGCGGCCCTTCGTCCTCATTCCGTTCGTCCTGTTCGCCGCGTGGACCACCGCGCTCGCCTGGCGCGTCGTGATCAACACATCCTATGCGCGCTTCGTCGAAGACTGGATGGCCAAGGAGCCGTGGTACAGCGTCTTCAGCGGTGCGCTGAGCTCCACCTACCTGCTGGTCTGCTGGTCCGGGCTCTACTTCGGCATCAAGTACTACGAGACGCTGCAGAAGCAGCGCGAGGAGGCGCTGCAGGCCTCGGCACTGGCGCAGGAAGCGCAGGTCAAGATGCTGCGTTACCAGCTGAACCCGCATTTCATGTTCAACACGCTGAACGCGATCTCGACGTTGATCCTGGACGGGCAGGGCAAGGTGGCCAACCAGGCGATCGGGCGGTTGTCGGATTTCCTGCGCTACACGCTCGACCAGGACCCGATGAAAAAGGTGACGCTGCGCCAGGAGCTCGACGCGCTCAATCTTTACCTCGGCATCGAGCAACTGCGCTTCGGCGATCGGCTGCGCCTCGAGTTCGAGGTGGACGAAGCGGCCTACCCGGGCCTGGTGCCTTCGCTGATCCTGCAGCCGCTGGTCGAGAACGCGCTCAAGTACGCGGTCGCGCCGCGCGAGGAAGGCGGACGGTTGCGGATCATCGCGCGGCTCGAGTCGGAGCACCTGAAGCTCGTCGTGGCGGACGACGGGCCCGGCCTGCCCGTGGGCGTCGAACTCGGCACGGGCCGCGGCGTCGGCTTCCGCAACACGCGGGAAAGGCTGGCCGCGCTGTACGGCGAGCACCAGACGCTCGCCGTGCGGTTCTCGCGCCCGGGACTGCGCATCGAAATCACGCTACCCTTCGAGAGGGCCGTGCAACCATGACCATCCGCGCCATCATCGTCGACGACGAACCGCTCGCGCGCCGCGGGCTGGAGCTGCGCCTGCAGGACGCGCCCGACATCGAGATCGTGCGCCAGTGCGCGAACGGCCGCGAGGCCCTCGCCGCGATCGCCGAGCTGCATCCGGATCTGATGTTCCTCGACATCCAGATGCCGGGCCTCTCGGGCTTCGACGTGCTGGCGCAGGTGCCGCAGGAGAGCCTGCCGATGATCGTGTTCGTCACCGCGTTCGACCGCTTTGCGATCGACGCGTTCGAGGCGCACGCGCTCGACTACCTGTTGAAGCCGGTGGACGATTCGCGGCTCGCACGCGCGCTCGAACGGGTGCGGGCGCAGTGGCAGCAGCGCCAGGCGCTCGCGCAGCGCGAGCAGTTGATGGCGATGCTCGGCGACCTGAACGGCCAGGGCCAGATCGAGCCCGAGTCCCTCGCGTCGCCGTCCGGCCAGCCGGCACGGCGGTACGCGACGATGTTGCCGATCCGCGTGGGCCGCGAGACCCTGCGTCTCGATGTCGCGACGATCGACTGGATCGACGCGGCCGGCGACTACATGTGCCTGCATGCGGCCGGGCAGACCCACGTGCTGCGCGCTACGATGCGGGAACTCGAGGAGATGCTCGACCCGCAGGTGTTCCAGCGCGTGCACCGTTCGACGATCGTCAACCTTGCACGCGTGCGCTCGCTGCGCCCGCACCTGAACGGCGAGTGCTTCCTCAAGCTGCAATCCGGTCAGGAAGTGAAGCTGAGCCGCAGCTTCCGCGACAAGGTCGAACTTCTGCTGGATCGCTCGGGGTCGGCGCCGGCCACCGCCTGACGCTATTGGAGGTTGCCATGCCCGCACTTTCGCTTCGCGCGGTCACGAGCCAGGACCTGCGGATTCCGGGATCGGATCCCTGGTATGCGGATCCGCACGATCCGGCTCTTTCGGTGATGACGGACTTCCGGGAGCGCGCCTCGGTGACGGTCGCCGAGACCGCGACGATGGACGCAGCGCTCGAGCACATGAAGCACAATGGCGTTCGCTGCGCGTTCGCGATCGACGAATCGCGGCGGGTCGTGGTCGGGCTGATCACGGCCTACGACATCATGAGCGAGAAGCCGATGCGCCACATGCAGTCGATGGCGAGTCCGCGGCGGGAGGTGCTGGTGCGGGACGTCATGCAGGGGATCGCCGAGTGGCGAGTCGCCGACATCAAGGACATCGAGCGCGTCACCGTGGCCGCCGTATCCCGCTTGTTCGAGGAGACGCGGCTCACGCACATCCCGGTCATCGAGACCGGTGAGGACGGAGGGCAGCGCCTGCGGGGCCTGCTGTCCGGCGCGAAGGTGAGGCGCCTGCTGCGGATCGAGGGAGCAAAGCGGAGGTCGGCACCATGAATCGGTCGCACGCCGGCTTGCTGGCAGTTGTTCTGTTCTGGGCCCTGGTTGCATCGCCTGCAATCGCCCAGCAGCAGCATGAACATGAGCATGAATCGGGCGCGGCCGCCGTAGCCAGCATCAAGCTCGATGCCGGTCGCAAATGGGTGACGGATGCGTCGCTGCGCGACGGCATGGCGGACATCCGCGCCGCGTTCGACGCGGATCACCCGGCCATTCACGCCGGCCAGCAGACCGACGCGCAATACGCAGTGCTGGCCGGCCGGATCGAGTCGCAGGTGAACTCGATCGTTGCCAACTGCCGCCTGCCACCGGAAGCCGATGCCAACCTGCATTATCTGATCGCCGACCTGTCGCAGGGCGTCGGCCTGATGCGCGGCCAGGATCCGGCACGCACGCGCCACGAAGGTGCGGCGCTCGTGCATGGGGCCTTGCGCGCGTATGGGGAGTTTTTCGACGATCCGGCGTGGTCGGCCGAGCCGCCGGCGAATCACTGAAGGGCGGGTCGATGGGACCGTATCCCCGAAATCAGGCCGGGGTGACGTTCCACGAGCGGATGCGGGCTCCCTGCGCCGCCAGCAGGTCGGCGATCTCGCCGAGCGCAAGCATCGCGCGAGCCGCCTCGACCGAATTGATGCGCCAGCAACCGAGTCGTGCGCTGGGCGGGCAGGGCGACGGCGCGCCGTGCACGAGGGTCACGTAACGGCGGAACACCGGCAGCAGGCTGCCGAGGCCGGCGCGCTCGAACGAGTCGCGCAGGCACATCGTGGCGAAACCCTCGTCGTCGTGCAGCGAGGCGGCCCAGCGGACGGCCCAGACCAGGAAGCGCTCGGCGCCGGTCAGGTCACAGACGCTGACTTGCGCATGGCAATCAAGCCGGAGCGGCGGCGAACTGGACTCGGGAGGGCCTGCGTCGAAGGTCATGGTGGCGCCAGAAGGCATAAGTTAATGCGAATGAGTCTTATTCTGATATAGAATCACTCGGCACGCAACCACCCGGAGCGAATTTCCTGCGGCTAGGACAGGCTAAGCGCAACGCAGCGAAGGCGCTGCGGCAATCTGAACCCGGTCACGTTGCGTGGCGAGGTCCCCGG
>Ga0209262_10000525_pt1 | contig 17079 bp, 25 predicted proteins | sample Lowcelwee11metaG_FD_187171 | JGI IMG/M metagenome (GOLD analysis project Ga0209262, IMG submission 187171) | Freshwater pond sediment microbial communities from the University of Edinburgh, under environmental carbon perturbations - Low... | ecosystem: Environmental > Aquatic > Freshwater >...
AATATTTCAAAAGGATTATCACTTATGGATACTCGTTTACTAGTAATTGCTCTACCATTATTAGTTGCAGCATCATGGGCTTTATTTAATATAGGTCGTTTAGCGATTCAACAAATTCAACGTTTAGTTCGTTAATTCTTCGAAATTCAAAGAAGAATGGATAAATCTCAGTCATATTTGACTTTTTAAATAATCTAATGTATTATCGAGGAAAAGATATTTATGTCTCATACAGTTAAAATTTACGACACATGTATTGGTTGTACACAATGTGTACGAGCATGTCCTACAGATGTATTAGAAATGGTTCCGTGGGATGGATGTAAATCAGGACAAATTGCTTCATCACCACGCGTGGAAGATTGTGTAGGATGCAAAAGATGTGAAACTGCATGTCCTACTGATTTCTTAAGTGTTCGCGTATACTTAGGAGCAGAAACAACTAGAAGTTTAGGATTAGCTTACTAATCTTTTAATCTCTATTTTTAATAAAATAGAGATTAAAACTAAAAATACATACAATTTCTTATTTTCTTTCTATTTTAGACTAATTTACTTATTTGCTCTAAAGGTGAACTAGGACTAGCATAATATTTCTTATCCATTCTACCGGCTAAATAACCTAATCGCCCTGCTTGAACTCCTAATTTCATTGCAGAAGCCATTTGCGATGGATTTTTTGCTTGTGCGACAGCAGTATTTAACAAAACTCCATCAGCTCCTATCTCCATAGCTTGAGTTGCTTCACTTGGGGTTCCAATACCCGCATCAACAATGACGGGAATAGTGGCATTTTCAATTATAATCTGAATATTTCCTAGATTCGTTAATCCTTGACCTGAACCAATAGGTGACCCTAATGGCATAACGGTTGCACACCCTAAATCTTCCAAATGTAATGCTAACATTGGATCAGCATTAATGTAAGGTAAAACTGTAAAACCTTTTTTAATAAGAAATTCAGCAGCTTTTAAAGTTCCAATTGGATCTGGTAACAGATATTTAGGATCAGAAATAACTTCTAATTTAACAAAAAAATTATCTTCTTGTCCAATTTGACAAGCTAGTTCATGACCTAAGAAAGCCATTCTAATTGCTTCTTCAGCTGTTTGAGATCCTGCGGTATTTGGTAATAACCAAAGTTTCTGCCAATTTAATTTATTTAAGAAGCTTATGCTATCATTTTTTAAATTGGTAGGAAGACGTCGAATAGCGACAGTTACAATCTCACATTCGCTATTGTTTATACTGTCAATTGCATCTGTAGTATTTTTGTATTTCCCCGTTCCCAACATTAAACGAGACCCAAAGAGTTTATGACCAATTTTTAATTTATCTAAATTATCTTGCATAAGTTAATTTTTATTAGAATTACTCCCCAGGTAGGATTTGAACCTACGACCAATCGGTTAACAGCCGATTGCTCTACCACTGAGCTACTGAGGATATATTAACTAGATCTATCTTATCATAGCTTTTCTTTAATTACAAATAATTTTATTAAAATATTTTAATAGAACTATAATTGTTTATTAAATACCAAAAATCTTAAGACATTTGAATCCATTTTCAAAATATTTGAAAAGTTATTAATATATTTTGGCATACTTGAAAAGTTAAGTTGTATATAATTCCCTTTTATTTTATTATCGATTGGATAAGCTAAATTGTGCTTTCCGCGAGAAATGACAGATATATCACACACACTAAATTTTCTTAAATTTTTTGCATAATTAAAAACCCATGTTTTTAATTCACTATCATTGAATTCTTCAGTTAAAAGAATCATTATTTCATATTTTCTTAATAATGACATATTATTTTAATTTCATCAAATTTAACTCTATACTACTTTGAAATGGAAATTAATGTCAATTATAATTTTTAATAAAATTTCAGTATTCCAAATTTCAATTGATTAAATGCTTTTGAAAACGATAAGAAATAACCAAAATCTATTGATTTTTTAGTAGAATGGTATACTATAACATAATTTGTATAAAAAAAAATTTATTGGAGAAATTTCATGGATTGGAATGAAATTCAAAACTTTTCATCAAATATAGTTTTTGGAATTCTATTATTTGCAATGATAATGTATTGGGTTAATTTATCATTGTTTAGTGATTCTTATTTATTATCGAAAATTGGTAGATTTAGTACAATAATTGCCAATGTAATTTTATTCTTTATTCTTTGTTCTCGTTGGATAGTAGCCGGCTATTTTCCACTAAGCAACTTATACGAATCATTACTTTTTTTAACATGGATGTTATTAACAGTTTACTTATATATCGAAACAAAAACAAACAGTAAACTTATTGGATCCGTTTTAATTCCAGTTACATTGCTAATTAGTGGATTTGCCAATTTAACTCTTTCACCGGAAATGCAAAAATCAAGTCCATTGGTTCCAGCATTACAATCAAATTGGTTAATGATGCATGTTAGTATGATGTTATTAAGTTACGGTACTTTAATAATGGGATCATTATTATGTATTTTATTTTTGGTGATATCAAAAAACAAAGATGTTGATCTAAAAATTATGGATAATTCCGCTTTACCACTTTATAATATTATGCTAGATTATTATGAAGCTAAATTAGTATCTCCGTCAACTGAAATTTCTGAATTAGGGAAATTAAAGTTGTTACAAAGTCTAGATAATTGGAGCTATAGAATTATTGGTTTAGGATTTCCATTTTTAACGATTGGGATTATTTCTGGAGGTGTATGGGCAAATGAAGCTTGGGGTTCATATTGGAGTTGGGATCCGAAAGAAACCTGGGCTCTTATAACTTGGTTAGTTTTTGCAACTTATTTACATGCTCGAATCACAAAAGGCTGGGAAGGAAAAAAAACTGCTCTGTTAGGTAGTTTAGGCTTCTTTGTGATTTGGATTTGTTACTTAGGGGTTAATTTTCTAGGAAAAGGTTTACATAGTTATGGTTGGTTATCTTAAGCTAAAAATAAAGGAATTTTAAAATTCCTTTATTATTTTTTTTTACTTAACTTTTTTTTCTGAAGAATCTTGCTGCTCGACCAGCCATGGTTGGTTTTGGTTCATCTTCCCCTAATCCTAAGTTTGGTTGAACAACTAAGGAAGTTCTACTTTCATCTTTTGGTTGATTTGAAGTTTCTTCTGCTTTAGTTAAAGCAGGTAGTAATTTATCAGTTTCATCTGTTGATTCTTCTAATAAATTTGGATCAACATCACTAAAATCAATTTCAACCTCTAATTCATTAGTATACGTCATTAACGTTCCTTCAACTTTTTTTCTACGAACGAGAATTTTTGTATTAGGATATAACGTTTTTGATAAACATTGTTCAGCTAAAGTATCTTCTAAGTATTTCATGATAGCACGACGTAATGGACGAGCTCCATAAAGTGGATCGTAACCTTCGTCAGTTAAAAAAGCTTGAACAGACAATTCAACAATTAAGTTAATACCTTTATCTTTTAATCGATTTTGAACTTGTTTAATCATTAGTTCACAAATTTCCCAAATGTCAATTCTTGTCAAATGGTTAAATACAATGATTTCATCAATTCGATTTAAAAATTCTGGACGGAAGAAGTTTTTTAATTCGTCATTTACTAATTTACTAACACGCTCAAAGATTTCCGGATCTTTTATCGGCTCTGGAGTAGGCTCCCAACCAATAACTGCATCAGGTGTTATTTTAAATCCTTTTTCTCCATTTTCTGATTTTGGTTTTATACCACTTTCTCGTTCAATGATTTTTGCGCCTAAGTTAGTAGTCATGATAATTAAAGTATTCGTGAAATCTACTACTCGACCTTTAGAATCAGATAATCGACCATCATCTAAAATTTGTAATAATAAATTGAAGACATCAGGGTGAGCTTTTTCGACTTCATCAAATAGTACAACTGAATATGGTTTTGAACGAACTGCTTCTGTTAGTTGACCACCCTCGTTGTAACCAACATATCCTGGCGGTGAACCAATCAATTTAGCGACTGTGTGCTTTTCCATATATTCTGACATATCTAAGCGAATCATACTATCTTCGCTTCCAAACATATAGTCAGATAAAGTTTTTGTTAACTCTGTTTTTCCAACACCGGTTGGTCCCGCAAAAATAAAACTTGCAATTGGTCGATTTGGATTTCGTAATCCTACTCGAGCTCGCCGAATTGCCTTTGAAACAGATACCACTGCATGTTTTTGTCCAATGATACGCTCATGTAGTGTATCTTCCATCTTCAATAAACGAGCAGATTCTGAACCTGTAATTTTTGCTACAGGAATACCTGTCCAGTTAGAAACTACGTCTGCAACATCATTCTCGGTAACCATATCAACATCTCTTCGACTAAATCCACGAGCTTCACTAGTTAAAGCTGATTGCTTCATAATTCGAATATGTGTTCGAACTTCCATCTCATGATCTAATAGTTGTTTGGCAGCTTCAAAATCATGTTCTTTAATGCAATCTTCTTTATCTTTGATTGTTTCTTGTAATTCATGCATTAGACTTCTTAAGCCTAATGGTAAACGTCGATTTTCTAAGCGAACTCGGGCACCCGCTTCATCTAAAACATCAATTGCTTTATCTGGTAAATAACGATCTGCGACATATTTATCAGAAAGAATGGCTGCTTGCTCTAAAGCTTTATCATGGTAACTTAAAGTGTGATGTTGTTCAAATTTTGATCGTAAACCTCGTAGAATCTCTATCGTAGTGCCGACACTTGGTTCTTCTACATGAACTGGTTGGAAACGTCTTTCTAATGCTGGATCACGTTCAATGTATTTGCGATATTCATCATTTGTAGTAGCACCAATACAGCGGAACTTTCCTCGAGCTAATGCAGGTTTTAAAATATTTGCTGCATCTACAGCTCCTTCGGCAGCTCCAGCACCAACTAATGTATGAATTTCATCAATTACGATAATCACAGCAGAATCATTTTGTGCCTCTTCTACAATTCGTTTTAATCTCTCCTCGAATTCACCACGGTATTTTGTACCCGCTAAAATTGATCCAAGATCTAATGCCATGATAAGACTACCATCTAAAAAATCAGGAACTTTCTCAGTTAGAATCAGTTGAGCTAAACCTTCAGCTACAGCAGTTTTTCCAACACCAGGTTCTCCAATAAGAACTGGGTTATTTTTTGTACGTCGTGCTAAAACTGCAATAACATCGTCAATCTCTTTTTCTCGACCAATTACTGGATCTAAATTTCCATCAATTGCTTCTTTTGTTATATTCTCAGCATATTCATCTAAAGTAGGAGTGGGACTACCTTTCTTTTCGCGCTCTAATAAGAATTTTTCAGCTTGTGTTAAAGGACGTAAAATTTCTTCTTGAGTCTCTTCGATGTATGTTAAAATTAAGTTTCTTAATTTATTAATATCTACATTTAATTTATCTAGCGTTCTCATTGCAACACCATCAGATTCTGCAATTAGTGCCAATAAAATGTGCTCAGTTCCTACAAAGTTTTGACCCAAGTCTTTTCCTTCATGAACTGCCATCTCTAAAACGCGCTTTGCTCTTGGAGTAAATGGAATTTCAGATGCTACAAAGCCTGTACCTCGACCAATGTATAGTTCGATTTCTTTCCGAGCTTTTTTTAATGTTACTTTCATTTTTTTTAGTGCTCGCGCACCAATTCCATGTCTTTGACCGATAACACCTAATAAAAGTTGCTCTGTCCCTACAAAATTATGCCCCATTCTTCTGGCTTCTTCTTGCGACAGCATAATAACTTTTATCGCGCCTTCAGTAAATTTTTCAAACATAAATTTCTGATTTAAATTTGAGGATTTTTGATTCTATTCACTTTTACTAACATTATACATTAATTCCAATTTAAATTTTTCTAGTAAAATTATCAATCAATGTACTATACTAATGAAAATACATAGAGTCAATATAAATGTATGGCGGTATGGCCAAGTGGTAAGGCAGTGGATTGCAAATCCTCGATCCCCAGTTCGAATCTGGGTGCCGCCTTATATTTTCAACTATAATATTGATTTTAAATTTAAATAGTACTATTATATATGTTAGATACGTAAGAAATTTAAACATAAGGGAATGTGGTGAAATTGGTAGACACGACGGACTTAAAATCCGTTGCCTAGTGATAGGCGTGAGAGTTCAAGTCTCTCCGTTCCCAATAATATTTAATTTCAATTTTTCTTTTTTTTCTAATAATTCAAATACAGATTATTCTTAAAGCTTAGAATTTTTTAATATCAAATTAAGAAATAATAAATATATCCTAAGTAAAAATTTTTTACTTAGGATAAACAAATACGATAAAAGACTCCAGAAGGTAAGTCAGCTTCTGACAATAAGTCAAAAATTGGTATCTCTGAATCATAATAAATTTCTAGAATTCGTTTATGAATTCTAATCTCAAAGTGTTCTCTTGAATCTTTATCTACATGAGGTGAACGTAAAACGCAATAAATTCGTTTTCGAGTTGGTAATGCAACAACTCCAATTGAACTTAATGAAGCGTTTTGTAAAAGATTTACTATCTTTTGGCATGAAGATGCTAAAAGCTCATGATTAAAAGATTCTAATCTTACACGAATTTTTGCATTCGTTTTTTCCATAAAAACTTTTAATTATTTAATAATTTTAGAAACTACACCTGCTCCAATTGTACGACCACCTTCACGAATAGCAAATCGCATACCTGCTTCAATTGCTACAGGATAAATTAACTCAGCTGTCATTTTAATACGGTCACCTGGCATCACCATTTCAACTGTTGTTCCATCATCTGCTGTAAATTGTATAATAGCACCTGTTACATCAGTTGTTCGAACGTAAAATTGTGGTCGATAACCTGTAAAGAATGGTGTATGACGACCACCTTCATCTTTTGTTAAAACATAAACTTCTGACTCAAAACTTGTGTGTGGAGTAATAGTACCTGGTTTTGCTAATACCATTCCACGTTCAATATTATCACGAGTTATACCACGTAATAAAATACCAACGTTATCACCAGCAAATCCTTCTTCTAATGTTTTTTGGAACATTTCAATACCAGTAATTGTTGTTGATTTTGTGTTCGTAATTCCAACAATTTCAACACTATCACCTACTTTTACAACTCCTCGTTCAATACGACCCGTTGCAACCGTACCACGTCCAGTAATTGAAAATACATCTTCAATAGCCATTAAGAATGTTTTTTCTGTGTCACGCTCTGGTGTTGGAATATATTCATCTACTGCATCCATTAATGCATAGATTTTATCAACCCACGGATCATCACCACGTTTAAGATTAGGATTTGATGTAATTGCTTCTACCGCTTGTAAAGCTGATCCAGCGCAAATTGGAATATCATCACCTGGAAAATCGTAAGCAGAAAGTAACTCACGAACTTCTAATTCAACTAATTCTAATAATTCAGCATCATCTACTTGATCTTCTTTATTTAAGAAAACCACAATGTGTGGAACACCTACTTGTTTTGATAATAAAATATGTTCACGTGTTTGTGGCATAGGACCATCGGCTGCTGAAACGACTAAAATTGCACCATCCATTTGTGCCGCACCTGTAATCATATTTTTAACATAGTCGGCGTGACCTGGACAATCTACGTGAGCATAATGACGTTTATCAGTTTCATATTCTACGTGTGCTGTATTAATTGTAATACCACGTGCTCTTTCTTCTGGAGCACCGTCAATATCTGCATAAGCTTTCATTTCTGCATTACCGTCTAATGATAATGTAGCAGTAATTGCTGCAGTTAGAGTCGTTTTCCCGTGATCTACGTGACCAATAGTACCAATATTAACGTGTGGTTTCGTACGTTCAAATTTTTCACGTGCCATTATAAAATTCCTTTGAGTTTTAAAAAAAAATTATACTTTATTTGTAAGCTTTTAGCGAGAGCAATTGGAAAATTAGAATTAATATCTAAAATGTGCAAAGGCTTTATTTGCCTCTGCCATTCTATGAGTCTCTTCTTTCTTTTTAATAGTATTACCTATATCGTTCGCTGTGTCAATAATTTCATTAGCTAATTTAATGGACATACTTCTTCCAACTCGTTGATTACCATATCTAATAATCCAGCGCAAAGATAAATTTGTCGCTCGAAAACCACTAACTTCAACTGGAACTTGATAAGTGGAACCCCCTACTCGGCGCGCTTTAACTTCAACGATTGGACTTGCATTTCGAATTGCTTTTTCAAATATACTTAAAGGATCCTCATTTGTTTTCTTTTTAATAATATCAAATGCTTCGTATACAATTTTTTTAGCAATAGTTTTTTTTCCAGATTTTAATATTCTTGTAATTAATAAATTAACCAAATAACTATTATAAATAGCATCTGGTTGTGGAAAACGTTTTTTTGAAATATTTCGACGAGACATAATATAATTGATAAAATTTTTACCTAATTAAAATCTAAATTATTCTTATTTTTCAGCTTTTGGTTTTTTTACACCATATTTTGAACGACCTTGCGTTCTATTTTTTACACCCCCAGTATCTAGTGCACCACGAACAATATGATAACGAACACCAGGTAAATCTTTAACTCGACCCCCCCGAATTAGAACAACAGAATGTTCTTGTAAGTTATGACCAATTCCTGGGATATAAGCTGTCACTTCAAAACCCGATGTTAATCGTACACGTGCTACTTTTCGAATTGCTGAGTTTGGTTTTTTTGGTGTTGTAGTATAAACTCGAGTACATACACCACGTCTTTGAGGGCAATTTACAAGTGCCGGTGATTTGGTTTTCTTTTTAATTTGTATACGTCTTGAACGGACTAATTGTTGAATTGTTGGCATAAAATCTTTCAGTTATTTTTAAATAGATTGTTAGTTAGCAGTATCTAATCGATATTTTTTCATGAATTTTTCAACCCGACCTTCACTATCAACAATAACTTGTGAATTTGTATAAAAAGGATGATTAGCCAACCAGATATCAACTTGTAATTCACGTTTTGTTGAACCAATTAAACAAAGGGGTTTTCCATCAACTAAAACTGGTGTATTTTTAAACCATTTAGGATGTATATCAGATTTTGGCATATTTTATTTGAGAAATATAATAAAGTGTAATGTTTAACGTTTTGAGTATTGTGGAGCTTTTCGTGCTTTTCGTAAACCATATTTTTTACGTTCTTTAATACGTGAATCACGAGTTAAAAACCCAAATGGTTTTAAAAGTGGACGATTTTCTTTATCCATTTCAATTAATCTTCTAGCAACTCCTAATTGAATTGCTTCAGCTTGCCCTGTCAGACCACCTCCATTCACTATTGCTACAATATCAAATTGTGTTTCTAAATTCAATGTTTCTAATGGAGACCAGACAGTATTTAGATAAGTATCATTGTACTGTAAGTATTTATCACCAGATTTTTTATTGATAATAAGTTTCCCTTCTCCTGGAAGAAGAAAAACTCTTGCAATTGCTTGTTTTCTTCTTCCAACTCCAATGTTAGTCTTTTGAAAAGTTAATTCCATAATTGTATGATTATTATTTTGAGATTATATATTTTTAAATACAAATTATTAACTTAGCTGAACAAAATCAATATTAAATTGTGGATTTGAATGAAAATTAGAAACATCAATTTGTATTGGATTTTGAGCTTGATGAGGGTGATTTTGATCATTGTAGATATTTAATCGACGCATCAATCTTTTTTTCTCTGTATTTGATAACATACCTTTGACAGCTCGCTCAATAGTAAATTTTGGCAGACAATCCGATACATTTTTTATTCTTAAGGCGTGCCCTGGACGTCCTGGATTAGAAACAATATAATGTTTACTATTTTCATTTATAATAATCGAGTCAGCATTCACTAAAATGATATAATCGCCAATGTCAACTGATGGATAATAATTTGGTTTAACTTTTCCTTTTAATAAAGCAACAATAATCGTTGCAAGACGACCTAATTTTTGTCCTTTACAATCAATAATAAACCAATTACGATTTTTGTAATTTGTATTTGGTAAGAATGTTTTATTCAATGAATTCATAATTTTTTGAAAATAAATAACGAAAAGTATTAATTAATTCAAAAGTCACAAGTAAAATCCGTATTTATTTTAAAATAATACCCAACTTATTTTTTAGTGTAGAAAAAACTTCATCTGCAGATTTACGACCAAAATTTTTTAGTTCTTGTAATTTTTCTGGAGAATATTGTAATAAGTCACCTACGGTATTTATTTGAGCTTTTTTTAAGCAATTGTATGCTCGAACAGATAATTGCAATTCTTCAATAGCAATATTAGTATAAGGTTCAATACTGATTGATTCAGTTTTTGGCTCTAATGGACTATTTTCAGTCATATTTTTATTATTAATTAACGATGTAAATAAATCAATAATAATCTGGCTTGCATCTTCCAGAGCCTCATTTGGTAGAATACTACCATTAGTCCAAATATCTATAAATAATCGTTCGCTAATATTATTAGCCGTATCATAAATATTTTCTATTTTAAAATCTACTTTTTGAACTGGCATAAAAATTGTATCAAGCTGCAAATAATTATCGTCTTCGTCTGAAAACGTTTGTGAAGCCAACTTATACCCAGTTCCATATTCAAACTTAAATTCAATTTCAAGAAGATTTGACGTAGAAATTGTTGCAATATAATGATTTGGATTGACAATTTCTAAACTTGGTGGTAACTGAATCAAATCAGCTGTGATAACACTTGGTCCTTGAATTTTTAATCGACCAAATTGACTGGTTTGTGTTTTACTTTTTAAAACAATTCCTTTCAAATTTAGTAATATTTCAAGAATATCTTCTCGAACACCCGGAATTGTCGAAAATTCATGAGTAACACCTGCAATTCGAACTGCTGAAATTGCTATTCCACCTAAATCTCCTAAAAGTACTCGTCGTAATTGATTCCCAATAGTTATTCCTTGTCCAGGTCGTAAAGAATTAATTACAAATTGACCATAACAAGCACCGGATTGAATTTTTTCAGATTTAAGACATTTAATAGAAATGTTATTCATAATTAAATTTGTTAGAAATACAACTTCTAAACTCGACGTCGTTTTGGAGGTCGACATCCATTATGTGGAACTGATGTTATATCTTGAATTGATATAATATCAAATCCAGCACCTTCTATAGCTCGAATGGCTGTTTCTCGACCTGATCCTTGTCCTTTTACTAAAATTTCAACATTCTTCATACCAGTACTTAGAGCTTCTAAAGCAGCTTTTTCCGCTGCTGTTTGAGCCGCAAAAGGAGTACTTTTTCGAGCTCCTTTAAAACCTGAGCTTCCAGCTGAGGCCCAAGAGATTGTATCTCCAGTTAAATTAGTAATTGTTACAATTGTATTATTAAATGTTGATTGAATATGAACAATACCACTTGCAAAACTATTTTTATCTTTTTTAGTAGCTGATTTTTTATTTGTTTGTGCCATATAAAAAAATTTTAAATAAATTATCTTTTACCACTAGTTACGGTTTTCTTTGATCCTCGTCTTGATCGAGCATTTGTCCGAGTTCGCTGACCGCGAACAGGTAGATTATTTCGATGTCTCTTTCCTCTATGACAATTTATTTCGTTTAATCGTTTAATATTTAAACCAGTAAATCTTCTTAAATCACCTTCAAGCTTTAATTCACTATTTTCTAAGGCTTGTCGTAAAGCAACAGTTTCCTCTGTGGTTAAATCATTAGTTCTTGTTTCAGGACTAATATTCGCAATTTCAATAAGTTTCTTTGCAGATGTAAGACCGATCCCATGAATATAAGTAAGAGCGTAAGCAATTCTTTTATTTCTTGGTAAATCAACACCAACTAATCTGACCATTTTTTATACTCCTTTAAAATATTATCCTTGACGTTGTTTATGTTTCGGATTCGAACAAATTACCATAATTTTTCCATGTCGTTTAATTAATCGACATTTTTCACACATTTTTTTTACTGAAGGACGAACTTTCATTTTCAATTTTTAAATAATAATTTTTATTTTATTGATACATATTGCTATAGACATTCGAGTAGTAAATATTTTTAACTTCACGAACTAAATCTAATACTACACCGGCAAGAATTAATAATGACGTCGTACTTAGTCCATTTAAACTTGTAATACTTAACGTTGATTCAATAAAATTTGGTATAGTAGCAAGTGTAGCAAGCATGGTTGCTCCTACCAGTGTTATTCTTTTCATAACCTGTTTTAAATAAAATGTTGTTTGAATACCAGGTCTAATACCAGGTACTGTTACAGCCATTTTTTGTAATTGATCAGAAATATCTTTTGGATTTAAAACAATTGTTGAATAAAATGAACTAAATACTAAAATTAGTACAAAATAACTAATCCAATAAATAAATCCAAAAGCTTTAAAATTAATTGGAAGATCAATCTTCGGGAATAGCCCTAGTTGAGTCACATAATTCGGAACAACTAAAATAGCAGTTGTTAAAATAATTGGCATCACACCTGCTTGATTAAAACGTAAAGGAATATAATTATTACTTGTTACTGAATCTTGTAAAGATAATTGATTTAATTGTTTCGATGAAATTAGTTGGATAATTCTAACTCCTTCTTGTAAAAACACAATTCCATATAAAGAAGCAAAAATTAGTAAAATAATTCCTATTTCTGAAGAAAGTGTAAAATTTTCACTATTTTCTACAATTATTTTTTTACTAAGATTAGGTAAACTTGAAATAATATTTGTATAAATAAGCAATGAAGCTCCATTTCCTAAACCATAATCAGTAATTAATTCACTTAACCATAGGACAATCATTGCACCCGTTGTTAGCCAAACAACGATTTCAAATGCTAAACCATAGTTCCAATCAAATAAAACTTGTTTTAAATAAAACGCTAAGCCAACACTTTGAATAATTGCCCAAATTAATGTAATAAACCGGGTTAAACGATTAATTGATCTTCGACCTTCGAGATCACCTTCCTTTTGTAATTTAGCAAGTTTTGGTGAAAATCCTAATATTAATTGAACTAAGATTGATGCATTAATATAGGGAAATATATTTAAAGTGAATAAACCAATTACAAATGTATCATCACCAGAAAATGTACTTACCAAATTTCTAGTAACCGAGTGACTTTGAAGGTAAAATGCTAAATCAGTATGATTAATACCGGGAACAGGAAGAAATGTTCCAACTCGAATAAATAGTAATACTCCAAGAGTTACTAAGAATCGCTTCAGTATAATATTCCTAATTTCCTTGTTAATTTTCATGCTTTTCTTATGAATTTAAATTTCGTTTTTTCTCAACTTGAGATTTTGTTGTTAAACTTTCTAAAGCACAAATGGAAGCACGAGCATTATTCAATAAATTATTAGAACCTAATTGTTTTGCAATAACGTTTTTAACACCAGCAACTTCTAATACAATACGAACTGCACCACCGGCAATAACACCAGAACCTTCAATAGATGGCCGCATCACAACCTTACATGCTCCAAAGTTTCCAAGGATTCTGTGTGGAATGCTTAAAGATTTGGTAATTGGAATTTTTATAAGATTTTTTCGACCATCAGTTTTTGCTTTTTTAAAAGCATTTACTACATCGTCTGCTTTTGCAACACCAACACCAACTTTTCCATTTTCATCACCGACTACTACAATTGCTCGAAAACTTAGTTTTTTTCCACCTTTAGTAACTTTGGAAACCCGACTAATTTTGATTAATCGTTCAACCAACTTTGGTTCTTGACTATTTAAGTTACGGCGAGAATTCTTTTTTTTATTTATTTTTTTTAAATCGCTACTCATAGAAGATATTTAACTTGTCTATTTATTTACAAATTTGAATTTAAAATTGGAGACCGCCAGCTCTTGCTCCATCAGCTAACGCTTTTACTCGCCCATGATACAAATAAGGCCCTCGATCAAAAACAATTTTAGTAATATTTTTCTTTAAACTTAATTCTGCTAATCGTTCTCCCATTAATCGTGATGCGTCACAAGTTCGGCCAGTTGAAACAGCAAGTTTAATTGAACGATCTAAAGTCGAACAAGAAACTAAAGTTTTTGAATTTGTATCATCAATTACTTGCGCATAAATATTTTCATTTGAACGAAAAACTGATAATCTTGGACGTTCACATGTTCCTTTAATTCGGCCCCGACATGCTTCACGCTTCAATCTTTTATATTTATTAGGTTTTAACTTTTTATTTTTATTTTTCAACTTTAATAAAGTTCCTTGTGAAAATTTCATAATTATAATTTTTTAATTTTTAAACCTGTAATAGCTTTATATTGATTAAACTATTTTTTTCCTGATTTCCCAGCTTTGCGAATAATTTGCTCATCTTTATATAAAATCCCTTTTCCTTTATAAGGTTCAGGTTTTCGCCAAGCTCGAATATTTGAGGCAAATTGACCTAATAGTTCCTTATCACATGATTTTAAATTTATAGTTGTGTTTTGAAGAACTTCAACTGAGATCTGTTTAGGAATTTCCATTTTAACTGGGTGACTATAACCTAAACTTAAAACTATATCCTTCCCTTGAATTGCTGCTCGATAACCTACACCTTTCAATACTAAAGTTAAATCAAATTGTTTTGAAACACCGATTATCATATTGTTTATTAAGGTTCTATATAAACCATGTAATGATCGAACATCTCGTGTTTCTTCTTTTAACCCTACATTAAGGGTGTTATTATTTTGCGTAATATTAATAACATCAGGAATTTTTGTTTGCAATGTTCCAAATTTACCTTTTACTGTAATTTCTGAGTCATTATAATTAACATCCACATTTTCTGGTATAGTAATTGGTAATTTTCCTATCCGTGACATTTTAAAAACTCCTTATATTTACCAAATATAACATAAAACTTCACCACCTATACCAAGCTCTTTAGCTTTTAGATTTGTCATTATTCCTTTTGAAGTTGAAATAATCGCAATTCCTAGATTATCTAAAACTTTTGGTAATTTTTTTGAACTTGAATAAACTCGTAATCCTGGTTTGCTAACTCGTTCAAGTTTACAAAGAACAGGTTTCCGCGCTTTTCCAATGTATTTTAATGAGATTAATAAATACTGTCTTTTATTTTCTTCATAACTTTCCAAGTCTTCGATAAAACCCTCTTCTTTTAAAATTTCTGCGATTGCTATAGACATTTTAGCAGCAGGAATTTGAACAATTTGATGTTTTACCATATTAGCATTTCTGATTCTTGTTAACATATCTGAAATAGTATCGGTTACCACAATTATCTCCTTATGCGAATATATTTATACTTTTTATTCTTGCGACCAACGTTTTCGTTTTAAATGTCGTTTTTTATCCCAGGCCCTGTTAAGATCAGAAAATGAATCATATTTCTCATAGTAGCCACAGTCATTTAACGGAAACCTTAAAAATTTAAATAAAATCATTCCATTTAAAATTTTATCGATCGATTCTGATCGATATTTAGGTGAACCGTGTTCTAAAACAATATTAATTGTCAAACCTTGAAGTTGATCAACTTCATCATATTCCACTTCTGGGAAAATTAATTGTTCTTTTAAACCTAAGGTATAATTTCCAGCTTTATCAAAACTTCTTAATGATAAACCACGAAAATCACGGATTTGGGCAAATGTAAAAAATATTAATTTTGTTAAAAATGTATACATTTTTTCACCTCTTAGAGTTACACTTAAACCCAATTCCATATTTTCTCGAATTTTGAAACCAGCAATTGCTTTTTTTGATTTTGTAATAACTGGTTTCTGGCCAGTAATTTTCTCAAATTCTTGAATATTTTTTTTTAAAATATTAGTGTTTTGAGCTGCTAAGCCAAGTCCTCGATTAATCTGAATTTTTTTCAGTTTTGGAACAGCATGAGGATTGCTAAATAATTTTGGACTATTTTTCATTAGGATTGGCTTAATACCTTTCTCATACTCTTTTTTTATATCCCCAAGTAAATTATTAATTTCAGCAATTTCTTCTAACGAATTTTGATTTAGCATATTAAGATACTTCTTTTAAATTTAATTTGACATTTGAGTGATGAATTGGAGCTTCAAATTGTTTTATTTCACCAATTTCATTCTCGGTATTTGGTTTTACATGTTTAAACTTAAAATTAACTCCTTTCACAATTATTTTTCCATTTTCTCGATTAATTTTAAGAACTTCACCAGTTTCATTTTTATGAAACCCTGATATAACTGTAACCATATCTCCAATTTTAATTTTAAATTTTTGTATTTTTGGCATTTATAAAACCTCCGGTGCTAAAGAAACAATTTTTGAATAATTTTTGTCACGAATCTCTCTAGCAACAGGACCAAATACACGGGTACCCCGAGGATTATTGTCCATATTTACAATTACAGCTGCGTTATCATCAAATCGAATATACATTCCGTCTTGGCGACGAATACTTTTTTTAGTTCTTACAACAATTGCTCTTATTACGTCTGAACGTTTCACAGGCATATTAGGAATAGCTTCTTTAACTACCGCAATAATTGTATCACCAATTTTTGCATATTTTTTGTTTCCACCTAATACTCGAATACACATAACTTTTTTAGCACCCGTATTATCGGCTACTGTTAACATTGTTTGAGGATAAATCATAAAAATATCATTTAACTTATTAACGATGATTTTGAAATAATCTTGATTAATTTCCAACGTTTTCTTTTGCTTAGTGGACGACATTCTTCAACTAATACTTGATCACCAATCTTACATTCTTCTAATTCATCATGAGCTAGATATTTTTTAGTTTTAACTAATGTCTTAGAGTAGATTGGATGTGGATATCGGTTTTCAATTTTTACCACGATAGTTTTTTGCATTTTGTTGCTAATTACAATACCAACTTTTTGCTTTACCGACATTTAAAACTCCTTAATTTGTAATTAAATTTTCATTTTTTTGTTCAAGGTTTTGTAATCTTAAGGTTAAAAGGGTTTTTAATTGAGCCAAACGACGTTTTGCATTTTTTATTTCATGTGATTTAAAACTTTGACGAGTAGCTTTTTTAAAACGAAGATTAAATAATTGATTTTCAGTTTCAATAATTGCCT